>JAEEGI010002901.1_pt1 | contig 41444 bp, 31 predicted proteins | sample 8958751 | NCBI WGS metagenome assembly JAEEGI01 (sample SAMN16246545, study PRJNA631951) | gut metagenome | biome: gut microbiome; feature: rumen; material: KS-attached | host: Bos | place: Iran: Karaj | collected 2018-10 | reverse complement strand
GACATAGAGGCCAGGTTTCAACCCGTTGAGGCTCACGTTGGATTTCTTCTCGATCTTGGCCATCCGAATAAGAGCGCCTGATGCGTTATAGACGCGCAAAGTTCCTTTACCGGAAACGCAAAGTTGCCCATTAAGGAATTTCAGATCGTCGGATTCCGTGGGTAGCGACTTGATGGCGGTCGGGTCTTGAGTGAACGTCATCTTCTGCATTTCCGAGAGAGGATAGGTATAGGTCTCGCCTGTGGTATAGACGACGGCATTTCCCTCCTCGAAGGTGATCTTCTGAACGGTGGAAAGCTCGATGCTTTGCTCTACATTATTATAAGCTACCGTCAAGTAGTTCAGATCATCAGCTGTGGATGACAGACTTGCTGCCATCAGAACAGAGCCCAATAAAAATTTCTTGTTCATTCTATTAAAGTTTGTTTGTTTTGTCTTAGAATTTATACTTGTATCCAATATTGACTACGTGCATCCGCTCGTGAATGCGGGTGTAGTTCTCGTCGTCGTCATGGATGTTGAAAGTCAACACGTAAGCCAGCGTCAGTTCGTTCTTCTTGTTGATCTTGTAGCCAGAACCGATGCCCAGACGGACTTTCTCGAGGAGCATGTTGTCGCCGATGGCGACACTATTGTGAGCCTCTGCGTAGACGAAGGGGGAGAAGGCGCATCCCTTCTTGTCGTACTCGAATTTCAAACGGCTGCGCAGCACCTGATCCGTATTGGGGGCAATCGTCTTGGTGCTGTATACGGTATCGTTGATTAAACCCTGTTCCGTATATTTGGCATCCATCTCGATGTCTTCCCTGTCGACGGTTTTTTCTGTCCGATGGGTGAGCTGATAGCGCTCCCGCACGGAAATGCGGAGCCAGTTCCAGAGTTTCGTGGTTCCCGTTGCCTCAACGGAGAAGCGATGGCGTGGGGACCAGTAGCTATGGGTATAGCGGAAGCTTTCCAGCTCGTTGTCTTCGTCGAAGACCTGCTTGGTGATCTTGTCAGGCCGGTAGGCATAGAGGAAGTTGTAGGAAGCTCCCAGCTTCAAGTGTTTCATGGGCTTGTATTCGAGTCCTGTTCCTATGCTCCAGCGGTCTTTCTCCTGAGCGCGGAATTCAGTCTCCATGCCGACACTCCATTTCTTGTTGATGGATTTCTCGACACTCATTTCTGCCCATACGCCGAAATCGTCACTCCCTTCCGCCCAAGCCATCATGGGCATGAGTAGGGCCAAGAGTGATATGCATCTGATTTTTTTCATATAAGAGGATTTGCGATACTTTGATGTGATGTGGGAAACTGGTTCCTATGACTCGAGGAACTGCGTCTTGCGCACCTTGAACTGGTTGGATACGGAGTTGGATTTCTCGCCTGTGGGGGGATTGTAGTAAACCTTCAGCACGCAGGAGTCCTTCAGGAAATCGATTCCGCCCACATCCACGCTGGTGATGTCGAGTCCGGTACGTTTCTTCAGGTCCTCTATCATCTCGAAGTATTTCTCTGGAGTGCAGAGGTCCACGCGGTCATACTGTACGTACTTGGAAGTCCTTACCTTGAGGCATTTCTCGCAGAGGTAGGTGATGAACACCACGATGATGTCGGTCACGAGCAGAACTGCCACACGGCCGAAATCGAGATGGTCGTCGATACTGATGTCCGCCACAGCCGTGATGACTGAGAGGGAGATGATCAGGAAGAGATAGGTCATCTCGCGTACGGGCATGGCATCCGTGCGGAAACGCATGATGCTGAAGATACCGAACAGTCCGATACCGATACCCATCGTAGCCTTGGATTTCAGGTCCATCATGAAGAACAGGAGGAAGAATACGGCTATGCTGGTGAGCATGTAGGTAAAGTAGAAGTCGCGGCGGCGGCTCTTCGGATAATACAGGAAATGGATGATGATGAAGTTCACCAAGACACAGATGAAAAGTCTGATAAGCATCTGCGTAAATTCAAATGAAATCATATGTGCAATTCTTTTAAGTTATTTCCTTTCTTGTTTTGTCATTCGCCATCCACTCCGGCGTTGTCTGTCGAGGCCAGGCCGTTCTGGATCTTCATGATCTTGCGAAGCCTCTCCTTGAATCTGTTTTGGGGCAGCTGGGGATAGGTGAAAGCCGTTCCGATACAGTATTTCGAGAAGCCTGACTTCTTGATGCGCAGCTTCTTCAGCATGGCCAGAATGGGCGAGGGGACAAGTCCGTCGCGTTTCAGCTCGATGATGACCACGTTGTCCAGCTTCATGGATTGGCCCGTCACGAGATTGTTGAACTGAAGGTCCATGTCGATGGTCAGGCGTTCCGTCTTGCAGAAATTGACCAGGGTGATGCGGTGGAAGCGGTTCTCGATGCGTTCCGTCAGGGTGGTGGCGTCGTAGCGGAGATGCTGCTGGAGGAACTGGTCGCATTCTGCCAGCTCGCTCTCTGCGCCTCCGAACTGTATGTCGTAGCGGGGATCCGTAGGGTCGAATCCGGGCATGTTCATGCGTTTCTTCTTGGTGCGCTTGTGGTTGTTCTTCGTCTTCACCTCCAGGAAGCTTTGTTTCGATTCCACATAGCAGCGGATGCGCAGCTTCTGGCGGTTGGCGTGACCACATTGGTGGACGCGGAACATATCGTAGTTGGGCGTGTCGAAGTAGACCGTATAGTAGTCCCCGATGCGTCGGCCGTCAATCTCCTGGGCGTAGTATTCAGGAGCGGCCATCTGGAGGAGCTCTATCAGCTTGGTGCGTGAAGTCACGAATTTCGTATCCGTTCGGTTCATCAAACGGATTTCCTTCATCTCATCCAAAGTGATGGGATTGAACCCTTTCAGTACTTCTTCTACGGTCATAGACGCTCAATATTCACATCAAAACAGGCTCTTTTCGCCTTAAGAATATAGTTTTCTCGTGCAAATATAGGAAAAAAGTATCACTAATGGCATCTTTCCTTTGGATTTTTGGAAGATTTAATATACTTTTGTTGAAAATTTCGGAAAATTATTAAACGCAAATACAACATTCTGAACTATGGTTGACGTAAATGAAATTCTGGCAGCAGCCGAGGAGAAAATGGAAGAGGCCGTGATGTATCTCGAGGATACACTTGCCCACATCCGTGCCGGCAAGGCAAATATTGCCATCTTGGACGGAATACGAGTAGACAATTATGGAAGTAAGGTCCCCCTGAATAATGTTGCAGCCATCAACACTCCTGATGCCCGCACGATTGCCATCAAGCCTTGGGACAAGAGTATGTTCCGCGTCATAGAGAAAGCCATCATAGACAGCAATCTGGGTATCATGCCTGAGAATAATGGCGAGATTATCCGACTGGGCATTCCCCCTCTGACCGAGGAACGCCGCAAGCAGCTGGTGAAGCAGTGCAGCAAGGAGGAGGAGCAGGCCAAAGTGAGTGTGCGTAACGCGCGGCGCGAAACTATCGACAAGCTGAAGAAGTCCATCAAGGAAGGCCTTTCCGAGGACAACGAGAAGGATGCTGAGGCTACCCTCCAGAAGAAGCACGACAAGTACATCAAGAAGATTGAGGAGCTGATGGCTGCAAAGCAGAAGGAGATCATGACCATCTGATGCAGGGGCTTGTCGTCAAAAATACAGGAAGCTGGTACGTCGTCCGCACGGATGGGGGCCAGCTTTTTGATTGTAAGGTGAAGGGGAATTTCCGCCTGAAGGACATCCGGAGCACGAATCCGGTGGCGGTGGGGGATTATGTGACCATCATTCCTGGGGCAGACGGAGTCACCGCCCTCATAGACGACATTCAGGACCGGAGGAACTACATCATCCGAAAGGCTTCCAACCTGAGCAAGCAGAGCCACATCATAGCCGCCAATGTCGATCTGGCGGTCCTGATCGTCACCATTTCCCATCCGGAGACTAGCACCACCTTCATCGACCGCTTCCTGGCCTCAGCCGAAGCCTATCGGGTGCCCGTTCTGCTTATTTTTAATAAGGTGGACCTGTACGGCGAGGATGACCTCCGCTATCTCGAAGGCATGATGTATCTCTACGAGTCCATCGGCTACAAATGCCTGTCCTGCAGCGCCACACGAGGGGATGGGATGGAGGAGATAAGGAGCGCGTTTGCGCAGAAGACCGTCCTTCTGAGCGGAAACAGCGGAGTGGGGAAGAGCACCCTCCTCAACCTGCTGGTGCCAGAGGCTGGCGCGCGGACGGCTGAGATTAGCGATGTGCACGATATGGGCATGCACACCACCACCTTCTCGGAGATGTACGACCTGCCCGGCGGCGGAGCCATCATCGACACGCCTGGCATCAAAGGCTTCGGAACCTTCAATATCGAGCCGGAGGAGGTGACACACTATTTCCGCGAGATTTTCCAAACAGGCCGCGAGTGCCGCTTTGGCAACTGCACGCATACCCATGAGCCTGGCTGTGCCGTTCTGCAGGCGGTCGGGGACCATCGTATCGCCCAGAGCCGATATGCCAGCTACCTCTCGATGCTGAAGGACAAGGATGAGAGCAAGTACCGGAAAGGATATTAAGGAACGGAAGCAGTTAAGTAGACAGTAGTTAAGTAGATAAGCCGATAGTCTTGAATGGTTGAAATCCGCCTTACAAAACTATCGGCTTAACTACTGTCAGAAGGACGAGCGAAGCGATATCTACTTAACTACTTAACTACCAAATGTTCAGATGGTAAATGTTTAGATGTAGTTATCTAACCTTCCAACCTGCTGCTTTAGCGATCCGAAGAGGAACTTCCGTGTTGTCCATGCGACCTGTGAAGTTCTCGGCGCCAGCTCCGATGGCAAAGACGGGGACGTATCCGCCGCTGTGGCTACCGCTTGTCCAGCCAACTAGGGCAACTTCCGACATGATGTGCTTCACGGCCGTAGCCAGCTCGTCATCCTTCTGGTAGAGCGTCTTGTCGTCCTTTCCCTTGCCGGCCATGATGTTCTGGAAGGCGTTCTCGAGCCGCTTGTTCTGCTCGTCGCTGAGTTTGATCTGTTCCCAAAGGCCGAAGTTGTCGGTCAGATATTTCTTTACGAGATCCCAGCTGTACTTCTCGCCGTATTTCTCGTGCATCTTGTGCAGGTCGGAGCCCAGCTTGTTCACGCTGATCTGCTGGTGGCGCAGCTGGTCGAGGTGCAGCTCGTAGGGGCCGCGTCCCAGGGAGATGCCTCCCGTCTCGTGGTCGGCTGTCACTACGATGAGCGTCTCGTCGGGGTGCTGCTCGTAGAACTCGTAGGCGACCTTGACTGCTTCGTCCATATCGATGGTCTCCTGGATGACGGCTTTCGCATCGTTTGCGTGGCACACCCAGTCGATTTTGCCGCCCTCGACCATCAGGAAGAATCCGTTCTTCTCGGCCTGTTTCTTGGTCAGGAAGTTGATGGCGGCGCGTGTGATCTCAGTCAAAGTCATGTCGCCCTTCTGGCGGTCGATGGCGTAGGGGATGCTTCCGCGGTCGATCTTGCTGGCCTCTTCGGTCTGCAGCAGGATCATCTTGTCGGCCTTCTTGCATTTCTTCTGATACTCCTTGTATCCGCGGGCGATGGTGTAGCCTGCACTCTGGCACTGGGCGTACAGGTCGGGTCCTCCCTCTGTGGGGTTCTTGGGTTTGAGCAGGTCGGAACCGCCGAAGAAGTCGAACTTCGACTCGATCATCTGCTGGCCGACCTTATAGTACTCGCTGCGGTTGGGCACATGGGCGTAGAAGGATGCTGGGGTGGCGTGGTCCACGCTCACGCTGGTGGTGATGCCGACTGCTGCGCCTGCATCCTGAGCCCAGACGGCGACGCTCTGGACGGCTTCCTTCTTGTCGGCCTTCATGCCCAGGGTACCGTTTACCGTCTTGTGGCCGGTGGCCAAGGCGGTTCCTCCAGCAGCCGAGTCCGTCACGCCCGAGTTGGCGCTGTGGGTGGTGGCTACGCCTGCAAAGGGAAAGCTGGGGAAGCACATGTCCACCGTTCCTATCCTGCCCTCGAGGGCGCCCAGATAGGTTTCCGATACGTTCACTTGGTTCACTCCCATTCCGTCGCCGATGAAGTAGAACACGTACTTAGCCTGTCCCTCGGCCATTATGCTCAGGGCCATCAGGAAGAGGCCTACGAGCGCAGTAAATCTGTATTTCATATTTCCGTTAAAAATTAGTTTTCTGGGTACAAAGTTAGTGATAAAAATGGAAGTGGCAAAACAATCCCCCCTTTTTTTCTAGGAAGAAAAAAGCCGGAGTGGTCGGACTACTCGGAAGATTCGGATTACTCGGATTACTCAGAAAACTCGGATGACTTGGAAGATTCTGAGGATTTGGGGGGAGGAACGTGTTCTTCCCCTCCCCACGACACGTCGAAGGGGCTGGAAGAACAGGTTGCGAGGAGACAGGCTTCTGGTGCCTGGGTGGTGAGCGATGTAAGTTTTTTTTTGCATAGAATCGAGCTAATATTCCTTGCCTTTATTTTTGCTTGGAAAGACTTCTGTCCTGGAGTCGATTCTAGGGTGTATCTGTTTGGAAATCTGCTGGATTTTTTTGTAACTTTGCAGAAACAATCGACAGGGAGCGAAGAACATGAAAAGCTATTACAAATATGAGCTTGCGCATGCGGCAGGTGTCAGCACGAGAACCTTCAGCCGCTGGTTGCGCCTGCAGCATGTGGAGCTGAGCCAGTAGGGTGCTTCGCATGCTGCTTCCTAGATTTGGTTGAAGCCTGTTTCGTCCCTCTGAACAATGGTTGAGTAGAGCATCTTGTCCATTTTTGTCTTGTTTTTCTTTTTTCTCTCTCTTTGCGGCTGCTGGAGCGGCTTTCACGAACCCATGCTCTCGCGGTAGAAGTCCAGCATGTCCAGGATTTCCTCCCTGGTGGCACTCTGGTTGATGCGGATGTCTCCGATGTCGGCCAGCAGGGTGAAGTTGATTTGGTTGGCCTCGTTCTTCTTGTCGTGGGTCATGAAGTCGAAGAGGCGGTCGTATTCCTTGCAGTCGAAGAAGAAGGTGCCGTAGGTCTCGCGCACGAACTGCAGGGTTTGCCAGAGCTTGTCCTTGGGGAAGCTCATTCGCTTGGCGCTCAGGTAGAGCTCGCAGACGAGTCCCCAGGCAACGGCGTATCCGTGGAGGATGGTGCGGTTCTCCTCGAGGGCGAGGCTCTCGAAGGCGTGTCCGACGGTGTGTCCCAGGTTCAGGGCCTTCCGCAGTCCTTTCTCCGTGGGGTCCTTCCCGACGATTTCCTCCTTGATGGCTACGCTCTTTGCCACCATTTCCTGCAGGTGGGTGTAGTCGATGTCGAGGAGGTCGAAGTTGAGCAGCTCAGCCCATTCGCGGGGGGTGCTGATGAGTCCGTGCTTGAGCATCTCGGCATATCCCGAGCGGATGTTCTGCCCGTCGAGGGTGCGCAGGAAGCGGGTGTCGAGCAGGACGCTGCTGGCTGCGTTGAAGACTCCGATCTCGTTCTTCAGCCCTCCGAAGTTGATGCCCGTCTTGCCTCCCACACTGGCGTCCACCATACTGAGGAGGGTAGTGGGGATGTTGATGTACCGGATTCCCCGCTTGAAGGTGCTGGCGGCGAATCCTCCCAGGTCGGTCACCATTCCTCCGCCCAGGTTGACCATCAGGCTGTGGCGTGTGGCTCCGCCCTTCTGCAGGGCTGTCCATACGCTGGCGAGGGTCTCCAGCGTCTTGTTCTCGTCTGTGGCTCCTATGGTAATCATGGTGCTGCCTTTCAGGCACTCGTAGTTCTGTGTCACGGGCCAGCAGAGTTCCAGGGTGGTCGTGTCGGTCAGGACGAAGAGCCGGTCGTGGGGACACTTCTCGATGGCCGCTGCCAGGCTCTGCTCCAGATTCTTGCTTATGATAACCTCTTGGCGAGTCATTATATATATAATAATTAGGTATAAATGTGAAACGGATTCGCAAAATTACGATGTTTCAGACAAAAACACAAATGCAAGTGGAAAAAAACGCTTAAAAATAGTTATCTTTGCATCCTGGATTAAACCATTTCGATTTGTTCGCGTCATAAATAAGAGTTCAGAATCCTTACATAAGTTAGTTTTTTAGTTTAAGATGAAAAGATATGTTTTGACCCTGCTGTTGTCGTGCTTGTGCGGTGCGATGGCTTTTGCACAGAAGATAACGGTCAGCGGTATTGTTTTGGATGGGACATCCGAGCAGAAGGAGGGTTTGCCGGGAGCTACCGTCGTCTTGTTGACACCCAGGGACAGTTCTCAGGTGGCAGGCGTGGCTTCGAATATGGAGGGAAAGTTCAGCCTGACTCCCGTAAAATCCGGCAACTACATCCTGCGCGTTTCCTATGTGGGCTACGTGAGCGTCCTCAAGAACCTGACCCTCACGAAGAAGGAGAAGACGCTTGACCTGGGCGAGATCGTCCTGCTCGAGGACGCCAAGATGATGAAGGAGGCTGAGGTGGTCGCCAAGATGTCGCAGATGGAGATGAAGGCCGACACATTCGTCTATAATGCCGACGCTTTCCGTCTGCCGGAAGGCTCCAATCTGGAGGAACTCGTCAAGAAACTGCCGGGAGCCGAGGTCGACGAGGATGGAACCATACGCATCAACGGCAAGACCGTCAGCAAGATTATGGTCGAGGGAAAAGACTTCTTCGAGGGCGACACCAAGATTGCCATGAAGAACTTCTCCTCGAAACTCGTCAAGAAGCTCAAGGCCTACGATAAGAAAAGCGACTACACACGCATCACAGGTATCGACGATGGCGAGGAGGAGACCGTCCTCGACCTCTCGGTCCAGAAGGGAGCCAAGGAGGGATGGCTCGTCAATACGGATGTTGCATACGGCTCCCACGACCGGTATGCCGTCTCGGCCAGCATCCAGCGCTTCATGGACAACTATCAGATTTCCATCATGGGCTCGGCCAACAACACCAACGACCGTGGATACGGCGGCGGAGGAGGCCGTGGATGGTGGGGCGGTGGAGGCATCGTCAAGAGCCAGATGGCTGGAGTGAACGGGGTATGGGAGAATGGCAGGCAGGAATTCACGGCAGGCTTCATGAGAGTGGGAGGCAACCTGCGCTGGAACCATTCCAGCTCCACCACACTCTCGAAGACCAACAGCGAGATGTTCCTCGATAACGTGAACTCCACTTTCAGCAACCGTATGAACCACTCCGAGAACAACCGGATGAACGTCGGCTCCCGCATCCGCTTCCAGTGGATGCCTGACTCGATGACACACATCTCGTTCAACCCCAATTTCAACATCTCCAAGTCCGACGGCTTCAGCACCAGCCAGAGTGTCACCTTCAACAGCGACCCCTACGAGTTCTTCGTCGACCCGCTTAGCGAATACAGCATGCCTACCAATATCGTCACGAGGGACAGCATAACCGTAAACGACAACAATCGTGCCAGTCAGAACGAAGGGAACAGCAAGAACGCTGGCTTCTGGGCTCAGGTGAACCGCCGATTGGGAAAGCCTGGACGTAACGTCACCCTCGACGGAGGAGCCAGCTACTCCACCAGCGAGAACACCTCCTTCAGCCGAAGCGAGATCAACTACTTCCAGCAGCATCGGAACGACTTCACCAACCAGTACATCCTCTCGCCCAGCACAAACTATGACTGGCGGACACGTCTGAGCTACTCGGAGCCTATCGTGGGCGCCCTGAACATCCAGTTCAGCTACCAGTACCAGCACCGTTACAGCGACAGCGACCGCAGCATGTACAGCATCGATAGTCTGCTGACCAAATACCCCGGATTCTACACCCAGGAACAGCTCTATCTGGGTTACATCCCTGGCTTGGACAGTTTGGACTACATCCGCAATCTGGAGAACAGCCAGTATGCCACATATCGTGAGTACAACCACGAGGCAAGCCTGATGCTCCGCTATAACGTAGGCGAGAACCGCGTGAACTTCGGCGTCAGCTTCCAGCCACAGACCACCCACATGGACTATGCCAAGAACCTGCTCGACACGACCGTCGTGCGCCACACTTTCAACTGGGCGCCCCGTATCGACTACCGATGGAAGTTCAGCAATACGGGCCAACTGAGGGCTTGGCTGAACGGATGGATGCAGCAGCCCGGAATCACCAGTCTGCTGGAGGTAACCGACAGTAGCGACCCTCTGAACGTCAGCACGGGTAACGCAGGATTGCGGAGCAGCTGGAACAACAACATGAGGGTGGAGTACAACGATTATATCCCTGCCCGACAGATGGGATGGCACGCCAACATGTGGTTCAGCCACACGAAGAACAGCATCAGTAGTGCCACCATCTACAACACGGAGACGGGTGCGCGATACACACGACCGATGAACATCAACGGAAACTGGAACACCAACGGAAACCTGGGATTCAATACCGCACTGGGAAGCAAGAAGGCCTTCAACTTCAACACGAACGCCAGTATGGGCTACAGCCATAACGTCGGATACATGAGCAGCAATAGCGACGGAAGCAACTGGGGAAACATCTACCGGCCAGACGGATCGGTCAATATGGATTACATCTTCAGCACGATTGCCCTCCAGAAGTCCACCACCAAGAATACAAACGTGAACGAATGGATGCGAATCAACTACCGTAATGACCTGCTGGAAGTGGGAGTGAACGGAAACGTCAACTACTCTCACGCCCGCAATAATGTCCAGAAGAGTGCCAACCTCGACTCCTGGTGGTTCAGCTACGGAGGCTACTTCCAGATCAATACTCCCTGGGGAACGGCCCTGAGCACCGACTTGAGCGAACAGAGCCGCAGAGGCTACGAGGACGCAAGCATGAACACCAACGAGCTCATCTGGAACATGCAGCTCAGCCAGAGCTTCCTGAAGGACAGGGCGGCTACCGTCAGCCTGCAATGGTTCGACATCCTGCGTGAACGCAGTACCATCAGCCGCAACATTAGTGCCTACTCGCGCGACAACACGTGGACAAACACCATCAACAGTTACGTGATGGTGCATCTCATCTACCGTCTCGACCTGAGAGCCAACAAGAAGGATCAGGATCAGAGAGGCGGCTGGGGAGGCGGCGGCTGGGGAGGCGGCCGTGGCGGAGGCGGTCGCGGAGGCTGGTTCTAAGCTTCTTTCGGCTTGAAGAACGAGAAGTTCACACTACCGTAGGCTCTGTGGGCCACGAAGTTGGGATGTTGCGTGAAATCATAGGTTTTCCCGTGCTCCAGGACGAAAAGTCCATCCTCCTTCAGTACTCTTTGTCCCATTACCAAATCTGGCAAGTCGGGCAGTTCGCTTAGCGTGTAGGGAGGATCTGCAAAGATGAAATCAAACTTCTCGTGGCATCTTTCCAGATATTTGAACACATCTCCTCGGATGGGCAGGGCTGCCGTGTCCTGGAGCTTCTCGATGAATTTGCAGATGAAATTATAGTGCAGAGGGTCTTTCTCGACTGACACGACGCGGCTGCATCCTCGGCTAAGCAATTCGAGCGTGATGCTTCCCGTGCCGGCAAAGAGATCGAGGGCGACTGGACCTTCCTCGAAGTCGACATAGCCCATCAGAACGTTGAAAAGGTTCTCCTTGGCGAAATCTGTCGTAGGGCGAGCCTTGAAGGTATGGGGCACGTCGAAACGCCGCCCCTTGTATTTTCCTGTGATTACGCGCATGTCTCGATATGAAGGATGAATTTGCGAAGCTCAGCCGACAGGCTGTCGGAAGCCCCCTTCAGGATGCACGTGTTCCGTTCGTTCTCGAGACCTAATGTCTTCCAGGCGTACAGGATGAAGTAGAGGCGGTCTGCATCCGACTCGATGGAGTACGAGCATGCGAATTGCAGCTTCCCCTTTTGGAAAGTGCAGATGAAGAGCTGGTTCTGGTCGATGGTGGCGTAGTATCGGGCCAGTTCCTCGCTAGAGTTCCTTTCCTGCTCAGCCACTTTTTCCAGATAGCGTCCCTCGATGCTGTGGATCTTGGCATCAGGATAAAGTTCCAGGATGGTCCTCTCCACTTTGGCATCCAGGGCAAAGAGCTCCACCACTTCCAGTCCGCTCAGGATCTCATAGTGAATCTCTTCGTCGCTGAACTTCTTCTTGGCGAACGTGAGGCGGTAGAGGGAAGGGTATTCCTCGCGCCGGAACTCGTCGAGTGGAACACGGGTGATAGAGGAGCAAACCATTACCTCCACATCTTCGTATTCGTAGTCCATTATGCGAGGCCGCTCCAACGCCTTCCTGAGCACCTGCTGAGGTTCTTCCTCTGTCTCTTGGTTTACCTCGACAGATTCCTCCTCCACCAGCTTGCCGTTCGACGAATTGTAGGTATATAAAGAAAATCCACCCGTGAAGACACGGATGGATAATCTGTATGATTTCAGAGATTTACTCCCAGTTACCTGCATTATTGTTCCAGTTGTTACCGGCTTCACCAATCTTCAGGCCTGGGAATGCGCCTTTGGCGTCAGCTTCTTCCTGACGGTTGTAGATCAGACGCTTTCCCTGCTTGCCCATGCCCTTGAGGAAAGAGCTGTCGGGGGCGTTGCACTCCATTACTTGGATGATGCTGCCGGAACGTGTTGTGGTGGGAACTGCAATCAGCTCGAACGTGTCACCCTGGGAGAAGGGGATGTAGCGCAAGGAGTCAGCTACGAAACCAGGGTAGTTGTAGAGAGAGTCCTGCAAGGATACCCAGATGGTATCGCGACGGAAATCCTGCAAGCCGTTGGCGGCAATCTCAGCAGCATCGCCTCTGTTCACGATGGCGGCAGCCTTGGATTCTGTCAGCCCCTTGTCCATCTGCTCGTCGCTCAGCACACCTTGTTTCATTACGATGGGCAGCTTACCGTTCTTCACAAAGTCAATCAGAACAGACCAGTCTGCACAATACTCACCCTCGTGCTGAAGTTTGAATGCTTCCTCTGCAGAACGGATCTCGATGAGACGTGCCTTAACTACGTTTTCGCGTGCAGTTACCTCTGCGTTGAAGTCTTGATCATCGCGGATACTGCGCCAGCAAACAAAGAGCATAGCCAGGACGCAGACTCCCAAAATTGCATTAATTACCTTTTTCATGACAATATTTGTGTTTTATTTTATATATTCGCATCGCAAAAGTAAAAAAAGTTCTTCAAATAATCGATTTTTCAAGCAACTTTTTGCAAAAGAATTATGATAACTGGCGATTTAGGTAGTTTAATCTGCGCAAATTTTACTCACGAACCAACTTTACAGCAGTTAAATGTGATAAAAATGTGGTCCGAGTTCCTTCTCTCGCGAGACGATAATGAAATTTTTCTTCTTACCGGTTATGCGGGTACGGGCAAGACGTCACTTTTGGGCGCGTTGGTCAACGTGTTGAAACAGCTGAAACAACCTGTTGTCCTCCTCGCTCCAACAGGTCGTGCTGCCAAAGTCTTCTCGTTGTATGCTGATGCGCCAGCCTATACCATCCACAAAAAGATATATCGCCAGAAGTCTCTCATGGAGATGGATTCCTTCCAGGCTAACGTGAATCTGCATAAGCATACGCTTTTCATCGTGGATGAGGCCTCGATGATCGCCAACGAAGGATTGGCGGGCAGTATGTTCGGAACGGGTCGCTTGCTGGATGACTTGATTCATTTCGTGTATTCTTGCGAGGGATGCCGCCTTCTGATGGTGGGTGATGTGGCTCAGTTGCCCCCCATAGGCGAGGAAGAGAGTCCTGCCCTTATGCCAGAAGTCTTGGAGGGCTATAATCTGCATGTCCGGCAGGCTACCTTGACACAAGTGGTCCGTCAGGTGGGGGAGTCGGGTATCCTGTGGAATGCCACCCGATTGCGTTCCTTGCTGCAGGATGGGGAGTTGCTTGAGTTCCCCAAGATGCGTGTCGAGGGTTTTCCTGATGTTCATGTGGTGCCTGGCGAGGAGCTGCTGGAGGTCTTGCAGGACAGCTATTACCGTTGTGGTCAGGACGAGACGATCGTCATCACGCGCAGCAATAAGCGGGCAAACATCTTCAATCAGGGTATTCGAGGACGTATTCTGGGCTACGAGGAAGAGTTGACCTGTGGGGATCTGGTGATGGTCTCCAAGAACAATTATTTCTACAAGCTGAACGAGGAGGATGGAGCTTCCTTTATCGCGAACGGCGATACGGCTGTCGTGCGGCGATTCCGGAACGAGCGCTCGTTCTATGGGTTCCGTTTTGCTGACGTGACTCTTCAGTTTCCTGATTACGGCAATACAGAGGTAGAGGGAACGGTCCTGCTGGACACCCTGACGAGCGAGGCCCCGTCTCTAACCCGTGCGCAGCAGGAACAACTCTTCCAGGCGATTTGGGAGGACTACCCAGAGATAGGAAACAAGCGCGACCGCATGAAAAAAATAAAGGAGGACATCTATTATAATGCCCTCCAGATTAAGTATTCGTATGCTGTCACTTGCCACAAGGCTCAAGGAGGTCAATGGCAACACGTTTTCATCGACCAAGGATATATAACTGAAGAAATGCTCTCGCCCGACTATTTCCGCTGGCTTTATACAGCCATCACGCGAGCAACTCATCAGGTCTACCTCATCAACTGGCCTAAAGCTCAGCTAACTGAATGATCTTATTGATAGCGTCCTTCATTCCCTCAGGATTCTTGCCACCTGCCGTAGCGAAGTGGGGCTGACCGCCACCTCCGCCTTGAATCAGTTTGGCAGCCTCGCGGATGATGTTGCCGGCATGCTTGCCTTCCTTCACGAGATCGTCGCTGAAGCTTACGGTCAGAGAAGGCTTGCCTTCTGTCGTAGCCCCCAGAGCAATCAGCAGTCTCTCTGGGAATTGGGCACGCAGTTGGAATGCGATATCCTTAGCAATCTGTGTACCTAGGGGAACCATACCTGAAATCACCTTGACTCCATTGATCTCGACAGCATTTTCCGTCAGACGCTTACGAATCTCTACCGCCTTCTGAGCCTTGAAGTCTTCCACTTGCTTCCTCAGTTCTGCATTATCGTTGATGGCTTTCTGGATGGCGGCGAAAAGGTCTGGAGCGTTATTGAAGAGACCTCGCAAGTCTGCCATGAGATCTTGGGCTTTGTCCATCATGTCTTCCACAGCTTTACCTGTTATGGCTTCGATACGACGAACACCTGCGGCGATGCTGCTCTCGCTCAGAATGCGTACCATACCGATACGGCCTGTGCTGCTTGCGTGGCATCCTCCACAGAATTCCACACTTGATCCGAACTGCACGACACGCACCTTGTCGCCATACTTTTCACCAAAGAGGGCGATGGCTCCCAGTTTCTTTGCTTCCTCGATGGGAGTCTCGCGATACTCTTGCAAAGGAATGTCTTCGCGAATCTTCTCGTTGACCAGATGCTCTACCTCGCGCAACTGTTGGGGAGTAACTTTTTCGAAGTGGCTGAAGTCGAACCTCAAGGAGTGGGGAGTAACCAGCGATCCTTTCTGCTCCACGTGTGTGCCCAAGACTTGGCGCAAAGCCTCGTCAAGCAGGTGAGTGCAGGTGTGGTTGGCTTCAATGGCACGCCGCTTGTCCACATCGACGCAGGCCATGAATTCTGCTTCAGGAGCAGAAGGAATCTTGTCCAGGATGTGGATGGATACGCCATTCTCCTTTTTGGTGTCAAGCACTTGGATGGTCTCGTTCTCGTTGACAAGTACTCCCTGGTCGCCAACCTCGCCTCCCATCTCTCCATAGAAAGGAGTCTGATCCAAAACGGCTTCGTAGACAACACCCTTCTTCTGCTTCACCTCGCGATACTTCAGGATGTGGCAGGTATATTCCGTATAGTCGTATCCTACGAACTTGCTTTCTCCATCGTTGAGGATAACCCAGTCGCCAGTTTCCACTTGAGCTGCGTTGCGTGCGCGTGCCTTTTGCTTCTCCATCTCCACGTTGAACCCCTGCTCGTCTACCGTCAGTCCATTCTCGCGGCAGATCAGTTCAGTCAGGTCCAAAGGGAATCCGAAGGTGTCGAAGAGCGTGAAAGCCTTGTCGCCAGCAATCTCAGTCTTGCCGGCTGCACGTGTCTCCTCCATCACTCCGTTGAGCAGTTTGATACCGTTCTCCAATGTGCGCAGGAAGCTATCCTCTTCTTCCTTCATTACTTTCATGATGAGTTCCTGCTGGGCTTTCAACTCAGGGAAAGCCTCTCCCATTTCCTGGACAAGGGTGGGGACGAGCGTATACATGAAAGCTTTCTTCTGGTTGAGGAAAGTGTAGCCATACCGTACGGCACGACGCAGGATGCGGCGGATTACGTAACCTGCTTTGGCATTACTGGGAAGCTGTCCGTCGGCAATGCTGAATGCGATGGCGCGCAAGTGGTCCACGATAACTCGCATGGCTATGTCCGTCTTCTCGTTCTGCCCGTATACCACGCCAGCCTTCTCGCCCACTACTTTGATGATGGGTTGGAACACGTCGGTATCGTAGTTGGAATGCTTTCCTTGGATGGCACGAACCAGTCGCTCGAATCCCATTCCAGTGTCGATGACGTTCATGCCCAGGTTCTCCAGGTGTCCGTCTGCCTTACGCTCATATTGCATGAAGACGATGTTCCATATTTCGATGACCTGTGGATTGTCCTTGTTGACCAGCTCGCGCCCAGGAACCTGAGCTTTTTCCTCAGGAGTACGGCTGTCCAGATGGATCTCAGAGCAAGGGCCGCATGGACCAGTATCTCCCATTTCCCAGAAGTTGTCGTGCTTGTTGCCGTTGATGATGTGGTCGGCAGGAACATGCTTCAACCAGAATTTGGCAGCCTCTTCATCCCGTTTCAGGTTTTCCTCTTCGCTGCCCTCGAAAACGGTCACATAGAGGTCTGCGGGATCCAGTTTCAGGATGTCCACCAGATACTCCCACGCCAGGTCGATGGCTCCTTCCTTGAAGTAGTCTCCAAACGACCAGTTGCCCAGCATCTCGAACATGGTGTGGTGATAGGTGTCGTGTCCCACTTCTTCCAGGTCGTTGTGCTTTCCGCTTACGCGGAGGCATTTCTGGCTGTCAGCACGTCTGCGGGGTTCTGGGTCGCGTGCTCCCAAGATGATGTCTTTGAACTGGTTCATGCCAGCGTTGGTGAACATGAGGGTTGGATCATCCTTGATGACCATAGGTGCGGAGGGCACTATTGTGTGTCCTTTCGATTCGAAAAATTTCTTGAAAGAATTGCGGATTTCGTTTGCTGTCATAGCTTGAATTATCTATTATGTTAACTTTCTTTTCAAAAATTGTTGCAAAGATAATTTGTTTTACGTATTTTTGCAAAGAATTTGCCCACAAAAGGGCATTGTAAGGTCAATTTATGGCACTCAATACTGATAAAAATCTTAAGAAGTATTATAACATTGGTGAGGTTGCTGACCAATTTGGTGTTGCCACCTCTGTACTTCGTTATTGGGAAAAACAATTCCCCACGTTGATTAAGCCTCAGAAGGCAGGCCGTAGTGTCCGTCAGTATACTGTGGAGGACATAGAAGACATTCGTCTTGTCTACAATCTGCTGAAGGTTCGCGGCATGAAGATTGCCGCAGCCAGAGAAGTCCTCAACAAGAATAAGGAAGGAGCAGCTGATACCATGCAGGTAATCAATAAGCTTCAATCCATCCGCGAGGAACTCGTTGGCATCAGAAAGGAAATCGACCAGTTGTAAAGCGTCTCGATGCTGGGAGCTGGTTTTTTCCCATTCTCTCCATTCCCTCTTTAGAATCGCGTCACCTCTTCTATCTCATCTATCTTTTTCAGGTCGCGGCAGATGTTCTGTACGTCAGCCACATCATGTACTTCCAGTTGTATCTCCCCCTTGAAGATTCCATCCTTGGTAGCGATGTTCAGTTTGCGGATATTCACGTTCATTTGCTTGGAAAGCACGTCGGTTATCTGATGCAGCACGCCTAAGTGATCGATGCCGTCGAGACGGATGTTGGCAAGGAAAGACATCAGCTTGTGGGTGTCCCAGTTGGCAGCCAGGATTTGGTTGCCGTCGTTTGACTTCAACCTGGCAGCTATGGGGCATTGCCGTTTGTGGATGGTGATGCGGTTCTTGTCGTCCAGATAACCCAGCACATCGTCGCCTGGAATGGGATGGCAGGAATCGCAGATGATGTAATGGGTGATGGTTTCCTCGTTGAGGATGAGAGGTTTCTTGCGATCTATGTTTTCATGGGTGGAGGGGATGGGCTCATCGGCATCAGATCCTTCCTTGGCCTTGCGGCGGAAGAATTTCAGGTATTTGCTCCAATTCTTCCTCTCGTTGTCCTTGCTTTGCAGAATCTCTTTGTCGTTGTTGTCCAACACGAAACGCCCTCTGCCGATGCCTGCAAGCAAAGCTTCACGCGTGGGAACATTATGCAGGATGCATAGTTTCTCGATATTCATGCTGTTGAACTCCTTTTCCATACTGGCAAGGAAGTCAGTCAGAATCTCTTCTCCCTTCTTCTGCATCTCGCGGTTCTCGCGCCTCAGCACGGCTTGTATCTTTCCCTTCGCTTTGGCCGTAGTGGAATATTCCAGCCATTCAGGAGTTACCTTTTGACTCTTCGAGGTCAGCACTTCTACCTGATCCCCGCTGTTCAGCTTGTAGCTCAGAGGTACCAGCCTGTGGTTCACCTTTGCTCCTATGCAATGGGTTCCAAGAAACGTGTGAATCTCGAAAGCGAAGTCCAAAGCCGTACAGCCTGCTGGCATCGTTTTGAACTCTCCCTTGGGAGTCACCACAAAAATCTCGCGGGCATAGAGGTTCAGCTTAATGGCATCCAGGAAATCGATACTGTTGGGCTGTGGATCGTCCAGGATTTCCTTGATGGTGGAGAGCCACTTGTCCAATTCGTTCTCGCTTTCCTCTTCCGTCTTGTTTCCTTCTTTATATTTCCAATGAGCAGCGAAACCTTGTTCTGCGATGTCGTCCATGCGGCGGCTTCTGATCTGTACCTCTATCCATTTTCCGCTCTTGCTCATCAGGGTGGTATGAAGCGCTTGGTATCCGTTGGCTTTGGGATGGCTCAACCAGTCACGCATCCGCTCAGGATGAGGCTTGTAGATGCTGCTCGCGATGGCGTAGATGTGGAAGCATTCCGATATCTCGTCCTCTTTCTCGCTGGTGTCGAAGATAATGCGTACAGCCAGAATGTCATAAATCTCTTCGAAGGAGACGTGCTTGTTCTGCATCTTCAGCCAGATGGAGTAGGGCGATTTGATTCGTGCCTTGATTTCGTACTTGATGTTCAGGTCATCCATTTTTCTGCGGATGGGTGCCGTGAAGGCGTCAAACTCATCGTCCAGATTGCTCTTCATGTCGGCTATGCGGGCGCTGAGAGCGGCATACTCTTCTGGATGCTCGTAGCGGAAGCTCAGGTCTTCCAGTTCCATCTTCACTTTGTTCAGTCCCAGACGATTGGCCAGGGGAGCATATATGTAGAGTGTTTCGCCTGCAATCTTGTATTGCTTGTTGGGAAGTTGACTCCCCAGAGTGCGCATGTTGTGCAGTCGATCGGCAATCTTGATGAGGATGACTCGAATGTCGTCGCTCATGGTGAGCAACAGTTTCTTGAATGATTCCGCCTGAGCTGATGCTTTGTCGCCAAAGATTCCTCCAGATATCTTTGTCAGGCCGTCCACGATTTGTGCTATCTTGGGACCAAAGATATTGTTGATGTCTTCCACCGTATAGTCCGTGTCTTCCACTACGTCGTGGAGCAGGGCGGAGCAGATGCTGGTGCTGCCCAATCCAATGCTCTCGCAACAGATTTGGGCTACAGCGATGGGATGCATGATGTAGGGCTCGCCAGAGAGACGGCGCACGCCCTTGTGGGCTTGCTTGGCAAAATTGAAAGCCTTGTTGATGATATCCACATGCTTGCGATGATGGGATGCCAGATAAGTGTCGATGAGGTGCTGGTAAGCTTGGCTTACAATCTTCTCATCTTCTATCTCCCTATTCAAAGTCTCTTCTGCCATGTTCTTGAAAAGCGAATGTGTTCTGATGGTTTGTGGTGTTAGCGTACTTTCAGTTTCTGGCCGGAACGGATGGTGGTTCCTTTGATGCCATTGAGCCTCTTCAGCTTTTCAACAGTAGTGTGGTTTCTCTTGGCGATAGCACCCAGACTGTCACCATTTTTCACCGTGATGGTGCGGCTGCTCGATGTGCGGCCTTTACTCTTGCTCTTGCTCTTTCTGGAAGTGCTCTGAACCTTGGGAGTCTCCACTTCAATCTTCATTGGAGTCACTTCCAGTTTCTTGTTCACGTAGATGGAATCTCCAGCTTCCAGAAAGGCGTTCACGCTTTCTGTAGGCATTCTGAGGATGCATTCGCGTGCAGAACCAGGAATCAGGGTTGTGCGATACTGAGGGTTGAGAGCCTTCAATTCGTCCATCGTGATGTTGCATGTGGCCACGATCTGTTCCATCCTTACATCACGATCCAGCCGCAGGGTGTCAGTTCCCTGAGGTAACGTGGTGTTTACAGGGCAGATGTCGTGGTCGCAATAGTAGTTCATGATGTAGTTGGCTGCTACGAAGGCAGGCACGTAACCTTGTGTCTCCTTGGGCAGGTAGTTGTAGATTGCCCAGTAATCCTTCACCCCACCAGCTCTCTTGATGGCTTTGTTCACATTGTTGGGGCCACAGTTGTAGCTGGCAACCACCAGCGTCCAGTCGCCAAAGATGTCGTAAAGGTCTTTCAGATAATGGGCGGCAGCATAGCTGGCCTTGATGGGATCCTTGCGCTCATCCACCAGACTTGTCACTTCCAGTCCATACTGCTTTCCAGTCGTGATCATGAATTGCCAGAGTCCCACAGCTCCAGCCCTGCTGGTCGCTCCTGGATTCAGGGCGCTTTCGATGACAGGCAAGTATTTCAGTTCCAGGGGAATCTGATAGCTTTCCAGCGCCTGCTCGAAGATGGGATTGTAGAAATTGCTTGCTCCCAACAGGATGCTGACGCTGCGGTGCAGGCGACCGCTGTACATGTCGATGTATTTGCGTATCACATCGTTGTAAGGCATGTCTATCACGTTGGGCAGGCGGTCGAGTCGACGCATGTATTCCTCTGGTTCGAAGGTGGGGTTTTCGCCAGTCGTCTCGCAGCTGTCGTCGAATTGCAGGTAGTTCTTTATGTTCCACTCTTTGAGCAGACTGTCGATTTCCTGGGTCTGCATTCCTTCTGGCAGCACGATTTCCTCATCATTCACAGGGGACTTTTCATCATCGTTTTGTGCATGGAGAGAGGGAGTGCACAGCAGAGCCATGCTTGCGAAAAGTAGTATTTTTGTGTATCTCATAATCATTGTTTTTGTTGCTTTAGAAGTTTAGTTTGCATGTCAGTCCTGTGGCCATTCTCGAGTTGTGGCTGCTGGTTCTTCCCGTCTCGAAGAATGTGGGTTCCAGCCTCAGGCTCAAGTCCTTGCTGATGTCGAAGGAGGACAGTTGAGCATCCACGTAGGCATCGATGACAGAAATCAGGTACACTCCAGCAAAGGCGAAGATGCTCAAGTCGCGATATTTGCGGAAATAGTTCTTCTTGTTCTTGAAGATGGTCTTGAAGCGTTCCTCTTTGCCTGAGATGTTGTATCCCAGCGGGAGCATTTCTTCGTAGCTCTTCGTGTTGGGGTCGTTGTCCATGATGTCGAGGTAGGCTTGCGAGTAGTCGCGCAGCATCTGACCGTTCCAGGTCAGGGCGTAGGCGCATCCCAGGAAGCCTCCATAGAAAATGGGCAGTTTCCAGTATTTGCGGTTGTATATCTGTCCTCCGCCTGGAAATGCCAACGCCAGCCATGTGGCACGGACAGGGTCGGGCTGGAAGCGCTTGGGGCCACGGAAAAGTTCTTTCTGCAGCAGGCTGTCCGTTACGGCTCTGAGACCTGTCGTGTCGATGGCGAGTGTGTCGTCCAACAGTTCTGGGGGAATGGCTATCGGAAGGTTCTTGTCCACCTCTTGGGCATGAAGCTGACAAATCGTGCTGTGCCACATCGTCAGGCATAGCAGGATTGCATATTTCCTGTATAGTCTCCCTCTGGCGCTCAATTCTTCAGTTGGTCAAAGAGTTCCATGATGCGCGTCAACTCCTCCTCGTTGCTGAAAGGAATGCTGATCTTTCCCTTGCCGCTGTTCGAGCAGGTCAGTTTCACTTTTGTCTGGAAGAATCTGCAGAGGCTGTTCTGCAGGGAGTTGAAGTCTGCGTTCAGGGTTGATCCTTTTTGGCGGATGCGCTTTCCTTCTTTCCCACGGATGGTGCCGCCTTCAGCCAGTTCCTTCACCATTTCTTCCACCTTGCGCACACTCAGCTTCTGTTTCTTTATTTCAGCGAACACCTTCAGCTGTGCTGTTGGATCGTTCAGCGAGAGCAAGGCGCGTGCGTGTCCCATGTCGATGTCCTTGTTCTTCAGGGCGACCTGGATGGTGGCAGGCAGTTTCAGCAGGCGCAGGTAGTTGGTTACTGTGGCGCGGTTCTTCCCCACGCGCTCGCTCAGTTTCTCTTGCGTCAGTCCGTACTGTTCCGTCAGGTGCTGGTAGGCCAAGGCAATCTCCAGGGCATTCAGGTCTTCGCGTTGGATGTTCTCTACCAACGCCATTTCCATCATGTTCTCATCGTCCACAGTGCGTATGTAGGCAGGAATCTTTTCCAGCCCTGCCCTTTGGCTTGCTTTCCATCGCCGTTCGCCTGCGATGATGGTGTACGATCCATCGCCAGTATCACGCAGGGTGATGGGTTGTATGATGCCTATCTGGCGGATGCTGTTGGCCAGTTCCTGCAGGCTGTCGTCGTCGAATTCCCTGCGAGGCTGGTTGGGATTGGGGTGGATGAGTTCTATTCTCACTTCGCTGATGCTCGAGGAGCCTCCCGTCTTGACCTCTTCAGTACTTATCAGGGCATCCAGTCCGCGACCCAGCGCTTGGTATTTCTTTTTTATTGCCATATTCCTTATTGGGGATGATTGATTATTTCTCGTTCTTGTCTATGATTTCTTTGGCCAGGGCCAGGTAACTCTTCGCTCCAATGGCGTCTGCATCGTAGAGGATGGCTGGTATTCCGTGGCTGGGTGCCTCGCTCAGCTTCACGTTGCGTGGAATGACAGTCTCGAAGACCAGTTCGCGGAAGTGGCGCTTTATCTCGTCGTAGATTTGGTTGGCCAGACGCAGACGGCTGTCGTACATGGTCAAGAGGAAGCCTTCTATCTCGAATCGTGGATTCAGGCTTGCCTTCACTATCTTGATGGTGTTCAGCAGTTTGCTGATACCCTCCAGGGCAAAGTATTCGCATTGTACAGGGATGATGACGCTGTCGGCTGCCGTCAGGGCATTGACGGTGATGAGTCCCAGGCTGGGGCTGCAGTCGATGAGGATGAAGTCGTACTCGCTGCGCACGCTCTCCAGCATTCTTTTCATTACTCTCTCCCTGTCGCGCACGTTCAGCATCTCGATCTCTGCACCTACCAGGTCGATGTGGGAGGGGATGATGTCCAGTCCATCGATGTCTGTGGTGTAGATGGCCTCACGGGCGTCCAGATGATCCAGCAGCAGGTTGTAGAGCGAGCATTCCACCTCATTGATGTTCACTCCCAGTCCTGAAGAGGCGTTGGCCTGTGGGTCTGCGTCGATCAGCAGGACTTTCTTCTCCAGCGTTGCCAGCGAGGCTGCCAGATTCATCACGGTGGTCGTCTTCCCTACACCTCCCTTCTGGTTTGCTGTTGCTATGATTTTTCCCATTTTGGTCGTTCAGTTTACGTTGTTCTACATTATCCTTTGCAAAGGTACGCATTTTCCTGCTCAAGTGCAGTCTTTTGGCCTCGAAGAGTGGCGAAAGTGTTGATAACTTGCCTCCCTTGTTGATAACTCTTCTTCTTAATTAGGTGGCGAAATTAATAATTTTCCCTGAAATATCCCACAATTAAAGGTTTTTTATTACTTTTGTGGCCACTAAATGCATTATTTCATGGCAGGAAAACCTCTAATTTTGATTTCCAACGATGATGGATACCAGGCTCAGGGCATTCGTGTCCTGACGGATTTGATGACCCGTCTGGGCGATGTTGTTGTGGTGGCTCCTGACGCCCCACGTTCTGGCGCAGCGTGTGCTATCACGCCTTTCCAGCCTGTCCGTTTGTCTCTCGTCGAGGAGCGTGCCGGCTTGCGTGTCTATTCCTGTTCTGGCAGTCCTGTGGATTGCGTGAAACTGGCTTCTGAGCAGGTTGTCACACGTCGTCCTGACCTTATGGTCAGCGGCATCAATCATGGTGATAACGCCTCCATCAGCATGCATTACAGTGGCACGGTGGGTGCTGTGCTGGAGGCCTGCATGAAGGATATTCCAGCCGTTGCGTTCAGTCTTCGCACTCGCGACCAGCAATGTGATTTCTCGCCTTACGAGGAAGTCATTCTTCAGGTGGCTCGACAGGTCTTGGAGTATGGACTCCCCAGCGACACCTGCCTGAATGTCAATTTCCCTCAAGTCCCTAAGCTCTTGGGGACCAGTGTCTGCAGGATGGCTCGAGGCAGATGGATCACGGAATGGGTGCCTGACGAGGAGCCTGGGAAGTTCCACTTGGCTGGCGAGTTCCGCAATCTGGAGCCTGATGCGCCTGACACGGATTACTGGGCTATGGATCATGGGATGGCTGCCATCTGTCCCTTGCACCTCGACATGACGGATTATGATACCCTGCTGAGTCTGGAATCTCTCAACAATCGGATGCGATGAGGTATTATCTGATAGCAGGCGAGGCGAGTGGCGACTTGCATGCCAGCCATTTGATGGCGGCCCTTCGCGAGCAGGACGCTGATGCGGAGTTCCGTTTCTATGGGGGGGAGATGATGCAGCAGGTGGGGGGCACGCTGGTTCAGCATTATCGCGATTTGGCGTACATGGGTTTCCTGCCAGTCATGATGCACCTGCCTACCATCCTGCGGGGAATGAAGCGTTGCAAGGCGGACATTCTGGAGTGGAAACCTGATGTGCTGATTCTGGTCGATTACCCTGGCTTCAACCTGCAGGTGGCACGTTATGTCAAGTCGCATAGCGAGATACCGATTTTTTATTACATTTCTCCCAAGATTTGGGCGTGGAAGGAATACAGAATACGCAACATCCGTCGTGACGTCGACCACCTTTTCAGCATCCTGCCCTTCGAGGTGGACTTCTTCGAGGGGAAGCACCATTACCCCATACATTATGTGGGCAATCCCACCGTGGACGAGGTGGATGCCTATCTGCAGGCTCACGAGGCTGATGCTGCAGCCTTCCGCGCTGACAACGGGTTGGACGACCGCCCAGTCATCGCTTTGTTGCCAGGGAGCAGGAGACAGGAGATGCGGGGCAACCTGTCGCGGATGGTCCAGGCAGCTGAACCTTTCTTGCAGCAGTATCAACTGGTCTTGGCAGCTGCTCCAGGCTTCGATGACGCTTATTACCAGGAGTGGATGGGGGAGGCGCAAGTCAAGGTGCTGCGCAACCAGACGTACCGCATCCTGCAGCACAGCACAGCGGCACTTGTGACGAGTGGCACAGCCACGCTCGAGACGGCTCTCTTCCGCGTGCCTCAGGTCGTCTGTTACTACGCAAAGGCTGGCCGCCTGGTCTCCTTGGGGAAGAAACTGATACTGAAAATACCTTACATCTCACTTGTCAACCTGATTGCTGGCAAGGAGATTGTTCCTGAGCTGTTGGCTGAGAAGATGAACGTCGAGAATCTTCGTCTCCATCTTTCCAGCATCCTTCCCTCTGGCTCCGCCCGCCAACTCCAGTTGGATGGCTACGAGGCAATGGCGCAGCGCCTGGGCGCTCCTGGGGCTGCTCGCCGTGCTGCGAAGGGAATGGTAAGCTTGCTTCGCCCTTAGACATCACTTATATATGTATTGTATGAATCCAAAGAAACCAATTCTCCTGTTGCTCTTCTCCTTGATGCTGGCTCCTGCCAGTGGACAGCAAGGGCAGCCACCGTTCAGCTTCGAGCGCCTGCACCAGTTGCAGCAGGATTTCGAAGACCTGCAGTTTGGGCTCTTCACCCATTTCGCCCTGCCCACCTATACCATCGAAGACTGGTCGGACCCTGAGATGCCGCCCTCTGCCTTCTATGCGCCCAAGCTCGACTGCAAGCAGTGGGCAAAGGCTGCCAAGTCCGCCCACATGACCTACGGGTGCCTCTCTGTGAAGCATCACAACGGCTTCTGCCTGTGGGACACGAAAACTACCGACTACAGCGTCATGAGCAGTCCGCAGCGGCGTGATGTGGTGCGCGAGTATTGCGACGCGTTCCGCAAGGCTGGGCTGAAAGTGATGTTCCATTTCTCGATTCTCGACACGCACCATAAACTCAGGCGCCATCGCATCACGCCAGAGCTTGTCGAGATGACCAAGACACAGTTGCGCGAGCTGCTGACGGGTTATGGCGAGGTGACTGCCATCATGTTCGACGGCTGGGATTCGCCTTGGGGCAGAATCAGTTACGAGGACGTCTCCTTCCCTGAGATTTACAGCCTCATCAAGAGTCTCCAACCCAACTGCCTCGTCATCGATATGAACTCCCACAAGTACCCCCGCGAGGCTCTGTTCTACAGCGACATCAAGTTCTACGAGCAGGGAGCTGGGCAGAAGATCGACGCTGAGAGCAACCGCTTGCCTGCTATGGCCTGCCTGCCCATGCAGCGCACGTGGTTCTGGAAGGAATCGATGCCCACCGACCAGCTGCGCGATGTGCGCGAGATTGTCGAGGACAACCTTGTGCCCTACATCAAGGCGCATTGCAGTTTCGTGCTCAACGCAGCCCCCAACCGCGACGGTCTCATCGACGACAACGCCCTGGAAGCCCTGAAGCAGATAGGGAAGATATGGAAGAGGACGGAGACATATCAGGTGCCTGTGTGCGATTTCCCTGTCGTGGGGCGCAACCTTGCCCTCAACAGGCCGTCAGATTCCTCCTGGAGCTGGGACACGAGCCTCATGGACCTTGCCAACGACGACAATTACTCCTCTGCCTGGTGCCCGCAACCCAGCGTCGCTGAACCCTTCTGGGAGGTGGAACTCGATGGCGACCAAGCCTTCAACCAGATTGTGGTGACTGAGCCGAAAGCGGGTCCCATGCAAGCCTACAGGATTGAGTATCTCCACCAGGGCAAGTGGCAGACGCTCTACGAGGGCCCTGCCGTAGGAACCACACGCGTGCATCAGCATAATTTCCCCACCGTAAGCGGCAGTCGGGTGCGCATCACTTCCACCCGCCACGACGGCCCACCAGCCATCGCGGAGCTGGGTGTCTATGCCCCGCTGCCTTGACCTGCAGACTTTCCCTGGCAGACAGCAGACGACTGGGTGAGGGAGGGGAAAGAACGTGTTGCCTTGAGCATTTCGACGTGTTGCCTTCAGCGTTTCAACGTGTTGTGGCGCTCCAAAGAACGTGTCGCATCCTTGGAGCCGCTCCAGGCTTTTTTGTTTGTTTTCTAAATTTTTAATATCAATGTAAAAATATTTCAGCACATGCCTTTGCGTATCAAACGGAGGCGAGAAATGAAACAGTGTCAAATGTGGAGGGTTAAAGGTAATGTATTGGTTTTGAGCGGATTAAGGTAATTTGCACTTTAGAGTGTTTCACTGTTTCACTGTTTCATTTCGATTTTTCTTTTTTGTTTCAGAGAGTGTGGGATGAAATTTTATATTATATATTATATAATAATATATTATTATATAATATATAATATAAAGGTAAATCTTCTTTGTGTTGGAGTCTTCTATTCATTTTGATTTTTGCAAATGAAACAGTGAAACAGTGAAACAGTGAAACGGTCTTGCTCGCTGTGTGGCGTTGTGATTTTTCATCATACTTTTCCGAGTGAAGAAAAGCCGTTTTTGGGCTTCTTTGTCTCTTGGGCGGTGGAAAAATGCAGAAAAACTTCTCCAAGGAGAAACAATTGCACCTGAAATTTGGAGATGTCGAGGAAAATGTGTATCTTTGTACCAAGAAAGTCAAAAAAATAACATTAAGGTACAAATGAGTAGAATGAAAGTCTTTTTGGGGGCAATCCTCGTGCTGATGCCCATGCTGGCTGCAGGACAGACGGCTGAGATGGTGAGACCATCCGCCATTGCTGCTACCGGCAAGAATTACGTGAACAACCGTGCGCCTCTGCGTCCTAACGTATTTCTGAAGCTGCCTGCAGGCGCTGTGACTCCCCGCGGATGGGTAGGCGAGATGCTGCAGCGTCAGAGGGACGGCTTGACAGGTCATCTGGGCGAGATCAGCGATTGGCTCGACAAGGAAGGCAACGCTTGGCTCGAGAGTGGCGGCTCGCACGGCTGGGAGGAGGTTCCCTATTGGCTTCGCGGCTACAGCAACATGGCTTACGTGTTGGGCGAGAAGGCTCTGCTCGACGAGTCGAAGTTCTGGATTGAGGCCATCATCAAGAGCGCTCAGCCCGATGGCTACTTTGGTCCTGTGAACGAGAAGAAGGACGGGCGGCGCGAGCTGTGGGCCAATATGCTGGCGCTGCAGATCCTGCAGGACTACTACGAGTACAGCGGCGACGAGCGTGTGCTGAGCGTGATGAAGGGTTACTTCCAGTGGCAGCTGAACTATCCAGAGGAGAAGTTCCTGCGCGACTACTGGGAGAACAGCCGTGGCGGCGACAACCTGCTGAGCGTCATCTGGCTCTACAACCGCACAGGCGACAGCTTCCTGCTGGACCTGATGAAGAAAGTGCATCGCTGTACTGCCAACTGGATGCTGGAGAGCGGTCTGCCCAACTGGCACAACGTGAACGTGGCAGAGTGTTTCCGCGAGCCTGCTGAGTACTGGCTTGTCTCAGGCGACGAGAAGGCGCTGAGGGCAACCTACAACGACTACGACCTGATTCGCCGCATCTATGGGCAGGTGCCTGGCGGCATGTTTGGAGCCGACGAGAATGCGCGCCACGGATACATCGACCCGCGTCAGGGCACAGAGACCTGCGGCTTCGTGGAGCAGATGCTTTCCGATGAGATACTGATGGCGATGACGGGCGACCTGAAGTGGATAGAGAACCTCGAGGATGTGGCCTTCAACAGCTATCCTGCCTCGATGACAGAGGACCTGCGTGCGCTGCGCTACCTGACTTGCCCCAACATGGTGCAGTCCGACAGCAACAACCATGCTCCTGGCGTGGACAATGGCGGTCCCTTCTTCTGCATGAATCCCTTCAGCAGCCGTTGCTGTCAGCACAACCACTCGATGGGATGGCCCTACTATGCTGAGAATCTGGTGCTGGCAAGTGCCGATGGTGGCGCTGCCGTGCTGACATATTCGGATTGCGAGGCACGCGTGAAAGTGGCAGACGGACAAGAGGTCATCCTCGACGAGGCAACCCATTATCCCTTCAGCGAGGATATCCTGATCACCATCCGTGGCCTGAAGAAGAACACCACCCTGAGTTTCCCCCTTTATCTGCGCATCCCCTCGTGGACGCCTGGGGCTCACGTGGAAGTCAACGGCAAGACCGTCGACTGCCAGGTGAAGAAAGGTTTGCTTCGCCTGAGAAACGAGTGGAAGAACGGCGACCAGGTGAAACTCTATTTCCCCATGTGCCTGAGCAAGCGCGTCTGGGCATTGAACAAGAACAGCGTCAGCGTGGATTACGGCCCTCTGACCTTGAGCCTGAGAATCCAGGAGCGCTACGAGAAGAAGGACAGCAAGTCCACAGCCATCGGAGACTCCCATTGGCAGAAGAATGCTGACGCCAGCCTGTGGCCCACCTTCGAGATCTATGCCGCCAGCCCCTGGAACTATGCCCTCGTCCCCAACCTGAAGAGCATGAAGGTGGAGAAGCTGGAATGGCCAGAGGACAACTACCCCTTCAGTCTGGAATCCGTTCCCTTGCGCGTAAAGGCAAAAGGTGCCCAAGTCTCCAGCTGGGGTATGGACGCGACAGGCTTGTGCCAGATCCTGCCTGACGCAAGAGCTCCACGCGGCAAGGTGGAGGACATCACACTCATCCCCATGGGTGCTGCCCGCCTGAGAATCACCGCATTCCCACCTTACAACTACAATGTAAAGAAAAATTCAAAATAAATATTCACCTAAAAAACGAATCGAGAAATTCGAGATTACAAGATGAGAAAACTATTTTCAGCCGCACTCTTAGCCGTGACAATCATGGCAAGTGCCCAGACGCCAGAGTTCTTCAAGCCCTACAAGAGCACCGACCTGCGTCTTCCCTCAGTACCCCTGATTGTGAATGACCCCTACTTCAGCATCTGGTCACCCTTCGACCAACTGACTGACGGTACCACTCGCCACTGGACCGACGACGAGAAGCCTCTGCTGGGTCTCCTTCGCGTGGATGGCACCACCTACCGCTTCTTGGGCGCTCCTCAGGAGTACACCCTGAGCGCTATCGCTCCCATGACAGACGAAGAGATCTGGGAAGGCGAGTTCACACGCGAGAAGCCTGCCGACGGTTGGGCAAAGGAGAATTTCGATGCCAGCAAGTGGGAGAAGAAGCGTGCCGCTTTCGGCTCACGCGACCTGGAGAACGTCAATACCGTCTGGGATGCCCAGAACAGCGACATCTACGTGCGCCGCACCATAGAGCTGACAGCCGACCAACTCAACGAGGACCTCTATCTGAAGTACTCTCACGACGATGTGTTCGAGCTCTTTGTCAATGGCACCAGCGTAGCCAAGACAGGCGAGACCTGGGTGAATGGCGTCGTGCTGCATGTGGATGGCAAGATCAAGAACCTTTTCCATGAAGGCAAGAACGTGATCGCTGCCCACTGCCACAACACCACTGGAGGTGCCTACACGGATTACGGCCTCTACAAGAACGTGCGCCCCAAGATGGACGACATGAAGGTGGCAAAGCAGAAGAGCGTGGATGTGCTGGCTACCAATACCTACTACACGATGGAGTGCGGCCCAGTGGAACTCGATCTGGTCTTCACCGCCCCCATGCTGATCGATGACTACGACCTGATTTCCGTTCCCATCAACTACATCTCTTATCAGGTGCGTTCCACAGATGGCCAGAAGCACGACGTGCAGCTCTACCTCGAGGCAACTCCCATGCAGGGTATTGACCGCGTCTCTCAGGCTACTGTGACCAGCCTGGGCATGGAAGAAGGTGTGCGTTACGTGCGTACAGGTTCTGTCGAGCAGCCCATCCTCGCAAGGAAAGGCGACGGCATCCGCATCGATTGGGGTTACTTCTACATGCCAGCCATCAACGGACAGGTGGGTATGGGTCCCCAGACAGAAATCGAGACCGCCTTCATGCGCAACGGAAACATCAGACTGCAGGGTCAGCGCAATGGAAACATGCAGCGTCCTGCCGGACAGCGTGGCTTTGGCTTCAATCGCGAGATCATTGCCCGCAAGGCATCCGATTGGCCCGCTCTGGCTTACGTGCACAACTTTGGCAGCGTAGAGACCGCCAGCAGCTTCACCATGCTTGGCTATGACGAGATACAGGACATCGAGTACATGTACAACCGCTACAAAGGCTACTGGGCACACGATGGAAAGGTTAGCATCTTCAATGCCTTCAAGAACCTGCAGAGTCGCTACAGCAGCATCATGGCACGCTGCCGCGCCTTCGACAAGCAAATCTATGAGGATGGCGAGGAATCAGGCGGCAAGGAGTATGCTGAGGTGCTGAGTGCTTCGTACCGTCACGTGATGGCTGCCCACAAGCTCTTCGAGGACAAGGACGGCAACCTGTTGTGGTTCTCGAAGGAGAACAACTCGAACGGTTGCGTCAATACTGTCGACCTGACCTATCCAGAGGCTCCTCTGGTTCTCGTCTACAATCCTGAGCTGCAGAAGGCCATGATGACCAGTATCTTCGACTACAGCAAGAGCGGACGCTGGACCAAACCTTTCGCAGCACATGACCTGGGAACCTATCCCATCGCAAACGGTCAGGTGTATGGCGGCGACATGCCTCTCGAGGAGGCTGGCAATATGCTGACGCTGGCTGCCATGCTCTGCAAGCTCGATGGCAATGCTTCCTACGTAGAGCCTTACTGGGACATCGTAACCACCTGGGCTGACTACCTGGTGGAGAATGGACAAGACCCTGAGAACCAACTCTGTACTGATGACTTCGCAGGTCACTGGGCACACAACTGCAACCTCTCTCTGAAGGCAATCTGTGGTGTGGCTGGCTACAGCGAGATGGCTCGTCTGCGTGGCGATGTAGAGGTGGCTGACAGGTATTTGGCTAAGGCGAAGGAGATGGCCAAGAAATGGGAGGAGATGGCACTCGAGGGTGACCACTACCGTTTGGCTTTCGACCGCAAGAACACCTGGAGCCAGAAGTACAACATGGTATGGGACAAGCTGTGGAAGCTGGGTCTCTTCTCAGACAAGGTCTACGAGCGTGAGATCAAATACTACCTGAAGGTTCAGAACAAGTATGGTTTGCCTCTGGATTGCCGCAAGGACTACACCAAATCCGACTGGATCATGTGGACGGCAGCTATGGCACCTGACCAGGAGACCTTCCAGAAGTTTGTGACTCCTCTTTGGAAGTACATCAATGAGACCAAGTCTCGTGTTCCCATCAGCGACTGGAGCGACACCAAGACAGCCAACATGGTAGGCTTCAAGGCTCGCAGCGTCATTGGCGGCTACTGGATGAGAGTCCTGGCCGACAAGCTCGACTGATGACTGAATCGCAGTCAGAAAAAAAGTGAGAACATTTCAGGAAGTCATGAAAAAGTATTCTTCTTATCTGTTGCTGGCTGTCATGCTGCTGGCAGGATGCCAGGAGGAAGAAGAAGCCTTCTTCCGCCCGCATGCCACCACAGACCTGCGTCTGCCTGCTGTGCCCCTTGTGGTCAACGATCCCTATTTCTCAGTATGGTCAACCTATGACCAACTGACCGATGGGCCCACCCGTCATTGGACTGAACACGAGAAACCTTTGCTGGGCCTTCTGCGTGTGGATGGCACCGTTTACCGTTTCCTGGGCGCTCAGCAGGAGTTCATCCTGAGTTCCATCGCCCCTATGGCTGACGAGGAACAATGGGAAGGACTGGCTGCCTATGAAGTGCAGGGCAACGGCTGGCAGGCGGAAGACTATGCTGCAACAGGATGGGCCAGGCAGAAGGCAGCATGGGGCTCTACTGATCATCGATACGTCAAAACCCGTTGGTCGTGTGAGCCAGGAGACGTCTATATCCGTCGCGATGTGGAGCTTACTGCCAACCAACTGCAGGAGGACCTTTATCTGAAGTATTCCCACGATGATGTGTTTGAACTCTACATCAACGGAACGGAGGTGGTGAACACAGGTTTCACGTGGGTTGACAACGTGATTCTGCATCTCAATGACTCCCTGAAAAGCCTGTTCCACGAGGGCCGCAACGTCATCGCTGCCCATTGCCATAACACGATAGGAAGCCAGTATGCTGATTTCGGATTGTACAAGAACGTGCGACCCAAGGGCGTGATAGCAGAGCCAGCAGTCCAAAAGAGTGTGGATGTGCTGGCTACCAACACCTACTACACCTTTACCTGCGGACCAGTGGAACTCGATGTGGTCTTCACAGCTCCCATGTTGATAGACGATTACGACCTTCTCTCTGTGCCTGTGAACTACATCTCCTATCAGGTGCGTTCCATGGATGGAAAGAAGCATGACGTGCAGTTCTATCTGGGTGCGACTCCCTTGCAAAGTGTGAACCATGAGTTCCAGCCTACGGTCAGCAGCATTGGAGAGCAAGAGGACATGAGGTATGTGCGTACTGGTACCATCGAGCAACCCATTCTTGCCAAAAGCGACGATGACATCTGCATCGACTGGGGTTACTTCTATCTGCCTGCCATCAATGGCGAGGTGGCCCTGACACAAGGAGGCGAGGCTGAGATTCTCTTTGCTGAGACAGGAACCTTACCTGCGACAGACACCACTATCGTGGCACGTTCGCCAGGTGAGATGCCCACGTTGGCCTACACCAGCAACCTGGGTAAGGTGAAGACTGCCAACAGTTATGTCATCGTAGGCTATGACGAAGTGTGGGACATCGAATATATGTACAAGCACTATAAGGCATACTGGGCTCACAATGGTCAGAAATCCATCTTCCAGGCTTTCCGTCGCATGAATGAAGAATATTCAGGCATCATGAGACGGTGTCGCCAACTGGACGCTCGTATTTATAAAGACGGTATGGCTGCAGGAGGAAAAGAGTATGCTGAGCTCCTGAGTGGCTCCTATCGTCATGTCATCGCTGCCCACAAGCTGTTCCTGGATGATGAGGGAAATCTGCTTTGGTTCTCGAAGGAGAATGACTCCAACGGCTGCGTGAACACCGTTGATGTCACCTATCCTTCTGTGCCGCTGTTCCTTCTCTATAATCCAGAGCTTGTGAAAGGCATGCTCACCAGTATCTTCAACTACAGCCTGAAAGGGTGTTGGACACGTCCCTATCCTTCGCATGACTTGGGTACCTATCCCTTGGCGAACGGACGTTTCAATGGAGATCAGGGCATGCCTGTCGAGGAAGCTGGCAACATGTTGATACTGAGTGCTGTACTGTGCGAGATGGATGGGAACACAGGCTATGTGGAACCATATTGGGACCTGCTCACCACATGGGTGCAGTACCTCCAGAACTATGGAGTAGATCCTGAGGATCAGCTTTGTACGGACGACTTCACAGGCAGGTTGGCACACAACTGCAACCTCTCTGTCAAATCCACTTTGGGCATCATGGGCTATAGCAAATTGCTGGCTTTGCGTGGAGACAAGCAAGGGGCAGCAGAGTATGAGGCGCTGGCTCGAAAGATGGCGAAGGAGTGGGAAGAGAAGGCTCGCGATGGCGACCATTATCGTCTGGCCTTTGACCGTCCTGACACGTGGAGCCAGAAGTACAACATGATTTGGGATAAGCTGTGGGGCACACATCTCTTCTCTGACGAGGTGGTAAAGACGGAGCTGGACTATTACCTGACGAAGCAGAACAAATACGGATTGCCACTCGACTGTCGTGCTGACTTTACCAAGAGCGACTGGGTGATGTGGACTGCTGCTATGTCTCCTGACATGGAGACTTTCCGTCGCTTCCTCATCCCTCTCTACGATTATGTCAATGAGTCAGACAGTCGCGTTCCTATCAGCGACTGGCATGATACGAAGACAGGCAGTCGCGTCCGCTTCAAGGCTCGCAGCGTCATTGGAGGGTACTGGATGAAAGTGCTGGCCGACAAGCTGGAGAAATAAGAAAGAAACAAGGAAAGAACTGCCTCTCTGTCTTGCAAGGATAGGGGGGCAGAACTTTTTGTGTGGCAGGATGTCAGGCGTCTTTATGCCTCTGTTCAGCAGATGAATTTTCGTATGGCTTTCGCCACTCCATCCTGGTCGACAGAATCTGTCACATAATCGGCCTGAGACTTCACGTATTCGTTGGCATTCCCCATCGCCACCCCTAAAGCAACGTGTTGCAGCATCTCTATGTCGTTCCCCCCATCGCCAAAGGCCATCGTCTCTTCCAAGCGGATTCCCAGATGCTGGATGACTGCGTCAATGCCTGTAGCCTTGCTGTTTCCGCTGGCGATGACGTCAGCAAAGGAAGGATGCCATCGATGGGCAGCGCAGTGAGGGAGCACGTCATGCATCAGCTGAGGCTCCTCCTTCTCTGTGAAGAAGGCAATGATTTCCAGCACATCCATCTTCAGGGCTTCCTCAGCGGGTGCCATCTCGAGAAGGGGCACCTGCAAGGCTTCGTAGACCTTGAGTGATTCCTCGTTGTGGCAAGTCAGGAAGGCACGTTCAGGCGAAGTGAAGGCAACGGGCATCTTGTGCTTCTGACAGAATGCCACCATCCTGTGCAGGTCTTCCTGGTCAATGGACTTCTTGCAGATTGTCTCGCCATTGCGCAGCATGCAATGTGCTCCTGTGAAAGAGATGATGCCGTCGTACTCCATTTCTCCCAGGTTGTCGATAAAGGGTAGGGGACGACCTGTCGCGATGAAGGCTTGAATGCCTCGCTGGCGCACCTCGTGTACTGCCTCGAGGGTGGATGCTGGGATTCCGTGCTCCTGCATGGAAACCAGCGTACCATCGATGTCAAAAAAGATAGCTTTTATGTTCATGTGTTGATTCTTCCTTACGTTCATGAGAAAGCCTCCACTTCGACGGAATAATGGCCATAGACGTATTCCAGCACCAAACGTCCGTATTTGCTCTGATCTGTCATCAGTTGGGCCACCATCCCCATCGTCATTCGCCAGTTGATTTCGATGCAGGGGCAGACACCCTGCTGGCACAGCATCATGTCGATACCTACAGGGCCACGATAGTTGAAACGCGTAAGATACTGTGTCCACCATTGACGTATTTCCATCAGCGTTTGAGGGGGAACATACTGCATGAGCCATTGCAGCTTCTGTCCCTCAGGAGCTACCCAGTTGCCTAGATAAGCTCCTGCCTCGTTGGTGTAGAAGAGCGAGAGGCCACGATATTCCACGCCGCCTTTCCCATCGAGCCAGAATTCCAGCGCGAAGTCGCACAAGCGTTGCAGGAACTCCTCCACGATGACACTGCCCTGCTGGCGCAGGACGTTCTGGCACCATCCCTCCAGGTTTTGTGCTTCGCTCGTCATCAGTCCTCGTCCGCTGCTGCTCCAGGGAGATTTCAGCAGAGCTTTGGGGTATTGGCTGATCGCCTGATGGATTTCCTCCAAACATGAGCAGACCTGCGAATGACCGCACAGATGATCGCCAGCCACTCCGTCAGCTCTCATCTGACTCAAGGCTTCCACAGCTGTCTGGCGGCTTGAGAGCTGGCGTATCTGCTTCATCTCTTCCTGGGTGGGAAGAAACTCGTCTGTCACACCCGCTTGACGCAATTGGTGGATGAGAGCAGGACTCCACCCCCAAGGAAGGATCTCGTCGCCAGGATGCAGCTCCAAGGGTTGCTTGCCGTCCCACACGATGTCTTCCTCCTCAGCCCACCATTGAGGCAGCCAGTAAAGTTCGTCTCTCATCTGCCGTATGATGGCTGGCGGAGTGTAGCCAGGTTGGCCATCGGCCAGCGCCATATCATTCTCTGGATTGAAAATGTAGACTTTCATGCTGCAAAGGTACGTATTTTATTTTGTGGTTAAGCAAAAAAGCTGTAAATTTGTCAGAAGAAACCAAAACCGATTCAATGAAAGCTAAAATAGATTGCTTTATTCCTTGGCAAAGCGATGAACAGGTTGCCACAACTCTGCAGCAGTTGCGCCAAGATGCGAATGTCGAGGAGATTCATTTTCTCAAAGAGGACGGACCTGGTAACACGCAGACTTTGCAATGGATTGCCCAGCGTGCCCAAGCCGACTATGTACTGCTCTACACGAAATACGATACCCTGCAGCTGGGTTATCATGCCTTGACGCGTCTTTTGACGATTGCCCAGGACAGTGACTCCCTGATGCTTTATGCAGATCATTATGTCGTGACGCCCGATGGAACACGTTCTCCCATGCCTTTGATTGACTGCCAACTGGGTTCTGTGCGCGATGACTTCCAGCTGGGTTCAGTTCTTCTCCTGCGCACCAGCGTCTTACGAGAATATGTGGCTCAGGAGAACCTGCATTCCTATCACTATGCAGCTCTCTATGACCTTCGCCTTTTCGTCAGTCGTCGATGCCTTCCTCTTCATGTGGATGAGTTTTTGTATACAGAGGTGGAACAGGATACCCGTCTGAGTGGTCAGAAACAGTTTGACTATGTGGACCCTCGCAACCGTTCCCGCCAACTGGAGATGGAGCGTGCCTGCACTCGTCATCTGAGAGCTATCAATGCTTATCTGCATGGCGATGAATACGATGAGGTGAAGTTGCAGGAAGGGGAGTTCCCAGTAGAGGCTACCGTTGTGATTCCTGTCAGGAATAGAGTCAGGACCATCGAGGATGCTATCCGTAGTGTTTTGGAACAGCAGACCAACTTCCCCTTCAACCTGATGGTGGTCGACAATGGAAGTACGGATGGAACCACAGAGGCCATTGATAAGTTCAGCAATGATTCACGCGTGATCCACATCCTTCCTGATCGTGATGATTTGGGGATAGGAGGATGCTGGAACTTGGCTGTGCACCATCCGCAGGTAGGACGTTTCGTAGTGCAACTCGACAGCGATGACCTTTACAGTAGCCCTCAGACTCTTCAGCGTATGGTAGACGCCTTCTACGAACAGGGTGCAGCTATGGTGATAGGCTCTTACAGGATGTGTAACTTCCAGTTAGAGACTCTGCCGCCTGGGTTGATTGATCATAAGGAGTGGACTCTGATGAACGGTCGCAACAATGCACTTCGCATCAATGGATTGGGTGCTCCACGTGCTTTCTTCACTCCTGTGTTGCTGGAGCACCAGATTCCCAACACCAGCTATGGCGAGGATTATGCTCTTGGCCTGATGATCAGTCGCCGCTATCGCATAGGGCGTATCTTCGATGAGGTTTATCTGTGCCGCAGGTGGGAAGGCAACAGCGACGCCGCTCTCACCCAGGATAAGATTAACAAGAACAATACTTACAAGGATCATCTGCGCACGCTGGAGATCTTGGCTCGTCAGCAGTTGAACAAGCAATGGCAACGTGTGGTGGACGAAACGGAGGTCGAAGATTTTTTTCAGCATGAGATGGCGCAGTGGCCAGAGGCTGCTGAGCGCTATCAAGCCTTGAAGGAAAGAGTACAGACGCGTGAGTTGCCCTTAGGAGAAACCGCTCTGGCGGCACAATGGAATCCTGCTCGTATGGTCAGCACAGCTGCCAAGACGGATGCCAAATCCATCAGCGAGCGGCCTTGCTTTCTGTGCAATCACAACAGGCCACCCCAGCAGGGAGCGCTGATGACAGAAAAGCATTACCAAATCCTGGTGAACCCGTTCCCCATCCTTCCTGAGCACTTTACGATTCCTGCCAGAAGGCATTCTCCCCAAAGTGTGTACAGCCATTTCGCCACCATGCGAAGGTTGGCATGGAATATGCCCAATCATATTGTCTTCTACAATGGCCCTCAATGTGGTGCATCCTGTCCTGAACACATGCATCTGCAGGCAGGAAGTAGAGGCTTGGTTCCCTTGGAGCGCGACTGGACCATCTACGAGAACGACTTGGAGAAACTGTATCCCTTAACGGGTGCTGAGACTGCCAACATGGAGGAATCTGGCAATGTTGGAGACCGTTGTGGACTTTATCTGCTGAAGAGTTTTGTGTGTCCAGTCTTTGTGATACGCAGTCTGCCCAGCGAGTCAGACAGTATCTTGTGTCAGCGCCTCTATAAGGCACTTCCTGTGGTGAAGGGAGAGACGGAGCCACGAATGAATCTCATCTGTTGGCGTCAGGAAAATGGGGTGGGCAAGCCTGATGAGATTGTCACTTTGCTCTTCCCTCGATCGAAGCATCGTCCTGATTGTTATTACGCAGAAGGAGAGGAACAGCTGATGATCAGCCCTGGAGCATTGGATATGGGCGGCTTGCTGATTACTCCACGTGAAGAGGATTTCCGACGTATCACAGCTGAATGGGCTTCCGATATCCTGAAGGAAGTGACTCTGTCGCTTGAGCAGTTGGAGCCTGTGATAGCTCAAGTCACAGACAATCCTGTCTGCAAGTGCAGCGAGGACTCCCCCAAGAAGGAATCCCTGGAAATGATGGGGATTGAGCCACAGGTCAGCGTGGGCATCATGTCGTCCCCAAGCATCAGGTTCACTATCTGTGGAAAATATGTTGCCAAAGGGGAGTCTGTCTGCGGAGAGCAGTTCGTGGAAATCCAGGAGGGAGGCATCAAATGGAACGACAGCATCTACCGCGAATTGACTTTCCGTCCAGAAGGGGAAGGTTCCTCTTTTACCCTGCATGATGTTACCATTGGGGTGAAGTTCCATTGGGAACGTCAGGAATCTGAGACTTTCACAGGTACGTTGCGCTTTGTGGTCGATGAGGATAAGATTGTGACCATCAATCAGTTGCCCATAGATGCGTATCTGACCAGCGTGATAGGCAGCGAGATGAAGGATACCTGTAGCCTGGAGTTCCTCAAAGCGTCAGCTGTGATAAGCCGCAGCTGGCTTTTGGCTCAGATGGAGAAGCGCAGACAAAAGAGTGAGAGCAACCAAAACTTTTTCCCCTTCACACGCACGAATGCCGAATTGATCCGTTGGCAGGATCGAGAGGATCACACAATCTTTGATGTCTGTGCAGATGATCATTGTCAGCGCTATCAAGGCATCACTCGCGCCACGAACCCTCGAGTTGCTGAGGCCATACGGTCCACTCGAGGCCTGGTACTTACCTGCGAGGGCGAGATCTGCGATGCGCGTTTCAGCAAATGCTGTGGTGGTCAGACCAATGAATATCAGTATTGCTGGGAGAACAAGGAGTTCCCTTACCTGAAGAGCGTCCACGATCCCTATTGCAACACAAGTGATGAGCAAGTCCTTCGCCAGGTGTTGAATGACTATGATTTGGAGACGCACGACTTCTATCGCTGGACGGTGGACCTGACCCAGGAGGAGCTGAAACAGCTGCTTGCAGACCACTTGAAGATGGAGTTTGGCGACATCCTGGATCTGCTGCCTTTGGAGAAAGGGCCTGGAGGTCATATCAGCAAGCTGAAGATTGTGGGAACTGAGTGTACCTTCACTATCGGCAAAGAGCTGGAAATCCGTAAGGCTTTGAGCAAGACGCATCTCAAGAGTAGTGCCTTCGAGGTCGAACGGCTCGACGTGAGGGATGGCGTGCCAGCCACGTTCCGCTTGCATGGCTCAGGTTGGGGACATGGAGTGGGGATGTGCCAGATAGGAGCTGCCGTCATGGGACAGCAGGGATACTCCTACGAGGAGATTCTGCGTCAGTACTATCAAAACATTCAAATCCAGAAACTGTACGAATAACATCCGGATTTCAACGTGTTGTCTTCGCAGGAAGAACGTGATGTCTTTGCAGGAAGAACGTGTTGTCTTTCCCCTTTCAACACGTTCTTTTGCTCAGTACCATCGTGTGGTTCAATCTGTTCACTCAATGAGTTAAGACAGCAAAAGGCCAGCGCCCCAGTTGCTGCTCAGGCTCAGGCGGAGTCCTCCGTCTCGGCAAAAAAAGAACAGGATTCTTTGTTTTGCTCTCGACTTTTCGTAATTTTGTCCCCAGAACCCAAATGATTCATTCGTAAGATGAGAAACATATTCAAGATTTGGTGGCTTTTGCTGCTTATTTTCGCGTTTCAGGCATGTGTAGAGAAAGACAGGCAGGAGAGAGAGGTGATCCAGCAGGCAGAGCTGCTTATGCAGGAGCAGCCCGACAGCGCCCTGCACTTGCTGCAAACCCTCCAGCGGTATTCCCTCACGGGCGAGACGCTTGCCTGTTATGCGCACGAAGTGGATGAAGGAAATACAGATACAGATGATACGGTGATATTCTGAAAAAATACTCCTGCGTACATATGCGCATATATGTACGCGTGAGAATTTTCCTGAAAACATCTGTATGTATCTGTATGTTCATCATAAATTCGCATCCACTCAAAAATAGCCTACACCCTACACCAGACCCCGTAACACAATGTTTATCAATAGGATACACGGGTGTAGGCTACCTACACCACCCT
>JAEEGI010002896.1_pt1 | contig 41469 bp, 34 predicted proteins | sample 8958751 | NCBI WGS metagenome assembly JAEEGI01 (sample SAMN16246545, study PRJNA631951) | gut metagenome | biome: gut microbiome; feature: rumen; material: KS-attached | host: Bos | place: Iran: Karaj | collected 2018-10 | reverse complement strand
GCTAGGTCTATTACATTTTCAGAAAGACCAGCAATTCCAAGCTCCTTAATAGTCTTCATAACAAAGAATGCATTGACGTAGGCGCCCCATACATTAGTGTGAGTGTTATCCACACTTACCATGTTATTACAAGACCAAGCGTGAAGATAAGCAGTTTCCTCAACTCCAAGCTCCTCATAAAACTTTCTTGTAATCTCTGTCATATCAACTAGGGCAACATGTGTATCTGCTGCTAGCTTTCTTACTGCCTCTGGATAGTCGCCACCCTTAAAATCACCGTTATCCTCAGTGATGTGAAGCTGAACATTGCTCCAATTATCCTCAGTCTTACGTCTAACAATAGGTGTAGCAAGAATTGGCACCACTCCTGCTGTTCTTGCAGGTTCAATATAGTTTACATATAGTGAGTTTGCAAAACTTCCTTCTGTCTTATAGTCTCCCACTGCAGTTCTAAATCTGTCTACTTCAGCCTTCTCATCATTATGGCCAAAGCCCATAAGTAGGAAATCTCCAGACTCCATATTATTCATCAATGTTTCGTAATTTTCTTCTTTAGTAAAGGAAAGAGAACTTCTACCTGAAAGTGCAATGTTTACCACTTCTACCTTATCATTTAGGTATTCTCCCAATTTTGTTCCGTATCCATATCTTGGATAATAATACTTGTCTTCAAAACTACTAAGTGTAGAATCTCCAACAACCCATAACTTACTCATAAATCTCTCCTTTATTGCCAAAGCAATTTAAAATTGCGCATTTATAAGATTAATACATTGAAAAAGTTTTATCAATATTAGAAGTGTTTATTTAAGAAATTCTTTCGAAGTTCCTCTTCTCTCTTCTCCACATCTTCAAGCAATTCCCTTGCAGACATTAAAATGCATCCCTGACCTCTAATAATCACCTGTTCCACTCCATCAGAGGTTGCCACTGTTACATTTCTTTTTCTGCCATTTTCATGGGCAAATTTTTCTATGTAATGATCTGCAGTTTCCGCTTCCTTAGTGTAAACCACATGAATGTTATTAAGATTCACAAACTCTTCTTGATGTCCCTTTACCTTATAGGCATCAAAAACCACAATAAGCTCTGAATGAATTAGAGACTGATAATGCTGCATAATATCAAGGAGTCTACCCCTTGCCCCATCAAAATTAGTCTTTTGCAATTCATCAAGTTCTGGCCATGCATGAATAATATTATAGCCATCCACAAGTAGGTAATTCTTTGCACCTTCCTTGTTTTTATTGCCGTAAAGAGTCAAGTCCTTACCTACATACTTCTCAGAATACAAACTCTCCTTAGAAGAGTCTCCCCAGGCAGTTACATATCTTGCCCCATTATTTTCATTTTTCTTTCTCTTTCTTTCCTTAGCAGCATCTGACTTACTATTAGAGTAGTAGGTTTCAGATAGGATTCTATCTACTTCCTCGGTTCCAATCCACTCATCAGACACTGTTCTTGAGGCAGCTTTAGCATTTATTGGTCGAAGTGATACATCTCCTGTTGTATGTCCATTTTCTTCAATAATTTCACAGTGAGCGTGGTCTCTAACCTCAAACCATGGCACAGTATAGCCTGAACCATGGGCGCAAAATACAGAATCCACAGGGTTTCTTGTATCTCTTTCAGGATCATAAGCCTTAGCCTCAATTACTTCCTCACTATTGTGGCACTCCTTATAGCCTGCCATCTGTAAGCTAATGCGGCCCGTGCCCTTAGTGTAAGTATTAAGCTCAGCCTGATAATTTCCAATGGCTACTACTGGCGCCTCACCTTGAATTAAGCACTCATCTCCATTATCTATTAAATTAGAGCTGCCGCCCATTCTCTCAATATCTGTCATAGCCCTGCCAATATAGGCTCTATCAAGCCTAATCTCGTAAGCATAGTAAGGCTCTAAAATCACAGACTCTGCCCTCATAAGGCCCTGTCTAATAGCTCTATAGGTAGCCTGTCTAAAGTCACCGCCCTCTGTATGCTTAGGGTGGGCTCTACCATTTACCAAAGTTATAACCATGTCGGTTATGTTGGCGCGAATTAAGACACCTTTGTGATTTCTTTCCTGCAAATGTGTCAAAACCAGTCTTTGCCAGTTCTTATCAAGTAAGTCTTCGCTACATTCTGTTTTAAATATAAGGCCAGAACCTCGCTCGCCTTCTTCTAGCTTTAAATGTACCTCTGCATAGTGTCTTAAAGGCTCAAAGTGGCCAATACCATAGCTGCTGCCCTTAATAGTCTCTTTATAAACCACACTACCAGTTCCAAAGGAAACCTCAACGCCAAATCTCTTCTTAATAAGTCCTGTTAGAATTTCAAGCTGCACAGCACCCATTAGACTAACAATAATTTCTCTAAATTCTTCATTCCATCTAATATTTAGAGCTGGCTCCTCCTCTTCTAACTGTCTAAGGAGAGGTAGCATAACTAATGGATCCTTATCCTTTGGTAGAATCATCTTATACTCAAGGACTGGTGCTATCACTGCGGTATTTGCTAGATTTTCAATACCAAGACCTTGGCCTGCAGTTACTTCATTTAAGCCCACTATTGCGCAGACATCTCCTGCAGATACCGATTTTGCAGGGCTAAATTTATCACCATTATAGACTCTAATTTGATTTACCTTCTCCTCACCAATCATGTCTTTTGCCTGAAGGCTACCAGAAGTTAATTTCAAATGTACCAATCTATCGTTATTTTCTCTAGTTATCTTTACAACTCTAGCGCCAAAGTCTAGCTCTTCCTTGCCGCTATAAGTATCCTTACTATAATCATTAATTGCATCCAGTAATTCTTCTACACCCTCTAGTTTTAGTGCTGAACCAAAAAGCACTGGAAAGAGATGTCTTTTGTAAATTTCAGACACAATAGTTTCTTTTGAAACTTCCCCAGCTTCCAAATATTCATCTAAACTTTCATCTGATGCAAAGGAGATTTCCTCCATATCCTTTTTATTAAAATCAATACAGTTAGTGGAAAGTCTATTCTGTAAAATCTTTAAGACTCTTTCTTTACTAGCCCCTGCCTGGTCCATTTTATTCACAAAAATAAAAGTAGGAATCTTAAATTTAGATAGCAAATTCCATACTGTCTCTGTATGTCCCATAACACCATCTGCCTGGTCTATTACAATAACTGCAATATCTAATGCCCAAAGGTTTCTCTCCATCTCTGCACTAAAATCCACGTGTCCTGGGGTATCTATTAAATTGACTTCAAGGTCCTTATAGTTAAACTTGGCTTCTTTAGAATAAATGGTGATACCCCTATTCTTTTCCACTTCGTCCGTGTCAAGAAAGGCATCACCATTATCAACTCTACCAAGCTTACGTATAACTCCTGTTTTAAAAAGAATGGCCTCTGAAAGTGTGGTTTTTCCAGCATCTACATGGGCAAGCATTCCAATCGTAAGCTTCTTCATATTCTATTCCTACTTTTCTGATATTATTTTATACATGTCTGGTCTTCTATCTCTAAATAGGCCCCATGACATTCTATCCTTTTCTAACTCGTCTAAATCAAAGCTGTGGCAGATTACACCTTCCACATCTCTTCCAAGTTCCTCAACAATTTCACCTGTGTTATCAGTAATAAAGGATGAACCATAGAAGTTAAGACTTGATGTCTGACCTCCGTTAGCTTCGCTTGCAGTAACGTCCTCACGTCCAATTCTATTAGCTGCAATAACTGGCATTAAATTAGCTGCTGAGTGACCCTGCATAACTCTTCTCCAGTGTGGCATACTATCTAGCTCTAAGATTGGCTCACTGCCAATGGCTGTTGGGTAAAATAAAAGTTCTGCACCTAAAAGTGCCATAGAACGAGCAGTCTCTGGGAACCACTGATCCCAACAAATTCCCACACCAATCTTTGCAAATTTAGTTTCAAAGGCCATAAAGCCTGTATCTCCAGGTGTGAAGTAGAATTTTTCCTGATAATAGTGATCATCTGGAATATGAGTCTTTCTATATGTTCCAAGATTAGTTCCATCAGCATCAATAACTACAACGCTATTAAATAATCTTGTTATATCCTTTTCATAAACGCTTACAATTACTACAACTGATAATTCCTTAGCGACTTCTATAAAATGATTCACTGCCTTATTATCCTCTATACTTGTAGCAAAGTCATAATAATCGTATCTTCTCTCCTGACAAAAATACTGTCTTTCAAAAAGTTCCGGAATAAGGATAATATTAGCTCCAGCCTTAGCGGCTTCTCGCACGTACTTATCGGCTGTAGCTATATTTTCATCAACATTTCTTGTACAGGCAAACTGAACTGCTGCCACCTTTACTTCTCTTTTATTCATAAATCTCCTTTAGAATTAAATTTAGGCTGCCTTTAAATTCTTCTTTTTTAAAATGTAAACTAAAATCGATAATCCCCATGAACCGCCTACAATAACAATAAACCAAATTACTGAAGCAAGTACTGACTGTTCATGCACTCTTAAGAATGGATATGGTCCATACATAACATTTAGGGCATTAAGAGTAATTGTTACTGCTGCATAAATTACAGTTGGGATAAAATTAATTGCTGTATTTACAAATCTTAAATTCACTACATCCTCAAAGAATGTAAAGCTTATAAAGCTAATGATTGGGCAAAGTGTGTGGTAGTAAAGGTTAGCACCACCAAATAAATACCAGCCTGTCCACTTAAATCCTGCAAGTGGAATTAAAACAAATACAACTACTAAGAAAGTAAGGCACATACATGATGTAGCCATAAATCTAAACTTAGAAACGAAGTTATTTGTCTTTACTTCACCACTCTTAAAGCCTTCATAGCCTGTGATTACAAAGCACAAACTTGAGAGTAAACCAAGGATGTTACTATCCTGTGTGTAATATGAAAATAATCCAAGTCCGTTACTATGTATGCTTACGATTAAACCTACAATTCCCAATACAACTAGGCAAATGTTTAAACAATATGCCACTTTAAATTTACTATACTTATTCATATCTTTTTGCGTCTTTACGCACCTTTCTAAATAATAGGGCAAGCCCCTCTATTCTGGAATCTGCATTGTGATACAGTGGATGTTACCACCACCTACAATAATATCTCTTGCATAGATTCCTATTACTTTTCTATCAGGCATTAATGCCTGTAAAAGAGCGATTGCATCTGCATCTTTCTTATCGTTAAACTGAGGAACTAAAGCGATTCCATTGGCAATATAAAAGTTAGCATAGCTTGCTGCTAATCTCTCGCCTAACTCTCTTTCATCCTCGCCCTCTTCAAATTCATAACCTAATAAATCCTCTTCCTTAATAGTTACAGGAATATCTGGGATATATAACTTATGAACCTTTAGAGGAAGCCCATCGCAATCGGTCTCATTTTCTAAAACCTTTAAATCTGCCATAGACATTGCATACTGTGGATCGTCTTCTTTATCAGTCCAAGCTAAAACCACATTAGCTTCTGAGGTAAAGGCACAGACATTGTCCACATGCTCGTTAGTCTCATCATTATAAATTCCATAAGGAATCCAAATAATCTTTTTCATACCAAGGGTCTTTTTAAGGACCTCTTCAATTTCCTGCTTAGATAATTTAGGATTTCTACCAGGACTAAGTAGGCAGCTTTCTGTCGCTATTAAAGTACCCTTACCATCTGTATGAATTGAGCCACCTTCTAAGACGAAAGGGGCTGCATCAAAATAGTCATATCCTAATTCATTGCAAATGTTAATAGCTAGCTTATCATCCTCTTCCCAGTGGGCATACAAACCGTCATAGTCCCCGCCCCAAGCATTAAAGGAAAAGTTTACTCCACAAACAGCTTTGTTGTCTCCCAATTTCTTTACAAAAATTGGAGATGTATCTCTAGCCCAAGCATCGTTAGTATCTGCAATTACTATCTTAATGTTCTTATTTATTAAATCAGGATCAGCCTCATCATCCTTAGATAAAAGATAAGACTTAACCTCTTCTTCATATTCCTTACTTGCTACCATTATAAGCTCTTCATGTCTTGCAATATGTCTTGCAATTTCAGTAAAGACTTCCTTAGCCTTTACACCACCATTAGGCCAAGAACCTGGTCTAACGGGCCAAATCATAATGGTTGCCTTATGTCTATCATACTCTGCAGGCATTCTATATTCTGCCATACATGCTTTATTATCTATTCTCATTGTAACCTCATAAATGTGTGATGGGATTAAAAAATTAATATGCACAAACCGTGCATATTAATTTTATCATAATCTATTTAGTTGTGGAAAATTTAGTTTCATAAAATTTCTATGATCTTAAATCTAAGCTTTATAGACCTTTTCTAACTTAATCTTCCCTTAAAGTCTTCGTAGCCAAATTCCTTAATTATTCTACAATCTCCGTCCTTCATAGTAGCAATGCTTGGAAGAGGAATGCCATTAAAGGTATTATTCTTAACCATAGAATAAATTGCCATATCCTCAAAGATTAACTTATCACCTATATTTATCTCACCCTTAAAGCAGTAGTCTCCAATAATGTCTCCTGCAAGGCAGGTAAAGCTTGAAAGTCTATAGACATGACTGTAACCTTCCATGATTTGCTTACCCATGGCTCTCACTGGAGATATGCCATTTTTGTACATTTTCTTAATAGTCCAAATATCAAGGTCAGTATCCTCCACCTTAAGCGCATCTTTAAGGGGTGGAACATAAGGCATCTCAAGGACATCTGGCATATGACAAGCTGCCGATGCATCAAGGATTAGTGTCTCAATGCCGTTATCCACCTTATCAAGAACAGTGGTTACAAGGTAACCTGCATTAAGGGCAATGGCCTCTCCTGGTTCAAGGTAAACTTCGCAGTTATATCTAGCCTTCACCTGATTTATGCATCTAATTAAAGTCTCGATGTCATAATCCTCTCTTGTTATATGATGACCACCGCCAAAGTTTATCCATTTTCTTCCCTTTAAGACAAAATCAAACTTATCTAAAACCACTTCTAGTGTGGCCTCAAGGTCATCTGAATCCTGTTCACAAAGAGTATGAAAATGTATTCCATCCACACCATCTAGTAGCCTTGGATTAGCTTCTAGTGCTTCCTCTAATTTCTTTAAAGTCACGCCAAATCTAGAACCTGGAGCGCATGGGTCATAAATTGCATGGTCTCCCTGTGTAGAAAATTCAGGATTGATTCTTAAACCTACGCTAACCCCTGCTTTTTGCCAAACTGGTCTATGGTGTTCTAACTGAGAAATTGAGTTAAAGACTATGTGATCACAAATCTTAACTAGTTCTTCCATGTCTTCATCTTTAAAGGCTGGTGCAAATACGTGGTTTTCCTTTCCCATCTCTTCTTTACCTAGACGGGCTTCATAAAGGCCACTAGCTGTAGTTCCACTAATATATTTTGAAATTAAAGGGTAGGTGTAAAAGTTTGAGAAGGCTTTTTGTGCAAGTAAAATCTTACATCCTGCTGCCTTTTCAACACTTTCAAGCACTTTTAAATTTTCCTCTAATTTATTCTCATCTATTACGTAAGCTGGAGTTTTTAAGTCTCTTATGTTCATTTCTTACTCCCTTCTAAAAAAACTAGTAACGCCCGCCTAGTGACGCTACTAGTTTCCAATTAGTTTTATTATTATTCTACAATAGCTGGATTCTCATCAACAACCCATGGTAAGCCCCACTTATTAAGTGCTTCCATGTATGGATCTGGATCAAATTCTTCTACGTTAAATACGCCTGTTCCATTCCACTTACCTGTTACCACCATCATAGCACCAATCATAGCTGGTACACCTGTTGTATAAGAAATAGCCTGTGAGCCAACTTCCTTGTAGCATTCCTGATGGTCACATACATTATAGATATAAATTGTCTTATCCTTACCATCCTTCTTACCCTTAAAGATACAACCGATATTTGTCTTACCTACTGTTCTTGGGCCAAGTGTTGCAGGGTCTGGTAATAATTCCTTTAAGAACTGAATTGGAACGATATCAACACCGTTAATATTAACAGGATCTGTTCTTAACATGCCAACATTTTCCAAACACTTCATATGTGTAAGGTAGCTTTGACCAAATGTCATAAAGAATCTAATTCTCTTAATCTCTGGATAATTCTTTGCAAGAGATTCGATTTCTTCGTGGTGAAGTAAATACATATCCTTCATACCAACTTCTGGGAAATCGTATTCTCTCTTAATAGACATAGCTGGGATTTCTACCCAATGTCCATCTTCCCAGTAAGAACCTGGAGCTGAAACTTCTCTTAGGTTGATTTCTGGGTTAAAGTTTGTAGCAAATGGATAACCGTGATCACCACCGTTACAATCAAGGATATCTACGCTTTCGATTGTATCGAAGTAGTGCTTCTTAGCATAAGCTGTAAATACTGATGTAACACCTGGGTCAAAACCAGTACCAAGAAGGCCTAAGATATTAGCTTCCTTGAATCTATCCTGATATGCCCACTGCCATGAGTAATCAAAGTAAGCAGAAAATCCTGCTTCCTTACATCTCTTTTCATAAATAGCCTTCCACTCAGGATCTTCTGTATCCTCTGGTTCGTAGTTAGCTGTATCAATATAGTTAACCTTTGTCTTAAGACAAGCATCCATAATAGTTAAATCCTGGTATGGAAGGGCAAGGTTAAGTACAGCCTCTGGCTTATAGCTTTCAATTAAAGCTACTAATTCATCTACATTATCTGCATCTACCTTAGCAGTTGTAATCTTTGTAGTTGTATTCTTTTCTAACTTTTCCTTTAAAGCCTCACACTTAGATACTGTTCTTGAGGCAATACAAATCTCTGTAAATACTTCGCTATTCTGACAACACTTTGTAATAGCAACCTGAGCTACGCCACCGCAGCCAATAATTAATAAACGGCTCATTATTAATCCTCCTTAAAATTAGTCTCTCTCTTCTTCTTCAAGCATATCCTCTACATATTTTGGAAGCATAAATGCGCCTTTATGTAGATTGGTTGTGTAGTAACGTGTCTTGATACCAAGCTTCTTCCATTCTGCTGGCTTAAAGTTGTTAATTGGATGATATTTTTTAGATGCAAATCCAAATAACCAATAACCGGATGGACATGTTGGAATGTGTGCCTGATAAACTCTGCTGATTGGGAAAGCCTTATAGGCCTTACGATGCATTTTCACACATTCTTCTTTGTCTTCCTCATAAAATGGACTTCCGTGCTGGTAAACCATTATACCGTCTTCCTTTAAGGCCTTATAGCAGTTGCCATAAAATTCCTTAGTAAAGAGTCCTTCTGTGTAACCAAAAGGGTCTGTTGCATCATTTATAATTAAGTCATATTCATCTGACTTGCTTCTTAAAAATCTAAGAGCATCCTGAATATAGACATTAACTCTTTCATCTTCTAGACCACAGGCAAGCTCTGGGAAGTGCTCCTTACAGACTTCCACAAACATCTCGTCTGGCTCTACAACATCAATTTGTTCGATTGTTTTATATTGTGTAAGGGCTGTGGCAACGCCACCATCGCCTCCACCAATGATAAGAACCTTTTTAACATTTGGATGAACCGACATAGGTACATGAGTTACCATTTCATCATAGATAAACTCATCCTTCTCTGAAAAAAGTATCTCACCATCTAGTGCTAAAATCTTGCCAAATTCATCAGATACCAATACATCGATTCTTTGGCAATCTGAAACTCCAGAAAATAGCTGCTTTTCAATTCTCATTGATATCTTCACATTAGATGTGTGAAGTTCAGAAAACCACATTTCCATATCTTAAAACCTTCCTAAACCAAAACCATTAAATTATTAACTTCAGGATCTTCTGTTCCTTGCATAGAACATCCCTTTTCCTTTACATACTCGATATACTCAATAATCTCTTCTGTAATTTCCTCGCCTGGTGCAAGGATTGGGATTCCTGGTGGGTAACACATTACATTTTCACCAGAAATTCTTCCCTTAGTTTCCCTAAGTGGAAGAGATATCTTGTTGGCATAGAAAGCTTCCTGAGGTGACTTAGCAACCACTGGGCTAATAAACTCACCTGTTAGCATACCAGTCTTGTCCTTCTTATAAATTCTTGCAATATCTGCAAGGGCACCAACAAGTCTTTCAATATCTTGTAATCTATCGCCAATGGAGATATAAGCTAAAATGTTACTTACATCGCCAAATTCTATCTGAATATCGTACTCGTCTCTAAGTAAATCATACACCTCAATACCTGCAAGTCCAATACCTAATGTGTGAATTGATAACTTTGTTACATCGTAATCATATACGCTAGTACCGTTAACTAATTCCTTACCATAGGCATAATAGCCACCTATGCTATTGATTTCCTTTCTTGCATATTCGGCCATTTCCATTACCTTTGAAAATGATTTCTCCCCGCGAAGGGCTAAATTTCTACGGGAAATATCAAGGCTTGATAGTAATAAATATGAAGCTGATGTAGACTGTGTTAGATTAATAATCTGTCTTACATAGTCTGCATTAACTCCTTTATTAGTAAGTAAAATTGAACTCTGAGTTAAGCTTCCTCCTGACTTATGCATGGAAATTGCTGACATATCAGCTCCTGCTGCCATACCTGAAATTGGTAGGTCAGGCTGGAAATAAAGATGTGTACCATGAGCTTCATCGGCAAGCACCTTCATTCCTGCTTCGTGAGCAATCTTAACTATAGATTTAATATCTGAGCAAATACCATAATAAGTTGGGTTATTAACAAGTACTGCCACAGCGTCAGGATTCTGTCTTATAGCTTCCTCCACACTTGAAACTTCCATTCCAAGAGAGATGCCTAAATCCTTATTAACCTCAGGGTTTACATATACTGGAATCGCACCGCAAAGTACTAATGCATTAATTGCGCTCTTATGTACGTTTCTAGGTAAGATGATCTTATCACCTCGCTTACAGACTGAAAGAATCATAGCCTGCACAGCTGAAGTTGTTCCACCTACCATTAAAAATGCATTCTCTGCCCCAAAAGCACTAGCTGTAAGGTCTTCCGCATCTTTGATTACAGAGATTGGATGACTTAAGTTATCTAGTGGCTTCATGGAGTTTACATCTATTCCAACACAACGCTCACCAAGTAATTCTACTAGTTCTGGGTTACCTCTTCCTCGTTTATGCCCAGGAACATCAAAGGGAACTACTCTTTGTCGTCTTAATTTTTCTAATGCCTCGTATATAGGAGCTCTTGTCTGATCTAGCATAGTACTTGCCTCCTCTTTATAATTTCTGTTTTTTAAGTTGTGTTATCGGACGCTGCAAAGCCGGAGGGCTTTTTTGCTCCGGACGCTGCAAGTAGCTTCGCCTTGCAGCTGCTTGTTTTGGCCGGACGCGACTCCGGCTTTGCCTTGTCGCTGGTTGTTAGGGCGTAGCCGCTTGGCTTACTTCTTTTATGACGCTGCAAGTGGCTTCGCCTTGCAGCTGGCTGTTTTGGCCGGACGCGACTCCGGCTTTGCCTTGTCGCTGGTTGTTAGGGCACATCCCTCTACTATTTAGTGACCTACGCATCATTTCGTGCTTCGCACTCTCATGATGCTGCAGAAATTCGCAATCCGACGCCTTGCGTCTACTTGCTCATTTCTGTTTGACTGTGCAATAGCACCGCTTTTGCATGCTAGCATGCAAAGCGTGCTGCTGCACAGTTTTAGTCACTAAAGTTTTAGTCACTAAAAAAGAGGCGACCATGCATACTCGCACAATCACCTCAATATCAGTCTGTTATAAAATGTAGAGAATTCCTATAGCATTACATGCAAATACGTGTTACTCTTTATTGACCGTTTAACAAGATGATGTGCTAATTAGCACCGATTATAAAGTAATCAACTTAAAAAACAGAGCTTTTGCTCAATCAATAACGTGGGTTTACCACACCGGCAACCGACCCGCCTGTCCGTTAGGCTTAACTTTTTAAATTAAATTTAAAAAGTGGTCATATTTGCATGAAAAGGGTTACTTCTCATACGCGCAACATTGTAGCAAATTTTACCTTTAGTGTCAAATTTTATCTCTAAAAAAAGAGTGAGCCACAAGGGTCTACCTCATAACTCACTCCTTTAATTTCCTTTTTATTTAATACTAAAAAACACCAAGACTCATAAGTAATAGGATAAATAGACAAACTGGAGCTATATACTTAATCATAATTGTGAATAAGCCCTTTCTGCCCATCTTATCTCCGCTTTTTTCTACTTCTTCAATAATAGCTTTTGGCTTAATTACCCAGCCTACTAAAATACATGTAGCAATAGCTGCTATTGGCATTAAGATACTGTTACTAATGTAATCCATAATATCTAGGATCTGACCTACTGCTCCGTTTGGAAGCTTGAATTCAAAGTAAAGGTCATTGTAACCAAAGCATACAAGGCAAGCAAGAATGAATGCAATAAAGAATTCAATAATTACTGCCTGACCTCTATTGTAGTTCTTATCGCTATCAATCATGCCAGATACAATAGCCTCAAGTACTGACATAGCACTTGTAATGGCTGCAAAGAGTACCATTGCAAAGAATACGACACCGATTAGATTTCCAATCTTACCCATTGATGCGAAAATCTTAGGTAATGCTACAAACATAAGGGATGGTCCTGAAGACATACCCTCTGTTCCTGAAAATACATAAACTGCAGGAATAATCATAACACCTGCAAGGAAAGCTACTACTGTATCAAAGATTTCAATCTGGTTAATTGACTTTGGTAAGTTAGCATCATCTCTTACATATGAACCATAGGCAATTAAGATACCCATAGCTACTGATAATGAATAGAATAACTGTCCCATAGCATCCATTACTACTGTAAAGAACTTCTTGATTGTTATTCCATCCAAGTTAGGAATTACGTAATATTTTAATCCCTGTACACCAGTTCTTACTACGCCGCTGTCATCTGTCTTACTAATTGTTAATGAAAATATAGCAATTCCCACAACTAATACAAGTAATATTGGCATAATAATCTTTGAAAAGGATTCAATACCTTTATTTACGCCCAAGTAAATTACAATACAAACTAATAATAAGAATATAAACATCATAACGATTGGTTCTGCTTTACTAGTAATAAAATCAGTAAAATAACCTTCTGTAGCTGCGTCAACGCCATGTCCTGTTATGAATGCAATTAGGTACTTTAATACCCATCCACCAATTACACAATAATAAGGTAATATGATAAAAGGCACGATGCTTGATAACCATCCAAGCCATGTCCACTTCTTATTCAATACACCATATGCTGTTAGGGGGCTTTGCTTAGTTTTCCTTCCTATTGCAATTTCGGCGGTTACTAAGGTGAATCCGAAGGTAAGTGCAAGCACAATATATACAACAAGGAATAGTCCTCCTCCATCTCTTGCTGCTAGGTATGGAAATCTCCATATATTTCCAAGACCAACTGCGCTTCCAGCTGCGGCCAATACAAATCCTATTGACCCACCAAAAGTTTTTCTTTTCTCCATAAGTAAATGTCCTCCAATTAGCTTTGTTCGGATATGAAATTAATTATAAAACCTGTTGTTATATCAATTTGATCCTTGTTAGTTATAGTAGCGTTTCCGTCGCCATCTTGCAAGCCATAACTTCCAAAAAATGAATGGCATCCACCTTGTATGACCTCTTCAACCCAGTTGTCAGGCAGATTTGACTTATTTTTCTCATAAGAATCTTTTTTTAGTACACCATCCTCAGATCCATAAATTGACAATACATTTATATTAGTTTTAGACAAATCCTTAGTGGAATAAGCTGCAAGTAGGATAAGGCCTGTGTACTCACTACTATGTTTACTTATATACATAGAAGCACAAGCTCCCCCAAGAGAGTGGCCTGCCATATACCAATCTGTTATTTCAGGGAAATTCTCCTTAAGGCCATCCGCTCTGTTAATTCCAAGAATAGCTAAGTTTCTTGGCATCTTTACTAAAATGCATAAAACCCCTTCACTGGCTAGTTCATGAAGTAATGGTGCATAGGAAGTGTACTCTACCTTTCCTCCGGGATAAAAGATAATTCCTGCCTTTACATCTCCTGTGGGACTAAATACCATATCGTTACTATCAAGCATATATACATTTACGTCATCATCTGATTCTAAACAAGTGTCCACATTTTCACTGGCCTTATAATAATCGGCTGTGTAGACAAAAAAAGTTGTAAACAATACTGCTATAACAAGCAAAACGCTTATTAAGACTCTTCGAATAATTCTTGCTTTCTTCATATAAATCTCCTTCAATAAAATAAGAGCGGATTTGATTTTCCGCTCCAAAGCTAGTAAGAAAAATCTTACTAGCTAGTAAATTATATTATATACTAAAAAAAGGACTAGAAAACTATTTTTTACGAATAGTTTCCTAGTCCATATTCTTTATTGTTCTTAGTCCTATATTGTTGTCTCTTCTTTACTCCAAAAATCTACTGGCTCATAATCCTGTAGTTTGGCTATAAATCCTAATCTTTGAAGCTCATCCCATATATATTCTAAAGTCTTTTCATCTGATGCTACAATTGTATGGTAATGATATCCGGAAGTTATATGCATAAGCAAGGTGCTTTTTCCGCTTTTAATCTCTTCCATATATTCCTTTATATCACGTCTTGAATGAATATTCATATCGGCCTTTAAAACGCCGTAAACTCTATGATATACGAAGATATCCTTAACCCAGCCGCCTAAATCCACGATTGCATTAAGCTCTGTCTCCACATCATCATCGGTATGATAAACTTTAAATACCCTAGAAAATTCCTCATTCTTAGCACTAATTACGTATCCTCTATTAGTGGAATAGATATCAATGTTCTTAGCTCTAATCAAGGCAATATCTTGAACTATGACCTGTCTACTTACATCGAATCTTCTAGCCAAAGCTTCACCAGACATAGGCTTATCTGATTTTTTTAAAATATCAACAATACCTTTTCTTCTATCTTCACCATTCATCTGGCTAATCCTTTCTAAATCCTATTATAGAATAATTATAATTAATTATCCCAAAATCTTCAACAAGGCTAATTATAAGGTTAAGACTTTTTCTAAAGTCTAGCTCATTTTCTAGATATTACTCTGTTGGATGAAGATTCTTTAAAGATAAGTCCATAATTGGTGCTGAGTGAGTAAGGGCACCACTTGAAATGAAGTCTACTCCAAGGTCTGTAAGTCTTTCAATGTTTTCCTTTGTTACATTTCCAGAAACCTCAACCTCTGCCTTCTTATCAATAATCTTCATGGCCTTTTCCATATCTTCATGGCTCATATTATCAAGCATGATAATGTCTGCGCCAGCTTCAATAGCTTCCTTAACCATGTCAAGATTTTCAACTTCAACTTCAATCTTTCTTACAAATGGAGCGTATTCCTTAGCTGCAAGGATTGCTTCCTTTACGCCGCCTGCTGCCCCAATGTGATTATCCTTAAGTAAAACACCATCTGTTAGGTTGTATCTGTGGTTATTGCCGCCACCAACTCTTACAGAATATTTTTCAAAAATTCTATTGTTAGGGCTTGTCTTTCTTGTATCAAGTAACTTTGTCTTAGTACCTTTAAGTAAAGAAGCCACGCTATTAGTATAAGTTGCAATACCGCTCATTCTCTGTAAATAGTTAAGGGCTGTTCTCTCGCCGCAAAGTAAAACTCTAATATCGCCATCTACCTGACCAATCTTTTGTCCCTTAGTTACCTTGTCGCCATCCTCTACGCTAAAGCTAACTACTGTTTCAGGGTCAAGTAATTTGAAGGTTCTTTCAAATACCTGAAGGCCGCAAATAACGCCCTCTTCCTTGGCAATTAAATCTACGCTACCCTGCTTCTTTGTTGGCATTACACTATTAGTTGTAACGTCTTCACTTGTAATATCTTCCTTTAACGCTCCTAAAATTAAAGGATCAACGTTAAGTCTTAATGTTACTTCATCAAACATAAATAATCTCCCATTCTAAGCTCTTAAAGCTTTATAAATTCTATTTTCCTCATCTATCTTATCTTTAACTAGTTTCTTGTAAGTCTCATTTAGAGCCTCTTCGTCCTTATACTTATCTAAATCCACCTCAGCAATAATCTTATCTGCGTTATTTACAATAAGACTTGCCTTAGAATCAAGCTCCTTGTTTGTCATATCAAGGGCTGCTCTTTTTGCAAATACAAGACTTTCAAGTAATGAGTTACTAGCTAGTCTATTTCTACCATGTACGCCGTTGCAAGCTGTCTCGCCTACAGCGTAAAGATTTTCAAAATTAGTCTTAGATTCATAGTTAACTTTAATTCCACCCATGAAATAATGCTGGGCTGGAACTACTGGAATTGGCTCCTTAAATACGTCATAGCCTGCTTCCTTGCAGTGAGCAATTATATTAGGAAAATGTTCCTCTAACTCTTTTTTAGGAATTGTACGTAGGTCTTCCCAAACGAATTCAGTCTTATCCTTTGCCATCTGCTTTTTAATTTCCTCTGTTAAAAGGTCACGAGGTAGCAATTCATTTACAAAACGCTTGCCATTCTTATCATAAAGAAGGGCGCCCTCACCTCTTACAGATTCTGAAATTAGGAAGCTTCTTTCCTTGTCATCCTTTGAATAAAAGGTTGTTGGATGAATCTGCACGTAATTAATATTCTTTAATTCGATGCCATGTTTAAGGGCAATTGCAAGAGAATCTCCTGTAAGGTGCTTAAAGTTTGTTGAGTGCTTATAGATTCCACCAATTCCGCCTGTGGCAAGAATTACTGTCTCTGCCTCAACTTTTACAAGTTCCCCATTAGCGTCCTTAACTACTGCGCCAACACATACCTGATCTTTTTCTATAATATCAAGCATTCTTGTATTTTCATAAAATGTAACATTTGGCAATGTCTGAACTTTTCTTAAAAGTGTTGATGTAATTTCTTTACCTGTTACATCCTTATGATAAATGATTCTGTTAGTAGAGTGAGCGCCTTCCTTAGTGTAGGCAAGGTCTCCCTTCTCATCCTTATTAAAGTCTGCACCGTATTCTAGTAGGTCCTCTACGACCTCAGGTGATGACTTAATCATGATTTCTACCGACTTCTTATCATTTTCATAATGACCAGCTTTTAGGGTGTCCTCAAAAAATGATTCGTAATCCGACTTGTCCTTTAACATGCACATTCCACCTTGAGCTAAGAAGGAATCTGAGCTTTCTAGGTCGGACTTAGTAATAATTGTAATCTTTTTGCTCGCTGGTAAATTAAGGGCTGCATATAGTCCTGAACATCCACATCCGACGATTAAAATATCTGTCTTGTTCTCCATAAATATACCCCTTTCTTTTATAGCTCCTACTTGGCTGCAAGTTCAAGCATGCGCTCAAGTGGAACTAAGGCCTTAAGTCTTGTTTCATCATCAACAAAGACTTCGTTACAGTCCTCTTCTAGACAATCTAAAATCTTATCAAGAGTGACTTTCTTCATATTGATACAAATCTGATCTGGCTTTAATAAATATAACTTCTTATCAGGTGCCTTCTTATTGATTTCTGCAAGTACACCATCAACTGTTCCAATAAGGAATTCTTCCTCTTCAGAATTTACTACATAATTAATGATTCCTGATGTAGCTCCAATGTAATCTGCCTCATCAAGTACATCCTTTGTACATTCTGGATGTGCTGCAAGTTTTGCATTAGGATGTGCCTTCTTAGCATTTAATACATGTTCCTTTGTGATTGCTACGTGTCTTGGGCAAAAGCCGTTATTAAGAATTACATTCTTCTCTGGAACCTGCTCAGCCACGAAACGACCTAGGTTCTGATCTGGAATAAAGAAAATGTTCTTATTAGGCAAGCTCTTCACAATCTTAACGGCATTAGAAGATGTGACACAGACATCAGAATATGTCTTTAGTTCTGCTGTTGAATTGATGTAACAGACTACAGCTAGATCATCGTACTCATCTCTCATCTTTAAAATCTCTTCCTTTGTTGCCATGTGAGCCATTGGACAGTCCGCTGATGCATCTGGCATAAAGACTCTCTTGTTAGGATTTAAAATCTTAGCACTTTCACCCATGAACTCTACACCTGCAAAGATTATTCTATCCTGGTCTACCTTAGTTGCTACCTTGCTTAAGTAAAATGAATCGCCAACGTAATCAGCTATCTCTTGAATTTCCTCGTCTACATAATAGTGAGCTAAAATTACGGCGTTCTTTTCCTCTTTAAGCTTTAAAATATCATCTACTATTGACATAAATCTCCCATCCGCAGTCCTTTCTTTGCTTGTCAGTATAGTTATTAGTTAGGTTTCCTAATAACTATACCTAAAGCCCCGTTTAATCTGCTAATAACGTTTAAGGTTAAACGTTGTAATGACTATACCACTAAACTTTACAACTGACAAGACAGTTGTAAAGAAAAACTGTTAAGTGTGTAAAAAAAATGGGAATCCTATTGGATTCCCACTGCTGCTTTTGCCAGTCTATCGGCTTCTTCATTACCTTCCACTCCGGAATGGCCTTTAACCTTGATAAAATGTATATCTATCTTATCTTTTACCGATTGAATATAGTCGTAATATTTAATTGTGCCGGTCTTGTTTCTCTTCCACTCTCCAAGAGCCCAGGCTCTAATTCCCATATAGTCAAAATAAATGTAGACTTCTGATAAGCCAAGTTCTATAGCTTTCTTAATAGCTGCCATACTACCTAGGATTTCTCCTGATACATTTCGCATTGAAGCCATCTCTTTATCGCTTCCTGATCCTTGTAACACGTACTTTTCCTTACCCACTATTAAAAATCCGCCATAGCCATAAACTCCAGTGGCAATATTAAAAGAGCCATCCACGAAGGCGTAATTGTCATCAATAGTCTCGGGTCTTGTGACATTTTCATTATTAGCCTTATTAGAGCTAGGAGCTTTAGTGCCTGTCGCTGTCTCATAGCCTATCTCCATAAAGGCCTTTGCCTCCTCTAGACTTGTAAAGCTCTTATATATTGCTCCCTTAAAGCCTGTAACCAAGGCCTTACATTCATCCCAACTTTCATAAATTCCAGGCTTTCTGCCTGCCTTTACTGCGTAATATTTCTTTGCCATATCTTTTCTAGTTAATAAAATTTCTAATAAATTTGAAACCCTAGTAGCATAGCTTCCTAGTTTGGTCTAAATTCATCCTTAACCTTATTAACTGCATCCTTTACTTCGTATTCTACTTGCTTTGCAATGGATGTGATTCTAAGGACTGAAACTAAATTTACAATGCCCTCATAAATTAAGATAACACCGATAAATACCATTAGTGTTGCACTTGTTGCAAAAGGATTAACTAAGGCTACTACCCCTAAAATTAGCATTAAAATTCCCGAGAGAATTTCAAGCCACCAAGAAGGAGAATTTAGTCTTTTTAATTCTATTGCATATTGAATCATTAACACGCCATTAATCATAACAACTATAGAAAGAATTATACCAAAAAATGCTGCTATTTCCACAGGATTTATGATAAAAAATAGTCCTAAGAAAATAAGTGTTAAGCCCTGCACCAAACCAAAGGATGCAAAAATTACTGATTTATCTGTTTTAAAGTAAGTAATTACTCTTAGAACTCCCCATACTAAAAATAGTGCGCCAAATATTCTACAGATAACAATCTGAGCTCCCATAGGCTCAATAATTAAGTATACCCCCACAACTATTAACGCAATAGACAACAAAATTATTTCGTTAATTACTGTCTTGATTTTTTGTAAAATCTTGTCCATTAAATGCCTCCTTGAAATTAATTGTCTTTCTAGTTTTCTACTCTTGCAGAAATAATCTATATTAAATTTTATTTCTACCTAATTTAACTAAGATAGCATTACGCTTCTTATTAATTAAAGATAGTTCCTGTCTTGCTGAGGAATCATCTCTTTTTTTCACGTCTTTAATAATATCCCCCAGTAGCTTTGATATAGGATTAATACCAAGTTCCTTAGCTTTTTCATCCATTTCTTTGGCTGTATTTAGTGCTGCGCTAAATTGCACGTTGGCAAGTCTTTGATCAAGCCTTGAAAAATCGTAGCTTTCAAGAAATGTCACCAGCTCTTTTATATATTGTTGCATGACTTTATCGGAGCCTATATCCATATCTTTAAATCTGGAATTTGAGATATCTGCTCCTAATCGTCTTAAATCACCTATATTCTTTTTTAGCATTTTATTCTGGATATGACCCGTTATGTCTAAGGGCTTTTTAACGCCTCTATCCGTAACATTTCTATATAATGCCATAAATTTACCTCTTACAAAAACTATAGGTATTATTTATATATTATACAAGAAATGAAGTTTGATAACAAGAAAGCAAAATCATAACATCAAAAATCATGATATTAAAAAAGCTAGGTACTAAAGCACCTAGCTAAAATCTTATCTAATTATTATTCTCTAAATTATTATTCGCCCATCTTAGCAAGCTTAGCTGCCTGATCTGCTGCGATACAAGCATCAATGATTTCCTGAATGTCACCATCCATAATCTTATCAAGCTTATAAAGTGTAAGACCGATTCTATGGTCTGTAACTCTACCCTGTGGGAAGTTATATGTTCTGATCTTCTCAGCTCTATCACCAGTACCAATCTGGCTACGTCTAGCATCTGCTTCAGCATCATGAGCCTTCTGTGTTTCTAAGTCGTATAACTTAGCACGAAGTAAGGCAAAAGCCTTCTCCTTATTCTGAATCTGAGACTTTTCAGTCTGAGAATAAATAACAATACCTGTAGGATAATGTGTTAAACGTACAGCTGAATCAGTTGTATTGACACACTGACCACCGTTACCAGAAGCACGCATAACATCAATTCTAATATCCTTCTCATTAATCTGAATATCAACTTCTTCAGCCTCTGGCATACATGCTACAGATGCAGTTGAAGTCTGGATTCTACCATTAGATTCTGTAACTGGAACTCTCTGAACTCTATGAACACCTGATTCATACTTCATGATTGAGTATGCTCCCTGGCCCTTAACCATAAATTCGATTTCTTTAAGGCCACCGATACCTGTTTCATCACCTGATAAAACCTCAACCTTCCAGCCCTTAGACTCAACATAATGAGTATACATACGGAATAATTCTGCTGCGAAAAGTGCTGCTTCTTCACCACCGGCACCTGCTCTAATTTCCATAATGATATCCTTATCATCGTTAGGGTCCTTAGGAAGAAGTAAAATCTTAAGCTCAGTCTCAAGTTCTGCGATTCTAGCCTTAGATTCTGCTAATTCTTCCTTAGCTAAATCCTTTAATTCTTCATCTGATTCTTCATCAAGAATAGCTAAGCTATCCTCAACATTCTGCTTATTAGTTTTATATTCTGTATATGCAGAAATGATAGGAGTAAGATTAGCCTGCTCCTTCATTAACTTTCTAAACTTAGCCTGATCATTAACTACATCAGGGTTTGCAAGTTCTGCATTAATATCTTCATATCTATTAACTGTATCTTCAAGTCTATCAAACATATCCATAAGATTAACCTAACCTTTCAATAACCTAATTTAACTCACACGAATATTTATTCTAACATTAGTAAAGAAACTATGCAAGATGTTTTAGTTAGAGGCCGTCCTCCAATTTAGCTATCACTACTCTATCAAGTCCTGAAAGGTCTTTATAAACTTCTATATTTACAAAGCCCTTAGAAGCCATAATATCCCTTACTTCCTCTGCCTGGTCACTACCGATTTCGTAAGCAAGATATCCATCCTTTTTTAGAAAATGTATCGCTTCCTCAGTGATCTTCTTATAAAACTTTAGTCCATCACTACTGCCATCTAGGGCAATATATGGGTCGTGTAACTTAACTTCCTTATCAAGCTCCTCTATTACAGCAGTCTTAATATAAGGAGGATTTGAAACAATGATGTCAAAAGAATTTCTTAAATTATCATTTAAGTTTTCAAAAAGGTCACTTTGCATAAAATCTACGGCATCTGCCCCAAGCTTTTCCTTATTGGCCCTTGCTACTTTAAGCGCTTCCTTGGATATATCAACTCCTAGAAATACTGCTTCTTCTCTAGTAAGTCTAGACTCTAGGGCAATTGTCTCAATAATACAACCTGAGCCTGTGCACATATCTAAAATGTGGTCGCCTCTCTTAACTAACTTAAGCACTCGCTCCACTAAATTTTCTGTGTCGTATCTTGGAATAAGCACACTACTATTTACATTAAATTCTCGGCCGTAAAAGTAGGCGATTCCTGTTATATGTTGTAAGGGTTCATGGCTAACTCTTCTATTTATTAGGGCTTCATATCTTAACTTTGTATCTTCATCTATGCTTTCTTCTCTTTTTAAAAAGAAGTCAGTTGAGGAAATATTAAGGCAATGAAGCATTAATTCTTTAGCGTCATAGCTAGCATTTTCAATATTAGCTGCTTCTAATATTCTACTGGCATTAAGAATCTCTTCCCTTATAGTCATATTTATCCTTTCTATCAAAAAGGACTGTAAAAAATATATACAGTCCTTTTGTTAATTCGTAATTTAATTATTCGCTTAATCTCTATGTCTTGTCTTAAAAGCTGGCATTTCAACTTCTTCTGACTCAGCCTTAGCTTCGATTTCTTCTACTTCTTCAAATTCAAAGCCTGCATCATCATCTTCTTCTGATAAATCTTCAATAGCTAAATCAAGGTCGCCCTCTGCATCAGCTGATACTTCTTCAAATTCAAAGGAATCATCCTCTAGGGCTGTTTCTGAAGTCTCGTTAGTGCTTACATTTTCAAAAGAATCCTTAGCTGGAACTTCTTCTACTTCTTCAAATACGAAGTCGTCTTCAATAGAAGCTTCAGTATCTTCTGCTACTTCTTCTAAAGGCTTAGTTACTGTAGTAAAGTTAGCACTTTCATAATTGCCTGCGCTGTGATTAGCTGGATTACCCTCAGCTTCTTCAAGCTCATTAATTGTCTCATAAACAGACTCTAAGCTATCGCCTTGCTGCGTAGCCTCAAATTCCTTAGCAGCCTTGATATACTTCTCTTCCGCTGTTAATTCCTTCTCGTCCTCTTCTTTATTCTCAACAACGATGGAACGTGTAGTTCTATGTCTCTTTCCAACCTGAGCTGCTGAAATTGAAAGCTCTCTTTCAGAATTTTCAATATCTTCCACGAGATTTTCTGAACCTTCATAATACTCTTCAACTAAGAACTTCTCCCAATCAAATACCTTCTCCACTGCCTTAATAGCAACTTCGATCATATCCATATCAGGTTCCTTAGTTGTAAGTCTCTGAAGCCACATACCTGGCTTACTCAAAGCTCTTGTAAACTTATTGTCATTCTTTCCAGCCCACATGATTAATTCATAAGAAAGGCCAGCAATTAAAGGGATTAAAAGCACACGGATAATAATCTGTGCTGCTGTATTCTCCACTCTAATAAAGATAAATAAAACAATACTAATAAACATTACAACAAATAGGAAACTTGTTCCACATCTCTTGTGATATCTAGAACTATTCTTAACATTCTCTGGTGTAAGTCTTGCACCATGCTCGATACAGTTAATACACTTGTGCTCTGCACCATGATACATAAAGGTTCTCTTAATGTCACTTAGCTGAGAAATTACCACAAGGTAGAGAATAAAAATCAATACTCTTACAATGCCTTCAAAGAAGTTTAACAAGCCCTTTGAAGCCACATAATTTGACAATAATCTTGATACTGCAAATGGTAGAATCATAAATAAGCCAACAGCTAAGAAAATAGATATAATAACTGTTACTGCCATAAGGATAGATTCAAACTTATCCTTAAAAATATTCTTACCAATCTCATCAATCTTTGTCTTTTCCTGTTCTGATGGATCTTCGTAAAATGTTGATGAATAGTTAATTACACCTATTCCTGTAAATAACGAATCAAAGAAGTTAAAGATACCTCTAATTACTGGGTAGTTTAACCATTTATATTTCTGTGTGGTCATCTTGCAATCTTTTACAATGACTTCAATTTCCTGGTCTGGCTTTCTGACTGCAACGGAATACTTATCCTTGTTGCGCATCATAATACCCTCTATGACTGCCTGACCACCAATGCCTGACAATTTCATTATCTAGTCCTCCAAATATTCTAGCTATCTATTATAAGCTAACATTAGCTAAAATTTATTCAATAACAAACATATTTATAATAACATTAGTTAGAGGCTTTAATCAAGCCTAAGAAAAGCCATCCCTGCGAATAGTCCTAAAGTTTTTATAAACTAAAAAAGATTGAGGCATACACCTCAATCTTTAATATTTTAATATTAGTTGTTAACACCATACTTCTTGTTGAACTTATCGATACGTCCACGAGCTGATGCTGCCTTCTGCTGACCTGTGTAGAATGGATGACACTTAGAACAAATTTCTACGTGGATCTCTTCCTTTGTTGAACCTGTTACGAATTCGTTACCACAGTTGCAAACAACCTTAGCCTGGTAATACTCTGGATGGATACCTTCTCTCATGATTTCACCTCTTTACAATTAAGAATAATTTATCTAATAATTGGTTATCGACTGATAGCATGTTGCCATGCGATAACTTGCATCGAATGATAACTTTGTATACAACGATAACTTAGTATCTATCGATAAACAGCTTTTATATTCTATCATACAGATATTAGTTATGCAAGTATTTTTTCTATCTATTCTATAGCATAAATAAGCAAGAAATACCACTATCAGCGCCTATTTTTATTTATTGTTTAGGATAAAATACAATCTAAAATTTCTTTTTAGGATTATTTTTTACTTGGATTTAAACATATCTTTCTTTAATAACTCTATTAATAAAGTCTGCGTTATTTCTAGTCTTAGTAAATAGGTCAATAACTCTTTCAGCGGATTCTTCTGCTCTGCTGCCATTTAAGCCCTTACGCATAATATTAACTGCCTCAAGCTCATCATTATCAAGCAATAAATCCTCACGTCTTGTACTAGACTTAATAACGTCGATGGCTGGGAAAATTCTTCTTTCAGATAACTTTCTATCAAGAACTAATTCCATGTTACCTGTTCCCTTAAACTCTTCAAATACAACATCATCCATCTTGCTTCCTGTATCTACAAGGGCTGTTGCAAGAATTGTTAAGCTTCCGCCTTCTCTCATATTTCTAGCTGCACCAAAGAACTTCTTTGGCATATGAAGAGCGGCTGGGTCTAAACCACCTGATAAAGTACGGCCAGAGGCCTGTACTGTTAAGTTATAAGCTCTTGCAAGTCTTGTAATACTATCAAGTAAGATAATTACATCCTGCTTTTGCTCAACTAATCTCTTAGCTCTTTCAATAACCATTTCTGAAACTCTTCTATGATTATCTGGCTGTTCATCAAATGTAGAATAAATAACCTCTACATTATCACCAGCAATAGATTCCTTCATATCTGTAACTTCTTCTGGTCTTTCATCAATAAGTAGGATGATTAAATGCATTTCTGGATTGTTTCTTACAACTGCCTTAGCAATCTGCTTTAAAAGTGTTGTCTTACCTGACTTAGGCTGAGAAACAATCATACCTCTCTGGCCCTTACCTATTGGGCTGATTAAATCTACCATTCTCATAGCTAATGAGCTTGAACCCTGCTCTAAATGGATTCTTTCATTAGGGAAAATTGGTGTTAATTTCTCAAAGGCAACTCTTTCCTGTGCTACGCTTGGATCTAATCCATTAACTGAAATTAAATACTGTAGAGCCTTAAACTTATCAGTTGTTGACTTTAACTTACATGGACCAACAACAATATCACCTGTCTTTAAGTTAAACTTTCTAATCTGAGTTGGTGATACATAAACATCGTCGTCACCTGGAAGGAAATTCTCACATCTAACAAAGCCGTATCCATCATTTAAAACTTCAAGGATACCATTAGCTAATGTTTCATCTGCTTCTAATTTAATATCTGTATTAACTACAGCCTTATTATAATTGTCATATCTTTGTGTGTTGTCTTGTCTTTGATTGTCATATCTTGTTGTATTATCTTGTCTTTGGTTATCGTATCTTGATGTATTATCTTGTCTTTGATTATCGTATCTAAAATAATTGTCCTGTCTTTGATTGTCATATCTTATTGTATTATCTTGTCTTTGGTTATCGTATCTCGTTGTATTATCTTGTCTTTGATTATCGAATCTAGAATAATTGTCCTGTCTTTGATTGTCGTATCTTGTTGTATTATCTTGTCTTTGATTATCGTATCTAAAATAATTGTCCTGTCTTTGATTGTCGTATTGTGGACTCTTATAATAACTCTTTCTTGGACTTCTTTGAGCATCCTTTGCAACATATCTTGTAATGTGCTTTTCTTCCTTAGCTACAGGCTTACTTTCTGCTTCCTGTGCCGGCGTAATATATCTTTCGTAACGCTCGTAACGCTGCTGCTGTGTTTCATTTTTCAAAAGATCTGTAACTGCATCTCCATCGTAATCTTCTGTACTTGTGGAAATGTCTTCGCCTTCAGTTTTTGTTTCGCTTTCCGTAACCACTGTCTTAGACTTTCTAGTCTTTTTAACTCCATCGTAGTTTGAAACTAGATCCTCCACTCTTGAATCTGACTGTGCAGTTTCCGTTAAAATATCAACTAAGGCACCTTTTTTTAATGTAGATACATTTTTTATTCCTAAATCCTTAGCGATCTGTTTTAAGGAAACCAAAGAAAGTTCTTCTAACTTTTCTTTCACCATAAAACCTCTCTTTCGATTGAAAATTTATAATAATAAAGGCAAAAATGCCAATTCACCCTATAACTTACAAAGTTCTTTAATTAGCTCTAGTTTGGGAAAATAAATGAATTTTTTGCTTTGATTAATGTTCGAAATATAAGAAACCATTCGAACTCCTATGTAAAAACTATCAACTTGATTATAAAACATAGTTTCCAAAAATAAAAGCCCTTTTTCTTTTTCTTTTTTTAATTTTACAAATGTGCTATGATAAAACTTGTGTGAACTCACTATTTATCCGTTTTCACACTATGTAGTATTTAAGAAAGGTTTGGTATTAATTATGACAAATGCCCAGAAAGCCCTACAGCTTCACGAAGAATGGAATGGTAAGTTTGAAACTACTCCAAAAATGAAAATTGCAACTAGAGAAGACTTAAGTCTTGCCTACACTCCAGGTGTTGCAGAGCCTTGTAAAGTTATTGCTAAGGATAAGGAGGCAGCTTACAAATATACAATCAAGTCTAATACTATCGCTGTTGTTTCAGATGGTAGCGCAGTTCTTGGATTAGGAAATATCGGTGCTCATGCAGCTATGCCTGTTATGGAAGGTAAGGCTGTATTATTTAAGGAATTTGGCGGAGTTAATGCTGTGCCTATTTGCTTAGATACACAGGACACTGAAGAAATCATTAAGACAGTTGTTAATATTGCTCCAGCATTTGGTGGTATCAACTTAGAGGATATCGCTGCTCCTAGATGTTTCGAGGTTGAAACTCGTTTAAAGGAATTACTTGATATTCCAGTATTCCACGATGATCAGCACGGAACAGCTATCGTAGTTTTAGCTGGTATCATTAACGGTCTTAAAGTTACTAATAAGAAGAAGGAAGATGTTAAGGTTGTAGTTAATGGCGCTGGTTCCGCTGGTGTTGCTATTACTAAGCTTTTACTTACTTATGGTTTTAAAAATGTCACAATGTGCGATAAGTCTGGTATCCTTTCAAAGGCTTCAAAGGACCTTAACTGGATGCAGGAATCAATGATGGAGGTTACAAACCTTGAAGGTAAGACAGGTAGCCTTGCTGATGCCTTAGTTGGTGCTGATGTATTTGTTGGTGTATCTGCTCCTAATATCGTTACAGCTGACATGGTTAAGACTATGAATAAGGATTCTATCCTCTTTGCTATGGCTAATCCTACACCAGAGATTATGCCAGATGTTGCTAAGGCTGCTGGTGCTAGAGTTGTTGGAACAGGACGTTCTGATTTCCCTAACCAGGTAAATAACGTTATTGCCTTCCCTGGTATCTTTAAGGGTGCCCTTGAAGGAAGAGCAAGCCAGATTACTGAAGAAATGAAGCTTGCTGCTGCTACAGCTATTGCAGATCTTGTTTCAGACGAAGAATTATCTGATGTTAACATTTTACCAGAAGCTTTCGACCCACGAGTTGCTGATGTAGTAGCTAAGGCTGTAAAGGATCATATTAAATAATGTTACCTCATTACTATTCACTTAATGAATATATAAAGAATACTTTCGGTGAGAAAATGTATCGCCTATCCCTAGACGGTGGCATGACCTGTCCAAACAGAGACGGTAAGCTAGATACTAGAGGCTGTATATTTTGTAGCCGTGGTGGTTCTGGAGATTTTGCTGCTACAGTCTCTATCGCTAAAACGATAGAGGCTGGCACAGACTCCAGTGATGGCATGACTTTAAGACAGAGACGCATTTTAGAAAATATTGATAAAAGTATTGAGCTTGCAAAGGAAAAGGTTCAGAATAAATATAAAGGAAATTCTTATATTGCATACTTTCAATCCTTTACTAATACCTATGCAAGTGCTAGTTATCTTGATAAGCTTTTTAAAAATGTAATTAATAGGGAAGAAATCAAGATACTAGATATTGCTACAAGACCGGATTGTCTTGATAGCGACGTCTTAGAAGTCATTGATAGTTGTAATAAAATTAAACCAGTTTGGATTGAGCTTGGACTTCAAACTATTCATGAAAAAACTGCTAAATACATAAGACGAGGCTATGAACTTGATTGCTTTACAGACGCTGTAAAGAAGCTAAATGCCTTAAAGGTGCCAATTATAGTTCATGTAATTATTGGTCTTCCAGGGGAGACTAAGGAAGATATTTTAGAGACGGTAAGATTCTTGTCTAAACAGCCTATTCAAGGCATAAAGCTACAGCTCCTTCACGTATTAAAGGGCACTGATCTTTATGATGACTACAAATCTACGGGCTTTAAGATATTAACTATGGAGGAATATTTTGACATATTAGGGGAAGCCCTAAGAATTCTTCCAAAGGACATGGTTATTCACCGCCTAACAGGTGATGGCCCAAAGAGCCTTTTAGTAGAGCCACAGTGGACTGCTAACAAGAAACTTGTTCTTAATTCTATGAATAAATATTTCATAGATAAATGTATAATTCAGGGGGAAGATTTTGATAAATATTGACTAATTTAGCTAAAATTAGGCATATTTACCTTTTAGATATTGTCAATTAGCCAAAGTTAGTATATTATTTATCAGTATGGCATTTTATGCAATTTAAAGAGATGGGGAAAAATTTATGGAAGGCAATGCGACAACACTTTACAAGTTAATGATTCTTTACATGCTAAGCAAGGTTAATTTTCCATTGACTAATAGTCAAATGTCAACCTTTATGTTAGAGAAGCAATATACTGATTATTTCACTTTTCAGGAAACAATTAATTCATTAGTTGCAGATTCCTTTATTAAGAGATCAAATTATCAGAATAATACACAATACCAACTTACTAAAGACGGAGTTGATACTATTGCATTTTTTTATACTAAGATATCTAGTAGCATTAGAGAAGAAATCGATGAATATTTAATTACTAATAAATACAATTTAAAGAACGAATCAGGTACAACATCGGATTATTACAGAACAACAGACGGAACTTATATGACAGACTGCAAGGTTAAGGAAGGTAACATTAACATCATCGAACTTTCCCTTAACGTTCCACTTGAGGAACAGGCAGAAACAATTTGTGCGAAATGGCGTGAGAACAGCCAGGAAATCTATGAATTCATCATTAACAAACTTATGTAGTTAATGCAAAATAAAGGCTTACAAATATTAAATCTAAGTTTAATATTTGTAAGCCTTCTTTTTTATTTCAGTAATATCAGTAATATAAGCAAAATCAGTAATTTTACCTTTCTTTACTTTATTAATCTTCGCTGCCTGACCCAGTAGTTTCTTCTACTTCTGCATTCTTACTATTTTTTGTTTCATCAACCATCTCATCAATAGTCTCATCAACTGCTTCATCCTCTAAGACATAAGAATCCACATACTTCCATAGCTCTTCAAGTCCCTGCTTTGTCTCTGATGAAAATGGAATTAACACATCTTCTTTTCTAAGACCTAGTCCATTTCTTACAGCCTTAACCTGCTTTTGAACCTGACTTCTTTTGATCTTATCAAGCTTTGTAGCAACAATTATCGGTCTAAATCCATTTTCAACAATCCAATCATACATCATCTTGTCATTAGCTGATGGGTCATGTCTTATATCAATAAGAAGGAAAACCTGCTTAAGCTGCTTTGAAGTTCTAAGATATTTCTCAATCATCTTGCCCCACTTAGCCTTAACAGATTCGGAAACCTTAGCGTATCCATAACCTGGCAAATCCACTAAATACATGAGCTCATTGATATTATAGAAATTAATTGTCTGTGTCTTACCTGGCTGAGAAGATGTTCTAGCATAGGACTTTCTTCTCATTAAGGCATTAATAAGTGAAGATTTACCAACATTTGACTTACCTGCAAATGCTACCTCAGGTAGCGTAGTCTCTGGAATCTTACTTGTAACACCGATTACAATCTCTAAATTTACATTCTTAATAACCATATTAACCTCTTCTAACTAGTAAGATACTAACTTAAATACCCCTTAAAAATCATCTTTTAAATCATCTTAAATATCTAAGCTGTTATCTAACACTTCTAACATATTCTTAACATAGACAATTTCCATGCCTTCAAGGATTTCCTCATCGAACTCTTCAATGTCCTTCTCGTTATCAATTGGCACTAAAACCTTAGTTATCTTAGCTGCCTTAGCTGCAAGAAGCTTCTCCTTTAAGCCACCAATTGCAAGAACCTTACCTCTAAGAGTAATCTCTCCTGTCATGGCAAGATTTGCAAAAACCTTAATACCTGTAACCGCAGATAAAATACCTGTAGCAAGAGTTACACCTGCCGATGGGCCATCCTTTGGTGTGGCACCTTCTGGAATATGAATATGTATATTATGCTTTTCAAAGAAATCGATGTCAACCTTATATTTGCCCTTCTCTGTAATGCTTCGCACGTAAGATAGCGCAATCATAGCAGATTCCTTCATTACATCGCCCATACTACCTGTAAGCTTTAACTCGCCCTTACCTGGCATTGTATTAACCTCGATTTCGAGAGTATCGCCGCCAACTGCAGTCCATGCAAGTCCTCTTACAATTCCAATATCAGAGTTTTTGTTCTTAACTTCTCTTCTATATTTTTCCTTGCCAAGGAACTCCTCAAGGTTCTTATCTGTAACCCTGATAACTTCCTTTACATCCTTGTTTCTTGTTCCGTCTTCTAAAAATGCACCTAGCTCGTAAAGCTTCTTTACTGCCTTTCTGCATACCTTACTTATCTGACGTTCTAGATTTCTTACACCAGCTTCTCTTGTATAGCTAGTAATAATCTTATTTATAGCCTTATCTGTAAACTTAACATCCTTTTGCATAAGACCATTTTTCTTAATCTGTTTCTTAATCAAATGTTCCTTTGCAATATGAAGTTTTTCATTCTCAGTATAGCTGTTTACTTCGATTATCTCCATTCTGTCGAGTAAAGGTCTAGAAATACCTGATAAATCGTTTGCAGTTGCGATAAATAGTACATTTGAAAGGTCTACAGGCATCTCAATATAGTGATCTAAGAAATGAGTATTTTGCTCACTATCTAAAACCTCTAAAAGAGCTGACTGAGTATCACCCTTGTAATCTGAACTCATCTTATCAATTTCATCAAGAAGCATAAGTGGATTATTGCTGCCAGCACTTACCAAAGCATCAATAATACGACCTGGCATAGCACCAATATAAGTCTTTCTATGTCCTCTAATTTCAGCCTCATCTCTAACACCGCCAAGGCAAATTCTTACATAGTTCTTATTAAGAGCTCTAGCTACACTTCTTGCAATAGATGTCTTACCTGTTCCTGGAGGGCCTACAAGACAAATTATTGGAGCATCTGACCTAGTAGTAATATTTCTTACAGCTAAGCTCTCTAAAACTCTCTCCTTAATTTCCTTCATGCCGTAATGGTCTTCATCTAAAATATCCCTTGCATTGAAAATGTCCTTATTATCCACTGTTTGTACATTCCATGGAAGTTCCAAACAATTTTCAATATAAGTTCTTTGCACATTAGCTTCTGAAGAGCTACCCTGAACTTCCTTTAATCGTCTAAGCTCTTTAAAAAGCTTTTCCTTAACGTAATCAGCTGCATCAAGTGCCTCAATTTTTTGCTTAAAGTCGTCAATTTCAGAAACAAGCTTTCCATCTAGCTCCTCATTTAGGACTCCAATCTGCTCCCTTAAAATGTATTCACGCTGGTTCTTATCCACTCTATTCTTAACTTTAATTGCAAGCTCTTCTCTAATAGCAAAAGCCTCGCAATCCTCAAGCATAGTCTTAGCTAGAAGCTCATACATCTCATTGATATCTGTAACTTCAAGAAACACCTGTCTTTGAGTATAGTCCATTGGATAATCTTTTAAAATCGCTTCCATTAACTTGTTTGCATCCTTAATTGCAAGCCAATCGCTTAAAAGGTCGCGACTCATTTTCAAATCAGCGATTGCATAGCGCTTTATAAGTTCATGTAGCGCCATTACCATAGCCTTATTAGTTACTTCATCTGGCTTTGAAAAATGTGACACAAAAGGAGCTACATTTGCCAAACAATAATCCCCTCTATCCTCAATATCACATAGTTCAGCCTTTAGTTGTCCTTCTACCTGAATTCGTAAAATCTTGTTAGGTAGCTTTACAACCTGCTTTATCTTAGCAATACAGCCAACTTTATATAAATCATCTATGTCAGGATCAACAACTTCATGGTCAATCTGTGTTACCAAAAAGATTGTCTGATTCTGACCCATTGATTTGTTAGTAGCCATAATTGATTTTTTCCTACTTATATCTATCTGCATTGTCATACCTGGTAATACGGTTAAATTTCTTAATGGTATGAACGGTAAATTAACATTTTTCATACTTTCCTGCCCATTTAAAAATTAAATTATAATTTCATTTCTGTATTATTATAAAAGTAGTGATTGACAGATAGACTCTGCCAATCACTATTAATCACTTACTGTGCTTTTTTTGAAACCTGTTCTGTTCTGTATTCAATTAAAGGCTTCGATGTGCCCTCAACTGCTTCCTTAGTGATGATGCACTTTGAAATTGTATCATCTGAAGGAATCTCATACATAATCTCGTTCATAACTGATTCTAGGATAGAACGAAGTCCTCTAGCTCCAGTCTTTCTTTCAAAACTCTTATGAGCGATTTCTTTAACAGCATCTTCTCTAAATTCAAGTTCAACCTCATCAAGGTTAAATAAAGCCTGATACTGCTTAATAATAGCATTCTTTGGTTCCTGTAAGATTCTTACTAAAGCATCTTCATCAAGGGAATCAAGTGCTACTACAACTGGTACTCTACCTACAAATTCAGGAATAAGACCAAACTTAATTAAATCCTGAGGTAATACCTTATGGAACATCTCACCAACTGTCTCTTCTGACTTCTCATGAAGCTCAGAGTTAAATCCGATTGAGCTCTGGTCCATTCTTGATTCGACGATCTTTTCAAGACCGTCAAAAGCACCACCACAAATAAACAAAATATTAGTTGTGTTAATAGGAATTAATTCCTGCTGTGGATGCTTACGTCCTCCCTGAGGTGGTACTGAAGCGTCTGTACCCTCTAAAATCTTAAGAAGTGCCTGCTGTACACCTTCACCTGAGACATCTCTTGTAATAGATACATTCTCCGACTTCTTAGTAATCTTATCAATTTCATCGATGTAGATAATTCCGTACTGAGCCTTATCTACATCATAGTCTGCAGCCTGGATAAGCTTAAGTAAAATGTTCTCAACGTCCTCACCAACGTAACCAGCTTCTGTAAGTGTTGTAGCATCTGCAATTGCAAATGGAACATTAAGAAGTCTAGCTAAGTTTTGAGCAAGGAAAGTTTTACCAGAACCTGTAGGTCCAAGCATGAGAATGTTACTCTTCTGAAGCTCTACATCTAGGTCTCTTCCTGACATAATTCTCTTGTAATGATTGTAAACAGCAACTGCTAAAACCTTCTTAGCTTCTTCCTGGCCGATTACATATTCATCGAGAAATTCCTTGATTTCCTTTGGCTTAAGTAAGTTGATATTTAATCCATCAACGGCATCAAGCTCGCTAGCATCAAACTCCTCATCAAGAATGTCACTGCAGATTCCTACGCACTCATCACAAATGTAAGCGCCATTAGGTCCAGCAATAAGCTTCTTTACCTGATCCTGTGTCTTATTACAAAAGGAGCATCTAAGCTTACCACCATCATCTGTTGTTCTTCCTGCCATATTTGTACTCTCCTATTTAATTTATTAGTTTCTCTTATCAACTACACTATCAATAAGTCCATAAGCAAGGGCTTCCTGTGCTGACATGTAGTTGTCACGTTCTGTATCTCTAGCGATTTCTTCTACAGACTTACCTGTATTAGCAGCTAAAATTTCATTTAACTTGTTACGTGTCTTTAAAATGTTCTCAGCTACGATTCTGATTTCAGTTTCCTGACCTCTTGCACCGCCTGAAGGCTGGTGAATCATGATTTCTGAGTTTGGAAGAGCAAGTCTCTTACCCTTTGTACCGCCTGATAAAAGGAAGGCACCCATACTTGCTGCAAGACCAATACAGATTGTTGAAACGTCACACTTAATATACTGCATTGTATCATAGATAGCAAAACCTGCTGAAACTGAGCCACCTGGGCTGTTGATATAGAAATGAATATCCTTACTTGGATCTTCAGCCTCTAAGAAAAGCATCTGCGCTACTACTAAGTTAGCAGATACATCTGTTACCTCTTCTCCTAAAAATACAATTCTATCTTTTAATAATCTTGAATAGATATCGTATGATCTCTCTCCTCTACTATTCTGTTCAATGACATATGGTACGAAACTCATTATTTCCTCCTTTAAACGCCCTCATTAGCGTTATTTATTTATTTGATATAATCAACTACTTACTAAATTATACAACAATTAGAGCTAACTATCCATAAATTTTAAATAAAAATAAGCACTAATTTTTATCTTTTTATAAAAATTAGTGCTTATTACCTATTCATTTACAAACTAAATAAATTTACTAATTATCTTGATTATCTGTAAAGCGGACATTCGGAATCCGCTTCGCTACTTCCTCATGAACGCAGTGGCACTTTGTGCCACCTGTCAGAAGGGGCTTTAACCCCTTCTGACACTAGTAAGCAATCCCCCGCTTAAAGCTTACGCTTTTGAAGCAGGGGATTGCTTACACTGCGTTCAAGAAATAATTACTTTTCAACAGTTGAAGAAACGATTAATTCAACAGCCTTAGTAACTGCTAAATCTTCCTTAATCTGCTGTGTTTCGTAATCACCCATGATATCCTTAATCTGAGCTACATCCATACCATACTGGCTAGCCATCTTCTCTAACTCAGCCTGGAATTCTTCTTCTGTAGCTTCGATGTTCTCAGCCTTAACAACAGCTTCAAGAACTAATCTAGACTTAATTCTCTTTAATGCTTCTGGCTTCATTTCATCTACTAAGCTATCAGCTGTAGCACCTGTGTACTGGAAGTACTGATCAAGTGAAAGACCCTGAGCCTGTAATCTCTGAGCGAAATCCTGAGCCATTCTGTTAACCTGTGTTTCAACCATAGCTTCTGGAATATCCATCTTAGAATCTTCGATTAACTTAGCGATAGCTTCATCTTCCTTAACAGCCTTAGCCTGGTTTTCCTTACGCTCTGTGATCTTCTTCTTTAAATCATCCTTATATTCAGCAAGTGTATCGAAATCAGATACATCCTGTGCAAAATCATCATCTAATTCTGGAAGCTGCTTTTCCTTGATTTCATTGATCTTAACCTTGAATGTAGCAGCCTTACCCTTTAAGTTTTCAGCATGGTATTCTTCTGGGAATGTAACGTTAACGTCCTTCTCATCACCTACGTTCATACCAATAAGCTGTTCTTCGAAGTTATCGATAAATGAATGTGAACCGATTGTAAGTGAGTAGTTTTCACCCTTACCACCTTCAAAAGCTTCTCCATCTACAAAACCTTCAAAATCGATTACAGTCTGATCGCCGTCCTTAACTGCTCTATCTTCAACAGATACGATTCTTGCGTTCTGGTCCTGTACTCTCTTTAATTCTTCTTCAACATCAGCATCTGTAGCTTCTACTTCTGTCTTAGAAACTTCGATACCCTTATATGTACCTAATTCAACTTCAGGCTTTAAAGCAACTGTAGCTGTAAATACAAATGGCTTACCAGCTTCAAGCTGTGTAACGTCAATCTTAGGCTGAGAAACGATCTCTAAACCTGATTCATCAGCAGCCTTAGCGTATGCATCAGGAATAATTTCATTAGCAGCATCCTCAAAGAATACTTCCTTGCCATACATCTTCTCAACCATTGCTCTTGGAGCTTTACCCTTTCTGAAACCAGGAAGGCTAATCTTGTTCTTATTCTTATTATAAGCTGTGTTAAGAGCAGCTTCGAATTCCTCAGAAGTTGACTCAATAACAAGCTTTACCATGTTTTTCTCTTCTAAATTTTCAACTGTAAAACTCATTTTAATAAAATCCTCCTTAAATTAGGTCACTTCTAGACCTTAAAAGTGCATACCATGGGATTATAGCATACTTATTTTAATATTACCAGTAAAATTTATTTTAAATTATTCCAGATTTGATTTCCTCTGCTAAACCGCTATTAGCTTGTGCTTTCGCTAACATTTTCATCAACTGTAGTAGCCGAGGTTGGCAAGTATCTACCGTAGTAATTAAAGCAGTCAAAAATTGGCTTATATCTACCACTTCCGTAGGCTGTAACACAAATATAAATGTTGCCATCCTTTGAAGCATAACTTACTAAGCAATTTCTTGCTGTATCAGTATAACCTGTCTTTCCGCCCAAAATCTGAACACCAGTAACTTCAGTACCATACATTCTTGTCCACATAGTACTTCTTATATAATAACCTTCAGGAACCCTGTTAGTTCCTGCTGTGGTATAGGTTTCAGTTCCAAGAATTTCTCTAGCAGTCTCATTCTTAATTACATAAGACATTATCATAGCCATCTCCTGACAAGTGGTGTAATGCCCATCCTCTGAGACTCCCCAAGTATTCATAAAATGTGTATTCTTAAGACCTAATTCGCTAGCCTTTTCATTCATCATGGCCACAAAGTTTTCAGTGGAACCTGCCGTTGCAATAGCAAGGCCCTCTGCACAATCAGCACCGGATGTTAATATAAGGCCGTAAAGCAAGTCCTTAATTGTTGCTGTCTCGCCACCTTCATAGCCAACTCTTGATGCGCCATCTTTAACTAACGGTCTTAAAATCGCATCATCAAAGGTATAAGTTGTATTATCAATATCATCGATATTCTCTAATACAATAATAAGTGTCATAACCTTTGTCATAGAGGCTGGTTCAATAATAGAATCTGCAAGTCTACCAGCAATAATCTCATTATTAGTCACATCTAAAATAGCACCATAAGCACTATCTATATCTTCATCTGTTACTTCTACATAATTAGTTGAAATATTAGCGTATGGATAAGTCTCTTTTGTCTCTTCTTCCACTGCAATTTCATCTGCAGCAAGTTCTTCTTGCCCTTTATCGCTTTCTAATCCTCTTACTTCACTACCCCCGCCTTTAATGGCGACAAACGTAATGCCAGCTGTTATAATTCCGAGTATTAAAACTAGCAAAAATTTCTGTCTTCGGAGCTGTCTAGCTCTTTTTCTTTTTATAGCAGCAATGACTTTCTCACGCTTTTTAACGGATAATCTAGCAAGCTCAAGCTCATCATCTAAATTATACTCGTCCATCTAAATTACCTTTCATACTGAATCTTTTTAGCTAATTCATTAGCTGTATTAACATCTATTAAAAGCTTTACAAGCTCAAGTCCTAAATCAATAGATGTTCCCATGCCTCTTGAAGTTGTAATATTGCCGTCAGTGACAACATTTACACTATCATTAAGGCAAATTGCACCCTCTAAGCTATCTTCATAGCCAGGGAAACAAACTGCCTTCTTACCCTCTAGGAAACCCAACTTGCCAAATACGCTAGGAGCCGCACAAATAGCAGCTAAACGGCCACCATTCTCGTAGTGTTCCTTTAAAAGGTTAAGTAAAACCTTTCGGTCAAAATAGTTCTTAGTTCCAGGGCCGCCCGGTAAGAATAATAACTCAGTACCGTCAAACTCATAGCTACCAAATAAATAGTCAGCCACGATTGTAACGCCCTGAGCACTTACAACCTCCTTCTTAGCAGTAATAGAAATTGTATCAACCTCTATTCCAGCTCTTCTTAATATATCAACGACAGCTAGGCATTCTACTGTCTCAAAATTATCTGTTAAAAATGCACATACCTTCATAGTTATCTCCTCCTTGATGTAATTTACACCTATACTAGAATACCATTTTTAAGTATTTTTCTCAATAAAATACGCGAATATTCACGAAAAAGAGGTCATGAAATTTACATCTCACAACCTCTTTTCCACACACATATCTAATTTTTCCTTATCCCCTAAATAAGTTCAACCTTTTATATAAATTTAGTCTCTTAAAATGTCCTTATCAATAATGATTTCATTGCCATCCTTGTTAGAATAAATAATTCTACCATTAACAATTGTGTAAAGAACCTTACCGTTTACCTTCTTACCCTCAAATGGTGTATTCTTGCCCTTTGATGCGAACATATTAGAGTCAATGACATAGCTTGCCTTTGGATCAATGATTGTAATATCAGCCACCTTACCAGCCTTTAGATTTCCTCTATCAAGACCAATAATCTTAGCTGGTCTAACGCTCATTCTATCCACCATCTGAACTGGTGTAAGTAAGCCCTTTTGTACAAGTTCAGTCATAACTAAACTAATTGAAGTCTCAAGCATTGAAAGACCAAATGGTGCCTCCACAAATCCCTCTGCCTTCTCTGAATAGTGATGTGGCGAATGATCTGAAGCAATTGCATCGATGATTCCAAGTCTAAGACCCTTAATAAGCGCGTCTCTATCCTCTTTCTTTCTAAATGGAGGAGCACTCTTATAATTTGCATCAGAGCCATCCACGTCGTCCTCAGTTAATATTAAATGTTGTGGTGTAACTTCTGCTGTTACATTTAAACCTAAATCCTTAGCCTGCTTAACCATGTCCACGGCAGTCTTTGTTGATAAATGACAAATGTGTAGCTTAGCCTTAGTGTCTTTAGCAAGTAAAATGTCTCTAGCCACCATAGTTTCTTCAACTGCATCTAAAATGCCATAAAGTCCTAATTGCTTGGCTCTCTCCCCGGCATTCATAACACCTCTAGCCATAAGATTTCTATCTTCGCAATGAGCAAATACAGGAATGTCTACCTCTGCAGCCTGCTTTAGTGCCTGTCTTGCAATTCTTGCATCCATAATAGAATTTCCATCCTCACAAACTGCCACAGCTCCTGCTTCCTTCATACCTGCAAAATCAGTAATATACTGGCCTTCATCACTTGCTGTAATAGCACCAACAGGAAGAACATTAATGTCTGTAACTTCCTTAGCCTTTTCAATAGCCTCCCTAATTCTCTCCTCACTATCCATAGCAGGTTTGGTCTTTGGCATTGTACAAACTGTTGTAAAGCCGCCTCTTGCAGCTGCTCTTGAACCGCTTCTTATTGTCTCCTTATGTTCATATCCTGGCTCGCGAAAATGTACTCGCAAATCGATAAATCCTGGGCAAACATAAAGTCCACTAGCGTCGATAATTGTGTCATCTTCCCCTGAAGCTAAAGCCTCATCAATATTGTTAGTTACTTGGCTAACAATACCATTGTCGACTAAAATATCAATTTGGTCGTCAATCTTATTTGCTGGATCAATTAACCTACCATTCTTAATTAAAATCTTCATTTTTACCATCTCCCCCTCTTTATTCTAGTAATTTCTATTAGCATATTTTTTAATACACATTTAGCTTATCTTTTTAAGCTTAGATAAATTCTCCTTCTCGAAACTTATAGCATCTATTGGCTTTCCAAAATAAAAGCCCTGAATATAATCTACTCCAAAATCCCTTAACATTATATATTGTTCCTCGGTCTCCACGCCCTCGGCAACAACTTTAGTTTTAAGAGTCTTAGAAAGATCCACAATAAGCTTAACAAATGCTCTTGAATACTCATCTTCTATTAAGTCATCAATAAAGGTTTTATCAATCTTTATTATATCTAGTGGTAATCTCTTTATATAATTAAGAGATGAATAACCTGTGCCAAAATCATCGAGAGCTATCTTAATTCCAAGTCCCCTAAGGGCTTTTAAAATTGCTATAACCCTTTCCATATCATTTATTGCAAAGGATTCTGTAACCTCTACATAAATATTAGAAGGATCAACTTCTGTTCTCTCTATAATTTCCTTAATAGAATCCACTATATCAAATTGCATAAGCTGAACCACTGATAGGTTCACACTTACTCTAAAATCCTTAAAACCTCTATCATTCCAGTCTTTACACTGAATACAGGCAGTCTCCATTACATACTCACCAATAGTTGTAATAAGACCTAAATATTCAGCCATAGGAATAAAATCGCCAGGATATAAAAATCCAAGAGACTTAGAATCCCAGCGAATAAGTGCTTCACAGGAAATGCATTCCTTTGTATTAGCATCCACTAAAGGCTGATAAAACAACACAAATTCATCTCTTCTTGTCTCTACTGCTTCTTTTATAAATTCCTCGTGTTTATTATATTTTCTTTTATCTTGGCGTTTGCTATCAGTTACATCAAGGGCTGTAGCAACAACTACAGATTTAGCATCAACCCATGCCATTTCTTTTAATCTAACCTCGAACCAACGTCCGTATTTTGAATAATATTTGACATTATTGTATTTAAAGCCTTCTTTAAGCTTTCCGTTATTCACTATAGCTTCATCGTAGGTCTCTCTAATAACTGTCTCAATAGCAATATCAGAACTTGCCTTTTCATTGGCAAATACAACTCTACCAGACTCCACGTCCCTTACAATAATTCCTAACTCAATATTGCTAAGAACGTAGTCAAGAATCTTCTTTGCTGCCATATATTCGGCAGTCTCAGATTTCTTTCCCCTATCTCCCATATAAAACCTCTAAAGTATATATAATTTAAAATATTGCTTAAATTTATTATACTCCTTGATTTATATTTTGAAAAGTGGATTTTGTATTTATTAGAATTGTGTTTATGGCTTTTCTAAGCTTTTCTGTAAACGAAAAAAAGCTTAGAGAAAAATCTCTAAGCTTTAAGTTCTTGTTTATTCAAAACTGCACATTAAATATATTCATCCGTTTGATTATCCTTAAAGAATAACCCTCGTTTTGTTCAGTGATTTCTCACTCTCTATCCAAACCTTAACCTTA
>JAEEGI010002894.1_pt1 | contig 41473 bp, 33 predicted proteins | sample 8958751 | NCBI WGS metagenome assembly JAEEGI01 (sample SAMN16246545, study PRJNA631951) | gut metagenome | biome: gut microbiome; feature: rumen; material: KS-attached | host: Bos | place: Iran: Karaj | collected 2018-10 | reverse complement strand
CACAATGAAATCTCTTCTTCATAATTCATAACTCCTTGGTTTGATATTGGTTCTCACTTTTCTTTTCTTAATACGCTTTTAGGGTTGGGCGGTTAAGCCTCGATTCCGGCAGCCAAAGCGGGGCCGGTCACTCCTCGATATGCTCGATTCCGATCGCGAGCAGGGTTTCCACGTGGTCGTCCGCCAGCGAATAGAACACGACCTGCCCTTCCTTCCGGTACTTGACCAGATTGCAGAGGCGGAGCGACTTCAGCTGGTGCGAAACCGCGGATTTTGTGATTCCTAGGTAGGCCGCCAGGTCGCATACGCACATCTCGTGAACGGAAAGCGCGTGCAGAAGCCGTACCCGGGACGGATCCCCGAACATCTTGAACAGTGTCGCAAGGTCCACATACTGTTCGGCTGAAAGCGCCTTCTTCGTAACGGTTTCCACGATTTCATCATGGATTACTTCACAGCTGCAGGTTGTCGATTCTCTCATTTTCTTTTCCTCTCATCAAATGGTTGAGCATTTGTTCAACCATTTTATATCAAAAATTCCCTGCTTTGTCAACAGGGAATTTCAACTTTTAATTTCGGCAAATGCTACGGCTATATAGCCTGTTTCGTCAGATGATATAGTACCAGCTGTCGCCCTGCTTCAGCTCTTCGCTCTTCCGAACGTTGCCGGAGGTCCGGTACTCCATCTCCAGGTTCTTCATGCTGACGCGGGTGTTCGGCTCGATGGATCTCGTGATGAACGTATTACCGCCGATGACCGCGTTCTCGCCGATTACGGTGTCGCCGCCGAGAATCGAGGCTCCCGCGTAGATCGTTACGTTGTCGCAGATCGTAGGATGACGCTTCTTACCGGAAAGCTTCTGGCCGCCCCTTGTGGAAAGCGCGCCGATGGTTACGCCCTGGTAAATCTTCACATTTTCCCCGATGATCGAGGTCTCGCCGACAACAATGCCGGTACCGTGGTCGATGAAGAAATACTTGCCGATTGTGGCACCGGGATGGATATCGATTCCCGTGAGGGAGTGCGCGTACTCGGTCATAAGACGCGGAAGCACGGGTACCTGCTCAAGATACAGCTCATGCGCCAGGCGGTACACGGTAATCGCGAAGATTCCCGGATAGGCGAGAATGATCTCCGCGTAGCAGCCCGCAGCCGGGTCGCCGTCGTAGGTGGCAAGAAGGTCGGTCTCGAGATACTCGCGAATGCGCGGGATTCGCTCGAAGAAAATCTTACAGATCCGGTAGCTCTCGCGCTCACGCTCCTCTTCGGAAAGAACGTTGTCCTTCTTAAGATTCAGTGCGCGGAACACCTGCTCGCGCATGCGGTAGAAGGCGTCCTCGATGGTCAGCGCGTAGCCGTTCTTCGAATTGCTTACCTTACAGGTCCGGTCATGAAAATACCCCGGATAAGCGATGCGGAACAGGACCTCAATCAGCTCGTGAATCTCCGCCTTATCCGGATTCTCCACCGGTATTTCGTCAATGTTACGGTTTCCTTCCAAATCGGAAACTATCGTCGTGACAATCTTTTCAATTTCTTCTTTTTTCATGGTAATCTTCGGAAACCCCTTTCGCTTCGGAATTCGCCCATAAGGAAATTGTACTTGAAACGGAAAAACCTGTCAACAAGTAAATCTTTCATCTCCTGTGCGGACGGAAGCCACCCGGCTCAGCCTGCGCTCGCGATATGCTCTCTTCCGATTCCCATAATCGCCATCATCTTCTGCTCGGTTGTTCCGAGGGCTTCTGCGTAGGTGCATACAAGAACGGCCTGCTCATAGCTGAGGATGCCGACATGGTAGGCAAGCAGCGCGTCTGTGAGCTTCTTCGGCGCCTTTCTTGCTACCTGCCGGATCGCGTCCGTAATCTGCCGCTCCTGCAGGAGCATCCGCTTCACTTTGATATCCTTATTCGCCTTCCGGAATGCTTCGATGTTCTCCTCCGTGGTGGCGTTACAGATGCCGATCACCACACTGCCGTCCTCCTCGGTAAGCGGAAGAATCTTCCATTCCTTCAGGTGCTTTCTGTCATACTGTTTAAGCGTATCCGCGTAATCGAGCTTTCGAAGCACCGCTGCCGGAATGAACGGCACATGCACAACGTGGGCAAGCGCCTGCATCATTTCCTCTTCGGTAATGTCGCCGTGGCGGACCAGATAGGTCCCGAGCTGCTCCCCGTGCTCGCGGTCGAGTTTCTTAAGCGCCTCGTTACAGCGTTTCGGTGTAATATTTCCCTGAACGATCAGCGTATCACCGAGCAGACGGCGGTAGCGGCGCAGCTGGTCCTTTGACAGGAAATCGTGGTCCGTCTTGGCCCATTTTACTTCCTTCTTCGCCTTCTGCTTATGCTCCTTATTCACGATCTTATTCGTTTTCTTATCTCCGAAGAACTTCATCTTAAATGCCCGGAAGGTCGCCGTGAAATTGATGATGTTTCCGTAAATCAGCCGGATCGGGAACAGCGGCGGCAGCAGACAGCCGAAGAACACGCTTCGAAAACCGTACACCTGATAGAGTGCGTATCCGCGGAAAATCTGACGGATGATCATCATCGTAAACACCGCGATTGCCATATAGTAAACCGGTGAATCCTTCGTATAGAGCGGCGGCAGACTCGTGAACAGCGCCGCGATGCAGTATACGGACGCAATATAGCCGAAGAACGGGATCAGGTTTACGATTTTCACCTTCGCATCCTTATAGAAGGAGTACCTTCCGAGAAATGACACACCCTTTGAGCGGAATATGTCCTTTAAGCCGATGGACTGCATCGTGATTCCGTAGGTCCAGCGGGTTTTCTGCTTAACGGCGGTCTTAAACGTGTTCGGGAAAAGCGATCTCGTGGTGATGAAATCCGATTTCACTTTTCCGTTCTGCATAACCCGCGGGAATTTATTCAAAACGTAATAAAGCGGAATGCCCTTTTTATATAGATTCAGGGATAACAGATAGTCTTCGGTAAGGCTTTCGGAGGGAAGCACGTCCTCGTCGCCGAAGGCCTCAAGCGTCTCTCTCGAAAGCGCGAAGCCGGTTCCCGCGCAGGGAACGAACGCCTTCATGTTTCTGCGCTCTACAAGCGCGATATAATGATTCTCGGCAAATTCGTCCGCATAGGTTGCCGTCGTGATCTGCTTAAAGAAGTTCCCGAAACGCGGCATTTTCATAATCGGAAATACCGGGAACTGGATGGCCGGATGCTTGTCGATCAGGTAGTTGGTCGCAAGCAGCTCGTAGGTATGGATAACGTCCTCCGAATCGTGAACCGTAAGGGAGGCAAATCGGACGTGATTCTTTCGCTCAAACTCCTTGATCTGACGGATTACGTGGTTCAGGTTCTGCGCTTTCGTCGTCGGGCCTTCCTTGCAGTTGATAACGGCGTGGACGTTCGGATAAAGCTTGCCCGCTTCCTCCACCGCGTGAATCGTATCCGGGTCGTTCGGATATACACCGACGAACAGGTGATACATGGATTTCGGATAATCCGTCGTGTTTACGAAGTTCGCTATCACGTCTCCTATCACATTTGCCTCATGCCACGCGGCAATCGACACCGCAAGCATCTTGGGCGGCGTGTTTCGAAGAGCGTTAAAATCCAGTTCTTCGTCCTTGTCCTTCTTCCGGAAGAATCCGACAATGACAGACAGAAGAAACCAGATGGTATCATCAATTCCGCAAAGCAGGTATAAAAGGATCAGAATAAACCCGAAAACCTGCACAAATTCAAATAAACTCATATAATTCCTCCGACGGTAAACCCGTCTTTCTTTCGCGCACAAAACTAAACTATACAATTTGACGCATGAATTGTCAAGTAAAGAGAATTACAGCATTTTAGCGAATATCCTCCATTGCCAAATGATGGTTTTTCTTATATAATGAATTCGATTACGGCGCTTTTGCGCGCTGCGTAGATACTAAGGAGGCTTTTATGAAATTCGGTTATTTTGATGATGCGAAACGCGAGTACGTCATCACTTCTCCGAGAACCCCTTATCCGTGGATCAACTACCTCGGAACTCAGGGATTTTTCTCTTTGATCAGTAACACGGCCGGCGGCTATTCCTTCTATAAGGATGCCAGACTGCGCCGCATTACCCGTTATCGTTACAACAACGTTCCGATCGATATGGGCGGACGTTATTTCTACATCAACGAAAACGGAACCGTATGGAATCCGGGCTGGTCACCGGTTAAGACCGAGCTCGACTTCTACGAATGCCGTCACGGCATGGGCTATACGGTTATCACCGGTAAGAAGAACGGCTTAAAGGCCGAGGTTACCTTCTTCGTGCCCCAGGATTACGACGGGGAGGTTCAGCAGGTTGTTCTCACGAACGAAAGCGACGCGATGAAGAGCTTCAGCCTCTTCTCCTTCGCCGAGTGGTGTCTGTGGGACGCGCAGGATGACAGCAACAACTTCCAGCGTAACTTCTCCACGGGACGCGTTGAGGTAAAGGACTCTGTCATTTATCACAAGACCGAGTACCGCGACCGCCGCAACCACTATGCATTCTATTCGGTTAACGAGCCGATCGACGGCTATGATACCGACCGCGACAGTTTCATCGGTCTTTATAACGGCTTCGGTGATCCGCAGGCCGTGCTTGCCGGCAAGGCGAACGACTCATTTGCCGACGGATGGGCACCGATTGCGTCGCACTATAAGAAGATCACCCTCGCTCCCGGCGAAACGAAGACGCTTGTATTCATCCTCGGTTACGTTGAGATGCCCGTTGCGGAGAAATTCGAAGCAGACGGCAAGACCATCAACAAGGTGAAGGCACTTTCCATGATCGCCAAATACGACACCCCCGCGAAGGTTGCCGCAGGCATGGCAGAGCTCCGCGCCGCATGGGACAAGCTTCTCGGCATCCTGAATGTAAGCACTCCCGAGGACAAGGTCGACCGCATGGTCAACATCTGGAATCAGTACCAGTGCATGGTTACGTTTAACCTGTCCCGTTCCGCTTCCTACTTTGAGTCGGGAATCGGCCGCGGCATGGGATTCCGTGATTCCAACCAGGATATCCTCGGTTTCGTACATCAGATTCCGGACCGCGCGAAGGAGCGTATCATTGATATCGCTTCCACGCAGTTCCCGGACGGCGGCTGCTACCATCAGTATCAGCCCCTTACCAAGAAGGGTAACGCCGACATCGGCGGAGATTTCTCCGATGATCCGCTGTGGCTGATCCTTTCCGTTTCGGCTTACATTAAGGAAACCGGCGACTGGTCAATCCTTGACGAGATGGTTCCTTACGATAACGATATGAGCAAGGCGCAGACGATGCTTGAGCACCTGAAGGTTTCCTTCTATCACATCGTCAACAACCTCGGACCGCACAAGCTTCCGCTTGCGATGCGTGCCGACTGGAACGACTGTATCAACCTCTCCTGCTATTCCGATACGCCGGGTGAGAGTTTCCAGACCTACACGAACCCGAAGTTCAAGGCAGAGGGCGGCTATTCGAAGGTTGCCGAGTCCGTTATGGTTGCGGCGCTGTTCACCTACACCGGTCCGAACTACGTAGCAATCCTTAAGCACCTCGGCAAGGACGACGAAGCAAAGGCTGCTCAGGACGCCATCGACGCCATGAAGAAGGCCATTATGGATTCCGCATGGGACGGTGACTGGTTCCTTCGTGCTTACGACGCGAACGGCGAGAAGATGGGCTCCAAGGAATGTGAAGAGGGCCAGATCTTCATCGAGCCGCAGGGCTTTGCGATCATGTCCGACGTCGGCAAGGAGCAGGGTACCGATCTTAAGACGCTTGCAGCGATTGACGAGCGCCTCAACACGAAGTTCGGTCTCGTGCTGAACAACCCCGCATACTCCAAGTACTACATCCAATACGGTGAGATTTCCACCTATCCTGGCGGCTACAAGGAGAATGCCGGTATCTTCACCCACAACAATGCATGGATCATCTGCGCCGCCGCTTACGCAGGACAGGGTGACCTCGCATTCAAGTATTATTCCGAGATTGCTCCGGCTTACACCGAAGACACCAGTGATATCCACAAGACCGAGCCTTATGTATACGGCCAGATGATCGGCGGCAAGGATGCCGGTTCCGATATCGGACGCCCGGGCAAGAACTTCGGTCAGGGCAAGAACTCCTGGCTCACCGGTACCGCCGCATGGAACATGGTTGCCATCTCCCAATACATTCTCGGTATCATGCCCGATTTCGACGGTCTGAAGGTGGATCCTTCCATCCCGGCTGAGTGGGACGGCTTCAAGGCTTCAAGACAGTTCCGCGGCGCAACCTACAACATCACCGTGAAGAACCCGAACCACGTATGCAAGGGCGTTAAGTCCCTCACCGTGGACGGCAAGGCCGTAGACGGAAACGTCATTCCGGCATCGAACGGCGGTGTGCACGAGGTTATCGTAACACTCGGATAAACAACAGCAATATATAAAGCAAGGGGCCGTCGCACTTTGGTGCGATGGTCCCTTTTGCATTTCAAAGGGCACGCCTGACGGGCATATCCCCAAACGAATTGCGCTGCAACGCCTCGCCAAACTTCCTCTAAGAGCGGCGTAAAAGCCGCTCGGTGGCGTCCTCGCGCCTTGCCGCTCTAAGAGGTGATTTCGGCTCGGCTAAGGGCGCAGCCACAGGCAATTCTTTTCGGGGACATGCCCGTAGCGTGCCCGTAACAAAAAAGAAGGGACCATCGCTTGGCGACGGCCCCTTGCTTTGAATCATTCTCGGCAACTTGGTTATTAAATCAATTGTCTACTTGACTCGCTTATAGTACGTAATCGCTTCGTTTTCATTATCGTAATCGTAGTAGAAGCGAATCAGCGTTCCGTCCTTTAAGAGCGTGTAAACGTATTCCGCATCGGACGTGTTCTCGTTCTCATATTCGTAGCCGACAATCCACTTTGCACCGTCATCGGTCAAACCCTGCCAGTACAGATACAGTAAATCAAATTCTTCCGTCTGCGGGTCGGGTACAACGTCCTCAACCGTAACCGTGCAGTCATCGTTGAAGGTTACATAGCTGACTGCGCCGTAATCCGATGCGGACCACTTCCTGCCGTCGTTTTCTCCGCCGGTGAGTTCCCATTTGCCGGCAAGAGCCTCAAGTACGTCGTCCGGAACATCATACTCAAACGGTTCTTCGACAAAAACATAATCCAAATATTCCGGGTACAAAAGGTTGTAGGAGGAAACGATGTCTTCTCCGTACATCATCTCCCACGCAAGATCAATACCGTCATCGTATGCGATTTCCCACGATCCGAGATCATAGTAATAATCGTACCACTCATTGTATTCTCCTTCGGAGCACTCCTCATCGTCTATATAGAAGGTGGAGGTTCCGTCGTCATGGTCCTGCCTCGTGAGCGTGATCATCGGAACGAATTCTTTGCCTTTCAGCTCATAGGCGCCGAAGATAGACGTTCCCATCGCCATATATTCGGATGTAACAACGTTCTGGCCTTCCAGATATCCGCAGCCGCCGAAGGAACCGAACGCGCCGATTTCCTTCACATTCTTTCCGTCATAGAGGCAGATATGAACGGCGCTTGCGTGATAATCACCATCGGTCCACCAAAGCTCCGGAGTATAATCTCCGTTCAGGAGAAGCAGTCCGAAACGGAAATCAGTCTGTTCTTCCTCTGTAAGACCCGCATACATATCATCGATATAATCGGAAAATGCCAATAAAGCTATATTCGGCCGATTGTAGGTGAAATCATCCGAACCCGGTCCGCTAACCGGTGTGGGAGTAGGCGTAGCCGGTCTCGGTGTGGGGGTCGGGTCGGGCTCGCCGGTCGGAATCGGGCCGTCCGTAGGCTCCGGGCCGTCCGTCGGAACCGGGGTTACCGACACTTCTTCGGTCGGTGTTACGCTTGCGGAGCTCTTCTGTCCTTCACGGGTTTTGCCTTTCTTGGCGGAAGACTCTTCTTCCCCGCATGCCGCAAGAAGCGAAACCAGAAGCATCAAAACAAGCAACAGGGCGATTCGTTTCTTCATATCTTTCCTCCTCTTATTCTATTCCGGCTCAATGCCGTCCTTATCTCACATCTACGCCGGCGTTAAGCCGTCGTCATTCTTTTATTCCTCCAGCAGGCCGTCCTTACTGTACTTACCGGTTGCGTTCCAGAGCTGCCACCCTGCCTCGTATCCGGCCTCGTAGGTTGCGTCGATCTGTGCGCGGATTTCCGGGCCGCCGTAGGTGATGTGGCCGCTTACCCAGGTAGCGGTAAATGACTGCAGCCACGGCCTTACCTGCGCGCACCGTCCTTTGGCGACATTGACCGCAAGAACCTTCTTCGAGTCAAGCATCGCGTTGTAGATCAGGCCGTGCGGGTCGGCATCCGGAATCGGAATGTTGTAATAACCGCGGGAATAGTGGGACGGATAAACCATCGGGCAGATGTAGTCGAGGTAGCTCGACATGTCCGCGTAGTTCTGTCCTACGGCTGCGGCGTCCACCGTACTGCTCAGTACGACGCCGAATACGTCAACGGAAACGAAGACGCCGAGCGGTTTCAGATTCTCGCACGCGTATTTAACAAATCCGGTAATCGCGGCTTCCTTATTCTCGTTGGTCATCTCAGCGCCGAAATCCGCTTCCTTTACCTTGACATCCGTCGAGAAACGGCAGTAGTCGAAATTAATCTCGTCAAATCCGAAACCGGCGCAGACTCTTCCGACCTCGGTCAGGTATTCCCAAACCTCATGGTTGAACGGATTCATCCAGGTATATCCGTTACTGTCCTTCATCAGCGTTCCGTCCTTCATATGAACGCCGAAACTCTCGTTACTGCGGACGCTTCGGATATCACGGAAGCACACGACGCGCGCGATCAGATAAACGCCGTGCTCCTTAAGAATCCGGAGCTTATCCTCAAACGTATCAATCATCGGATACGTATTCGTCATGCTGTTTAAAAGCTGCGAATCGGTCTTTACGGTGATGAAACCGTCATCGTTTTTGATGTCAAATACAACCGCATTCAGCTCGGTCGTATCGAGAAGGTCCAGAAGATAGTTCCACTTCAGATTCAGAATTTCCGCGGAAATGTAGATGCCCTTAACCACCTGACGTTCGCGGTTATCCTCAAACTCCTCCATCCACATGTCATCTTCCGAAAGCCCTTCCGCATAACGCTCAAGCGTCAGCCCGTAGGGCGCGACATCGGTTCTTTCGACAACCTGAACAGGCGCTTCGGTCGGCGTTGCGCCGCCCTGCTTCACCGCGTATTCGGTCACGTTGCCGCCGACGTTTTTCTTGTAATAGGCGAATCCCGAAGCAACGCACAAAACCATGGCGACCAGCAGGCATAAAAACTGCTTGCGCCGTATGGCCCGCTTCGTTCCGGAGCGGTATCTTACGTTGGCCCGGTTTCCGTATCTGGATGCTGCCATTCCTGTCTCCTTCTAACTCTTTCGAGCAGGTTTGCCCTGCCTCCTCTTACTCTTCTGATGCAGGTTCGCTTGCCCTGCCTTCTCTTACTCTTCCGAAGCAGTTTCGCCTGCGTCTACAGCAGGCTCTCCTGCTTCCCTGCCTGCCTCTTCAATCATCTGCTGCACCTCGAACTCCTCGCGGTGCACGCGGTTGTAAACCGTAATCATGATCCATCCGAGTACGGCCACCGCAACGAATCCGAACATTCCGGTGAACAGGAAGCCTTTGCCGAGGTCTCCGCCCATGAATGCTCCGACAAATGTCATAACAATCGACGCCAGTTCCAAAACGACAACCAGGATCGCAAGGACTCTGGTAAACTTAGTTGTCAGCATTTTCTTCTCCCTCCCCGCGCAGAAACGCGAGCCATTCCTTTATCTTCTTCTCGTAGCCGAGATCGCCCGGCACGTAGAATTTCCGCCCCTTATACTCCTCCGGCAGGTACTGCTGCTTGCTGAAATGATTCGGAAACAGATGCGCGTATTCATATCCGACGCCGCGTCCCAGTTTCCCCGCGCTTCCGTAATGCGCATCCTGCAGATACGGCGGGATGGCGGGCGTCTTCTCGCTCTTCACGGCTTCCATGGCGGCGAAGATCGCTTCTACCGAAGCATTGCTCTTCGGGGCGCACGCCACGTAGGCGGCCGCCTGCGCAAGAATGATCTGGGATTCCGGCATGCCGATCCGTTCCACGGCCTGCGCTGCTGCCACCGCAACCTGCAAAGCCTGCGGGTCCGCGTTGCCGACGTCCTCGGCCGCGCAGATCATAATTCTTCTTGCGACAAATGTGACTTCCTCCCCCGCGTAAAGCATCCGCGCCAGGTAATAAACCGCCGCGTCGGGGTCGGACCCCCGCATGCTTTTAATGAAGGCGGAAATCGTATCGTAATGGTTGTCTCCGGTCTTATCGTAGCGGATGGCGCGCTTCTGAATGCATTCCTGCGCTACCGAAAGATCAATCCGCGTAACGCCGTCACTTCCGGGCGCCGTCGTCAGCACCCCGAGCTCCAATGCGTTCAGCGCTTTCCTCGCGTCACCGTTCGCGACGTCCGCGATGAAATCCATCGCCTCATCGGTAATCTCGGCGTTGTACATTCCGAGTCCCTTCGCCGTGTCGGTCATGGCACGCCGAAGAAGCCCTTTTATATCCTCCGCGGTAAGCGGATACAGTTCAAAAATGATGGAGCGTGAGATCAAAGCGCCGTTCACCTCGAAATACGGGTTCTCGGTCGTCGCTCCCACAAGGATCACCGTGCCGTCCTCCACGTACGGCAGCAGATAATCCTGCTGTGTCTTATTAAAGCGGTGAATCTCATCGATGAAAAGGATCGTCCGGCGTCCGTCCATGCCGAGAATCCTTTTCGCCTCCTCAACAACCTCCTCCATATCCTTCTTGCCGGCCGAGGTGGCGTTAATCTGGCGGAATTCGCCGCGGGTCGTATTCGCAATGACTCTTGCAAGCGTCGTCTTACCGGTTCCGGGCGGTCCGTAGAAAATTACGGAGCGCAGCTGGTCCGCGGAAATCGCGCGGTACAGCAGCTTATCCCTTCCGATAATATGCGACTGCCCGACGACCTCGTCGAGCGTCTCCGGACGCATTCTCGACGCGAGCGGTGCCTGTTTCTTCGTGGCATTCTCATGCATATATTCAAACAAATCCATATGTGCCGCGCCTTTCTGCGTCAAGTGTTTGTCATTTGGCGGAAAATGTGATATAGTCGATGCGGCGGACCAAAGCGTCCGCGAAGGGAGACTGTTATGTACCTGCCGACCGATCCGGAAATTCTGCTTTCCGTTATCAACACAAAACTCCGCGATTATTACGGAAGCCTCAATGACCTCTGCGACACCGAGGATATCGATGAAGAAGAGCTCACCGCAAGGCTTGCCGCTTCGGGCTATATCTATGACCGGGAGCAGAACCGTTTCCGCTCCGTCCGTTAGAAGCCTATACATAATTATTATAGCACGAAAATCATTGATTTACAACACCGTCACGAGCAGCGCTTGGCAGTACGAGCAGCGCTTAACAGTTACAAAGCGTTCACTGCCGTTACGGTTTATCATGCGAAAGGAGCACATGCCTTGGATTCTCCGATTCTCTTCCTGAAGGAAGGCGGACAGGGTGAGATTGTCGAGAAGCGTTCCCGCTTCCTCGCGACGCTCTGCCCCGTGACAACCGAAGAGGAAGCGCAGGCCTTCATCGAACAGACAAAGAAGCGCTACTGGGACGCGCGCCACAACTGCTCCGCTTACGTCATCGGCGACAACGCGGAGATGACCCGCTGCAGTGACGACGGGGAGCCGCCCCACACGGCCGGACGGCCGATGCTCGACGCGCTGCTTGCTTCCGGCGTCCGTAACGTCTGCGTCGTCGTGACGCGGTATTTCGGAGGGATTCTGCTCGGTACCGGCGGTCTTGTCCGCGCTTACCGGGATGCCGTGAACGAAGGTCTTACGCACTGCACGGTAGCGGAGAAACGGACCGGCATTCCCGTTGACCTGACGACCGACTATACCGGAATCGGAAAGATTCTGTTCCTTGCAGGCGCCGGCTCCTACCCGATTCTCAAGACCGAATACGCCGAAGCGGTTTCGGTTTCGCTTCTGGTTCCTCCCGGAGAGCTGTCCTCATTCATCGAAGCGCTCAAGGACGCGACCGCGGGCAAAGCCGAATACACCGTCAAGGATCCCGTTTCCTACGCGATGTGCGACGGCCGGTGTGAAATCCTCTCCTAACTGTTTCGGAATTGTTACATTTTCCGCCCAAGTGAGCGAAATCTTAACAAAATGTAACACCGCGGGCGGTTTACAAGTTCTCGCGGATTATGGTATAATAGGCCTCGGTGGGGCATCCCGAAAGCATTGAAAAGGAAGTAAAATACAGCCTTATGATGAATTTCAGCCGTTATAATATTGTTAAGATGCAGAAAGAGGCGCGCTCGCTTCCGGCTAAGATCCGGTCGCTCGTGTTTGTCTTTCTGCTTCGTGTTTTTGTTGTTTTTCTTGCCATGTGCGTCATCATCGGTTCCTATTCGGCGTTCGGCGGCTATCTCGGCATCATCTCGAAATCCCCGGATATCGAAGGCGTTTTCGAGAGCAACAAGGATTTCGAAAAGTATTCCACGTTCCTCTTCTACTCGAACGGCGAGAAGATGGAGAAGGAACTCTCCTCGGCCGGTGCGAACCGTATCAAGGCCGACATCCGGACGATTCCCGAAGGTGTGCGGAACTGCTTCGTCGCAATGGAGGACGAACGTTTCTATGAGCACTCCGGTATCGACGTCCGCGGTATCTTCCGTGCCGCCTATTCCGTTTTCAAGGAACGGAGCCTCGATTACGGCGCGAGCACGATTACCCAGCAGCTTTTAAAGAACCTCGTGTTCAAAGGCGGTAAGGAAAGTTCCCCGATTGACAAGATTATCCGAAAGGTACAGGAGCAGTATCTCGCGGTACAGCTTGAGTACCGTCTCGACAAGGACACCATCCTTGAATATTATCTGAATACGATTAACCTCGGCAACGGCGCATACGGAATCGAAAAGGCCGCCCAGGTTTACTTCGGAAAGAGCGCTTCCGAGCTGACGATTTCCGAGGCTGCCGTTCTGGCACCGATCGCATGGTCGCCAACCCTGGCGAACCCGCTTAAGGACCAGGACAAGAACTCCAGACGTCGTAAGGACTGCCTGAAGAACCTTTACGAGAACGGCTTCTGCACCGAGGAGGAGTACCTCATCGCGCTTGCGGATTCCGAGGACGTATACCTCCGCATTCAGGAGCAGAACCAGACAAAGCTGGATTCGACCAATACCTACAACTCTTATTTTGTGGACGCGCTGATCAACCAGGTCATCGCCGATCTGAAGACGGCCGGCTACTCAAGCAACGAAGCTTACGATATGCTCTATAGCGGCGGCCTGCAGATTTATACCACGCAGGACCAGGAGATTCAGGCCATTGTGGATTCGTATTTTACGAACGAGGCGAATTTCCCGGCAGTCGGCAAAGGCTCCTATTACCAGCTTTCCGAGCGGTACGCGCTGTCGCTTGTCAGCACAAGCGGAATTGCCGCGCACTACCACCTGAAGGATTTCATCAACTATTTCAAAGACTATAAAGATACCCGTAAGATTTATTACCACGAAAGAGGCAAAGGCAACACCGGCATCAGCAGTTATACGCTTGATAAGGATGACCTCGAGGATAAGCTCGACGAATTCATCGAGGCGATGAAGCAGGCGTTCCGCACCGCGCATCCCGGCGAGGAGTTCAACGTGCAGGAATCCCGTTCGATCTCCCTCCAGCCGCAGTGCGCAATGGTTATCATAAATCCCGCTACCGGCGAGGTTGTCGCCCAGTACGGCGGCCGCGGCGAGAAAGTCGGTAACCGTGTGCTTGACCGTGCCAGCGGTACCTACCGTCAGGCAGGTTCCACCTTCAAGGTTGTGGCGTCCTTCCTTCCGGCGCTTGATGCCGCAGGCTTCACGCTTGCGTCCACATTTGACGATTCCTATTATATCTACCCCGGAACCGTCAACACGACCGTAGATAACTGGTACAGCGACGAATTCCGAGGCCTGCAGCCGATCCGCGAGGGTATCTACAACTCGCTGAATATCGTCGCCGTCCGCTGTATCGAGAAGGTCGGCCCGAGAACTTCCGTGGATTATCTTCAGAAGCTCGGCTTCAAGCATATCGTAACCGATAACAACAAGACCAATGACTACAACTACTCCATCGCCCTCGGCGGTCTGACCACCGGCTGCTCGGTTCTCGAGATGACCGGCGCGTATTCCGCGATTGCCAACCAGGGCGTATATGTAGAGCCCAGATACTATACCTACGTTCTCGATCATGACGGCAAGCTTCTTCTGAATAACGACATGCATTATACGCAGGTTATGAAGACTTCCACCGCTTATCTTCTGACGAGCGCCATGATTGACACGACGACGATCGGTACCGGTACCAAGTGTCGTTTCCAGTCGCTGAATATTCCGGTAGCAGGTAAGACCGGTACGGCCCACGACAACGTCGACCTCTGGTTCGTCGGCTTCACGCCTTACTACTGTGCCGCTATCTGGAGCGGTTATGATGACAACCTTCCGCAGACGGATAACAACTATTACCGTGTCATGTGGAGAAATGTCATGGAGGACGTCCACAAGATCAAGGGCTGCGAGCCCAAGCAGTTTGTGCGTCCGAGTTCCATCGTTTCCGCCACCGTGTGTACGAAATGCGGCAAGCTCGCGGTTCCGGGCGTATGCGACAAGACACCGGATGGGAGCTGCATGAGAACGGAGATTTTCGCAAAGGGTACCGTTCCCTACGAAACCTGTACCTGCCATGAGAAGGTTACGATGTGTAAGGATTCCGGCTGCCGCGCAACCGAATACTGTCCGAACACCGAAGAGCGTGTATACCTGATCAAGGTCGAAACCGAGCTCGCGAAGGAGCATGGCGGCACCAAGGATACGAAATACATTATGACGCCCGAAGAGGACAAGGAATGTCCGCTTCATACCGAAGCGCCGACACCGACGCCGAGTCCGAGTCCGGATCCGACGGTGACGCCTCCGGAGCCGTAGTATTTTGTTTTCGACGCGTGAACCTAAACCCGGCACTTTCGCCGGGCGGGCATATTCCGTTTCAATGTTCAAATTGTGTAAAGCCGGGAGTTTTTGAAGATGGGAAAGATTCCTTCCAATTGCGAATACTGCATGTTTTATGAATATGACGAAGAAGAGGAGTGCTATATCTGCACGAAAGATCTTGATGAAGACGAGATGGCGCATTTCCTTGCCGGCCACCACTTCGAGTGTCCGTTCTTCCAGTACGGAAACGAGTATACAATTGTGAAAAAGCAGATGTAATTTCCCGTTGCTTTTTCGTTTCCGATGTGCTATTCTCTATAGAAAAGGACCGGGCACAAGACCCGGTGATGACATTGTTGGTTTTCTATCCTCTTTATATTACGCGCGGGGAGCAGCCATCAAAGAGTTTTCAGATGAACTTTTTGATGGCTGCTTCCCTTTTTATGTCCGATATGAATTTTTTATAAGTAATCTTCGTCCTCGTCCGCTTCGGCGGTTTCCGCTACCGGTTTCTTCATAGGTTTCTTCGAGGACTTCTCCGCATGGTCTTCTTTCTCTGCGGGGGCATCCGTCACATTTGCCGGAAGGAGCGGCTCCCGTTCCGCTGCGACGTTCGAAAGGAACGATCTGCGCGCGGTTCCGAAATAAAGGAACAGGAACATCGGATACAGCCCCGCAAGCATCCGCATGGCCGCGGCGTAATCCGGAATGTAGACTGCCATAGCCGCGTAGACGGAAATCAGCGCCGTCAGCACGTCCGCGCGCATCCGGTCGCTGTGGGTGAACGAGCGCTTCCGGTCCACGGAGAACTCCCCGAGGATTATGATGAACACGCTGACGAGCGACGCGACCTGCAGGAAGAAATACACGATCAAAACGGGATTGCCCTTTGCGAACACCTCATAGGGCACCAGCAGCCTTCCGAGGATGTACAGGTAGTCGAGAATGTAGTAGGAAACATGTCCCGCGTAATTCTCCTCGGGAAAAGTCTTCACGAAGCCCGTGGCGCCCGAGAAGCTCTCCGGACGGTAATCAAGCAAAAACAGGAAAACGCCGGTTTCATACAGGATGCAGAATACCGCAAGCAGCAGAAGAAACGCCCAGATGCCCCACCGGCCGCTCCGTTCCCAAGCGCGCACGCAAAGGTAAACCGGAACCGCAATCAGCAGATACGGCGATACGGCAAATGCCACAAGCACATATAGAATTCCCGCGAATATATACCGCTTCGGTCCTTCCACGCGGAGCGCCGCGATCAGAAGAATCCCGAACAGGACAAGAAGCAGTTCTTTGCAGGGGTACATCAGAAGAAGCGAATCGGCTACACAGATTAGGGCGAAAAGGACGTATCCTCTCTCGTTGACGATCGGGATCACCCATACTGCTGCCAGATAAAGAAGCATATAAAAAAGCATCCCGCCGACCAGGAACAAAGGATAACCGATTTCGACACCGATTATCTTCGCAAGAAAATCGCGGACGCTTCCGTACGTATCGGCAAGGCTTCCGAACAGCCCGTAGTTCCAAAGCTTAAGGGATCTGTGAAGGCACAGCACAAGAACCGCATTCGAAACCAGCTTGATGATCGCTGCCGAAAGAACTCTGTTTTTCAAGAAATACTTCATCTTCCTCCAAGGGCCGCAAATCGAAACCGGCCGCCTCTCTATTGTATCCAATCCGGGCTTTTTTGTAAAGACGGACAGGAGTCCCTTTCGCTTTTCTTTTGCTTTTCGGATAAAAATCTCTTTCGCTTTTCGGTGAGTTCGTATATACTGAAAGTAATCGTTATCTATCCCATTTTCCGGAGGACAAGATGAAACTCAATTACAGAAGAACCATCCTGATCGGATTCGCTTTCATGGCGATTTCCGCTTTCTGGCAGATGTATGACAGCATTATCCCGCTGATTCTGAAGAATACCTTCGAACTCGGGGAAACCTGGACCGGCGTCATTATGGCCGCCGACAATGTACTTGCGCTGTTCCTGCTTCCGCTGTTCGGCGTGTGGTCCGACCGGACGAATTCAAAACTCGGCCGCCGCTCCCCGTTCATCTACGTCGGAACGGTGCTTTCGATTGCGTTTCTGATGCTTCTGACGGTTGCCGACGCACCTGGAAAGCTTCCGCTTTTCGTCGGCATCCTGTTCCTGCTGCTTCTTTCGATGAGCCTGTACCGTTCTCCTGCCGTGGCGCTGATGCCGGACCTTACGCCGCCTCCGCTCCGCAGTAAAGGAAATGCGGTAATCAACCTGATGGGCGCCGTCGGTTTCATCTATGCGCTTATTATGATCAAGATTCTCGGCGGAGACGCCAAGGAGCGGCCGTCCTACTTTCCGCTTTTCGCGGTCATCGGCGCACTGATGCTATTAAGTGTCATCGTTCTTGCGATCACCGTACATGAAAAGAGCCTTCTTGCGAAGGTAAATGAAGAATGTTCTGCCGCCGGTATTTCGATGGACCCGACTCCCGAGACACCTTCCTTTACGCCCGCGGGCGAGCGCGCTCCGATGCCGAAGCCCGTTGTACGGAGTCTCATTATGATTCTCCTGTCAGTGGCCTTCTGGTACATCGCGTATAACGCCGTAACGACGGCATTTTCCCGCTACGCGACCGAGGTCTGGGACATCGGAAGCGGCTACGCGGACTGCCTGCTGATTGCCTCCGCGGTTGCGGTTGTCAGCTACCTCCCGATCGGAATTCTGTCCGGCAAGACCGGCCGCAAGAAGATGATCCTGATCGGCGTCGTAACGATGGCTGTCAGCTATGCGGCGCTGTTCTTCTTCACCAAATACCATATCTCCGCGGTGCTCTTCTTCGCCCTGATCGGTTTCGGCTGGGCCGCGATCAACGTAAACTCCCTGCCGATGGTTGTCGACATGTGCGAGGCGGAAGACATCGGCCGTTTCACCGGATACTATTACACCTTCTCTATGGCGGCGCAAGTATTCACCCCGATCGCATCGGGCGCTCTCCTTGAGCATGTGAGCTACCGCACCCTGTTCCCGTACTCTGTCGTGTTCATGATTCTTGCGTTCATCACGATGCAGTTCGTACGACACGGCGACAGCAAGCCGCTCGAGAAGAAATCCCTGCTCGAGCACTTCGACGCCGGGGACTGATACTGATACCTATACAATACACCAAGAGACCAAGGGCTGTCGCCATGCGATGCCCGTTCTTTATGCAAAAGGGCACGCCGCGGGCGTGTCCCCGAAAAGAATTGCATGGAAAGCGCCTTTAGCCGAGCCGAAATCACCTCTTAGAGCAGCAAAGGCGCGAGGCCACACCCGAGCGGCTTTATCTGCTGCTCTTAGAGGAAGTTTGGCGAGGCGTTGCTGCGCAATTCGTTTGGGGGCATGCCCGCGGCGTGCCTTCTGAAATCAAAAGGAGCCGTCGCATGGCGACAGCCCCTTAGTAATTAGTGGAAGCAAGGGGGCTCGAACCCCTGACCTTTCGCGTGTGAGGCGAACGCTCATCCCAGCTGAGCTATGCTTCCGGATACAAGAGTATTGTAATACTCCTGTTATCATTGTGCAAGTTTTAATTCTTCTCCCGTAATTCCTGCGCGTTGAAGATAATCGAGGCGACTTTCCATTTGCCGTCAATCTTTACGAACCAGATCGGGTGCTCCACGAGGGAGTCAAACTGCTGTCCCGTGTAGGACGCGACGAAGCTCTGGTGCATGGTCAGGTCCATATACACAAGCGAATCGTTGTAGCCGATGTATTCCCGCACGGTCTGCTCGGTGTATGTCGGCGGCTTGTTGTGCTTGTTGAACCAGCTGTTATCCAGTGTGGAGATAACCGTGTAATACTGCGAGTTGTTCGGGAAGTAAGGCCGCATCTCGGACGCGCTCTTGTCGTTCGAACAAAACAGGCAGAACTTCACGAGAAATTCAAAGCCCATCTGCGTCAGCTCATCATAATCGTTCATCGAGCAGTAATACGGGCAGCTCAGCGCGCGAATGGTGCGCATCTGTCCGTCCACTTCAATCTTCGCGGTGGATTCCTTCGTTCCGACCGAGTTTCCGTCCGCATCGCGGAAGGAGATGCTCGTGCCCTTCTCTATCGTGACCGTTGTGCTTTCAAGTCTCGGAATCAGTTCGTCCAAAACGCCTTTATATTCCGAATACTGCGACGTTACGTCCGTAAGCGAGGCAAATGTCACGTTATCCTCTTCCGGGCTCCATCCGGCGTCTCCGCCGTTAAAAAGCTCCCCTCCGAGGTAGCACGTGGCTTCAACCGGTTTGATAATCTTAATCGTCTCCAGATATATCGGCGCCGCCGTAGGCGTCGGCGTAACCGACGGCGTCAGCATCGCCGCGAGGCGCTCCTGCTTGGCTTTTGCGATTTTTTTCTGCTGTTCCTTCTCCTTGGCCTGTTCGGTAACCTCATAGTACTCAAGCTTGGTCCAGAGAAGCTCGTCCATGATCAGGATCGCAAAAGCAAGAACCACGATATATACGATCATGCCGACCTTGAATTTGCTGCTTTTCTTCTTTCTCATTCCAGTCCCCTCACAAGAATCGTTGTAGGAAGGTACCGGTCGCTGATCAGATTGGAGCGGCTCGAAACGTCCTTGCCTTTATACATCATAAGCGAGGAACTGCCTCCGTCCAGATTGGCGGCGTTGACAGCACCGAAATCGATGAAAATCTCAATCAGGTCAGCATAGGTTGCGCCGAGCGAGTTGGCCTGACGGCCGTCGATGCAGAGAAGAAGCACCGCACCGTCTTCGCGCTGTCCAATCGCGGTTCTCGGGTTCAGACCGCCGCTTGTGCCGGAAATGTTCGCCGGATTGCCGTTTACAATCAAAGCCGGACCGAACGTCACCGCGTCGCGGATTCCGATTTCGTCCGCCTTGGCAGTTGACATATTGCCGACCACGAGAATGTTGTTTTTGTCAAATCCGATGAGAAGGCCTGATCCTCCGTTATGAACGCGCTTCCCTTCGGAATAGCAGAAACCGAGAGGAATCGTTCCGCTTCCCAGTCCGTTCGGGTCGTCAAACCCGCCTGCGTTGGTTGCCGCAACGGCTCCGTATCGTTCCATAATCTGGGAAACCTTCTGCCCGGAGGCATTCGGGTTTCCGACATTCTGGCATACGCCGACGAATACGCGGGACGGATCCAAGACAATCATCATATGACCGAAATAAGTGGATCCCGAAACCTCGGTGATAATAATACCGTCCTCATCAAGAATCAAGCGGTCATAAACGCGTCCGTCACTGGCGGGCGTAACCACCTTCTCCTCGCCGTTCTCGAGGTAAACAACAACCTTCTCCGGCTGCTTCGGTCCTTCCGGGTTATCGGGAGCCTTGGTCGGAATGCGAATCAGCGTAATATCCGTAATATCATCGATTTCCTCGATGCTGTTCTCGGCAATGATTTCCGCCAGTTCCTCTTTGGTCGTAAACCAGTCTCCGAGAAATCCTATGGCGCTCGTCTCGCGGACCGACTTTACGAACACCTTGTGCGCCCGCTTGCTCGGTCCGTAGTTGATGATCAAAAGAACCGAGAACAGAGCAATGACCGCCATAAGGACGGTCACGCCTAGAACGATGCCGGTTCGAAGCAGCAGTCGTTTCCAATTCAATTGTTTCAAAAACTTCTTCATAATCTCTCCCGCGACAGAGCCGGAATCCTTAGTCGATCCAGCTCAGCTGTTCCTGAACGGAATAATAGTAAACACCGCTCGGGAAACGCTCCAAATACTCCGTATAGTATTTCTTGGCATTTGTATAATCCCTGGTCATGTGATAGCTTCTTGCCAGGTAGAAAAGGTTCTTCTCGTTATCCGGAGACTTTTCGTACGCGCAGATGAAGTACTCAAGCGCATCCGCAAAACGCTCCTTCGAATACAGGTTGGTTCCTTCCTCGTAAAGCTCCGCGCTGGTCATCGTGACGTTGTAAACGTCGGGATAATCCGACTCCACGCGTTCCACGATCGACTTTACGAAGGAGTTTGAAAGCTCCTGCTGGGAAATGGCACGCAGTCTTGTCTGCAGAATGAACAGGTTCATACGGGAAGTATCCCCGGACCGCTTCAGCTTCAGATAGTAATCCACCATACGGAATACGTTCACACCGCCGGCCTTATCCGCAGCATTCTCAAGTTCGGTCTTGGTTGCTTCCAGTTCCAGTTCCTGCATTTCAAGACGGGACTGCAGCGATTCGTTGGTTTTCTCAAGAGCGTCAAGCTCGGCAAGATATCCGGACTGCTGTTCGCCGAATTCCCGCTGCTTCAGCTTGAATTCCTCCCGCATTCCGGTCTTAACGCTCGGAATGACAAGGAAGAAGACGAACATGATGCCGACGAAAAGTCCGACACACAGGCATATAAAGGACCGGTAATCCGGCTTGTCCTCTTCGTACCGGAACTTCGGCAGAATCGAACCCTTTACCTCACCCTTCATCTCTTCCGTTTCGGAATTGACCTCCGCGGGCTCCGTTACCGTCACCTGCAGCTGTCTGCCCATACGCTTAATCTTACGGATCTCTTTCAGATATCCGATGGACGTCGTATTGGCGATATCGATGGAAAGCGTCCGCTTCAGACAGCGTCTTGCGCGGTCGTTCTCTCCGTGCTTCATATAAAGCAGAGCCAGAAGCTGCCATGCGCGGACATACCGCGGGTTCAGCTGCACGGCCTTCTTCAGCTGAATCAGCGCCAGATCGTCACCGCCCTGAAGCGCCAGCTCAACCGCTGCATTGTATTTACGGATCGCGACATTGTAATTCTCCACCTTGGCCGCGTTGTTCTGCAGAATCTGCAGATAACGGGTCGCGGGGTTATTCTCTTCCAGATAACTCTTGCTGATGATCCATTCCTCGATGGCAAGGGCAACCTCACCCATTTCGAAATAGATCAGGCCGAGAAGGTTTCTGGCATCCACGTTCTTCTTGCTGACCTTAAGTGCACGGTTCAGCATGTCGACGGCGCCGGAAAGATCCCGGATCTGTGCCTTCGCAAGACCCTGATTGTAATAATAGCAGGAATACTTGCGGGTTTTCTGGCTGACTTCAATATCGTATCCGCATTTGGCGCAGACGCCCTTCTTAAGCGTCATGTTCGCGCCGCATTTCGGACAAATCATACCGTTCTCCCTTTACAGCTCTTTCTTATCCTGCAATATCTTCTCAATGATATCTGCGACATCGATAATCTCACGGCTCAGTACGGCCTCTTCCGCCTGGCTGATTTCCAGACTGGGACCGTATTTTGCCAGTTCCTCATCAAAATTAATCATGGCTTCCTCCCTTACCTTCAAAAGAAGACAAACACCACTGCTTACGCAGTGCCGATACAGAATCTATGATACCAACACCGCCCGAAAAAATCAAGCAATTTCACTATTTCCGAAGATGCGAGAGGCGTTCCTCCACCTGCGCAAGCGTTGCTTCGTAACGCGCAAGTTTCTCTTTCTCCTCGGTAATCTTAGCTGCCGGAGCCTTCGAGATGAACTTCTCGTTAGAAAGCATTCCGTGGGAACGCTTCAGCTCTCCCTCAAGGCGGGCCTTCTCGGCCGTGAGACGCTCAATTTCCTTCGCTACGTCTACAAGATCGGCAAATGGCATATAAATCGTCGCATCCGGGATTACAACCGAAACCGCGTCGGGATCGATTCCGTCCTTGTTCTCGCGGATCTCCACCTCGCTCGCGCTTCCGAGAGTCGCGAAGAAAAGCTTGCTGCCCTCGAAGATGTCACGAACGTGCTGCTTTCCGGAAACTACGTAAACCTTGGCCTTTCTTGACGGCGGAACGTTCATGTCGTTACGGAGTCCGCGCATCGCGGTAACCGCGGCCTTGATCAGCTCAACGGCTTCCTCTTCCTTCGGGAAATCGTACGCCGGGTCGAACTCGGGCCATGCGGAAACCATAATGGAGGTGTCGTCGGTAAGCGTTCCTTCGGCATCCGCAAGGGTGCGGTAGATTTCCTCGGTAATGAACGGCATATACGGATGAAGGAGCTTTAAGGATGTCTTCAGAACGGTCCGAAGCGTCCAGATGGCTGCCTTCTTCGCGGTCATATCCTCGCCGTACAGGCGCGGCTTAACCATCTCAATATACCAGTCACAGAAAACCTCCCAGATAAAGTCGTAGATCTTGCCTACGGCGATTCCGAGGTCGAAGTTCTCCATGTTCTCGGTAACGGCCTTCGTCAGCTCGTTGGCCTTCGAAAGGATCCAGCGGTCGGCATCGGTAAGCGTCGCCTTGTCAACCGTCGTTACCTTGCCGTCTTCACCCATCTGCTCCATGTTCATCATGATGAAGCGGCTGGCGTTCCAAACCTTGTTGGCAAAGTTACGGCTGGCTTCCACACGCTCCCAGTAGAAACGCATGTCATTGCCCGGAGCATTACCGGTTACAAGGGTAAGACGGAGCGCGTCGGCGCCGTACTTGTCGATTACTTCCAAAGGATCGATACCGTTTCCGAGGGATTTGCTCATCTTCCGGCCCTGGGAGTCTCTTACGAGGCCGTGGATCAGAACCGTCTTGAACGGAACCTCGCCCATATGCTCGAGACCGGAGAACATCATACGGATTACCCAGAAGAAGATAATATCGTAGCCGGTTACAAGCGTGCTCGTCGGATAGAAATACTCGAGTTCCTTTGTCTTCTCGGGCCAGCCGAGGGTCGAGAACGGCCAGAGTGCAGAGCTGAACCAGGTATCGAGCGTGTCAGGATCCTGACGCATCGGCTTGCCGCACTTCGGGCAGATCGCGGTGTCATCCTTCGTTACAACCATCTCGCCGCAGTCGTCGCAGTAGAAGGCGGGAATCCGGTGACCCCACCAGAGCTGACGGCTGATGCACCAGTCGCGGATGCCCTCAAGCCAGTGATAATAGGTCTTGTCAAAGTGCTCGGGAACGAACTTCGTCTTGCCGTTCTTAACGGCATCGATGGCGGGGCCTGCAAGGGGCTCCATCTTTACGTACCACTGCATCGAAACACGGGGCTCGATGGTGGTGTTACATCTGGAGCAGGTTCCTACGTTATGGCTGTAGTCTTCAATCTTCGTCAAAGCGCCGCATGCCTGCAGATCCTTTACAATGGCCTCACGCGCTTCGTAGCGGTCCATTCCTGCGTATTTCGGATAGTCGTCGACAATCTTAGCGTCGGGCGTCAAAACGTTGATTACGTCGAGATTATGGCGTAATCCTACCTCGTAGTCGTTCGGGTCGTGCGCGGGCGTAATCTTAACCACGCCGGTACCGAATTCCATGTCAACATAATCGTCGGCAATAACAGGAATCTGACGGCCTACGAGCGGAAGGGTAATCATCTTTCCGATGCAGTCTTTGTAGCGTTCATCGTTCGGATTTACCGCAACGGCAGTATCGCCGAGCATCGTTTCGGGACGGGTCGTCGCCATCTCGATGTAGCCGCTGCCGTCGGTATACGGATACCGCAAATGCCAGAAATGTCCGGCCTGATCCTCATAGTTTACCTCCGCATCGGAGATTGCGGTCAGGCAGTGCGGGCACCAGTTACCGATACGGTTGCCGCGGTATATAAGTCCCTTGTTGTAAAGGTTTACGAAAACTTCCTTAACGGCCTTGTTGCAGCCCTCATCCATCGTGAAACGCTCACGGTCCCAGTCGCAGGACGAGCCCATCTTCTTAAGCTGGGATACGATGCGGCCGCCGTACTGGCGCTTCCACTCCCAGGCTCTCTCGAGGAATTTCTCGCGGCCGATGTCTTCTTTCTTAATGCCTTCCTGCGCCATTGCGGCAACGATCTTCGCCTCGGTCGCGATCGAAGCGTGGTCGGTTCCCGGAAGCCACAGTGTCTCATAGCCCTGCATCCGCTTCCAGCGGATCAGGATGTCCTGCAGCGTGTTGTCAAGGGCGTGGCCCATGTGCAGCTGGCCGGTGATGTTCGGCGGCGGAATTACGATGGTGTACGGCTTCTTGTCGGGGCGAACCTCGGCGTGGAAAAATTTCTTGTCCTGCCAGAACCGGTACAGGCTGTCCTCAATGCCCTTGGGATCGTAGGTCTTTGCGAGTTCTTTCATGATAATACCTCCAAAAAAACAATTATGCCCCTCGTCGTATAAGGACGAGGGGCTGTCGTGGTACCACCTTATTTCGCAGCAGATGCTGCCTCTTTACGCCGCTCCGATAAGCAGCTCATCGTTAACGGGATTACCCGGAGACCCCTACTTCTTACGGTTCAAAGTCTCAGCTCCGAAGCTACTTCCGCAACCCCGTTTCCGAACCGGTCTCTAAGCCTTTGGGCCGGTCGCTCTGTCGGTCGGTTGAAGCGTACTCCTCTTCTTCCTTGCTTTTGCGTTATGAATATGGACATACTTTACCGCAACCGCTTATGGTTTGTCAAGCACAAAAACGCAAAATGCCACGCCTTCCCCGCCGTTTCACATTTACAAACCTTTCGCAATCTGTTACAATTGCTCAAAGGATGAGGGTTACCTTGTATAAAAAAGAATACTGTAAAGGACGAGGAAACTATGACCGTACAGAAAACCATACAGAATCAGACACTTACCATTGCTCCCGAAGGGCGACTTGACACCATTACCGCGCCGCAGCTTGAAAGCGAGCTCCGCTCTTCCCTCGAGGGCATGACCGAACTGGTTTTTGACCTCGAAAAGCTTGTCTACATTTCGTCCGCGGGACTTCGGGTGCTTCTTTCCGCGCAGAAGACGATGAACAAGCAGGGAACGATGGTTCTTAAAAACGTCCGCCCGGAGATCATGGAGATACTTGAGATTACCGGCTTTGCGGATATTCTTACGATCCGCTAGATAATCCCTTTTGAAGGAGTTTACGATGAAGAAAACCATCTCCGGAACCTTTCTCCGCTGGCTGCTTCTGATCGTGGGTGTGGCATTTGCCGTATCCATGGTCTTTTCGTGGACCCTTCAGACCAGGCTTTCGGAGAAAAGCGCGGTCAATCTGTTACGGCTTAACATTGCGGATGTGCGGCAGGACGTCATCGACGCCTCCGACGCCAATCTTCTTTCTCTGACCCGCACCATCGCCTCTGAAATCGACGGCGGTGCTCCGGCTGACGACGCCGGACTTGCGGATCTCATGGGCAAATACGACGTTGCGGAAATCAACCTGATTGATGCTGACGGCATCATTATCGCGACAACCCACCCGGATTTTTTACATTACGATATGCGTTCCGGAAGACAGTCCGCCGAATTTCTCGGACTTCTCGATGGAACCGAGCGGGAGCATGTGCAGAGCTACCAGCCCACCTCCCACGACCCGAGCCTGCTTCGGAAGTACGCCGGCGTCTGCCTCGCGGACGGCGGTTTTGTTGAGGTCGCGTACGATGCGGAGCGTTTCCAGCGGGACATCGACCACCAGATCATCGGGGCGACGCGGAACCGCCACGTCGGCGAGGGCGGCTGCATCATCATCGCGGACGTTAATTGGAACATCGTCAGCGACCGGAATCATAATGAGGGTCAGAACCTCGACGTGACCGGTATCTGGATCGACCGTCCAACGATGCCGGAGAACAAGGTTTTCACCGCGGAGGTTTACGGCGAGGCCTGCTCCTGCATGTATGTATTCACGGAGGGCTACTACATCGTTGCGGTCCTTCCGGAAAATGAGATCCTTCTCCAGCGCGACACCTCCGTCCGCCTCACCGCGGTGCTTGAGGTACTCGTGTTCCTGACGCTTTTCGCCGTCATCTTCCTTTTAGTTCGGAGACTTGTCGTTAATAACATCAACCGCGTCAATACATCCCTTTCGAAGATAACCGAGGGAGACCTTGAGGAGCGCGTCGACGTCCGCTCCAATACGGAATTTGCCTCCCTTTCGGATGATATTAATGCGACCGTCAGCACGCTGAAGCAGTACATTTCGGCTGCTGCAGCGCGCATCGACCAGGAACTTGCCTTTGCGAAGAACATCCAGCAGTCCGCGCTGCCGTCCGTCTTTCCGCCTTTCCCGGACCGGACGGATTTCAGCCTCTACGCGACGATGGATACCGCGAAGGAGGTCGGCGGCGACTTCTATGATTTCTACTTCTCGGACGAAAACCGCCTGGCATTTCTCGTCGCGGACGTATCCGGCAAAGGTATCCCCGCGGCCATGTTCATGATGACCGGTAAGACCGTGCTTCGGGACTACGCGGAGCGCGGCGATGCTCCCGCGGACGTTGTGCTTCGGGCCAACGAAAAACTCTGCGAGGGCAACGACGCCGAGATGTTCATCACCGCCTGGATGGGATTTCTCGAGACCGATACCGGACTTGTCCGGTTTGTTAACGCGGGCCACAATCCGCCGGTGCTGATCCGTAACGGACAGGCGGAATTTCTCCGCCAGAAGGTTAACCTTGCGCTTGCCGCCATGGACGGCGTACCGTACCGTGAGCAAACCTTACAGCTTCAGCCGGGCGACCTTCTTTTCCTGTATACCGACGGCGTAACGGAAGCCGAGAATTCCGCGGAAGAACTCTTCGGAAACGACCGGCTGCTTTCGGTGCTTTCCGGGCCAAGCGGTTCCGGAGAGGCCGCGTGTCGGAACGTCTGTGCGCGGGTAAAGACAGCGCTAAAGGAGTTCACCGGCGACGCGCCGCAGTTTGATGATATTACGATGCTCTGCCTGTATTATGAGGGGCCGGGCTCGGTTACCGTACCGGCCGCTGTTACCGTACCGGATTCCGTTACCGCGCCGGATTCCATTACCGTACCGGCTGCCGTGGATTCCCTGACGGAGGTCGTCGCATTTGCCGAGAAGAGGCTTACGGACGCCGGATGCCCCGAAACATGCCGTCATCAGATTGCCGTTGCCGTAGAGGAAGTCTTCGTCAACATCGCGAATTACGCCTACGAAGGCGGGCAGGGGGATGCCACCGTTTCCGTCAGCGCGAAGGATGATACTGCTATCCTTGAGTTCCGCGACCACGGTTCCCCGTTCAATCCCCTTGAGCGGAAGGACCCCGATGTCTCGCTTTCCGCGGAGGAACGGCCCATCGGCGGACTCGGTATCTTCATGGTGAAGAAAACCATGGATGAAGTGAACTATGTTCGTGAGAACGATATGAATATTCTGACAATCCGGAAGAAATTCCGGTGAAAAAAACGGAACGAACCGGGAAAAGGACGGAATGTACCGATAAGATGAACGCAACCCGCTTAACAATCAAGCGTCTTTCAAGCGCATGTCTTCTGCTTTCGACGGTGCTTCTTTCGGTGCTTCTTACCGCCTGCGGCACAAGGTGGAAGGCCTCGCCGATCGAAGATGTCGGTAACCTCGAAGGACGCCGCGTCGGTGTCGAAATTGCCTGTGACACGGACTATGCGCTGACCGGAAGATCTGACCTCAAGGTTGTCCGCTACGACAGTCTTCCCGGCATTCTGCTTGCTTTGCAGTACGACAAAGTGGATGTGATGGCGCTTGACGAGCTGCGCTGGCGTTTCACGGAAGCGTCGCACAGCGGGCTTCGGTGCGTAACGCCTGCGTTCGCAACGTCCGGGTATATTATCTATTTCAGCAGTGAACTGAGTGATGTGAGAGACGAGTTCAACGGGTTTCTTGCAGACTACCGCTCGTCCGACGAATACGTCTCGTTTCAGAGCCGTATTGCGGCCTTCGACGGGAAAGAATACATCGGTCCGGAGATTCCGCTTACGGGAACCGGCCGGGTGCTTCGGGTAGCGATAGACGCGTCCGCTTTTCCGCGGTCCTTCGCCGAGGCGGATGGGGATGTTCCTTCCGGCTTCGATTTGGAAGCGCTCAAGCTTTTCGCGAACGAACGGAACTACCGGCTGGAATTTACGATTTCGAGCTATGACGATATGATTTACGGCCTGCAGGGCGGCGTCTACGACATCGCCGCGGGATTCTTAAGTGACCTTCGGGATGCGGAATCCTTAAGCACCTATCTGTGCGTCTCCGACTCCCTGTACGAGGTACCCCTCTATTTCATCGAGAAGACGCAGGCCGATATTGAACTGATTGAAGAATAACCCCCATGGAGGAACAAAGCCGATGGAGGCACTTTGGCACAAACTCTACCTGACCTTTGTGAAGGATGATCACTACCGCTTTTTTCTGAGCGGTCTCGGGACCACCCTTCTACTCACATTTGCAAGCTTTCTTTTGGGAACGGTTCTCGGAATCGCCCTGTGCGCCGCGCTTCGCGCTAAGCGGCCCGCGATTCGGAAGGTCGCCGGGATTATCCGGACCTTCTTCATGGAGCTTCCCACCATGGTACTTCTGATGATTCTGATTTACGTGATCTTCGGAAGGAGCTCCCTTCCCGTTTTGTGTATCGTAATTCTCGGTTTGACGCTGAAGGCGGCGACCTATCTGTCGGAGATATTCGACTCGGCGCTTGATACCATTGCCGAAGGCGAGGCGGAAGCCGCCCGTACGCTCGGCATGACACGCTGGCAGGCTTTCCGCTATGTCGTCCTTCCCCAGACGGTGCAGGCCGCTCTCCCGCTCTACCAAAGCCAGTTTGTGGATACCCTCGAAGAAACCTCGATCGTCGGATATCTGGCCGTTGTCGACCTGACGCGCGCCTCGGAAATCGTTTCGAGCCGTACCATGGACGCGTTCATCGGTCTGTTTACGATCGCCATTGTATATTTCCTCATCGGATTTGCCGTGAAGAAGCTCATCAAGCGGCTGGCAACTCCAAAAAAAGGAGGTGAGACCGCATGATCAGCATCCGAAACCTCAGTAAAAGCTATGAAGGCAACCGCGTGTGGTCGGACGTCAATCTTGAGATCAAGGACGGCGAGACCGTCGTGATCATCGGCGAAAGCGGCGGCGGAAAGAGCACGCTCCTTCGATGCATAAACCGTCTTGTTGTCCCGGACTCCGGCGAAATATGGATTGACGGCGTCAACATTCTTGCTCCCGGCACCGATATCAACGCGGTGCGGCGGAAAATGGGCATGGTATATCAGCATTTCAACCTCTTTTCGCATCTGTCCGTACTTGAAAATATCATCCTTGCGCCCATGAAGGTCGCGGGGATGAGCCGCGAAGACGCCGTGAAGGAAGCAAAGCAGCTGCTTGCCCGCGTCGGTATGTCCGGACGTGAGAACGCAAAGCCAAACGAACTCTCCGGCGGTCAGAAGCAGCGTGTCGCCATCGCGCGGACGCTTGCCATGCACCCCGATATCATACTGTTCGACGAGCCTACAAGCGCCCTTGACCCCACCATGGTGGACGAGGTGGAATCCGTAATCCGCACTTTGGCGGAAGACGGCATCACGGGCGTTGTCGTCACCCACGATCTGAATTTTGCCCGAAGAGTCGCGAGCCGTGTCGTATTTCTCGCGGATCAGGGCGTCTGCGAAGAAGGCACGCCGGAGGAGATTTTCGACCATCCCGCTAACCCGAAGACGCAGCGCTTCCTGTACCGCTCCCGTGTCTTTGAACGCGAGCTGACGCCGGATACCCTTGACCTGTACGCGCTTTCGAGCGAGATGCGCGCCTTTCTCCGCCGCTTTGAGACAGAAAAAAGGCAGGAACGCTTCCTGCCTGTGCTGTGTGACGAACTGTTGTATCCGGTTCTGATGCACCCCGATTATCCCGCGGGAAGCGCCTTCTTAAGGCTTCTCTGCAGCGAGACAAGCACGCGCCACACGCTGTTCATCCGCTTCCGCGGAATCGCCTGCGACCCGCTGTCGGAGCCGTATCTCGACGAGCTGAACCTGACTTTACTGGACAAGTTCACCGAGTTCATCTTCTCCAGCTGTAAGGAAGACGGTTGGGAAGTCTGCATACAGATGTAACAAAAAGGGCTGTCGCGCCAAATGCGACGGCCCTTTATATTTTCGAATGACACGCCGCGGATATGTCCCCGAAAAGAATTGCCTGTGGTTGCGCCTTTAGTCGAGCCGAAATCACCTCTTAGAGCGGCAAGGCGCGAGGACGCCACCGAGCGGCTTCCTCGCCGCTCTTAGAGGAAGTTTGGCGAGACGTTGCAACGCAATTCGTTTGGGGACATATCCGACAGGCGTGAGGGAAAAAAAGAGGGCCGTCGCATTTGGCGCGACAGCCCCTTGCAGATTCTAGGCTTCCTTTACCAGGTTCTGCACCCAGACACCCTTCTTGACAAGGATGAATCCGATTACGCATTTGATTAGGTCTGTAAGTTGTACGCAGAGGTAGATCATAACCACCGGAAGCGCCGTGTAGGTGCAGATTAACACCGCGAACGGCACACTGACGCACCACAGGAACACGCTGTCGAAAAGGAACGTGATGAATGTTTTGCCGCCGGTTCTGAGCGTAAAGTAGGTCGCATGCATAAAGGCGAATATAGGCATGCATGCCGCGCCGATCCGGATAAATCCGGTCGCCAGCTCGCGGACGCTGTCGGACGTCGCGTAAAGCATCGGGAAGAGCGGCGCCAGTATAAAGAGAATCGCTCCGAGCAGCGCGCTTGACGCCACGGAGAACGCGATCAGCTTCGTATCCGTATCCCGCGCCTCTTCGAGTTTGCCCGCTCCGAGAAGCTGCCCGACCATGATCGCGACGGCACTTCCCATTGCGATAAATACGACGTTGAACAGATTCGTAATCGTCGACGAGATATTCATTCCGGCAACCGCGTCGAGACCGCGCCTTGAGTAGCATTGATTGAGGACGGCCATTCCGCAGGACCACAGGATCTCGTTCGCCATAAGCGGAAAGCCCTTGGCGGTAATGCTGAAGACAAGCTTCTCGGGAATCCAGGGCGACGCGTATAAGCCTTTTGCGAACTGCATCCGTACCGTATGCGTGTGCGTCCACAGAATGACGATGAAGGCCTGAATGAAGCGGCTGACAACCGTTGCGATGGCAGCGCCTGCTACGCCGAGCTTCGGCGCTCCGAATTTGCCGAAGATCAATACATAGTTAAGTCCCAGGTTGACGAAAACCGCAACCAGTCCCGCAACCATCGGAACACGCGTCTCGCCGCATTCGCGAAGTGTGCTCGCGTATACCTCTTCGACGGCGAACGGAACGAGTCCTATAAGCATAATCCCGAGGTATTCCCGGCCGTACTGAAGCACCACCTCCGGCGACTGGACGGAATCGACCGTATCATGCAGATACAGGTTAAGAAGCGGATCGCACCATACAAAAAGAATAGCGATTCCCGCCGCGGCGATGATCAGCGCGATGTACAGCTTGTAACGGAACGCGTGGCGGACGCCCTGATGGTCGCCTTTGCCGTAGAACTGTGCGCCGTAGATTCCGGGACCCGCCATTGCGCCGAACAGCGCAAGGTACAGAACGAACATCAGCTGGTTGACGATCGCTACGCCGGACATCGGCTCCGTGCCGACCTGTCCGATCATGATGTTATCAAGCAGGCTGACGAAATTCGAGATGCCGTTCTGAATCATGATCGGCACCGCAACCGTCAGCACTTTTTTGTAAAAACTTTTATTTCCTATAAATTTACTCACAAAAAACCTCTTCTAAACAAAAAAATAAGGCCGCATAGCGGCCGGCATCAGGGCGCCTTGCGCAACCCTCATGCCTTATCTATGCATCTCTGTAATTCTTCTTCAGACGGTTCACCGTCTCGTCGAAAAGCCACCAGAAACCGCCGTCCTCGTCCTGCGCTTCCTCTTCCTTGTCCTTTAATTCCATCAGGCGGAGCACATTGATGTACTCCGGCGAATACTCGCGGTTCTCCTCGAGGAAATAGAACTGGTTCTCGATGATTCGCATAACCTCGGTCTCTTCCGAGTACTTGGCAAGCTCGCTCTGGAATTCCTGCTCCATTCCGCCGATCTTCAACGAATACAGATACTGGCAGAGACTCTCCTTCATCGCGCCCTTCTGGTAGGCGATCAAAAAGTACTTCGCGGCATTCCGGAACATTCCGTTCTTCGCGAGAAGCACGGCCATGTTGTGATAAGCCTTTGCCTGGTCCTCCTCCGGAACATAGATGAAATCGCGGTCGTCGAGAAGATTCCGGTATTCAAGCATCGCCTCACGGGTCTTTCCGTAACGCAGGAAGGCATCCGCATGGCGCTTCTTCCGCTCAATCGGAAGCATGTCAAAGTATACGTCGATATCCGCAATCAGCTTGTTAATCTCATCCTCGGTATAATAGTCGGTGCTGCAGAAGATGGACACAACCAGATCCTTGATTCCGGCGCTGTGGTCCATAAGCTGCTGAAGGAAATCCGCGCGCTCCGTCATGCCGAGCTGGTCACGGATCCACGGCACAAGCTGACGCTCCGAAAGATCCTCCTCCAAAGTCTCGATGTTGTGATAGAGGTAATAGCACAACTCTTCCATCGTATAGACCTTCGTCCCGGTGGACTGGAAGAAATACGGTTCTTTCGCTTTGTTACCGATACAGAATATGAGTCTTCCCATGCTGTGCTGCCTCCTTTCACAAGTATTTCAAAACATTTTGTCACATTTGCCGCATGCCAAAGAAATTCATCCCATCCGCGTCAAATGTTAACGATCTTCTCCCAGACCCGGTAGGAATTCGGGTAGAACTGTCCGAACCCGAGATCCTTCACGGTGATGACCGCAGTCTCACGGTCTAAGCATTTGATTCCGATGGACACACGCGTTGTCTTATTCTCCCTGCCGTGCAGATTCTTAAGATTCATCACGACGTGCTGGGAATCCTTCTTAACGGTATGATAAATGGTAAAGTAAACCTCTTCGGTGTCATCCAAAATGCCGACGGTCTTCGCATTTACCTCACTCCACCGGGTGCCGGCCCGTACCATCGGATAATCGGCAATCTGGTTATCCTTGAACATCCGGATTGCAATCGTGGAACGGATCATGTCCTCCGTCAGGAACAGGAAATCCTGCATCTCCTCGGCATGCTCGTAAAGCCCGAAATAAGCGGCGCCCTTCGCGTACAGGTTCATTCCCTTGAACACGCGGCGGCCTGCGCAGAGCGATTTCAGAACATCATCCGACCAGTTGCTTTCAAAGCCCTTACCGGTTACGTATACGGTGGAAAGGATCTGCCGGTATAAAACCTTGTCGGTGATGGTCCGGAAACAGTAGGCGAGCTGGTTATCCGGCATCGTCTCGAGCATGTTCTGATCCAAGAGGCTCGAAAGGTCGGTGATCTGCGCCGTTACGGTAATCGGCGCCACCTTCTTCGCCGTCGAAAGCTGCGTATAGCTGAGGCCGTTTTCGTTGTAGTCGAAAAGGCCGATGTCATTTACCCACAGTTCCTTCTTCTGGCACACCGCATAGAACATGAAGTTCTGCAGGTGGCTCCTAACACGGATATTCTCCTTGCGGATTCCGGTCGTTTCCATGGCTTCCGCCACGATCTGCATAACCTTGTCACTCGGGTCACGCATGGAGATTACGACGCGCTCCACATTGTCAAGCGAATACTTCTGCCGAAGCACGGCCATAATCTTACGGAAGAACCGCTCTAAAAGGTTAAACGGCGTATATTCGGCGTCGTGGACATAGACCGACTCATCCCGCTCCGCTTTTCCGAGCAGGTCGTCGATGAAAACGCCCGCGTTCCGGTTCTTACAGCGTATGGCTTCCTCTCCGAACAGCCAGTCCCCGCTGTCATTCCGCACGCACAAAACGGTCGGAATCAGGAACTGTCCGCTGGTGGACGAAACGCTGACGGATTCCGGTTCTTCCCCGTCCCGGCTCACCGCAATCTGCGTTGTCTCGGGCGACAGGTCAAATCCTACGACTATCGGTTTCCCATCCGGCATGATAAGGTCTCCTTCCTATGCCTCATTAATCCATAATCTCATGGAACAGCTGTGAAATTGCAAATTCATCCTTGATATAACGGTCCAAAAGTTCTAACGCCTTGTCGCGGTCGCCTTCCTTTTCGGAAGCGATGATCCGGTTAATCTGCGCGAACCTGCTTGTGGAATCGTTACTCTTCTCAAGCGCGCCGTACAACGTCGTCTTGTCCGAGATCACGCTTTCCTCCGCGGACTCGTCCGAGATGACGTATTCGATCGTCTCTCCGTAGAAAAGCACCAGCTCCTTGACGAAGATGCCGTAGCAGATATCCCGCATCGGCAGGTCGCGCTGCTGACGCTTGCCGGCTACGCGGTACGAATAATGCAACGTAACGCGGTGCTTCGGGTTGGTGCGGTATTCGATGAGCCGCTTGTCCTCGAGACTTTCGGGAAGCGGGAAATACTTCGAAAGCCGTAAGAATTCCGGAAGTACCTTTCCGCGGGATTCCATTCTCGTAAGCCAGTACTCGGCGAAGTCGCGGTCCTCGGTGGAGAGGTCCTCCGCCTCGGAGCATAGCTTCAGAAGCGCCAGAATACAGATATCGTACTCATCGAGGTTCGTATCCTTCTTCATGATGGCAACCGTTTCCTCGGAAATCGGCGTATCGGAAATCAGATACTTGTATGCCACATAAGTCATATATGCTTTACACAGCTGGCGGTTTCCGAGCGGATTGTAATACTTGCGGAATACCGCGTCACCGTAAGGCAGATACGCCTCCGTGAACAGGATCTGCGCAAGCAGCCGCTCATCCATCTTGGCCGTGTCAATCTGCCGGTCGGTCGCTTCCTGCCAGAGATTGAACATATCCACGGTGCGTCCCTGATAATTCTCAAGAAGCGTCGCGAAAATCTTCGGGTTTCTTCTGCCCTGGAGGAAAATGTAATACATTAAATCCGTCATAAATGTAACATTCTCGGCAAGGATATCCCGCGGGATTTCCGTGCAGAAACGCTCCAGATAACGGATGTCCACGGAACGGTAGCCGTAGGTCTGCAGAAGCTCGCAGGCCTTTCGGAACGAGTTCCGGTTGATCAGCATTCCGATCATCTTGCCGCGCTGCTTCTCGGGAACGAGCGTCCAGTTGATCGCACCGAACATCGCGTCAAGACGCGAATCCTCAAGGCTGTCATAGAAATGTAAGATCAGTGCGCGGTTCAGCTCGTCCGCGAAAACGGGACGAAGTCCCGGAATCCGGGAGGCCTTCTTTCGAAGATCCACGGAATGCGCGTCGGTCTTCTTCTCCTTAAGAGCCTTCTCGGCAAGCGCGAGAAGTATCTTGTCGCTTCCCGGATTCCTCTGGTAGGCTTCCTGGAAGCAGTCCTCCGCATGCATCAGCTTCACGTCCTCATACGGGATGCCGTGCAGGTAGCGGTTGTATTTTTCGTCCATGAGAGCGATCGTCGCGTGCTCGGTGTAGATATCCACCTGCGCCACACCGCCGACGAACGGAACGATAACCTCCTGTTCGAACTCGCGGTGCGCCACGCATACGTAACGGATGCCGGGAGCCGAGCAGCGGATCTCATGCCTAAACGCAATGCCCTCAAGACCGTTCAAAAACTCGCCCCGGACCGTCTCGTCGTTCATGCACTCGTTATAAAGAATCGTCAGGAACGGGTCGTTCTTCTGCTCCCGCATCTCGTTGATCGCGTATTCGTAAATCTTGTTCTTGTAGCTTTCGTAGGCCTCCTTGTTGCTGTCCTTATGCGTCACGATATTCGCATACAGATAGCTCAGGCGGCGGTCATGCAGCTTGCTGTTATAAGCAAAGTACGTCAGAACGGCGGGCTCGAGGACCTCGTCCACATCGCTTGACTTCGTGTACATGTAGTATTCGTAAAGTTCGGAGATTCTAAGGTTCTCCTCAACGCCCTTCCGGTACCAGACGGCGTAAACCGGGTCCTTCTTCTTGGCGCGGATTAACATCTGGCAGAGCGCGGAAAGCGCTTCCTTCAGCTGGAACCTGCGGTAAATCCACGTCAGCACCAGATAATAGATGTCCCGGTACTCCCGAAGCCGCTCCGCAAGGTACGAGAACTGAAGCGCAGCCTCTCTCTCAAGGTAGTTATGCCTTACGGCAAATACCATGGTCTGCACTTCAAACATACCCGGCTCATGTAAAAGCGTCGGCTCCGCATTCAAAAGCGCAGCTGCCTCCGCGAACAGGATCGGGGAACGGTTTCCGTCATCGTACATGCCGCGAAGCTCGTCCAGTTTCAGGCGGCGGTTCTTCTGGTAGCGGGGATCGAGCTCCATAAGAAGCATCGCGGGAACGAATTTGCCGTCCTCCTCGTTACAGAGGATATACAGGTTCTCCATCAGCGTTCCCTTGCGGGACGGATCGTGCTCCGCCTGCAGGTACAGGAACGCCGCTTTCGTGATCGTTCCGCCCTCGTTCCATTCCTCGTCCGTCAGAGCGCGTAATTTGGCCCCTGCGGCGCTTTCACGGCCCGCAAGGCGGTCCAGATGCACTCTGTACAGCCGAAGCCCTACAGAAGGCTCTACGCCCTCCTGAGAGAGCTTCTCGAGCAGGCTCTCGGCCTCCGCTACATAACGACCCACGGAAATCTGGTTCATGCGGAAGGAAAGGAAGTTTTCATATAAACGTCCGAAGGTCTCCCGGCGCTCATGGCGGCGGATCATAGCCTCCGGATTCGGAATCGGCTTATCGCAGGATACGGTTACGTCGAGCTTCTGATTCTGCGCCTCGATGGAAATCGTCGCAGTACTGCTGCCGTAGCCGATCTTCTCGGCGACAAATGAGAACGATATATCGCAGCGGTTCTCGCGAAAACTGTCCATCGTAATCTGCTCGCGGTCAACAAGGAGGAACTCCGCGGAACTCGTCACGCGGGCGTTGACATAGCCCCAGTTGCTCTTCGTAAGGTAGATTCTTCCTGTAACGCGGGAACCGGTGATGGTAAACTCCATGTGGTCCGTATCGGTCTGGAGCGTAACGCCCATCTTCTTGCCCGTGGCTACTAAGAACTCCTCCATGGCGCGGTCACTTGCGTGACTCTTCCGAAGGAATTCGAGAAGAAATACATTCTGCGGTTCATAGTACTGAAGGAAAGGCAGAAACGCCGGGTCGTTAAAGAGACGGAGCGCCTCGTCCCAATGATATCTCGCAAGGGAAACAAACCGGTTCATATCGGCAATGGTTCCCTCGGAGGAAATCAGGGTCGGTTCGCTGACCGTAATCCGATACGGGAGCGAAATCTCGCCGCAATCCGTAATAAACGTAATCTCGCCGGAGATCGGCTCGCGGTTGGTGATATACTCGCCGCGGATTACATACTCCACCGTATTGTTCACGCCGACAAACTGCGGCGTCGTAATCTCCATGACGCGGTTGTCCGAGCAGACGATTCCCTTCATGGAAACCCCGGTGGAATTGGTAATTCCGATTCGTCCGGTCTGTCTTCTCCACATCTCCGCCGAAAGGACAAGCTTCTCTTTGGACAGAATAATTCTGGGAAGTTCGTATTCAATAATCCCGCGGGAAATCTTACCGATCTTCTCCTTCATGAGAGCCCTCCTTTTCCTCGAATTTCGATGCGGAGCATATGGGCATACGCATACATAGTTATTGTAGCACAACGTGTCAGATTTGTCACGAAAAAAAGGCAGCCCCGCCGATTCTTCATCGGAAGGCTGCCTAAGTCTCATAAAAAACAGGTTCAAACCCGAAAGGCAAGGGAAATTATGCCAGTTTCGCCTTAGCGGTATCGCAAAGCTTAGCGAATCCCTCTGCATCATTGATTGCCATCTCGGAAAGCATCTTTCTATTGATGGTAACATCCGCAAGCTTCAAACCGTACATGAACTTGCTGTAGGAAAGACCGTTCAGTCTGCATCCTGCGTTGATACGGGCAATCCAGAGAACACGCATCTCTCTCTTTCTCTGCTTACGTCCTGCAAAAGCGGAAGTAAGGGCGCGCATTACCGACTGCTTCGCAATGCGGTACTGCTTGGAACGAGCTCCGCGGTAACCCTTCGCCAGCTTCAATACTCTGTTATGTTTCTTCTTAGCGTTCAAGCCGCCTTTAATTCTTGCCATGATATTCGTCCTCCTTCGACCGTCTTACAGATAGGGTAAGATCTTTTTCATATTTCTTTCGCTGGCATGATCAACCGTAGTAGCATGTCGCAGATTTCTCTTCATCTTGGTAGACTTCTTGGTAAGAATGTGCTGCTTTCCGGCCTTCATTCTCTTCAGCTTGCCGGTTCCCGTCTTCGTGAAGCGCTTTGCAGCAGAGCTGTTTGATTTCATCTTAGGCATAATTCCATGTCCTCCTTAAAATAACTCTTTCTGTCTTTTATTTCTTTTCCGCCAGGATGACGACCAGATTACGGCCTTCCATCTTGGGTGGTTTGTCGACGGTCGCAACATCCTCTAACTTCTGGCAGAAGGCAAGGACGATGTCCATGCCGGCCTGCTGATGCGCCATCTCTCTTCCCCGGAAACGAAGTTCCACCTTAACTTTATTCCCTTTCGAAATGAATTTACGAGCCTGACCCGCTTTCGTATTCATATCATTGTCGGCAATGCCGGGGGTAAGCTGAATCTCTTTGATTTCCGTGGTTTTCTGTTTCTTGCGGTTTTCCTTCTCCTTACGGGCCTGCTCGTAGCGGAACTTACTGTAATCAATAATTCTGCATACCGGCGGCTCTGCGTTCGGAGCAATCTTAACCAGATCCAGATTCGCCTCCTGGGCGATCTTCTGTGCGTCCTTGCTCGGCATAACACCAAGCTGTTCCCCATGCTCACCGATCAGACGGATCTCTTTGTCCCTGATCTGCTCGTTAATCATGTAATCGCTGATAAGTAAACACCTCCTCAAGGGAAAAAGTTTGCTTTCTTCACATAGAAAAAAGCGGATATAAATACCCGCTCTCATAAATCTCCCCTTCGATAAAGGGAAAAATATAGGGACCTCTTCGCGCGATTGCTTGAGGTGAGAGCGGTTACTCTGCTTCGGCTGTAACAATACAGCATAATGGATATTAGCATTTCCCGAGGGAAATGTCAACTTATTTTTTCGGAATTCTTGCCTCGAGTTTTTCGTATTCCCTCAGCTCGTCCTCCGTAAGAAGTTCGTAAGGTACGTCAAAAGCGACGAATTCCCGTTCGGTAACATAGATTTCCTCGTTACCCTGATAATAGTAATACAGCGTTTCCTTAATGCAGTTACCGTATTCATCGTATTCGTTAACGGTTTTCGAGGACAGCTCGCCATACAGGAATACCTCTTCATAAATCATATTCCCGTCGTCATCGTACTGCTTATTCTCTACCATTCCCGAGTTTCCTTCTCCGTCAATGATGCGGATGACTCTTCCGTAACCGTCATACTCCCACGTTTTCTCATTGTAAAGGCTTCCGTCCATCATATACTCCATCTGCCTTATGCTCCGGCCGTCCTCGTCATACTCGGTAACGGTGTGGGTATATTCCTTGCCGGCGTCATCAAACATGGAAATCTTATATACGTCTCCGGCGGAATTGAAGTAGAGGAGCCGGTCCGGTGCCTCGTGCCAGTACTCCATCTTCGTATATTCTCCGGTTACATGATCATAGGTATAGACGTACCGCGTGTTCATATTGTTTTGCACATCTTCCCAATAATTCTCGATAAGGTCATCGCCGCGATACTCCCAGGTTTCCACGGAACCCAGATAGCTTTCGTAACGGTCCGTACCGCCTTCTTCATTCTTCTCCGTATCCACGAGGATACCGTCATAGTATTCCTTACGGATCATCCGGTCACGGTCATCATATTGATAGACAAAATGGGATGGCACATTGTCATCTATAATATCCGAAAAGTTTCCGTGTTCATCGTACCAATACTGGATGACCCGCGCATAGGAATCCACGTCCGAGGATCTTGTGTCCACAAGCCTGACGACTCTTCGGTATTCGTCATAGGTGCTCTCGGAGCGCTCGCAGCTGCCGGAACGGAAGCGAAGCTCCGAAAAGATTTCGTTTCCTTTTTCGTCATAGCGGTACGTTTTCTCCGCGGAAACGCCCTGTCCGTCATACTCCGTGCTCTTAAGCGGCTTATAAATCCGGACATACCCTTCCGGGATATCATCCTCAATCTCAGGCTCTTCGGTCGGCTCCGGTTCGGAAACCGCCTCCGTCACCTTAGGCGTATTCGTCACCGAAGGTTTCTTCGTTGTGCCGCCCTTCTTTCGGAAGATTCCCGCAAGAAGCGCCACCTCCGCGATCAGCGCGACAACGCACAAAACTCCTATAATCGTAATAATCTTTCTTCCGGAAAGCCCCCCGGCATTCCTTGTCCCGTTATTCATTCGTTATATCCTTTTCATCATTGGTCATGTTTTTGTATAATACGCCGCTCTCCGCGGTAAGGCGCACGGTGAACGTGCCGTTTCGAGGGAACACGATAACCGCATCCGGCCAAAAGCCCGCCTGATCGGTCTTCATGATCCGGACAAGCTTGACCTCGTCCGTAACACCGCACTTCCATGCGGGAATCATAACCTCCCGGTCCTCGGGATTGTTGTTGATTGCGACGATCACCACCGAATCGATGTTGAACCGCGCGTAGCAGAGAACTCCGTGCTCGGCGGTCAGCAGAATCAGCGAGCCGGTGCGAAGCGCCGGATAATTCTTGTGGATGCGGATCATCTCCCGATGGAATCCGAGCATCTCCATGTCCTCATTGCCCCAAGGGTACGTACGCCGGTTGTCCGGGTCGGTCCAGCCA
>JAEEGI010002893.1_pt1 | contig 41477 bp, 38 predicted proteins | sample 8958751 | NCBI WGS metagenome assembly JAEEGI01 (sample SAMN16246545, study PRJNA631951) | gut metagenome | biome: gut microbiome; feature: rumen; material: KS-attached | host: Bos | place: Iran: Karaj | collected 2018-10 | reverse complement strand
TTGCCGATGAAGCGGTGCAGGAAGTTGAAGAGCGGGATGATGACGAAACGGGTGAACCAGCCGACCAGCCAGCCGCCGAGCGGGATGATCTTCTCAAACTTCTGGTCGTATGACTTCAGCGTCTGGAAGTGGTTGGGGCCGAAATACATCTCATAGCCCAGCCGGATGTCGGCAGGGTTGTCTCGCCGGAGCTCCTCGCGCATCCGCGCTTCGCAGGTCATCAGGTTCCGGCTCTCGTCGCCGTCCTGGAAGAACGCGACAGACACGTCGCCGGAGGCGAACTGCTGCCGGGAACGGACGATGGCGGAGAAGAACTGCTGCTGGAAGGCGAACCAGCTCAGCTTGGAGTCGATGCGCTTGGAGCCATTGCGGCCGCGGCCGATCTCGGCAGGTTTCTTCTCACCTTCGAAATAATAATCGAGCTTGGAGTACTGGGACTCGTTCTTGAAGCCTTTCTCCATCCGGGGAATCGTCATCACGAAGTCCACGTCCACGGACGAGACATTGCGCGGGATGACGCCATCCATGCCGACGAAGGACAGGGTGTTCTGGACCATGTAGGAGCCGGCGGGGAGCGAATAGCGCTGCTCGATATAGCCGCCGGAAGCGAACGGAAGCCGCATCACAAGCGTGGTATCCGTCTGCTCGGCCACCTGGAACACGAAGTCGGAAGTCTTGATGAACTCACCGGCATAGACGCTGACGGAGTAGGTGCTCATCCCTTCCTTGAAGAGATAGAGGTCCTCTTTCTCGTAGGTCTTGAAATCCTTGATCCGGGCGGACCAGGGCTGCGCGCCCTTGGTCGTGAAAGCGAGGGCGACCTTGTCGTTCTCCAGCGTCAGGATGGTCCCTTCCGCCTGGTGGGCGCTCTCGAGGGCTGCATCCTTGTAGATGGAGGCCGGAGCCGGAGCCGTACCCGGCTCGGGCAGGACGGCGCCGAGCGTATCGGCGGCGGCCTGAAGGGCAGCGATGGAGTCCAGCTCCGCCTTGTGCTCCGCGTAGTAGATGGAGTCCAGCCGGGCCTGCTCGGCAGCCTGCTCCGCCTGGATGGCGGCCTGCTTCTGGTACTGCTTCGACTGCCAGAAGGTGAAGCCGAAGAGCAGCAGGCCGATCAGGACGAATCCGATAATCGAGTTTTTATCCATTGTTCTCTTCGCTTTCTACCTGCCGGATCTTCTCCTCAAGCGCCTTGAGCTCCTGCTTCGCATCCTCGATCTTCTGCTGCATCTGCTTGATGAGAGGTTCGGAATTCTTGGACATGGCGAAGAAACCGATGTTGTTCTCGTAGGTGTCGATATCCTGCTGGAGGGCATTGTACTTCTGGATCAGGATGTCCTTCTCGCTGCGCGGAGCGCGGGACGCCTGGCGGTTGTCACGCCGCACACCCCTCTCTCCGAATCCGGGGAATTTATCCTGCATCGCCTCGCGGTAGCTGCGGGTGATGCTTTCCTTCTCCTTGAACGGGACGAAGCCGATCGCACGCCATTTCTCGTCGAAGTCGTGCATCGCGGCCTCGGCCGCCGCCTCATCCTCAGGGACATAGGCCTTGATCTCCTCGATCAGGTGCTTCTTGGCCTTCAGGTTGCCGTAGAAGTCGTTCTCGGGCTTGTTCTGCTTGTCACGCTCGGCGAAGAACTCGTCGCAAGCGGCGCGGAAACGCTTCCAGAGCTGCTCGGACTTCTTGCGCGGCACGGCGCCGATCTCCTTCCACTTCTTCTGGAGGCTGATGAATTCGTCCGTCGCCTTCTTCCATTCGGTGCTGGACTTGAGCGCCTCGGCGGCCTCGATGAGAGCCATCTTCTTTTCGAGGTTCTCATTCATATTGTCCTTATAGGCGGAATAGAAGTCGCGCTTCTTCTCGAAGAACCGGTCACAGCCTGCACGGAAGCGGTCGTAAATCTTCTGGTTCTCCTTCTTGGACGCGAAACCGATGCCCTTCCACTCGGCCTGGATCTTCTCGATCTCCTTGGTGAGGGCGTTCCACTCGCTGGAAGAAGAGACCTCCTTCGCCGCGATTTCCTCGATCCGCTCACAGAGGGCGGTCTTGGCGGCGAGGTTCTCCTCCTGCTTCTCCTTCAGGCCTTCGAAATGGGCCTGGTAGCGCTTGTTGATAACGGCGGTCGCCGCACGGAAACGCTCCCAGATGGAGTCGCGATATTCCTTGGCTACCGGACCGAACTCCTTCCACTGCTCATGCAGCTTCTGCAACTCGTGGAAAGCGGAGACGACGTTCTCGTTTTCGGCAAGCTTTTCAGCGGCCTCACAGAAGGCCTCCTTGGCTTCGAGGTTCTTCTTGAAATCAAGGTCACGCAGGTCGCGGTTGATCTTGACCATGTCGTAGAACTTCTCGACATAGAACTGATAGGTATCGTTGATATCCCTGAACTTCTGGTTGGGGACGGGGCCGATGGAGCGCCAGCGTGACTGGATCTCGCGGAAGGCCGGGAACGTGGCACTCACGTCCTCCTGCTTCTCGACGAGGTTCTTGAGATCCTCGATGACGGCCTCCTTAGCCGCGAGGTTGTTTTCCCGTTCCTTTTCCTGCTCTTTGTTGTACTCGGCCCTTTCACGCTTGTAGTCGGCGTAAAGGTCCTTGAAAGCCGCTTCAATGGCCATGAAAGGATTCATCTTTCCGTCTTCCGCCACGGGCTCGACAGGAGCGGCATCCTCGGGCTCCGGACTGGCTTCCAGACCGGCCTCGGCCTTCTCCTTGTTGAGTTTCTTGTAGAATGCGGACTTGATGGCCTCGGCCTCTTTCGACTTTTTCATCCGGTCCACGTCGTCCTTAAGGGCGGCGAAGAGATCGACCAGCTCGGCGAGGGTTTTCTCGAAGAGGTTGGGGGCCTCTTCGGGGGCCGGTGCGGGTGCTTCTTCAGCAGCAGGCGCCTCCTCAACGGCGGGAGCTTCAGGCTCTGCCGCAGGCTCGGACTCTGCGACCGGTTCAGGTTCTGCCACGGGCTCCGGTTCAACGGACGGCTCGGGCTCCGCCACCGGTTCAGGCTCTGCCACGGGAGCCTCGGGCTCCGCTACGGGCTGTTCCTGCTCGATGTTCTCTTCAACGACGGGGGTCTGGATGGTTTCAAGTACGTCTGACGTGGGCTGCACATCAGGGATGATCGTTTCGCTCATAATAAATAGAGGTTCTGGTTAAAAATATAGTTAAGGAATGCAAATATATCATTTTTTTGACATTCTTCGCTATTTTTGCAAGAGTTAATGCTATCACTATGAGAATCGACATCCTGACCGTCGTCCCCGAACTGCTCGAGAGCCCGCTGGGCCATTCCATCGTGGGACGCGCCATCAAGAAAGGCATCGTGGAAATCCATGTCCACAACATCCGCAAATATGGCCTGGGGCCGCACCGCTCGGTCGACGATTACTGCTATGGCGGAGACGCCGGGATGGTGATGATGGTGGAGCCGGTCTACAAGATGATTGAAGAACTGAAGGCGGAACGGGACTACGACGAAGTGATTTACATGTCTCCGGACGGCGAGATCCTGACCCAGGGCATCGCGAACGAGCTTTCACTCAAGGAGAACATCATCCTCCTTTGCGGCCACTACAAAGGCATTGACCATCGGATCCGTGAGCATCTGGTCACCCGGGAGATTTCCGTTGGCGATTATGTGGTCAGCGGCGGCGAGATCCCGGCGGCCATCGTCGCGGATGCGATCGTCCGCCTGCTGCCCGGCGCCATCACAGACGAGACCTCAGCGCTCAGCGACAGCTTCCAGGACGACCTCCTCTCCCCTCCCATCTACACCCGGCCCGTGGAGTTCAACGGGTGGAAAGTGCCTGACGTGCTGCTCAGCGGCAACCCCAAGCTGATACGCGCCTGGCAGGATGAGCAGGCCCTGGAACGCACGAGACTCCTGCGTCCGGAACTACTTAATAAATAATTTTAATAAATAATTTATTTGATAAAAGAATTTTAGGTTTTTGTTGGAATCAATAAAAAATTGATTACCTTTGCCAGTGAAAAAGGACAACACTCTACTCTTATTCTTAAGAGATACTAACCAACAATTAACCTTCTTTTAGGTAATACACTACTAACTAACCGATAAAAAAGCCCGCTGTGACAGCGGGCTTTTTTCCTTTTACAGCTGACGCCGGTTCCGTCCAATCAATCAATAAGCCGGATCTCGAACAGGCGCTTCCAGTATTTGCCGGTGAGATAGATTTTCTTGTCAGCGGGATTGTAAGCGATGCCGTTGAGCACATCGGTCCTGCGGTCCGCATACTGCTTCGGCAGAAGCCCCGTGCAGTCCAAGGTCGCCTCCACCTTCCCGTCCGCCGGGTTGATGATCAGGATGATGTCCGAAGTATAGACGTTGGCCCAGATCTTCCCGTCGATGTATTCCAACTCATTGAGGTAACGGATCGGCCGGTCGTTCAGGCGCACCGTCACCGTCCTCTGCACCTTCATGGAAGGATCCATGAAATACAGGCGGGCCGACCCGTCGGAAGCGATCAGCTGCTTCCCGTCCGTGGTCAGGCCCCAGCCCTCGCGCGGATAGCCGAGCGTCTTCTCATATTCGAAAGTCTCGGCATCATAGACGAAGACGAGTTTGTTGGTCCAGGTCAGGATGTACAGTTTCCCGTCCAGGATCACCGACCCCTCGACGAAATATTTCTTGTCGAAATCCAGGCGTTTCAGGGTTTTGCCTGTCTGCGGATCTACGATGCGCATCGTGGATTCGCCCCACTGTCCGGTACTCTCGTACATCCGCCCCTCATGGAAGAAAAGCCCCTGCGTATACGACTGAGGGTCATGGGGATACGATGCGACGACCTGCGGCCGGTAGCTGCGGACTTTCGCCGCGCAGCCGACCGGCAGCAGTACGATCGCGCACAACAGGACCAGCCTGAAGAAACGTCTCACTACAACTCGAGTTTATACCCCTTGCGATACTCGTAATGGAGCAGCTTGGTCGCTTCCTCGTCATTGCCCATGAACTTCTGGACGATGGGGTTCCAGACCACGGGACGGCCGAGTGTCGCAGCGATGTTGCCGAGATTACAGACCGTGCAGGAAGAGTGGCCGATTTCGACGGGGACGTTGGGATCGATGCGGCTCTTGACGGAGTCGATGAAAATGCGGTGGTGGCCGGCACGCGCCTCGTAAGGCACATCGTCGTCAGCGACGCCTTTCTTCATCTCGAACTTGGGATCCGAGCAGGTGAATGAGCCGCGGTGTACCTCCACCCAGCCTTCGCTGCCGTAGAAGCGCACGCCGGGTACCGTATTGCCGGGAGAGACGGGGCCTTCGGTCATCACGATGCCGTTGTCGTATTTATAAGTCAACTTGTCGTAATAGCCGTAGCCGCCGGGAATCACCTTGCACGGGCCGGAAAGGTCCTTGCCGATACCCCACTGGGCGATGTCGAACATGTGCGCGCCCCAGTCGGTCATCAAGCCGCCGCCCATGACCTTGTACCAGCGCCAGGCACCCCAGAGCTTTTCCTTCGGATCCTCGGGCGTGATGACGGGATCGAGGTCGGAATGATAATAGATGCTCTCCGGGAGCGGGCCGAGCCACTTGTCCCAGTTCAGGCCGGCAGGGACTTCCATCTTCGGGAGCTTGCAGTCCACCGGGTGTCCGGAATTCGGATCCAGGTTGCGGCCCACATAGACGTTGACGCGCTCGACCTTGCCCAGGTCGCCGTTGCGCACGATGTTGCAGGCGTGGGTGAATTCCGCGCTGGAACGCTGCTGGCTGCCGACCTGCAGGATGCGGTTGTATTTGCGCACCGCCTTACAGAGGACCTGGCCTTCATAGATGGTCAGCGTCATCGGCTTCTCCAGGTAGACGTCCTTCCCGGCCTTCAGGGCGGCAAGGGCGACCAGCGCATGCTGATGGTCCGGCACGGCGATGACGACCGCGTCGATATCCGGGCGGGCGATCAGGTCCTGGTAATCCTCGTAAAGATCCACGACAACCTTTTTCTCGCCTTTCTTTTTGTAGAAGTCCGTCACTTCACGCTGGAAACGCTCGCGCTTGATGTCATAGACATCGCAGCCGGCGACGAGACGGACATCCTCCATCTTGATGAAACTGCCCCAGAGATAGCGGCCCTGCTGTCCCAGGCCGATGAAACCGAGACGGATCTTGTCACTGGTGGCCGCAGCCTTTTTACGGGCGGCGGGAGCGGCACTGGCCAGACCGGCAGGAATCATCGTCGCAGCGGCGCCAAGCGCCGAAACCTTAAGAAATTGTCTTCTTTCCATACTTTATTTGGTTAATAGTTCTTATCGGTGTAAATCCTTTTCAAATGTACGAAAAAATCCCGTTCCTTGTCAAGTCCCCGCCCACAATCCCTATCGGATGCCCGTGGCCGCCCGCACACGCGCCATGGTTTTGCACATCTCATCATGGTCGGAAGGGTCGCGCCAGGCATCCCGGCGCCCCTCCCACTCATCCGGGAAAAGGGTGGCGTATCCGTTAATGAGTTTCCCCGGAAGCGTGCACCACATGAAGCGCAACTCCGGCTCCAGCATCCGCTTGCGGCCAGACCAGTCATCATGCGTAAAACGCAGTGTTACCATCAGTTCGAGGCGGGTATTCTCCTTGCTCATATTGGAGACAGCATTGCCCATCGAATAGATGACCGGCACACCGCCGATATGCGTCGTATCCTGGACGACGTGCGGGTGCGCACCGACCACGACATCGACGCCCTGACCCGCCATCCAGGAGGCCCATTCCTCCTGTTCGGACGAATGGCGCAGATGATACTCCTCACCCCAGTGCGGCAAAGCCACGATAAAGTCCGCACCGGCTTCCTTCGCCCGCGCAATCATGGCGCCCACCTCTTCCCGCTCCATCCGGCCCAGTTTCGGCCACTCGAACGGCTGTGGATCCAGATTGGTGCCATAGGTAAAGTTGACGAAGGCGATGCGCAGCCCTTTCGCCTCCAGCAAAAACGGCATCACGGAACGCTCCTCTTCCGGCGTCCGGGACACTCCCGTCTGGACCGTACCCAGCGAGTCCAGGATCGAATCATAGACGTCCAGCGTCCGCTCCAGCCCTTTCCGGCCCTTGTCGATGATATGGTTGTTGGCCGTCAACATCAGGTCCAGGCCCAATTCCCGGCAGACCGTCCAGGCATAAGCGTCCGGCGCAGAAAAGCAGGGATAGCCGGTGTACGGCGCCCCGGCCAGGGTGAATTCCATGTTGGCAACGGCGATGTCGGCCTGGCGCATCGGAGCGGAGACACGGCTGAAAAACTCCACGTAATCATGCTTCAGCTGCGGCATGTGCATCATCACATCCCCGATCAGCCGGACCGTGACCGTATCCGTCTCGAACGAAATCTGCCGTGCGGCCGGGAGGCTGCAGTCCCAATAAGTCGTCGGCGGAACCCGCAGTTCCTGCGAATACAGCCGCACGCCGGCTGGCAGAAGAACCGCGGCGAGCAGACACAAGATTTTCGCATTCAGACGCATAGGGACTGTAAATATACAAATTTTTCGTACCTTTGCCGCACTTTGAAAACAGGCGGGACGATCCGTCGCGGCCGCAAGGCTGAGGAAAGTCCGGGCAGGAAAGGGCACCCCGCTGCGGAAAGCGCAGGTGGGAGTAATCTCAGGGGATCCGTAACAGAGAACAACCGCCCCGAAAGGGCAAGGGTGAAAACGCGAGGCAAGAGCTCACGACCCGGGGCAGCGATGTCACGGGGGTACGGACCCGGGGCCTGCAAGACCAAGTATACTGGCAGATGAGGACGGCCCGCCCGATGCCAGGGGGTAGGTCGCGAAGATAAATGACGGAAGTGAACAGAACCCGGCTTACGGTCCCGCCTTTTTTATTCTGATTTGCGGTGGCGCAGACGGTCCCAGCGGGAACGGCTCGAAGACCTGCGCTTGTTCATCTTGGAAAGCATCACCTCCTTGAAATTGCTGGTCAGGTTCGGGAACCTGGCCTGGAAACGCGCGAGCAGTTCCTTCATGTAAGACTCGACGTGACGGGTCTTTTTCTCATGATAAAGCTCGTCGAAGGTGATCAGGATGGCAGTCTCCTCCACCTCCCCGAACTCGTGGTTCACAGCCGTACCCAACATCTTCATCGTAGGAGAGATCTGCATGTAGGAATTGACCAGCGGAGGGATGGAAGTGCCCAGCGACTTGATCGCATCCTTGAGGCAGACATAGTCCTTCTTGAATTCCTCCTCCTTCAGGATCAGGCCCGCCGCGCGGCGGTCCAGCTGAGGGAGCACGGGATCGATGGGCTGCACGAGGTGTTCGCTGCCGCCGAAGTGCTTCCAGAGGAAATGCAGGATCAAGTCACGCCCGAGAGGGTCGTAGGACGGGTACATCGTCATCTTGCCGAAGAAGAAATACATATTGGGGTGATGCACCATCAGTGTCGCCAGGCCGTCCCAGAGGTTGTCGAGGGCGAACAGGGCCTTCGCACCCGCCTTCGAACTCTGGTACTCTGGCGTCACGAAAGAGCGGCCCAGTTCGATGGTATGGGGGATATAATCACGGACGAACTCTTCCGAGAAATGGAACATATGGGAGGTCGCCAGCACGGGCTGCCCGTCTTCTCCAATCCGGATATCAGAGCCGAGGATGTAGCGGTAACCGCCGATGATGGCTTGCGCATCCGGGTCCCAGACCAGCAACTGCTGGTAGGGATTCTCCATGGTGTCAAACTCATCCAGGTCCATCGCCAGGCCCGCGCTGCCGCCGGCTTGCCGGAAACTGATTTCCCGGAGCCGGCCGATTTCCCGTACCGTATTCGGGGCATTCTGCCAGTTGACCACGTAGATTTCATTGTCTCCGTGGTTGGTCTTGCGCTGCAACCTGTCCGGCGTCAATTCCGCCAGGATCAACGATTTGTCGACGGGAGCGATAATCTCTTCCATATAACAAGCGACTAGAGTTCGTATACTTTTTCCCGCACCCACTGCGCCCATTCGTAGGGCGTGCGGCTACTGTCAAAGGTTTCCGGCGGAATCGGGTCGCCGAATACGACCTTGAAAGTGCCGTGCTGCGCCTTGTACATCTCGTCAGGCAGCAAGAGCATCGCCAGGTTGAACTTGATGCCGAGGCGCTTGCACCAGTTGGCCACGCGATAGAAACGCTTGGAGTTCTCCGCGATGAAATGGACAGGAACGACCTGACGGCCCGTCATCACGCTTTTGCGGACGAACGCCTTGCCCCAAGGCAGGTCCTGTACCTTGCCGTCAATCTTGCGGGAACAAAGTTTGCCGGGAAACATTACCATCTGGTCCTCGGACTGGAAGGCTTCGTCGATCTTGTCCGCCAGGTCACGGCTCTGCCCCTTCCCCATCACGTTGACGGGCACGCACAGCGGCGCAAGGCCTTTCAGGTTCATCAGCAAGTCATTGACCAGATAGCGGATATGCCCGTCGAAGGCTTCTCCCACGATGCCGCCGAGCGCCACGCCGTCGATACCGCCGAGGGGGTGGTTGGAGACGAAAGTGTATTTCGTCTTTCCGGAAGTATCGAACTTATCGAATCCGTGGACATCGAGTTTCACGTCCAGGTATTTGATGGTGTTCGTGCAGAATTCCACGCCCGTATAGCCCCGGGTGAGATATTCATTGAGGAAATCGACATGCAGCAGACGCTTGAGCCACCGGACGAGGAAGGCCGGGAATTTACGGCCCTTGGACTTGCTCGCAATGATCTTGTCCAGGTCGATGGCAAATTCAGGATGTGCGTTCATAGGCAAGGCATTAGTCACACAAATATATAAAAAACGATGTGCAATCGCATGCAATCCCCGATCTTTTTCGTATTTTTATCCAACTTTTCCACTTGCGAACTATGAAGCAGGAATATGACGTAATCATCATCGGCGGTGGGATCACCGGCGCCGGCACGGCCAGGGACTGCGCCTTGCGCGGCCTCAAGGTCCTGCTCATCGAGCGCAGGGACATCGCCGACGGTGCGACCGGCCGCAACCACGGCCTTTTGCACAGCGGCGCCCGCTATGCCGTCAAGGACGGTGAATCGGCCCGCGAGTGCATTGAGGAGAACCGCATCCTGCGCCGGATCGCCCCTCACTGCATCGAAGATACGCAGGGTCTGTTCATCACCCTGCCCGAAGACGGGGACGCCGGCTACGGCTTAGACTACCAGAAAACCTTCATCGAAGCCTGCCATGCAGCGGGCATCGAAGCGGAAGCGATGGATCCCAAGGAGGCCATCCGCCTCGAACCGGCGGTCAACCCTCGGCTCATCGGTGCCGTCAAAGTGCCGGACGGGTCCGTGGATCCCTTCAAACTCTGTGCAGCCAATGTTCTCGACGCCCGCCTGCACGGCGCCGACATCCTCACTTATACGGAAGTCCTCTCCCTCATCAAAGAGGGCGGCGCCGTCTGCGGTGTCAGGGTCCGGAACAGCCTCACCGGAGAATCCGCAGAATACCGCGCCCGGGTCACCGTCAATGCGGCGGGAATCTGGGGACAGGCGGTCGTAAAAATGGCCGGTGCCCGGATCTCGATGTTCCCCGCCAAAGGGGCGCTCCTGGTCTTCGCGCACCGTGTCAACAACGTGGTGATCAACCGTTGCCGCAAATCGGCCGACGGCGACATCCTCGTACCCGGCGACACGGTCACGGTCATCGGCACCACTTCTACGAAAATCCCCTTTGAGGAATGCGACGACCTGCATGTCACGCCCGACGAGGTCGCCCTGCTGCTGCGGGAAGGATCCCAGCTTTGCCCGGCTCTTGCCGAAACCCGCATCCTGCGCGCGTACGCCGGCGTCCGGCCTTTGGTCGCCTCCGACGATGACCCTTCCGGACGGAGCATCAGCCGCGGCATCGTCTGCCTGGACCACGCCACGCGCGACGGCATCGAAGGCTTCGTCACCATCACGGGCGGCAAACTGATGACCTATCGCCTGATGGCAGAGACGGCCACCGATGCCGTGTGCGCCAAACTGGGCGTCTCAGCCCCCTGCACCACCGCCACCACACCACTCCCCCGCACCATCGACCGCCGTTTCCCAGCCGGATCCCCGGACAGCGAACTGGTCTGCGAATGCGAGAACGTGACCCTGGGCGAGATCCGGAGCGCCGTACGAAATTTCGACATCCACACCCTGGCCGACCTGCGCCGCCGGACCCGCATCGGGATGGGCACCTGCCAGGGCACCTACTGCATCCGCAAGGCGGCCGCAGCCCTCGCCGAAGCGCAAGGACGACCCGAAGATGCGGAACGCCTTGCCCGGGAATATCTGGATGAGCGCTGGAAGGGCATGATGCCCGTCGGCTGGGGCGACACCCTCCGGGAAATGGAATTCATGCAGAAAGTATTCAAGGCCGGAGCGCCTTCCACCTTTAAATGATCGGGGCCCATGAAGTTTGACGTCATCATCATAGGAGCCGGTTCGGCCGGCATGCAGGTCGCCTCAGCGCTCCAGAGAGCGGGCAGGAAGACTGCAGTCATCGGCCTCGGGCGCTCTATCAATGAAGTGGAAGTGCATCCGTACGAGCGCCTCGGAGGCACCTTGCTGATTGGGGATTCCGTAACGGAAGGCATTTTCGAAAACGACCGGCTCCAGGCCGTACATACCGCCAATCTGGGTGGATATCCCCTGGAAGCGGAGATATTCGTCATCGCCACCGGCAAGTTCCTGGGGCGTGGGCTGGTATCAGACATGGACGGCATCTATGAGCCTCTGTTCGGCTTGGATGTGGACTATGATCCGGACCGCAGCCACTGGTTCGCGGGCCCTTTCGACGCGGAGCAGCCTTTCCTGCGTTTCGGTGTCCGGGCCGACGCCCAGTCCCGTCCCTCGATCGCAGGACGGACCGTGGAGAATCTTTACGCCTGCGGCGAAATCCTCGCCGGCATCTCGGCCGTGAACGGCCGGCAGGCCATCGAAGACAGTGCGGCGAAAGTCGTGGACCTCTTAACATCCGAAGGCCATGCAGAAGCGTAACATCAGTCCCAACAATTTTGAGCAGTGCGTCAAGTGCGCCATCTGCACCGACTTCTGCCCGGTCCTGAAGGTTCTTCCCACCTATCCCGGCCCCAAGCATGCAGGCCCGGACGGGGAACGGCTCCGGCTCAAGAACGCCCTGTTTTTCGACAGTAACCTGAAGTATTGCCTCAACTGCAAGCGCTGCGAGGTCGCCTGCCCTTCGGGCGTGCGCATCGCAGACATCATCCATTCGGCACGGGACCGCTATGGAGACATCCATCCGTCCCTGCGGGACCGCATGTTGGCCAACACCGACCTGATGGGTTCGCTGGCAAGTCCGTTCGCTCCGATCGTCAACGGTACGCTGGGGCTGGGCGTGACCAAGTCCGTGATGGACGGCGTGTTGAAAATCGACCACCGGCGGCAGTTCCCGAAGTACAGCGGACGCAAGTTTACGACTTGGTTCCGCCGGGAGGCGGAGGCCGCCCAGGCTGCATTCCCTCGCCAGGTCAGCTATTTCCATGGCTGTTATGTCAACTATAATTACCCGCAGTTGGGCAAGGATTTCGTCCGCGTGATGAATGCGCTCGGTTATGGGGTACAGTTGCTGGACAAGGAGAAGTGCTGCGGCGTAGCGATGATGAGCGGCGGGATGTTTGACCAGGCCCGGCGCAATGCGCGCGTCAACCTCAGTTCGGTCGGGAAAGCCGCCGGGGAGGGACGCGTGACGCTGACGACCTCTTCGACCTGCACGCTGACGATGCGGGAGGAGTATCCGGGCGTGCTGGGGATCGACAACGCTCCGGTCCGGGAGAGTATCCTGCTGGCCGTGCGCTTTATCTACGAAGCGGTCGAGAAGGGAGAGGCAAAGCTTGCTTTCAAGCCGGACTTCCACGCCAGGGCCGCTTATCACGTCCCTTGTCACATGGAGAAGTTGGGGTGGAGCATCTTCACCCGCGCTTTGATGGAGTTGATTCCCGGGATGGAGCTCATTCCGCTGGACAGCAATTGTTGCGGTATCGCCGGCACTTACGGTTTCAAGAAGGAGAATTATGAGCGTTCGCAGCAGATCGGGCAGGCGCTCTTTGACGACATAGCCCGGGTGGCCCCGGACTATGTCATCTGTGAATGTGAGACTTGTAAGTGGCAGATTGAGATGAGTACGGGCACTGAGGTGCGGAATCCCATCTCTGTTTTGGCGGAGGCTCTGGATCTGGAGGCCACTGCCGCTCTCAACCGCTAGTTCCGGCCGAAGGAGGTCTGCTATCCCTTGCGGGACTCCGTTCGCTTCGCTCACTCCGGCCCCTCCCAGTGTCTCCTGCGTCATTTGGTGCCAGAAAGCAAGCTTTCCATCGCCAAATAACTTGTATCCACCGGGCCCCTCCCCCTACCCGTGTCCGGGGGTGGACACGCCCGCCAGGGACAGCAGACCTCCTTCGGCTTGCGGGTGTCAGAGCAGGTCGTGGGAGGCGGTCATGGCGCGGGGATCGAGCGCCTCGTCCAGCTTCTCGCGGGTCATCAGGCCGTGCTCCAGAACCAGGTCATAGACACTGCCGCCCGTCGCGAGAGCCTCCTTGGCGATCTTGGTCGAGGCCTTGTATCCGATATAGGGATTGAGCGCGGTGACGATGCCGATGGAGTTCTTCACCATCTCATAGCAATGGTCGGCGTTGACCGTGATGCCTTCGATGCACTTGGTACGGAGGGTGTCGATCGCGTTGCGCAGCCAGGTCACGCTCTCCAGTATGGACTCCGCGATGACGGGCTCCATCACGTTGAGCTGCAACTGTCCCGCCTCGGCGGCGAAGGCGACGGTGGTATCGTTGCCGATCACCTTGAAGCAGACCTGGTTGGTCACTTCCGGAATCACGGGGTTGACCTTACCGGGCATGATGGATGAGCCGGGCGCCATCGGAGGCAAGTTGATCTCATGCAAGCCGCAGCGCGGGCCGGAGGCCATCAGGCGAAGGTCGTTGCAAATCTTGGAGAGTTTGATGGCCAGGCGCTTGAGCGCAGCGGAATAGCTGACATACGCACCCGTATCCGGGGTCGCTTCGACCAGGTCGGGGGCTTCGGTCAGTTCATCACCGCAGAATTCGCTCATGCGTTTTGTACAAAGCTCGGCGAAACCGGGGACCGCATTCAGTCCCGTTCCGATGGCCGTACCGCCCATGTTGATTTCGCGCAGCAGGACCGCGTTGCGCTCCAGGTTGGCGATCTCTTCCTCGAGATTGGTCGCAAAGGCATGGAACTCCTGACCTGAAGTCATCGGGACGGCGTCCTGCAACTGGGTGCGGCCCATCTTGAGGACATCCTTGAATTCCTCGCCCTTGGCACGGAAGGCCTCGATCAGGAGCTGGAGGCTCGCGACGAGGTGTTTGTTCATCCGTACGAAGGTGTAGCGGAAAGCCGTCGGATAAGCGTCGTTGGTCGATTGGGCGCAGTTGACATGGTCGTTGGGCGAGCAGTACTGATACTCCCCTTTCTTATGCCCCATCAACTCCAGCGCGCGGTTGGCGATCACCTCGTTGGCGTTCATGTTGACCGAGGTGCCGGCTCCGCCCTGCATCATGTCGACCGGGAACTGGTCATGGAACTTGCCGTCCACGATCTCCCGGCAGGCAGCCACGATCGCATCTGCGATGTGCTTATCCAGTACACCAAGTTCGCCGTTGGCCTGGGCCGCCGCCATCTTGACGTACGCCATGGAAATGATGTACTCCGGGTAGTCGTACATCTTGACGGAGGATATCTTGTAATTGTTGAGCGCGCGCTGTGTCTGCACGCCGTAATAGGCATCCGCCGGGACCGGCAACTCGCCGAGCAAGTCGCTTTCGATTCTGAACCGTTCTTCTTTCATAGTTTATCTTCCGGACTTATTTTTTCTCGGAATTCACGATTTCCGTGGGCTGGCATTCCTCTGCGCCGACCTCTTCAGGCTGGATCTCTTCAGCCGTGGCGGGTGCGGAAGGGTTCTCGTTAGGATCCTTTTCTCCACCCTTCTCCGGCGGACGGGGGACGATGACGACTTTGCTGGGATTGGCAGGTTTCATAATGCTATAGATTTAAGGTTAAACATAATTATCAACGGGAACGGCGGGAACGATGGCGACGGCTGCCGAGATAGGTGTCGATGGCCTCGATGGCCTCTTTCATGTCAGAGACATCCGTAAAATCCGACGGATCCGCCATGGCGCTCAGCCAGCGGATGGCATAGAGGCCATAGTCCGTCTTGATATAATCGCGGATATCGATGATACCGGTGGATGCGAACAGTCCGACGCTGTTGTCCGTGACGGATCTCTCGAAACGCGCATCCCGCAAGGCGATATGGTGGTTGAGATTGTTCGTGATGGACTCGCAGGCATCGTAGGCCCGGATGATCTTCATCGACAAGGGATTGTTGCTGATCTTCTGGAAAAGGGAAGACATCTTCAGCAGTTCCAGGGCATCCTGGCAGGTCGTGATGGAGACACTCGCGAAAAGGACGCCGCTATGATAGTACAGGGAGTCGATCGGGCACTCGTCGATTGTTTTCCTGTGGTCGAGCAGATACTGGGCGGACTTCCCTTCCTGGATCAGATAATCCGTCATGATGCCGATGTCGTCGAGGTTGGTCTGCAACTCCGAACGGACCAGTTCCAGGGCGGAACGTACCTCGTTCTTGGCCGAGGAACGGTCGATCATTCCCTGGATCGTAAAGGTGATGACGATACCCAGGACGACGGACAGAAGGTCGCTGATGAAGGTGATGATCCTGTCTCTCATAGGCTTGCATGTTTTGTGGGTTCCGTATGAAGGGTGACGAGCGTGTCCTTGCCGAAACGCTCCTTCAATTTGTTTTCGATATCGGTGGTGCGGTCATGCGCCTCCTGGAGAGAAAGGGTGCCATCCATCCTGATATGCGCCTCGATGGCGATGCGGTTGCCGATGCGACGGGTGCGGAGATTATGGGGCTCTGACACGTCCGGAAAGGCGCCGATGACATCCAGGATTTCTTTTTCAGCTTCATCCGGAAGCGAAGCGTCGGTCAGTTCTCCCAGACTCGGGCGCAGAATCTCCCAAGCCACGGCCAGTAGCATGGCGCCCACGACGATGGAAGCCAGGGGGTCGAGGACAGCCCATCGGCCGCCGAGCAGGAGCGCCCCGCCGATACCGACGGCGGCAGCCACGGAGGAAAGGGCGTCGCTGCGGTGGTGCCAGGCATTGGCCTTCAACGCCGGAGAGTCGAGTTTCCGGCCTTTATGGACGGTAAACCGGTACATTCCCTCCTTGACAAGGATGGAAAGGATCGCAACCCAGAATGCAAGACGGCCGGGAGGGGTCAGGGATGCGCCGTTCAGCCAGCCGGCGAATTTCACGGCGCCGGAGACAATGATGCCGATCGCGGCCGCAGCCAGGGCGAGGCTGATGAAAAGGGTCGCCAGGGTCTCGAACTTTCCATGACCGTAATCATGGGACGGATCCTGGGGCTTGGCGCTGATGCCTACGAACACAAGGACGATGATGTCGGTCAGGAAGTCGGAAAGGGAATGTACGGCATCTGCGATCATCGCGGAACTGTGTCCCAGGACGCCGGCGACGAACTTGACGATGACCAGGAGTACGTTGCCCGCGCTCCCTGCCAAGGTAACCCTGTAGATTTGCTTTTCCCTATCCATGATCTTCCGCCACACTACGGCGGACCCGTCTTACAAATATAATGAATCCTTTTGATAGTTGGTAGCGCCGTATTTCGGAAATCACTCTTCGCAGGGAAACGTGTGCGGTGGCAAGCATTTTGCAAGAAAGCCTGTCAATTACCAAAACATTTGGAGCCATGAAAAAGATTTGCTTTATCCTGGGGTGTTTCATCCTGCCCTTCCTTGTATCTTGCCAGCAGGAGTATATCCAGCAAGACAATCTATATTCCGTGGAATATGACCTTCGTCCGGGCGACTGGACGGCGATGGATACCTATTACTCGGCCACCCTGGATGTGAAAGAGATCACGAAATCGGTCTGCCGCAACGGCACCGTCCAGTGCTTTCTCATCTACGAGGACGGATCACAGTCATGCCTGCCGATGACGCGGTATCTCAGCTACGAATATGTGAATGAGGAAACCGGAGCGACGGAGACCGGTTACTATCAGAAAATGATTGACTTCGAGTATAGTGTCGGGACGGTCAACCTGTTCTACACGATGTCCGATTTCTATTACGAGCAATATCCGGAAAAAATGACCGTCCGCGTGGTCATCCACTTCTAAGGCGGATGACGGCGACGCATGAGAGTCCTTTTTGTCTGCCACGGCAACATCTGCCGGAGTCCGATGGCTGAGTTTATCCTCAAGGCCCTGGTGAAAGCCCGGGGGCTTGAGGATAACTATTATATCGAATCGGCGGCAGTTTCCACGGAAGAAACCGGAAACCCCATCTATCCCCCGGCCAGGCGCTGTCTGGCACAGCATGGCGTGCCCTTCGACAGCGACAAGCGCGCCCGCCAGGTCACCCGGGGCGATTACGCCCGTTTCGACCGTATCCTCTGCATGGACTCATCCAACCTGCGCTGGATCCGACGGATCATCCCTGACGACCCGGAAAGGAAAATCCACTTGCTGATGTCCTATACGGGCATGGGGCGCGACGTGGCCGATCCCTGGTACACCGGTGACTTTGAAGAGGCGTTTCAAGACATCCTGGAAGGCTGCGAGGCGATGCTGGAGCCATAATCTTTCCTCCGAGAACCATGAGAGCAGGATTCCCTATCATCCTCCTGGCATTCTTTGCCGCGCTGGGTTACGTAACCTGGCATCTTTGGCGCATCACCCCCGGCGGATGGCCGGCCAAACTCCTTATGGTATGCCTGTTCCTGCTCTGGATGGTCCTTTCGTTTTCCAATATGGCTCTGAGCGAAAGGGTTTCCATCCGTACGGCCACGGTTATGGCCGAAGTGGGATATCCCTGGATGATGGCGTTGCTTTACCTGCTGACTGTCTTCATCCTCGCGGATATCCTGACCCTTTGCAAAATCCTCCCAAGAACGAGTCTTTCAGACAGTTCAGCAGGGCTTCTGTGTGTCACCGGCATCGTCGCCACGATCCTGATATCGGGAGGGATCCACTACAGGCACAAATACAGGGAGGAGATGACCCTCATCACGGAAAAACCGCTTGAGAAACCGCTCACGCTCGTCCTGGCCAGCGACCTGCACGTGGGTTACGGCAACCGGAGACCCGAACTCGCCCGTTGGATCGACTTGATCAACGCCGAACATCCCGACCTGGTCCTATTCTGTGGCGACATCGTAGACCTGCATCTCCGGCCGGTCCTGGAAGGCGGATATGCCGAAGAGTTCCGGCGTCTGTCCGCACCTGCCTTCGCCGTTTTGGGGAATCATGAGTACTACGGAGACGAAAAGGCTTCCGAACGATTCTATGCGGATGCCGGAATCATACTCCTGCGGGATTCTACCGCCCGGTTCAAGGGGCTGGAAATCATCGGCCGGGACGACCGGACCAACCCCGGGCGCAAGGCCTTGTCCGAGTTGGCCGGATCCGCACAGGCTTTCACCCTCCTGCTGGACCACCAGCCGGCTCATCTCGAAGAAGCCGAAGCATCGGGCATAGACTTCCAGTTCAGCGGCCACACCCACCACGGTCAGGTATGGCCTCTTTCCTGGATTACCGATGCCCTGTTTGAGAAGGCCTGGGGACGACACTCCCGTGGAAAGACACAATACTATATCAGCTCAGGACTGGGCATCTGGGGGCCGAAGATCCGTGTCGGGACCCGCTCGGAATACCTTATCCTGCACATCGAAAGCCAGCCGCAGAAGTAGGTTCGGACATCAAATCCCGAATACTCCCTTGAAGAACTCGACGGTTTCACGGACGATCTCGTCCCGCCGGCGCGTAATCATATGATTCTCACCCTCAACCATTGAGAATTCCGCCCTGTCGCCATAAGTCTCCTTATAGCGCTCGCTGCACCATACAGGAACGATCCGGTCCCGGGTGCCATGAAGGATGCGCACCTTACCCCCATAAGCCGCCGCAGTCCCATAGATATCCAGCTCCTGGGTGCTCAGGAGATACTCGCGGCCCAATTTCTTGACACCCCAGCAGCGGATGAACTCCGGAGGATCCGCAGGGTCGAAGCGGGCGTTGAAAAACTTCCCGCCCTGGCAGGCATCCTTGATGACGGAGCCCGGTGCGATGAGGACCAATCCGGCGGGGCCGTCTTTTCCCAGCCCAGCCAGACGTCCGGCCGTCATGGAAGCGACGACTCCCCCTTGCGAGTGACCGAGGAATCCAATCTCAGTGACATAAGGTAAGTCCTTGACGTAAGCCCAGATAGCTATCGCATCGGCAATCTCATTCTCAATCGTCATATCCTGCATCCTGCCTTCGCTTTTCCCATGTCCGTCGAAATCAAAACGGATGGATGCGATGCCGGCGCCGGCGAGCCCCTTCGCCAAAGAAGGCATGGGATTGTAATCCTTGCTGGAGAAGATGCCGTGCATCAAGACCACCATCGGACAGCGGTCGCTCTCCGGTTTGAATCCCTCCGGGAGACAGAGTTTGAAAGAAATGTCCCCTTGCGGCCCCTGGACGGCGTAATCTCGCGCCCCCATGGAGAGAAAGGCCGCGAAGGACCAAAGAAGACAGAGGATCGTCCGTTTCATATGCTATGATTTAAATGTTTCCCAGATACACGTTCCGGATCCCCTCGGAAAGAGCCATATCCCGTGCCTTGAACAGGGTTTGCCGCGGGGTCGGTCCGGGTTCAGTCATCTTGTAATGGGGAAAATAGCGGCTGAAATGCAACGGAACCTCCTGCAGACCGTTATCCACCATCCATCGGCATAGCGCGCCGACCTGGTCTTCAGCGTCATTCAGACCCGGGATGAGAAGGTTGGTGATTTCGACATGGACACCGGCTTTTACCATCGCCAGGATGTTCTCAAGGACCGGTGCAAGGGTCGCGCCGCAGTATCTGCGATAGAAGCCGTCATCCATAGCCTTGATATCGACATTGGCCGCATCAAGGTAGGGCAGCAGATCCCGCAGAGGCTCCTTTTCCACATAGCCGGCCGAAACCAGGATGTTTTTCAGTCCCCTCTCATGGGCAAGGACGGCAATGTCATATATATACTCCCACCAGGTGAGAGGCTCGGTATAGGTGAAGGCGATGGACGGCAGACCGCGTTTCAGGCAAAGCTCAACCACCTTTTCCGGCATCAAAAGGACTCCGTCCACATCTTCCGGAGCCGCCTGGGAGATGTCGCTGTTCTGGCACCAGCGGCACGACAGGTTACAACCCGTGCAACTGAGAGACAGGCAGAACGTCCCGGGCATAAACCGGTTCAAGGGCTTTTTCTCAACCGGATCGACGGCAAGCGCACAGGGCCGGCCATATGTGAGCGCATACAAAGTGCCGTCGCGGCACTCCCGGCTGCGGCAGATGCCCCGTCCGCCTTCCTTGATCAGGCAATGGTGCGGACAGAGCCTACAGCGGACGCCCTCTCCGGATACAGTATAGAAACTCGCCTCCTTCATCATTTACAGTTCCGATTCATTTATCACAACAGTCTGATACGTATAGAGTTCCGCATCCCGCCACCCGTCATAGCCGATGCCGGCCTTGTCCTGGGCGCAATGCCCCAGGAATTCCTCCGTACTCCAGCCGGTCTCGCTGGCGACCTGGGGCAGGAAGGTCCCGTGGCGGGATCCTTTGATCATATAAATCCCATCCCGGCCGAGCTTGAATTCCTCAATGGAAGCAATCCTTTTCAGTGGGGAAAGAACGGAGACCTCGATTTCCACCCACAGGGCTTCCTTCCGTGACAAAGAAGGGAAACGAGGGTCGGAAAAGGCTGCGCTGCGGGCCATCTCCCGGATTGTGTCATGGAGGCTGGATGAGGATTCGAACCGTCCGATACAGCCCCTTAAGCGACCGTAAAGGTGAAGCGTCACAAAGACGCCGTAGCCTTTCTCCTTGAGGACCCCTACCGGAGAATCATCACCGCCGAAATCCAGTCCGAGCGTAGAATAGATGGCCGAACGGGCCGTGGCGATCATGGCCCGTTTCTCTTCCCCGGTAAAATGGAAGAGCGGGGCGTCCGCCGCCTTCTTACCGTTCCGGGTGAAGACAATCGAATTGTATCCCACGACCCTGTCTTTCTCGCCATAGGGTGAATCGCCCGAATTGCGGTACATCACATGCTCCGCATCAAACTGATCCCGCCCCTGGGCGTCCATCATCGAGAGGAGGACTGCGATGGCGCAGGCTCCGCAGGCGGCGGTATCTTCTCCGGGATAATCCTTCCTGTCTATGGCAGACAGGGCGTTCAGGAATTCCTCCAGTCCTCCGGTGGTGATCGTATCCGCCAGGAAGAGGTCGGACGCCTTCGCATCCTCATAAGAGGGATAGTGGGAGAAGTCCGAACTGATGACAAACAGGTTCTCCCCGTTGAAATAAGGCTTCAAGACAGCGGCAATCTGCTGAAGGACGGCGAGCCGCTGGGTTCCGATTATGATGGGGACGAGCGGCGGCATATCCTCATTAACCATTTGGAGGAAAGGCAGTTGGACTTCCAGGCAATGCTCCCCGTTGTGGGCGTCAGCCCTGCAGGAGAACACCCCGTTCCCGTTCCTGATCAGTTCCCGGCCCAAACCTGCGTCGACCGGCACCGCGCCCAGGGGGGTCTCTGCCTGGGAATACATCGTATCCACACTCGCTCCGGAAAAACCGACCCGGTGACTCGGCCCGAGAAGGAAGATCCTTTTGTAGGAATGTCCACGTGGGATACGGCTGTAAGCCGAAGCCGCCACCTCGCCGCTGAATACGTATCCGGCGTGCGGGACGATGAGCGCCTGGGGGGCAGGACCGTCAACGGCCTGGCGAAGCCATCCCCCCAGCATGGATCGGATTTCTTTAGAGGAAGAAGGATAAAAGGAGCCGGCAACGGCAGGCTTTCTCACATTTTGGATTTCAGGGTAACGCGACATAGGAGTGCCATTTCGTCAGGATTCCTTTCAAAGATAGATAATCCACGGGAAATATGTATCTTCGTATCAGCGATGAGCCATATTATTTTCCATATCGATGTCAATTCCGCGTTCCTTTCCTGGTCCGCGGTGAAACTCGTCCAGGAAGGCGGCCAGGACCTCCGGCTCATCCCCTCCGTCGTTTCCGGAGACCCCAATGACCGCCGGAGCATCGTCACGGCGGCCTCCATTCCCGCGAAAAAACTCGGCGTCAAGGTCGCGACCCCGGTGTCGATGGCGCTCCGCACCTGCCCCGGCCTCGTCCTCGTCCAGGGAGACTGGGAGTGGTATAAGCGCTGCTCGGAAGGTTTTATCGCCATTTGCCGTGAATACTCCCCTATCCTGCAGCAATTCTCCATCGACGAGTGTTTCATCGACATGAGCCTCCGCTGCGGGGATCAAGATCCCGTGGAAATCGCCACCCGTCTCAAGGACGAGATCAAGACCCGGCTCGGCTTCACGGTCAATGTCGGCATCGGGTCGAACAAACTCCTCGCAAAAATGGCCTCTGACTTCGAGAAACCGGACAAGGTCCATACCCTGTGGGATTCGGAAGTACAGCAAAAGATGTGGCCCCTCGGCGTCCGGGACCTGATCTGGGTCGGGAAAAAGACGGAAGAGCGGCTCCTGGCCTATGGCATCAATACGATCGGAGACCTGGCCCGACTCAGCCTCCCCCGGCTCACCCGCGTGGTAGGCCAGAAGTTCGCCGTCCAACTCCACGAAAGCGCCAACGGACGGAACGACTCTCCCGTGGAAACGGAAATACCGGAAGCCAAGAGCTACAGTGCAGAGCGCACCTTTCCCAAGGATCTCGTCGATCCGAAAGACATCGACCGCGCTCTCTTCCATGTCGCCTGTATCGTCGCCCACCGCATCCGCCGCGACCATTTCCGGGCTTCGACCGTCTCCATGTTCATCAAATACAAGGACTTTTCCGTAGCCCAGAAGCAGTGCCAGGTCCCGCAACCCACAGACATCACCGCCGTCATCCTCAACGAGGCCCGGAGGATGCTCACGGAGGTCTGGGACGGGATCACTCCCCTGCGCCAGGTGGGATTGGGAGTCTCGAAACTCACTCACGAGAGTTTCGAGCAGATGTCGCTTTTCGAAGACCCGAAGATGGAATACTACCGGGAATGGGACCGGCAGTATGATGCCGGGCACAGCAAGGACAGATCAAAGAAGGACTGAGCTGTTTTCCAGATATCGTGTGAAGGCCGGACGGTACATTTCCCCAACCGGAAGCGTCTTGCCATTGGTTAGCCGCACACTGGAATGGGAGGCTTCCGCAATATGCTCCAGCGAGATGATATAAGAACGATGGATCCGCATGAAATGCTGAGCCGGAAGCTGGTCGATGAGCCGCTTCAGGCTATATAAAACGACTACAGGCGTATCGGCATCCGAGAGGAAAAACTTCACGTATTCACTCATGCTCTCCACATAGATAATCCTGCGGACATCGATACGGACGGTGTGGTATGCCGCCTTGAAGTAAAGGACCGGATCCTCCCTTTCTGCTAGTGCCGCCTTCATTTCAAGATGGTCGCGCAGTTTTTCGCAGGAAGCCAGGAATTCATTGAAGCTGAACGGCTTCAGCAGGTAATCTACCGCATTGACGCGAAATCCCTCAACGGCATATTCCGAATAAGCCGTGGTGAAAACCACCGCCGGAGGGTGTGGCAGCGACTTAATGAAATCCATCCCGCTGAGGTCTGGCATATTGATATCCAGAAAGACGGTATCAGCCTGCTCAAGGAATGGCCTTGCTGCCGCCGCACTGCTGCATGCGGCTGACAGCGCCAGGAACGGTACCCTCTTGATGTACATCTCCAACTGGCGCAAGGCCAGCGGTTCATCATCAATGGCAATGACCCGTATCATGAAACCGGAAGTTCAGGTTGATAAGGAAAGGATAGCAGGACGTCATAATTCCCTGCGCCTGGATCGATGAGAAGCGTGTAAGATTCCCCATAAAGCAGCGTCAGCCGTTTCCGGATATTATCCAGACCGATGCCATGCCGCTCATCCGTCTCGGACGGATGCGACGAATTGACGCAACAGAACACCACTCTCCCGCCCTGCAGTTCCACTTTGACGCGGATGAATGATTCTTCAGCATAACTGACCCCATGCTTGAACGCATTCTCCACGAAAGAAGCCATAACCAGCGGAGGGACGACCGCACCGCTGCAATCTTCCGGAAAGAGCGTTTCTATCCGAAGGGCATCTTCGGTGTAACGGAGACGCATCAGGGAAATGAAATGCGCGATGAAATCCAGTTCCTTGGCCAGCGGAATGACTGGCGAATCGCCCTCGTATAGAAGGATGCGCATCATTTTCGAAAACTCTTCGATACTCTCCTTCGCCTTCTCCGGATCGATATCCACCAGCGCATGGATATTATTGAGCGTATTCATCAGGAAATGCGGATTGATCTGGTACCGTAAGGATTCCAGTCGTTGTTTTGTATTCTCCGCCTCCAGTTCTTTCATCCTCCTTGCCCTGCGCCGGGATTCTTCATAATAGTACGCCCCCAGGTCCACCCCTACAAGCAAGATTCCCACGATCAGCTTCATCATTTCCGGCCGCAGAGGCCGGGGATGCCTTTCCGGCTCAGGTCCTCTCCCGCCATGTTCCGGAGACAGCGGAGGTGGAGGCGGAGGAGCCATTTCAGACTGCATTTCCGGGAGAGGAGGCCTGCCCGCCCGACCATCCGACAGTAGGCACCAGGCGCCGAAACCGGAGAGCAAGGCCAGTGTAAGCCCGATATAAAGCGGTAGCTTCTTCCTGATCAAGGGCGCCAGGAGGAAGTGATGGATCAAGACGAGGATAAGGAATGGAAGCAGTGACTTCATTCGCAATTCTTTTTACAAAATTACTTTCTTTTTTTCAGATAATGCAGCCGTTCGCTGAAGAAATGGCGGCGTTCACTGAATACCGTCCTTGGCTGGGACATTTTGGTTTAATTGTTGGTTATCTTGCTGTTGCGTATACTAAAACCTTTCGTATTATGAATAATCATATTGTTTTTCTCCTAACCATAGTACTTGCAGCGACAGGCTGCGGGCAGAACGATTTCCCATTCTGGCCGGATATGCCGGGTGACATGCCGGGCGGCCAGCAAGCCGTCACCAACCTGAAGGACCCCGGTCTGAATTGGAGTGCCGATTCTTTCGAGGCCGTTATCGGCGCCCAGAACAGTTTTCCCACGCTGACAAACACGTACGGCGTAGGTGTCACCTATTCCTCTTCACAGCCGGAAGTGGCCACCATCAGCGCTAGCGGAGTCATCACGCCGGTCTCCGGCGGATCGACCCTTATATCGGCCGTCTCCGCGGCAAATGAGACCTATTCCGCGTCCAGCGCATCTTTCATCCTGACCGTCTTGAATGCCTCCGGAAGCGAGACCGGTGATGACGGACTCAGTTTCGCATCTACAGGCGATCCTGAGTCTGACGATGACATTTCCACCAGCACATTCAAAGGGAAGATAAGCATAAGCTTCTCCGAGACAGGCGACGCCTCCGTCAAAGGAGACAGTTATGGCTACGTGACCGTAGACGGCAACAAGGTTACCGTGAACAATACCGGCGGCGAAGTGCTCATCTATGAGCTCTCGGGAACCACCTCGAACGGCTTCTTCAAGGTTTATGGAGCCAAGAAACAGGCCATCGTCCTGAACGGGGCCGACATCACCAACCCGGACGGCGCGGCGCTCAACAACCAGAACAAAAAGCGCACGTTCATCGTGGTAAAGGGCACCAACACGCTATCGGATGGTACGGCTGCCGCCTACGCAGCGGAAGGCGAGGAAGATATGAAGGCGGTTCTCTTCAGCGAGAGCCAGCTGATCTTCAGCGGAAACGGTTTGCTCACGGTCAATGCCAGGAACGCAATAGGCAAGGCAGGCATCTCCTCCGACGACTATATCCGTCTGATGAACAACCCGACCATCAAGGTGAATGCGGGCAGCAAGGCCGGAAACGGTTTCAAGGGCAAGGACTATGTCCAGCTCTCGAACGGCACCCTGGTCGTCTCCATCGCGGCCGCCATGGCGAAAGGCATCTCCACCGACGATTACGTCCTCGTGGAAGGCGGGACGCACATGGTCACTTCGACCGGCGGCGTGGCCTATGACGACGAAGATGCCGAATATACCGGGACCTCCTGCGTCAAGGCCGACAACTATTTCGCGATGACGGGAGGCTCCCTCACCCTCAAGAACACCGGTGACGGAGGAAAGGGCATCCGGGCAGGCAGTTACGATTTCGATGAGACCAACCATACACTCACCGACAGCCATATCTCCGGAGGCACCCTCACTGTGACGACGACCGGGCGCGAAGTCAATGATGTCTCGGCCAAGGGCATCAAGATAGGCTGGGTGACCAAGACTGGCAGCGGAGACCACGCCACGGTAACCGGGAATGCCGGCAACCTGACCATCGACGGCGGAGTCATCTCGGTGAGCAGCACTTCCGGCGAAGGCTTGGAAGTCAAGGGCGACCTCACGTTCAACGGGGGCGAGACCCACGTCTCCTCTACAAGTGAAGACGCCATCAATTGCCAGGGAGACCTGGTCGTAAACAATGGATTCGTTTACGCCTTCTCCTCCGGGAACGACGCCATGGACTCCAACGGCGACACGAAACTCAATGGAGGCTATGTAATGGCGATCTGCACAAAGGGTTCCCCGGAAGTGGCCATCGATGCCAACACGGAGGGTGGCAAAAAGTTATATATCAACAGCGGAGCGACGCTTGTGGCTTACGGTGGCTTGGAAAACGGCTATTCAGCTTCCCAGAGCGTGTATGGCATGAGCGGGACTGCCGGTGCCTGGAATGCCCTCTATGACGGTAAATCGTTTATTGCGGCTTTTAAGGCTCCGTCCAACATTTCAAGCTACATCGTGTCCGCCCAGTCGCTGTCCGGCGGTTATAAGGGAGTCAGCGTTAGCGGGGAAGGGAAATGTGAAGGGGTCTGGGCTGTCGACGGTATCTCAGGAGGATCCGCAGTTTCCCTCTCCAACTACACCGGTGGCAATGGAGGCCCCGGGGGTGGAGGTCCCGGGGGAGGCAGACCCGGATGGTAGGTAATGACGAAGGGATTTCGTCGGCCTACGGCCTCCGACATCCCTTCGACTCCGAGAGCAATCCATGGCAGGATGCGACTTTGTCGCGTTCCGCGCCTCCTCCTTCTTCTCCACGGGATTTCGTCGGCCTACGGCCTCCGACATCCCTTCCCCGCCTGCGGCGGGGCTTGCCAAAGCAAAAGGAAAAACGCACTCGAGCGAACTCGGTGCGTTTTTCCTTTTGCTTTGGCGGAGAAGAAGGGATTCGAACCCCTGAAACAGGTTTATGCCCGTTTGGCGCATTTCGAGTGCGCTGCCTTCGTCCACTCGGCCACTTCTCCGGGGGCAAAATTACAAAAAATTCCTTGTGAAAGAAATTATTTGTTCATTTTCTCCAGGATGCGCTTGCGGAGGCCCTGGGAAAGGCTGACGACCTGGGTCTTGTCGGAGAGGTCGAGCCACTCGAGAGCGAGGTCGTACTGGCGCATCATATAGCAAGCGAGCGCGGTGTCGTACTGGGCGCAGGAGGCCTTGAGAGGATCGCTGTGCTGGGCGAGTTCCATCCAGATCTCGCGGGCTTCCTCCCAACGCATCTCGTGGGCGAGCCAGAGGGCCTGTTCCCACTTGTCGTTGAAGCTGTCGAAATATATGACGGAGTGCGACTCAGGTGTCCAAGTATTGAGGAAAGGCTTGGCAATGCTGAGGCCGATCACCTGGGCGTCGGAGCCGAGCATGGAGCCTTCGTCGAGGCTCGCGGTAACGGCGCGGCTGAGGGTTGCGCGTTTGACTTCATCCTTGGCGTTCATGGAATCATAGACGTAGACCGCAGTCTTGCAATCCACCTTCTCCCCTGCCCCTTCCGCGAACTTAGGTTCATCGACCATGAAAATGACATCCTTGTTGAGACGCACTACCAGGCTCTGGAGAGAATCCTTGGATGTGTAATCCTCGCCTTCGGCCTGGTAGGCGCTATAGACGTCGACGGAACGTTTGCCCTCGAAATATTCCTTTTCAAGGCCCTGGGCGAGGCCGTCGGCGAAGCAATTGTTGAACAGTGAATCGCGGTAGCTGCCATTGTCCAGATAGACGACCGCCATCGACTTATTGTCCAGATCCAGGCCCGAAGAGGAGGGGCTCCGCATCTCGAGCCGCATCACATAAGCCTGGGGCGAGCAGGCGGCCAGGGCCACCAGAACGGATGCAAAAGTCAGAATCCTTTTCATAACTATTTAACTTTTAATAATTTCTGCTATCAGGTCATACTCGTCCGCGCCGATGATGCGCACGTCGATGAAACGGCCGCACAAGTCGGACGGGGACAAAGAGCCGAAAGCCTCGGCTTCATACCTTACAAGAATCTCGCCATCCACGTCGGGACTTTCGTATCGGCTGCGGCAAACCAGCGTATCGCCGTCGAACGCATCCACCAGGACGCGCTCCACCGTGCCCACGCGCGACTGATTGAAGCCCAGCGAAATCTCGCGCTGGGTCTCCATCAGTTCCGCCAGGCGCGCCTCCTTCACCTCCTCCGGGACATCGTCCGCATAATGCTCCGCCCCGTAAGTCCCTTCTTCCTCGGAATACTTGAACGCGCCCAGGCGCTCGAAACGGGCCTCCCGCACGAAATCCAGCAATTCCGCGAATTCCTCCGGCCCCTCCCCGGGATGGCCCACGATCATCGTCGTGCGCAGGACCACGCCCGGCACCTTCGCCCGCAGGTCACGCACCAACGCGCGCGTTTCGGCGCCCGTGCAGTGCCGCTGCATCTTCGCGAGCACCGGGTCGGAAATATGCTGCAGGGGGATGTCCAGGTAAGGGCAGACCTTGGGATTGGAAGCCATCTGTTCCAGCACGTCCCGCGGGAAGCCGGACGGATAGGAATAATGGATGCGCAACCATTCGATGCCCTCCACCTCGCTCAGGCGCTGCAGCAATTCGGCCAGGGCGCGCCGGCGGTACAGGTCCAGCCCGTAGTAGGTCGTGTCCTGGGCGATGATGACCAGTTCCCGGACGCCCCGGGAGGCCAGGAAACGGGCTTCGGCGACCAGGTCCTCCATCGGCACGGAACGGTGCGCGCCCCGGATGCCCGGAATGGCGCAATAGGCGCAGGAACGGTCGCAGCCCTCGGAAATCTTAAGGAAAGCGGTCCCTGGGCGTCCCTCTGTCCGTACGCGGCCGCAGCGGCGTTCCCGCGAGGGCTTGGCGCCGATGGCCTGCAGCACGGGCCCCAGGTCGCGGGCGCCGTACCATTCATCGACTTCCGGAATCAGCCCCGGCAATTCGGACGGGTAGCGCTGGGACAGGCAGCCGAATACGATCAGCTTCCCCACTTCCCCGCGCTCCTTGCGCTGGCCGGCCTCCAGGATGGCCTGGATCGACTCCTCCTTGGCGTCGCCGATGAAGCCGCAGGTATTGACCAGCAGGTAGTCCACAAAGTCCGGACGCGCCTCGGCCGGGATCACGTCGAAACCATCTCCTGCCTGAAACAGGAGATGCTCGGTATCGACCGTGTTCTTCGAGCAGCCGAGCGTCAGGACCTGTAGGGACTTACGCATCGGCTTCCTCGGAGGCCTCTTCTTCCTCAACGAAATCCAGGGAGGCGAACTGCACCAGCTGGCCGTACCAGTCGATGACCTTCTTCATGTGCGACACGTAGAAACGGTCCTCGTCATAGTCCGGGACCGCTTTCGCGAAAAGGGCCTTCAGCTCCTCGGGCGCGGACTTGGACGTCGGCGCAGGCTTGTCGCCCAGGGCTTTCTGAAGGGCCAGGAAGACCTCCTTGAGCTTGAGCTCGCCTTCGGAGGTATAGATGGAGATGTCGGCCAGGGTGTTGACGCGGCTGTGGGCGTCCAGGGCGACACGCTTCTTGGTCTCCAGGGACTCGGCGATGATGCCGTTGCGGGCCTGGGCCACGTATTCATACAGGCCGTGCTGGCCTGCCACGCTGAGGATTTTCGAAAGATCGGTTTTCATATTCTTTTCTGTTTTACTATTGTTCCAAATGGTTTCCATTATCGCGTCCAGCCGGGCGGCCAAGGCCTCGGGAGAGCCGTCGTTGACCAGGACGGCGTCCGCCGCTTCCGGGTCCACCCGCTGGGCTTTCATCCGACACCGGACCTCTTCCGGGGTCAAGCCGTCGCGGGCGCTCACCCGTTCCAGGCGCAGCTTTTCCGGCGCGTCGACCAGCAACACGCGGTCCGCCAGGGGCCGGAAGAGCGGCTTCTGCAGGAAGATCGCCGACTCCATCACGACGAAAGGCGCCGACTGGGCGTCCCGCCAGCGGACGAAATCTTCATACACGCGCGGATGCACGACGGCTTCCAACGCAGCAAGGCGCGCGGGATCGCCGAACACGGCGTCGGCGAGCGCCTGACGGTCCCAATTTCCATCCTTACCCCGCAGGGGCAGGCCCAGAGCCTTTTCGAGGGCCGGCACAAGCGTCGGATCCGTTTCGTACAAGGCCTTGGTGCGTGCGTCCGAATCATAGACCGGAATCCCCCGCTCCGAGAGCAGCGCGCAGACAGCGGACTTCCCACTGCCTATGCCACCCGTCACGACCAGCGTCTTCATTTCCCCTCCTCCACGCACTCGAAGACCTCCGGCTGCATGCTCCAGTTGATGACCCCCTGGGGCAGCGCGTCGCAGCGCGCCACGCACTTGCCGGACAGCGATCCGGCGAAATCGGCGTAGTCAATGTAGAACTGCATCTCTCCGCTCCGGTCGACCGCCATCGGGAAGACGCAGCGCAGCAGCACCTCGGCCGTCGAAGGATAGATTGATATCTTCTTGCCCGAAGGGACGTTGCGCGCTGTCAGGGACACGGTCCTGCGCAGTTCCACGTAGCGGGTCACTTCCAGGACATAGCCGACTTCCGAATCGGAAAGACGGACGTTGCGCGGCGTTTCCAGGGCGATCCGCCCCGTCTGCGTCGAACTGAGGCCGGACAGGGAGATCCGGCGCGTATAGACGCGCTCGACATTGTCCAGATAGGCCTCCGCCCCATACACGATCACGGAATCGGGCTCCAGCCGGAGCCGGTCCTTTTGCATGTACTGGGGCCGGAAGCTCAGGTAGCTGACCGGCACGACGGGGACCGTCTTGTGGTTCTCCTGCGGGAAACGGAAGGCGTAGGCGGGCGAGATAAAAGACTCCAGCCGCACCTCGCTGCCGAACAGCTCCCCGATGTGGGCACCCAAGGCGTTGGACGACAGCAGGAACTCCCCGCCCTCGTTCTGCGTCAGCAGTTCCGGCTCCACCGGGATGATGACAGGCCGGCCCCGCGAGCGCCTGCGGCAGCGGAGCACGTCATAACCGGTCGCCCGGCAGCGCGCTTCCACGATGACGGGATCGGAAGACTGGGGGAAATAGCCGGGCAGGTTGCTCTTCAGATAGACCCGGGCCTGGAGGGTCGCCGAGTAACTCTGGTTCATGTTGTACAGCAGCCAGACGCCGAGAGCCAACAGAAGGGACAGGAGAAAAACCGTCAGGTCTCTCCTGTTGACGCTCAGTTTCTCCACCAGGGGGTCCAGCCACCGTCCGGACATGGCGGGAAAGGATTACTGACCCTGGGTCGGGTCCTTCACGATCATGCCCTTGTCGACGCGGAGCTTGGTCTCGCCGTCCACCTTGAGGACGACATAGCGGTCCTTCACTTCGTCGATGGTGCCGTAGATGCCACCGCTGGTGATGACCTTGTCACCCTTCTGGAGGGCGTTGCGGAAGGCTTCCATTTCCTTCTGCTGCTTGCGCTGGGGGCGGATCATGAAGAGCCACATGATCGCGAACATCGCGATGATCATGATCCAGAACGCGCCCTGCCCCTGGCCAGGGGCGCCAGCGGGAGCGTTCGCAGGGGCTGTGGGAGCCGCCTGGAGCAATACGGTAATCAAATTCATCTTATCAGGGATTAAAAGGTTTTACAGGGAAAGGGAGAGTTTGTTCTTGATCAGGTTGTCCAGCAGGCCGTTGACGAAGGAACGGCTCTTGGGCGTGCTGTAGAATTTCGAGATCTCGACGTATTCGTTGACGGAAATCTTGTTGGGAATCTCGGGGAAATGCTCCACTTCGGCCAGGCCTGTGATGACCAGGACGGCGTCGATGACGAAAAGGCGGTCCTTGTCCCATTTCGGGACGGCGTCCGCGATCATCTGGTAGTAGCGCGCATAGCCGGTGAAGGCGCCCCGCAGGAGCCTGACGGCGAATTCCTTGTCGCTGTCCACCACGGCGCCGGTCTTTGCCGTGATCTCGCTCTGGTAGAGAGGCGGCAGCTCCCAGCGCTGTCCGGCGCCGAGCGAATCGAGCGTGCGACAGCACCAGGTCAGGGCGTAGGCCAGGTCGTCGATCCAATAGATGGACATCTCCTCCAGGATGGCCGCCAGGTCGGCGTCTTCCACCAGTTCCTCTTCGAAAATCTTGACGAAAAGGGCCGCGTCCTCACGCAGGGAGGACTTCCCGGAGTTCAGGTAGGCCTGGAAATACTCCCGGTCGCGGATGCGCTCGTAGAGCTTGCGCAGGAAGGCGTCGTTCTGGTCCCAGGACAGTTTCTTGCGGGAAAGGAGTTTCTTGAAATCGGGATCCGCCTCCAGGATGGGGGCGATGCGGTTCTGGACGAACTTCAGGTTCGGATGCCTCTCCTCCTCGGTCGGGTTGAACTTGGCGCGGGCCGCCTCGATGCGGGCGGATGCCTCGGCCGTCAGCGGCGGGATCAGGGACAGCATGTAGAGATACAAGTCCCGGACGGCCTGACAGGAAATCTCGAGCTCCGCCTCCGCCTCACGCAGAGACATCGACGGGTTCTCCGCATAGCCGTAGAGCACTTTGAAGACCTTGATTCTGAGGATCCTTCTGTTCAGCATAATTTCAACGAAAATTTTATGCAAAGATAATATAGAATCGATAAAAAATTCTATTTTTGTCTTGAAAAGAATCACACGCATTATGTACAGAGATGATTATGAAAGGGCGAATGCCCAGGAACGCGGGGCCGACGATGTGTTCTCCAAACCGGTCCGTGCCGGAAAAAGGACTTATTTCTTCGACGTCAAGTCGACGCGGGGCAATAAGGATTTCTATCTGACGATTACCGAAAGCAAGCGCAGGCAGGAGCGGGACGGCTCCTTCTCATACGACAAGCATAAGATCTTCCTCTACAAGGAGGATTTCGAGAAGTTCCGCGAGGGCCTCGACGAGGTGATCGAGTATATCAAGAACAACTGCTTCGACGGCGAGATCCCCCAGCGGGAATACACCGACGCAGACGTCAACTTCGAAGATCTTTGATGACAGCGGGTCCGCGTGACCCGTTTTTTCATACCTGACTCTATGGACGACAGAATGAAAACAATCCGCGCCGCCGCGGAATACATCCTGCAGCGGGTGGGACAGGACAAGCCCCTGGCCGGCATCGTGCTCGGCAGCGGGCTGGGCAAGCTGGCCGACGGCATCGAGGACGCGCAGGTCATCCCCTATCGGGATATCCCGGGTTTCCCGCTCTCGACGGCCACCGGCCACAAGGGCAATTTCATCTACGGCAAGCTCGGCGGCAAGACCGTCGTGGCGATGCAGGGCCGTTTCCACGGCTATGAGGGCTATCCGATGAGCCTGGTGACGATGCCCGTGCGCGTGATGAAGCTCCTCGGCATCGAGTATCTCTTCGTCAGCAACGCCGCCGGCGGCACGAATCCCTCCTTCCACGTCGGGGACCTGATGATCATCCAGGACCACATCAACCTCCATCCCAATCCCCTGATCGGGCCCAATTTCGAGGAGATGGGCCCCCGTTTCCCCGACATGACCTGCGCCTACGACCAGGAGCTGATCGCCCGGGCCGAAACCCTGGCGGAAAAACTGGGCATCCCCGTCCGGAAAGGCGTCTATTTCAGTTCGACGGGCCCGACCTACGAGACGCCGGCGGAGATCCGTTTCTTCCGTCTGATCGGCGCCGACGCGGTCGGCATGAGCACCACGCCCGAGGTCATCGTGGCGCGGCACTGCGGCATCAAGGTGTTCGGGATGTCCGTCATCACCAACAAGTGCAACACCGAGAACGTCGAGCGCAACCTCAACGACGGTGAAGACGTGGTCCGTGCGGCCGACGCCGCGGCGGACCGGATGACGGTCTTGTTCAGGGAGCTGATCGCCTCACTGTAACTTATCGATGTAGAGCACGCCGTCGAGGTGGTCGCACTCGTGCTGGAAAATGACGGCGGTGAAACCGTGGACCGACTCCACCGTATCTTTCAGCGTACGCGGATTGACGTACGCGATGTCCACGTGGCGCGAACGCAGCACGTTGCCCCGGCGTCCGGGAACGGAGAGGCAGCCCTCGGCGCCCAATTCCTCGGGGCCGTGCGTAGCCGTGATCCGGATGTTGGGATAGACTTCGAAGGGCTCGCCCGGCTTGTCGAAGCGCTGCACGGCGATCACCCGGCGGTTCAAGCCCACCTGGGGCGCCGCGATCCCGACTCCGTCCTGCTCGGGACTCGTCACCGTCGCAATCATGCGGGAGGCGAGCGTGGTGAAGGTTTTCGACCCGATCTCCCGGACCGGCAGGTCTTCCGACAACGCGCGCAGCACGGCCAGGTCCAAGGTATCCTCGACGGTCAGCACCCTCATCACGCCTTCCCCTTCCGAAACCAGCAGCCGCTCCGCTTCCGTCCACGGTTCGGCGCCATCCCGGGCGCAAGAAGCCAGGGCGGCGAAAGCGCAAAGAAGCGCGGCGGCCGTCAGGATGCATCTCATTTCAGGCCGGAACGAAGGAATTCGACGAAGCCCGGCACGGAGAGGTCATAGCCGCGCACCGGCACGAGCTGCTCCCCTTCCGGGGAAAGCAGGGCGTAGTTGGGCTGGGCGTTGACGCCGAAACGCGTCTGGGCGATGTGGGAGTTGACCCGGCCCACGTCCTTGAGCACCTTGCCGCCTTCGGTCGTGACCCAGCGGGACTCGGGCAGCTTGGTCTTGTCGTCCATATAGAGCACGGCGATCACATAGTCGTCGTGCAGGATCTGCCGCACCTGGGGGTCGCTCCAGACGCGGGCTTCCATCTCGCGGCAGTTGACACAGCCGTGGCCGGTGATGTCCACAAAGACGGGCTTGCCCTGCTCCCTGGCGGCTTCCAGGGCGGCCTCGATCGTGTCATAGCCGCTCAGGCCGTGGGGCAGGGACAGGAGCTGCGCGTCCGCCGCCGGCACCTCCTCCACAAGGGCGGGGGCATAGCGGTCGAGCACGAAATCCTGGGTCTCGATCGGCGGCAGATAGCCGGAGAGCGCCTTCAGGGGCGCGCCCCACATACCGGGAATCATATAGACCACGAAGGAGAACACGGTGATCGCCAGGGCCAGACGCCCCACGGAGAGATACTCCAGCGGGCTGTCATGCTTGAAGCGTATCTTCCCGATGAGGTAGAGGCCCAGCAGGGTGAAGACGGCGATCCAGATCGCAAGATAGACCTCGCGGTCCAACAGGTGCCAGTGGTAGGTCTGGTCGGCGACGCTGAGGAACTTGAAGCCCAGCGCCACCTCGATGAAGCCCAGGACGACCTTGACGCTGTTGAGCCAGCCACCCGACTTCGGGAGGTTCTTCAGCAGCGAAGGGAAGAGGGCCAGGAGCGTGAAGGGCAGGGCGAAGGCGACGCTGAACGCAAGCATCGTCACCATCGGAGCCCAGAACTCGCCGCTGGTGGACTTGATCAGCACGGTGCCCACGATGGGACCGGTGCAGGAGAAGGAGACCAGCACGAGGGTGAGGGCGAGGAAGAAGATGCCGGCGAGGCCTTTCTTGCCCGAATTCTTGTCGGACTTGTTGACCCAGGAGGAAGGCAGCGTGATCTCGAACGCCCCGAAGAAGGACGCCGCGAAGACCATGAACACGATGAAGAAGAGGATGTTCGGGAGCCAGTGCGTGGCGAGCCAGTTGAAGATGTCGGCCGTCACGGACGAGCCGCCCACCAGCCAGGTGATGCCGATGATCAGGCAGATCGGGACTGTATAGAGGAGCACGATCGAGAGCCCGTAGAAAAGCGCTTTGAAACGGCCCTGGGCAGGCGTTTCGGAGCCTTTCATGAAGAAGCTGACGGTCATCGGGACCATGGGGAAGACGCAGGGCGTCAGCAGCATCGCGAAGCCCCAGAGGATGGCCTCCAGGATCAGGGCCCAGAGCGAGCCCTTGCCCTTGCTTTCCGCCGCCGGGGCGACGGAATCTTCCGCAGGGGAAAGGGTCTCGGTAAACGCCCAGTCCTCGGGCGTACGGCAGGCGTCCCCGCTGCAGGAACTCCAGCCCACGGTGCCGGACAGCGCCTTCAGGCCGGCCTTGGCCTTGAAACGCTGGGTGATGACGTAGCGGCCCCGGATGACCTTGGCCCCCTTGTATTCCGAGGGCTCGTACTCCTCCGTCGGGGCGCCGAGCAGCTCGATGCCGTCGGTCGAGTCGAATTCAAGCGTCGTCCCGGACCACTCGTCGTCCATGGGGTGCGTGTAATAGCCGTCCTCGACAGTGCCGCTGAGGACCAGTTCATACTCCCCGTCCCCGAGCTCCCGCACGGCGGAAGTCCAGTTGACGGAAGGTCCTTCGGCGAACTGCATCGCCAGGGCGAGGACCAGGGACAAAAGCTTGATCATGGCCGATTATTTTGCAAATGCGACGGAACGGGTCGCGCGGATGACCGTGATCTTGACCTGTCCGGGGTAGGTCATTTCTTCCTGGATCTTCTGGGCGATCTCGGTGGAGAGGGTCGCGGCCTGCTCGTCGGTCACTTCCTCGGCGCCGACGATGACGCGCAGCTCGCGGCCGGCCTGGATGGCGTAGGCCTTGGTCACGCCCGCATAGGCCGAAGCCAGGTTCTCCATATCCTTGAGCCGCTTGATGTAAGACTCGATGACCTCGCGGCGGGCGCCGGGACGGGCGCCGGAAATCGCGTCGCCGACCAGCACCAGCGGGGAGATGATGGAGGTCATCTCCATCTCGTCGTGGTGGGAACCGATCGCGTTGCAGATCTCGGGACGCTCCTTGTACTGCTCCGCCAGTTTGGCGCCGAGCAGGGCGTGCGGCAACTCGGGATCGTCTTCGGAGACCTTGCCGATATCATGCAGGAGGCCGGCGCGCTTGGCGAGTTTGGGATTCAGGCCCAGCTCGGAAGCCATGATGGCGCAGATGTTGGCCACTTCGCGGGAGTGCTGCAGCAGGTTCTGGCCGTAGGAAGAACGATATTTCATGCGGCCGATGAGCTTCACCAGCTCGATGTTCATCCCGTGGATGCCAAGGTCGATGCAGGTGCGCTTGCCGGTCTCGAGGATCTCGTCGTCCAGCTGCTTGCGCACCTTGGCGACCACCTCTTCGATGCGGGCGGGATGGATGCGGCCGTCCACCACCAGCTGGTGCAGGGCCAGGCGCGCCACTTCACGGCGGACCGGATCGAAGGCGCTCAGCAGGATCGCGTCGGGCGTGTCGTCCACGACGATTTCGACGCCGGTCGCGGCTTCCAGGGCGCGGATATTGCGGCCTTCACGGCCGATGATGCGGCCCTTGATCTCGTCGTTGTCGATGGGGAAGGTCGTGACGGCGTTCTCGATGACGGTCTCCGTCGCCGTACGCTGTATCGTGCTGATCACGATGCGCTTGGCTTCCTTGGCGGCATTCAGCCGGGCTTCGTCCATCGTATCGTTGATATAGGCCTGGGCGGCCGTGCGGGCCTCCGCCTTCATGTTTTCCATCAGTACCGTCTTGGCCTCTTCGGAGGTCATGCCGGCGACGGTCTCGAGCTGCTTGTTGACCTGGGCGGTCAGTTTATTAAGCTCCTCGGACTTGCGCTCGTAGCTTTCGCGCTGGGCGTTGAGGGACTTCTTGGCGTTCTCGGCGTCGTTCAGTTTGCGGGAAAGCTCCGCGGTCTGCTGGCCGAGGGCGCTTTCCTTCTGGGCGATGCGGTTCTCCGCTTCGCGCAGCTGGGCGTTCTTGTTGCTGACAAACTGCTCGTGCTCGCTCTTGAGCTGGAGGAACTTCTCCTTGGCCTGGAAGATCTTTTCTTTCTTGATGGCCTCGCCTTCACGCTCGGCTTCGACGAGGATCTGCTCCTTGCGGCCCTTGAGGCGGGCGCGGTGGATGAGTATGTAGAGGGCGAGGGCCAGGGCGGCGCCTGCGACCAATCCTATAAGTAACCAGAGTAACATGTTGGTATATATTTGTTGTTTATAGTTTTACATAGCAAAAGCGGCCGCTCCCCGTCACGGGAAGCAGCCGCAGTCATTTATGAAAAAGCCGTTAGTCGGGTTGTCAGAAAAATCTTGACGACACGGTTTGGGCTCCACCGCGTATCAGACATCCACCGTCCCGCCGAAGCGGAATCCCCGAAGGTGACATTGGTCCGTCATCAACGCCGCGAGGTACCCGGTTCCCTTATGGGTGTTGTTTTCAGCAAAAGGAACTAACGGCTACTTTCTGTCAATGCTGTCCAGATAACCTGTCATTTCGTCCAGGAGCTTCTTCTCCCCCTCCTCGCGGGCCGCGAGCTTGCGCTGCACGGCGATGCGGTTGACCGTCTCGTTGAGCGTGACGAACACCAGCTTGTCGAGCATGTCCTTGTCGGGATACTTGGCGTCGTACTGGGCCAGGCGCTTGTTGATCGCCTCGGCGGCGATCCGCATGATCTGCTCCATTTCCGGGGTGGCCGCCTTCAGCGGATAGTCCTTCCCGGCGATTTTCAGCGTGATGCTCTGGTCCATATCAGTCCTTTTCCAACAAAGAGATGCATTTGTCGATCTCGCGGATCAACTTGTCGATCTTTTCCCTCGCGGCGGAGGAGCTATCTCCGCCCGACATAAAGGCTCCTTTCAGTTCCAGGGTGCGTACCTGGTCCTTCAAGTCATCTGTCTGCTTCCTGCAGGCCTCGCTGGCGGCACGTTCCTTCTCGAGCTCGGCCGCGAGGGCGTCGGCACGCTCGCGCTGGGCTTCGTAAAGGGCGATGAGTTTCTCAAAATTGGCTTTGATCTCGTTCAACATGGTGCTGTCAACAATGCCTAATCCTTGCAAATATAATAAAAAGTGATCATTTATCAAAAATTATTTCCCGAACAGCAGCTTCATATCAGCCTCCAGGGCCGGGGCGGCGAGCTTTTCGGGGACGAAGGACCAGCGGCCGACCAGGGCGGGGTCGGAAACCGAGGCGGGGTCGACGGTGCCGGCTTCCTTGATGTAGTCGTAGATGAGGGTGCGGACTTCCGGGTACTTGCCGACGATGCGCTCCGGCTCGTCATCCGTGTTGACGCCGGCGCCCCTCGGGAGCAGACCGCCGCCACCGCTGGCGCGGTAGGAGGTCATCGCCACGCGGTAGCGCGCCACCGGGTCGAAGGGGGCCCCGGACGCGAGCGAGGCGATGGAGACCCGTTCGCCGGCAGGCTTCGTCACGTCGACCGTGTAATTGATGCCGGCCGCCGAGTCGAAGTTGTAGGTCCGGGCCGGGAAGGACCAGCGGCGCTGGCCCGTGCGCGGATCGTCCCGCGGCTCGATCTTGAGCAGGCGCTCCCCGGGGCGGGTCACCGTGTTGATCCAGTCATCGTAGGAGAACTCCAGGTAGTCCTTGATTTCCTGGCCCGTCATCTCGACGACGAAAAGCTGGTTCTCATACGGATAGATCGTAAACATGTCGTTGAACACCAGCTGCCCCGCCTTGACCCGGCCGTTGTAGGTAAGGGGCGCCGCCATCGAAACCTGCGCGCCCGTCGCCTTCAGGCAGACCGTGTGGATGAGGTTCAGGTAGGGGCACATGCCCGTGAACGCATCCCGGGTCCGGAGATCGGCCGTCAACTCCCCTACCGGCCTGAGCGTGAAAGCCTTGACCGCTTCGTAATCGGGACGGAAAGCCTCCCGCATCGCGGGATCGGCCTTCTGCGCGTCGACCGGGATCAGGGACGCTTCCATCTCTCTGGAAACGACCCTACGATGCTTGACCGTCACGGTAATCTGCCCATGTCCGACATAGCGCATGTGGCTGCCGGAATTGATCAGGCAAATGCCGTCCTCGGCCAAAGTCAGTGGCCGGTGATCGTGCGCGCAGACCACGAAATCCACCCCGTGCAGCGTCTGGAGCAGTTCCTTACCCTGGCTGTCCAGTCCGTGTCCGTCACCGCTGCCGGTCCCCGTGTGGGCCGCGACGATCACGACCTGCGGATGCTCCCGGAGCCGGACGGCGTCCACATCCTCCTGCACCAGCGGGATCAGGGACTTGAAATCCAGCCCCGACCAGAGACTCTCGTCCAGCCAGTTCTTCATATTGGGATTGTTATAGCCCAGGACGGCGACCTTCAGGCCCGCCTTGTGGAAGATGGCGTAGGTCGCGAAATAGGGATCCCCGGTGGAGGTATCGAACACGTTGCCGCCCAGGAAATGGATCCCCCGCGCATCGAATTCGGCCGCGACCCGGTCGTACACCGGATGGCCGGTCTCGATGTCGTGGTTGCCGCCGACGACGGCGTCATAGCCGAGATACTCCGCCAGGCGCGGAAAGACGTGGGGCGCGGCGGTATCCACATAGTTGAAATAGTACGAAGCGTTGTCCCCCTGCAGGAAGTCGCCCGCATCCAGGAGCAGGACATTCTCTTCCCCGGCCGCGTTGCGCACGCTGTCCACATAGTATTTGAGCGCAAACATCGAACGCCGAACGCCCCCGCCCACGTAGGTGGAATCGAAGTAGGAGCCGTGGATGTCGTTGGTGGTCAGCAGTTGGAGCGTATAGACGCCGTCCTTCGGGCCGCAAGCAGCCAAAAGAAGGACCAGGAAGAAAAAACTGAGCTTTTTCATACGATTCGGTCACAAAAACAACGAAAGATAAGCATTTCTTCCGGCATATCGTTATTTTTGCGTTTATGAAACTGCAAACCACCGTTTCCTTCCCGCCCAGCCGTATCGGCATCGGTCCCGACGACCGGATCCTGGTCCTCGGCAGCTGTTTCGCCGACCAGGTTGGGGCGCGGATGCTGCAGGCCGGTTTCCAGGCCTGTGTCAACCCTTTCGGCACCCTGTACAACCCCTTCTCGCTGGCTTCGGCGCTGTCCCGCCTCTGCGACGGCCGCCCCTTTACCGAGTCGGAATGCGTGGAAATGGGCGCCGGCGCGGGCCTGTTCTGCTCGTTCAGCCACCACACTTCTTTCGCCCGCCCGACCCAAGAGGAATTCCTGGACCACGCCAACCGCGCCCTGGAAGAGGCCGCCGACTTCTGGCGGGATTGCAACAAGGCGGTAATTACCCTCGGCACCGTCTTCTGCTGGCTGCACGACGGCGCCGTCGCGGCCAACTGCCTGAAGCGTCCGGCATCGGAGTTCGAGCGGGTCGAAATGACCCTGGAGCAGGTCACGGCCGTCCTGCGGAGTATCGTGGTGAGCAGTCCGGGAAAGGAATTCATCTTCACCGTCAGCCCGGTGCGGCACCTGGGCGACGGCGCACACCTCAACCAGCTCAGCAAGAGCACTTTGC
>JAEEGI010002881.1_pt1 | contig 41535 bp, 33 predicted proteins | sample 8958751 | NCBI WGS metagenome assembly JAEEGI01 (sample SAMN16246545, study PRJNA631951) | gut metagenome | biome: gut microbiome; feature: rumen; material: KS-attached | host: Bos | place: Iran: Karaj | collected 2018-10 | reverse complement strand
CTGATAAAGCAGCCAATCGTACTTATAAATATCCTTTTCGGGAAAACGATTGGGCCACAAGAGCCTTTTACATAAATACAAAGAAGGTGACCAATAATCTCTTATTAGTCACCCTCTTTAGGGCGGAGAGACCGAGAGTCTGGCTGCTCAAAGGATGGAAGTTTCTGCCGATGGGGTGCGGAGCGTGCCTACCGGCCAGATGGTAAAGCGTGCCGCTCCCGGAGGGGAGGGTCTGGTGATGGATCATCTGAATCCCGAAGCCCTGAAGCTCTACCTGGCCCGCTTCGACAGTGCTTTTGCCTCGGCGCCAGCCCCAGATGTTTGGTTCAACGACTCCTACGAGGTGTTCGCCGCCGACTGGACCCCGGCTTTTCCGGAAGTGTTCAGTAAGCGCTACGGCTATGATATCAGGCCTTATCTTCAGGATCACACGCTTCCGGGTTATTACGCAGCAATTTGCGACTATCGCGAATGCATGGGGCAGATGCTGTTGGAGAACTTCCTTAAGCCCTGGGTGCGCTGGTGCCACAAAAAAGGCTCTCTGGTGCGCAACCAGGCTCACGGTTCGCCGGCCAATCTGCTGGACGCTTATTCTGTGGTGGACATTCCTGAATGCGAGACCTTCGGACGCACTGATTTCGACCTTCCCGGGCTTCGTAAAGATCCTATAATCAAGCATAACGACGGCACGGTAGCGGCTCTTAAGTTCGCCTCTTCGGCCGCCCATGTAAGCGGAAAACGTTATGTCAGCTGCGAAACCCTGACATGGCTCACGGAGCACTTCCGCACTTCGCTCAGTCAGGCTAAACCCGAGATTGACAAGGTCTTCGCCGCAGGAGTGAACCATGTGGTTTTCCATGGAGCACCTTATTCTCCGGCGGGCGCGGAATTCCCAGGCTGGATGTTCTATGCTGCCGTGAACATGTCTCCCACCGGAGGGATGTGGCGCGACGCTCCGGCCCTTTTTAAATATGTAGAACGCTGCCAGGCCTTCCTTTCTGCAGGCAGTCCCGATACAGATTTCCTGCTATACTTCCCGGTATATGACCTTTGGAACAGCGCCAGCGAATGGCCCTACATGGCATTCGACATCCATAGCATGGGCTGGCGCATGCCCGATTTCATAAACTGCGTAAACGCCATTCTGGCGGCGGGATATGATGTGGACTATGTGAGTGACGCCCAGCTGCAGGAGCTTAAGCCCGGCAAGCCGGTGATAGTGCCGCCCTGCCGCTTTATGCCTGCTGAGACCGCCCGACGCCTGGTGCAGCTGCAAAAGAGGGGAGTGCCGGTGCATTTTGTAGATCGTGTCCCTGAAGATGTGCCCGGCCTTCGCGACAGCTGTGCAAGGAGAAAGGCCTTCCGTCGTGCCGCCGCTGCATTCTGCGAGCCTGAATGCCTGCAGGCGATTCTGGCTCGCTACATTCCTGAGACTTTCAAATCCGAGCTGGGCGGCGAGTTGCTGAGGCGCCGTAACGAAAGCGGAGGCTGGAACTACTTCCTTGCAATGCTGCAGGATAAGCCGCTTGACGGCTGGGTGAAACTGGCGACTCCCGCAGCATCGGCCATTATTTACGACCCGATGACTGGAGAATCCGGTCTGGCAGAACTTAGGCAGGCTGCGGACGTTTTGCCTGAAATCCGCCTTCAGCTGCGCCCCGGTGAATCCCTGCTGCTCAAGACTTTCCCCGTTAAGGTTGATACCGATGCCTGGCGCTACCGCAGCTACGGAGAGCCGCTGCCTCTGGACGGGGGCTGGAAGCTTTCCTTCCCCGAAAGCGAGCCTGCGATTGAAGGCGAATTCGCTCTTAAGTCTCCCTGCGACTGGACATCTCTGCCAGCTGCTGAGGCTAAAGTGAATTATGCCACAGCCCTCTACTGCACTGTCTTCAATGTAGAAGATCCCTCGGTAGCGGACGACTGGGAACTGGACCTGGGCGATGTGCGCGAAAGCGCCGCCGTGAGCGTGAACGGCCACGATGCAGGCACTGTGTTCGCAGTTCCTTTCCGCATATGTATAGGGGAGTATCTGAAGGCGGGAGCAAATACGCTGGAAGTGCGCGTGACCAACCTTCAGTCCAACCGTATTGCCGATTTCGACCGCAGAGGAGTGCAGTGGAAGATATTCGGGGACATCAACGTAGTGAACATATACTACGCTCCGGCCGACTTCAGCGGTTGGAAGACCGATGCGTCGGGACTTTGCGGCCCTGTGCTGCTCAGGCCCTGTTACTGCGAGTCGGAGTAGATATTCAGAATAATGTAATCGCGAAGGTCTTCGCGCTCGAGTATGTCCCGGGTGCGGAACCATACGTGGCCGGAAGCATACCAGCAGTCGCGCACCAGTTCAACCTGGCGGCCGAATTCCTCCACATCGGCGAAGCCGGACTCAATTCGCCTGTTGCTGAACATGGGATCGTGCTTATAGGCTGCCAGGCCTATGTACAGAGGCACTCCGTTCATCACTCCCTGCCATTCTTTAAGCACCCTCGGGAAAGCGGCATAATCGCCCCTGCCTATGCTCCAGTAAAGCTGCGGGAGCAGATAGTCCACGCTGCCCTGGCGTATCCAGCGGCGCGGATCGGCGTAGAGGCGGCAGGTATTGGAAACGCGGCCCTGGGGAGAAACTCCGAACACTGCGTCAGGCTTGACTTCATGAGTGGTCTCGTGAAGAACTTCAACTATCCTGTCTATATTGCTGAACCTCCATTCTTCCAGCGATTTGCCGGCACCGTAAGCAGCAAAGAGGGTGGAGTCGTTCCATGCTCCTGGTGCGCTCCACGGGCGTTTGTCGTCACGCAGTCCGTCGGGATAGAAGTAGTCGTCGATGTGAAGCCCGTCCACGTCGTAGCGGGTGAGAATCTCGCGGGCTATGTCTGAAAGGAACTGCGCCACTTCCGGATTGCCCGGATCCAGATACTCGCGGCCGCGGTAGTCGTGCACCCATTCTGGATGGGCGTATTTGACCTGAGTACGTGCCCTTGCCGTGGAATCGCTCAGGCTCACGCGCAGGGGATTTATCCAGGCGTGCAACTGCATCCCGTTCTCATGAGCCACCTGCACGGCTATCCCAAGAGGATCGAAGTAGGGCGACATGCCTTCCACGCCGGTCAACTGACGGCTCCAGGGGAGGATGTCCGAGGAGTACATGGCGTCCATCTCTCTCACAGCCTGGAAATAGAGGGTGTTGCAGCCCATGGCAGCAAGTTCCCTTATGGTGGAGATGAGATCGCTGCGCTGCACGAAGTGCGAGCGTTCGCCACGCGGCCAGTCGAGCCCGCCCACCGTAGCCAGCCATACTCCGCGCTGCTCCTCCATCACAAGGCCCTCGTCCCCAGCAACTGCCCGGCAACTGCCCGGCCGTCCCCGGCACTCCCGGCAACCCGGCCCGCCGCAGAAACCTGCCCCGCAAGCGGCTGCAGGGCCAGGAACAAGGCCAGCAGTATGGAACACGGGCGTTTCATTATTTACAATTCGTAATCTTTGAGGTTCAGGCGGCCCAGGATGTCCATGTGCATGTAATGGTCGCGGCGTTGTGGGGCTTTCCCAGCTATGAGGCTCTCCGCGAACAGTGACACTACGTTGTAGGCCTGCATGGGGGAGCGGCGCGTCACTAAATACTCCACCAGGCCTTCGCGTACGGCATCGAGGTTGCGCTGCAGATCGTCGTAACCTACCACGCTGCGCTCCGGGTCGGGATGCATGCGAAGGAATGGCACCATTAGGTGCACGCGCGAATTGGCCATGGTAAAGTGCTTTATTTCAGGATGTTTCCTGCAGAAATCTTCCAGAATATTGAGCGCTTCATCAGGGTTTTCAGGAGGAATGAACACGGTAGAAACGCGGCATCCGGGCAGATGATCGCGAAGGTAGCGCATGAAGCCGTCGCGGCGGAGTTTGTTCGGATCGGCAGGGGATTTTCGGCGGATACGTACGAAAGCTATGTCGCCCACCTGCTGCCTGTGGGTGAGCAGATAGGCTCCCAGATAACCGGCATCCCAGGGGTCGGCCCCGCAATATACGGTGTATGGTAGATCGTCCACTTTGCGGTCCACGAAGGCGTACGGAATACCTTGCTTCAGGAGTTCGGCCGTAAAGAGCCTGAGTTCATCCTCGAACACCACGTTCATCACCACCCCGGAGGGGCGGCTTTCCAGCACTTCGCGGCAGGCCTCCCGGTACGACTCCAGACTGTCGGTGTCGAAACGGTGCAGGCTAACGCTCACCGAGTGCGACCTGTCAGCCTCGGCAGCCTGGAAGAATCCGTCCTTCACCACGTCCCAATAGTCCCCGGGCCCGGCCTCTGGAATGAGGCAGGCTATGGTGTAGCGCTTTTTCGAAGCAAGCCTTGCTGCAACCGGATTTGCGCTGTAGCCGAGCTTGGCAATGGCATCACGCACCTTGCCGGCGGTTTTTTCCGAAACGCCGCCGCGGTTGTAGACTACCCGGTCCACGGTGCCCCTCGCAACGCCCGCAAGGCGCGCCACATCGAAGATGGTAGGATTGCCTTTATCGCCCATAGACCACAAATATACTGAACCTGCAGAAAAAAAGCAAATCCGCGGCACCCAGGGAAGGGGCGCTTACTTGATTCCGTAACGGCGGAGGATTCTAAGGAGAGGCTTTTCTATGGAGCGCATCCAGAGGTAGTAGCCGTAGTCGTCCGGATGGATGCCGTCCACGGCCCATTCGTGGGAGCCGTCGCCGGCATTTGTCTGGATAAAATAAACGTCCTTGTATTTCTTTACAGCAATGCGCATGAGAGAATCTGCCGTATGCCGCCTGTCGTACTCCCGGTCTTCTGTGCGATAGTCAAAATTGCCCCTTTCCCGGGGTATGGTCTGCTGGAAAATAAGCGGCTTCCCGGGATGGGCCTTGCTCATGCGCTCGATGAATGGAAAGAGCCTTTCCCTTATCATCTTGCCGTCCGGGTTGGAGAAAGTGTCAAATACATAGGCATCGGCCTCTACGTCCTCCAGCACCGTGGCAAAATATGGTTGCATTTTGCAATTGCCGCTGCAGCCGAGGGAAAGCATCTGCAAGCCCGTACGGCGGGTGAACTGGGCGGGATAGGACATTCCGGCGCGGCTGGTGGATATTCCGTGGGTATAGCTTGAGCCGTATATTGCAATGCGGTGCCGGAAGGGGCTTTCAATGGCCTCCAGAGTGCTCCCTTCTTCAACACCAATCTGGATGGAATCCATAGAACTGTAGATGGGGAAATACAGAAGGCACTCCTTCATGGTTGTGTCCATGTTGTTTATGAGGGACATGATGGCATCTGGTTGCGTGGGGGAGGGCGCCACATTCTCTGCCCATATCCATTTGCCGCCGCGGCTTATGTAAAGGTCATAACCGTGGGAGGCCAGCCTCATGGTATGGTCGGACTGGAATGAATAGTCTCCCGATGCTTTTATTTTTATAGAGGAAGAATTGGTCCTAAACACGACTGCAAGGCCCGATGAGCACCGTACCTGGAAATTCTCGCGCGTTGTAAAGCCTTTATAAACAGAGGTATCAACCCTGTGATAAGGATTGGAGGTGGGCATTATCTTGCCGATGATATTAAGGCTCGATGCTTCAGTGTACACATATTTGGCATCCCTGGGTGTGCGCTGCGCAAACAGAGGCGCAGTCCCCGTCATAATGATAATTATTCCAACCAGAGATAATTTTATAATGGTGCGTGTCATATTATGGATGATTTTGTATGAAATATGGCAAAAATATAACCCTTGAAAAAAATACAGAAAGTTTTGGAAATTTAAATATTATACCTAACTTTGCATAAAACCGGGCACGTGCCCGGTCGCAAAAATAAAGAAAAAAAACGAAAAAGCAAAAAAGAGACCGATGAATAAAACCAAATCTATCGTAGCTGTTATGCTCTCCTTTTTCACGATGGGGTTCGTGGATATGATAGGTATTGGCTCGAATTATGTTCAGCAGGATCTTGCACTTACTGATTCTCAGGCAGGTCTGATGCCCTCGCTGCTCTTCTTCTGGTTCCTGGTTTTTTCTGTTCCGACAGGAATGCTGATGAAGCGCATCGGTAAGAAGAAGACTGTGATGTTGAGCATAGTAGTGACTGCCATCTCGCTTAAACTCGCATCAACGCTGACTTTCGGACAGTTTGTGAAGGCAATAGCTTCATTTATCGCTCCATATATCGCCATGTGGGGTGCTACTGCAGTAATCCCTTCCTTTGGCCTCGGATGGAAAGTTATTTTCCCCATTTTTGCTTTGGTTACTCTTATTACACTGTTTGTACTGGGGACGACCCAAATTGATGAGAAGGGATTTAATGTGGGAACAACATCCATTTCCGAGTGTTTTAAAATGTTGGGGGATCCTTTCATCCTGTTTTGCTTCTTATGTATTGTTTGCCATGTAGGAGTGGACGTGGGCACAAATACATATGCTCCGAAAATCCTTATGGCGCGCCTCGGCCGCACCCTTGACGAGGCGGCATCTGCAACCTCCATCTATTTTATTTTCCGCACAATTGGATGCCTCTCCGGTAGTTTTATTCTTCGAAAGATGTCTCCAAAGGCATTTTTCACTATATCTGCGTCGATGATGGCCGCCTCGATGGTCAATACTATTAACGGCTCACACTCCTGAGCTTATTTACGCCGGTATTGCCATGGTCGGATTCGGTAATTCAAATATATTCCCGATTTACTTTAGCCAAGCCATTACTCATAATCGGGACAGAGAACCGGAAATCTCAGGCCTTATGATAATGGGATTGTTCGGTGGAACGATTTTCCCGTTCGCGATGGGACTGGCTTCTGATGCAATGGGTATTATAGGAGCCCTTCTTGTCTTGAGTATAGGGGCATGCTATATTTTGTTCATGTCTTCAAAAATCAAAAAGACCATATGAAAAGAAGTTCCTTGTTAATAATTCTTGTTTTGTCGATGTCGATACCGATGTGGGCGCAATATAATCCACACCCTGGAGGTATCAATTATGACGAAAACTTCAGGGGACAATTTCACTTCAGTCCTAAAAGCGGATGGATGAATGACATCAACGGGCTTGTCTTTTCAGGAGGGAAGTACCACATGCTATACCAGTGGGGAGAATCTGTCCGTCATGGAGGTTATGCAACCTCTGAGGATTTATTGCACTGGACAGATAGAGGCATTGCTCTGATTCCCAAGAAAACATTTCTTCAGGGAGCAACGCAGAATGTATCCGGAGATCAGATTTTTTCCGGTAGCGCAGTTGTCGTTAAAGGAAAAACAGCAAAAAGAATAACTGGTTGTTCCAAAGAAGCTATTGTGGCTGTATATACCGGCACGGGAAAGGGAACATGCCTTGCATGGAGTAATGATAATGGTGAGACCTGGCACGATTATCCAGGCAACCCTGTCGCAAATCCCACGACAATAAAACACAATTATCCCCGGGATCCGGTTGTCTTTTATCATGAACCGTCGAAGAAATATATCCTTGCGATTTATGAAAATGGCACTTCATTTTATTGCTCGAATGATTTGATTGAATGGCATTTTTTGAGCAATATCGAATTTGGATTTGAATGTCCGGACATGTATGAATTGCCTCTTGACGGGGATGCTAATAATATGAAATGGGTTCTTTGTGATGCTAAGGGTAGCTATTTAGTGGGGGATTTCGATGGAGAAAGGTTCATTCCTTGCGGACAGAAACCATTATTGATGACCTGCGGCCCTGATTTCTATGCATCCCAGACTTTTCCAGCAGGAGGTTTGGCAGATAAGAATGACGGGAGAATAATTCAAATAGCCTGGATGGATCGATGGAATGGAGGATGCGGAGAAACTGTATGGAAAAGAAACGCAACGTTTCCAGTCGAATTGGGGCTTGTTTCTCGTGGTGACAAAATGTGTGTTACCAGAAATCCCATTGAAGAAATAAAAGCTTTATACACCAATACATGGAAATGGGAAGCCCAAACGCTCACGGAAGACAATAACCTTTTCAAACAGAACAACAATTCTTCCAAAGGTCTCAGGAAAAGAGTCTTCGATCTGAAAGCGGTGTTTGATCTTAACGGTTGTGGAGCAAGCAGATTCGGCTTTCAGATAGCGAATAAAACAATTGCGTACAATGTTGATGGCGGAGTCCTTCTTGATAATAAGCTGCTTCCCGGCCCCGATGGGAAATTGGAATTAAGAATTCTTGTGGACTGGGGACAACTGGAAGTATTTGCGGATGGAGGAGCATATTCATACTGTGAACAGTTTGCATTCTCGCCTGATGGTAAAGGAAAACTCTCCTTTTTCACAGATGGTCCTGTGTCTCTTGTTTCAATGGAATTAAACGAGATAGGGAGTATATGGGAACAAAAATAGCCTTGAACGAAAAACAAATAATATAACCTATATGAAACACTTAAGAACATTCCTCGCATCTGCAATCGCTCTTATGATTGCCACTTCATGTCATGAAGAAGTTCCCTCTGTCAAAGATGAAATCTCGGCAAACCCTACGGAAGTATCCCTTCCTGCGGACGGTTCTTCATCAGTCAGTGTGACTGTCACAGCGTCAAGTAATGACTGGAAGATTGTAAAAGACAATGAATCTGCCTGGATATCTGCTGTCCCTGAAGGGGACAACTCGGTATTGGTAAGCGCAGGTGCCAATACGGCAGAATCGGTCCGAAACGGATCATTTTCCCTTGTTTGCGGTTCTGCTTCTCAAGTCGTAAAGGTGACTCAGGCCGCTGCCAGAGTAGATGTCGTAACAACTGATAAAAACTCTGTCGATTTGGATGCGTCCGGCGCTCCTTCCCAAGAGATTAAGGTGACCGCCAATGGCAACTGGACCGTGACCGTAGATGAGGCGAATTCCTGGATTATTGTTACTCCATTATCGGGTTCGGAGGGTGAAGGTACGATTTCTGTTTCAGCAGAAGTCAATACGGTTCAAGAGGCTCGAAGCGGAGCATTCGTCCTGACTTGTGGAAAAGCAAGCACAAGGGTTACGGTTTCTCAGGCCGCAGCCCTGCCGCCTTCGAAAAAGGTCAGCATCAAATTCGGTTCAGATGATCCCATAGACATAGAAAGCACAGGTGACGGTATTTACGAATCAATTGTGAACCGTCCTGCTACTGGAACATTCTATATTATCATAGAAGAGGATACATTCGGTTTTCTTTCCCATAGTGGTGCCGGCGGACTTGGGGATGACTGCACGGATAAGAATTCCGGCCTCCCCGTGGAGTTCCTGGGCAGCATTCCCTACAAGTTTGTCGTAAACAAGGCAATTGGTTCGATGGATATGTCGGATGCGAAATGTCCTTTCACGCTCAGTTATTCCGAGGCCGGAAGGATGAAAGTTAGAATTGATATCAGCAAAGATGTGCCTACGTATTATCTGGAAAACTATGAAGAAGATTCTTCCGTGGTATACAATGAGCAGTTTGATCTGCTTCTCGGCGGAGGAAGTTACTTCCTGGCGATAAAGACATATACTACCCCGATGAAAGACGGGAAGGGTGATGCATATGGGCAATGGAAGACCGCTGTATCCAAGATTACCCAGCCTGATTTTAACGTCTCATTCTGGGGCGGAGACGACGACACTGCAACCAAAGGACTTTGCAAGGAATTCCTGAGTGCGCTTGGAATTGACGAATGGGTGAACCCGGAGGGCTCGAACTACGGCTATCAGTTTCAGGCTTTGCACATAGGTGCTTCTTCCTGCGAGTTAGCGGCCGTTTATTCCCCTAAGTTTAAAGCTCTTACTGGCCCTACAGACGTATCCGTTACTCTTGATTTGTTCCGTTTCGCTACAGGCACGACTGCAGATGTATCAATCGAAGTCGTCGGTGGTGGCCAGATCTCCGAGGGTAAAACGACAGTCGATTACACGGATTGGAATGACAGGACTCCAAAGACGGAAACATGGGATATTTCAAGTCCCGTAACATCGTATATTTTGTCGGACAACGAGTATTTCTCTCATACAACCACATGGAACGATGCCTCGGCCACCAGTGCGAATGCGAAGATACTCAAGCCCATAAGCCATATGAACTTCACGATTAATGGTGCAACTCCCGAGACCAGATTGTACATCTCGTCAGCTGCCAATCAGCGTATTCAGATTCATGGACTGAAAGTTGTCAGGAAATAGAAATGATCAGTATCAAAAAAATAATTCTGCTGGTATCTGTACTATGCCTTTCTCTGGCGGCGGCAGCTCAAAGCGAATCCATTAGAGGGACAATCCTGGATACCGATGGCCTGCCCGTTATCGGAGCGGCAGTTATTATTCAGGGTACTTCTGTTGGAACGTCTACTGACCTGGATGGCAGATTCATTCTTTCCGTGAATCCCGGTCAGACAATTGAAATATCTTCAATAGGTTTCAAGACCAAAACAGTCGTGGTCACGGAATCTGTCGAATACGATATCCTGTTGGAACCGGATGCCCTGTTCATGGATGAAATCGTAGTCGTCGGATATGACACCCAGAAGAAAGTCAACCTTACAGGCAGCGTGTCATCACTTCCTGTTGAGGTAATGGACAACAGGCCTGTCGTGCAGGCTTCCACTGCACTTCAAGGAACGATGCCAGGTGTGACTGTGTCGACGCATGGAGGAGCTCCCGGAGACGACAGCCCCAGCATCCGTGTGCGAGGTCTGGGAACTTTTGGCACATCCAGTTCCGCGCCCCTCGTTCTGATTGACGGGATTGAAGGCGACATGAACACAGTTGACGCCAACCAGATAGAGTCAATATCCGTACTTAAGGATGCAGCGTCTTCTGCAATTTATGGATCCCGCGCCGCAAACGGAGTTATTCTCGTCACTACCAAGCGTGCCTCAAAGGAAAAATGTTCAGTTACCTACAAGGGGTATGTCGGATGGCAGGTCCCGACTGCCCTGCCAGAACTGGTAACCGCGGAGGAATACATGATTCTTTCCCGTATGGCAACTGAAAATGACGGAGGCACATCGATATATACTGACAGCTATATTCAGAATTATCGCAAGAACAACTATCACGATTCAGACAATTTTCCGATAACGGACTGGCAGAAAGAGATTCTTCAGGGAGACGGGTTTACAAATAATCACAACCTGACCGTCAACATGGCAGGGGAAAGAGTCAAGAATGTGATAAACTTCGGCTACGTATCCCAGAATGGTATTATCAAAAACACTGATTTCCAGAGATATAACCTAAGGACGAATACAGACATCCAGGTCGCGGAAAAACTCTCTCTCCGTCTTGACCTCACAGGGTCGTACGGCGTCCGGAACTATATGCCGGAGCAGAGCAGCATCATTTCGTTCATGAATGCAAGGGATCCTTTGATGCTGGCGAGATGGTCTGATGGTAGTTATGCTCCCTTCACCGGCGGTTCGTTGAACGTGCTACCCTATCTTGAGGGTATGGGAGGCAACACGGAGCAACGGAGAATTAATCTTGGCCTTGCTGCTGAATTGGTGTATAAACCGTTTAAATGGTGGACAATATCAGGAACGGCCGCACCACGGTACGTTCAGAATCATACTCACGCTTTTGTGAATAAATTCTTTTACCATTCAGACCCTTACGGCTCAATCTCGACGACAAGCAACGTAGAACATAATTCCGTCACGGAATCGCAGAATCAGTATTATTACGGCAATTACTATGTCACGACCATGTTCCAGCATCTTTTTGAAGGAGGACATTATGCTAAAATCCTTCTCGGTGCGTCCAACGAAAGCATGGATAACAGGAACTACTCGGGATACAGGCAGGACTTTGACTATCCGGAATATCAAGTTCTCAGTGCGGGAAGGGCGGATGAAACCCAGACCTCTGGCGGCACCCGCAACCGCTGGAGACTGATTTCTTTCTTTGCACGCGCCAACTATAATTTCAAGGAACGCTATCTTTTCGAAGCCAATGTGCGATTTGACGGCTCTTCCAGGTTCGCAGTTGGCAAGCAGTGGGGCGTTTTCCCGTCAGTGTCTGCAGCCTGGCGTGTGACGGAGGAGCCGTGGATGAGCGGTATAAAAAACACTTTGACGGAATTCAAGATAAGAGCTTCTTACGGTCAATTGGGTAACCAGAACATCGGGAGCGACTATTATCCTACCACACAATCGTTGACCATTTCCAGCATTTCAATGAACGATATCATTTATCCCATTCTTGCAACCAACACCCTGGCGAACGAAGATATAACCTGGGAGGTTTCAACCATGTATGATGTCGGCATTGATGCTGCATTCTGGAATAAACTGACCTTTACCGCCGACGCCTATCATAAAATCACCGACAACATCCTCCTAAAACTTGATATTCCAGGAACCATCGGCCTGGGGGCACCTTACCAGAATGCCGGTACCGTGAGGAATATAGGTTGGGAGATAGGTGTTGGTTATGGCGATACGATAGGTGATTGGAGTTGGAATATTCACGCGAACCTTGCCGACGTGTATAACAAGATTCTTGACATGAAAGGCACCACTGGAGGAAGCGGCGCCATTAGGAATCAAGAGGGTTCATCGATAAACTCAATTTATGGCTACAGGTGTCTCGGTATTGCCGCGAGTCAGGAAGATGCTGATTATGTCAATGAAAATCAAATGCAGTTCGGAAGCATGATTCAAGCCGGCGATCTGGTATATGAAGATATCGCAGGAGGCTATGACGAGAACGGGAACCCCATTCCTGATGGGAAAATCGACGCGAATGACCGCACCATCATAGGCAGCGCCATTCCTCGTCTGACTTATGGATTGAATCTCAATGTTGCATGGAGAGGTCTGGCTCTCAATGTGCTGTTTCAGGGTGTGGGTAAGGCTGACGCTTATATCAGCGGATATTATACTCAGCCTGGTGTCAAGGGCGGTACTTTCCGTAAAGAGCATCTTGATTGCTGGACGCCGACAAATACTGATTGTACGATGCCGAGAATGACATACAACACAACGAACAATACCCAGACGTCAACTTTCTGGATGGGAGATGCTTCATACATGCGTCTGAAGAATCTTCAGATATCCTACTCCCTTCCTTCAAAATGGGTCAAGGCGATTAAAATGAGAGATATAACTCTCTTTGCCAACGGCGAGAACCTTTTCACGGTAACGAATTATTACCAAGGTTACGATCCTGAAAATATGTACACCAACAGCGGCGACGGCGTCGCCACAGGAAGTGCCACCAATTATCCTCTTGTAAAAACTTTCACCCTGGGCGTTGACATCAAATTCTAGACACATGAAAAAGACAATCATATTATCATTTATACTGGGTGTCCTTTTTACATCTTGCTCATTGAATGAAACTCCGCTCAACGGACCTTCGACAGGCACTTTCCCATCAACGGAAGAGGAAGTAAGGGCTGGCCTTTTCAGCGCATACAAGAGCCTCGCAAACAACGTTCAGAGCCGTACGCCATTTCCGTTCAGGTTGCTTGACGAGTATACGGATATAGGGGCGGCCCGCGCAAGCAAGAATCCGAAAGTTGTAGTGAAAACGTCCGAAGAAAGTATTTTCGAGACACAGTATTCCCGAATGTACAGAACCGCAGGGAGGGTACACCTTGTGCTTGATAATCTTGACAACCTGCTTGAGAATGGCTCATTGGATGAGCAGACGTACAATCAATATAAGTCCGAACTTCTCCTTATCCGGGCTTATGTCTATGACCTCGGATGTCAACTGTGGGGAGATATTCCGTTCATCGACCATTGTCTCAGCCTTACTGACTATCTTTATCCCAGGACGCCCAGAGAGGAGGTAACCCGGAGAATCCTCGAAGATGACCTCAAAGATGAGATGCTTAATTCACTTCCCGTCCGATGGAATTATTCGGAATGGGGAACCGGTCGTTTGGGCAGAGTGGGTGCCTATATGCTCAAGGCTCGGATTGCACTTAACTGGGGGCTTTATGAAGAAGCTGCCAGATGCTCCAAAATTGCACTTTCCCTTGGCGATGGTGAATACTCGCTTACTCCATTGGATTTGACTTATTATGCTACGGCAGAAGATGGTGAGCCGTCAAATGCTCCTTTATTCGGATTTGAAGCAGAAAAAAACAGTAATGAATGGATATGGGCACTTCAATACAATATCCTGGTGAATACTCATGAGTCTATGTATGCCCATGCCCCCAGGACGTTGAATGGTTCTGCCGGACAAGGGCCAACCCAGGGCTTCATGGATACATTTCAATGTCTTGACGGCAAGCAGATTACTGAATCGCCCCTGTATGACTGGAAGAATCCATGGCGGAACAGGGATCCCAGGCTTGATCTCTATACTGTACGTCCAGACTCTCGTACAATGGGAGTGGAATCCAATTGGGCGATTACCAAAACGACAGTTATGGACTATATTCTTGGCGTACCTATAAACAACAACGACGCTGTTGGGAACAAGAGCGAGTATGGAATCAATGGGACAACGGGTTGTGGCGGGTATCTTTGGAGAAAAGGCTATGATGTGTCATACCGTGGCATTATCAGCAATGATTATCAGGACGAGCTGGATATCCCGATTCTTCGTTTTGCCGAACTGCTCCTCATAGATGCAGAAGCAAACATTGAGATGGAGGGCGGAGATCTTGCACGTGCCGCAGACGATATCAACCGGATCCGCCGCCGTGTCGGAATGCCAGATGTGACTGTTTCTGACAGGGATGGTTTGCGCAGGGCATTACGTTACGAAAGAACAGTGGAAATGTGCTTTGAAGGCCTGCGCTGGTTCGATCTCAGGCGCTGGCAAAAGGCCGATGCCGCCAGAAATGGGAGCAGCGATATATTATTAAGAGCACTGAAGGGCCCAGAATATGCTCCTGCCTTCAGCACGAAAGACAAACCCATGGTTTTTTCAAATGCCATTCCAACTTTTGATGACAGTTTCGTCGTTACATATGACGGAAATACCTTCGACGGTCAGCCTATCAATATGCGAGTGCATATTACCAAGACCTTCCAGCCAGGCCGGGATGAACTATGGGCGATACCACAAACCGAAATCAACACCAATGAATTGATGACTCAAAACCCAGGATATTGATTTATGAATAAGATATGTCAATTGTTATTATGCTTTGCGCTGGCTGTAATTGCCAATGCATGCATGAGAATCGGTGACGACACTCGATACGAGCCTGATGAAACGTTGTACAGGACAGGCGACATTTCATTGCATCTCAGCGTAGAGAATATGGCCACCAAGGTGTCGATGGACGATCTTGGACATTTCCTTTTTGAAGAGGGAGATTCGATAGCCGCGGTATGTACGGATGGAACAATCTTCAAGATGTTCCTTGACGGCACCGGAGGCACGAAAAGAGCCACGTTCATTGGTACTGTTCCCGCTGGCAAGACACTGGGCGACATCGTAGTCTTCCCCTGTGCTTCACTTAAATCATATTCGCATGGCGTTGCCATTCTTGAACTGCCATCCGTTCAGGAGTATGATGCTGATAATAACTGTCCGATGGTAGGGAAAATCACCGGTAAGGATTACAACGTGCAGATGAATCAGGCAGCAGCATGTCTCAGGCTGTCCATAAAAGATTTTCCGGACGAAACGAAAACAGTTGTCTTCAAAGACGCCGGCGGCAATGCCCTTTCCGGATTGTTCGAATGTGATCCGGTCAGCGGCATTAACGCCAAGAGGGCCGAAGGCGATTTGACTGTGACTCTTTCCGGTAGTTACCCAAAGCCGAAGTTCAGCATCTGCATCCCTCCCGGGGACTACACAGCGCTGAATGTAGCGTTTTTCGACAAGGATGGGAAAGAGATGAACTCCCAAAGATTATCCGACGGACAACTCGCATTCGAAAGGGCCACCCTGATGCGAAAGGAGATACAGAGCGCATTGGTCATCAAAACATACAAGGTCATCATAAATGACACGCAGAGCGAGAAATTTGAGGAGATATCACCTGACCATTATGAGGTGATTTTCAATGCTCCTGCAACTGGAGAAATGGTTCTTCTCGCAGATGGTCAGGAATATGGTTTCACTCCTTATTCAGGAGCAGGAGGATTAGGGCAGTGCAAGAATCTTTTCAGCGCTTTGCCGTATTATAATTATACGGATAATCACACCAATTTATATGAAGTAGGTAAGGCGATAGGTGCGATGTATCCTCTTTTAGACGGCGGTGCAAAATTCTGGCTGAATATGCCGGAGCCGGCAACGGTCAAAGCCGTTATGGATTTGAGTTATGGTTCTTATGGTTCGTATTATTTCGAGGTCGTTAAAGAAGACAGTGACGATGTTATATTAGATGAGGATTTTGACCTCTTCACCTGCGGGGGAGACCAGACATGGTTCCTGAAAGGAACGCTGTATGGACCAAGCGCCGATGAATATGACGGTCTTATGGCCGGGACCAAGGGAAAGGCGGCGTGGAATGCGACTGGAAGCAAGAATGTAATGTGGGATTATCCTGATCAGGTTGCGAATATCGTGGCAAACGAAACTTATATAAAAAACCGCGGTGTCGACAACGGCTGGATTTTCCAAAGCGTGGATGAAAGACCAGGTGGAATTCAGGTCGGACAGGCCACTTCAATGCCCAAACTTACAACGCCTCCGTTTGAGAAGCTTTCCGGTCCGTCCAACGTACATTTGACCATAGAATTAAACAGATATGGGGCAGGCTCCTCTCACGATATCAACATAGTTTTGAAGAACGGAGGTAAGTTCAAGAGCGGACACGTTCATCAAACTGAAGCAAAAGATATTGACGGGGTTCATTTCAATGCAATCGACGCAGATATCACAGGATTGGATTCCGATACCTACGTGATCACACAGGATTATTGCATGTTGCATTATTCAGCTTTCAACACAAGCCCATTCAAGGCTGTGAGTGTTTTTGACCTGAACATAGAAGGGGCAACCCCTGATACCCGGATAGAGATTTATCCTTCAGATGAAAAAAGCAGATTCATAGTCTATAGCATCAAAGTAGAAAGAAATTAAACGTGATGAAAACTAGCATTTGTATAGCATTGAGTCTCGCAATAATCCTGAATGCCTGCGAGAAACCCAGCAAAATGTACCATCGTCCCGATCGCAACGGCGATGATCAGCTTGTGCCGGATGCGGAGATTGGAAAACCTTTGCCAAAATGGCAAGAGGGTTGCCTGGACATCCATTACATCAATTCAGCAAGGGGGGAATGTACATTTTATATACTCCCGGATGGCACGACGATGCTCGTGGATGCCGGTGAAACTACGCTGGACATAGCCCCGAAGCCAAATGCTTCGGTTCCTGCGTATGAGGTATATGGTAAATACATCAAGCACTTCATGCCGCAGGGGCATGATAATTTGGATTATATGTCATTGTCCCACTTTCATATCGACCACATGGGCAGCAATTCCATTCGTGAGGCGGCTGCAGATGGCTATGTGCATACCGGTGTGAGCGCAGTCTATGACCTGGTCAAGTTTGACAGACTCATAGACAGGGGATACCCAAACTATGAGGCGGATCCAAAAATCGGAGCGCCGGATACGGACGCCATGCCAAATTACCGCTTGTTCGTAAAGAAATTGGAGGATGAGAAAAAGGTAACGCTTAGCCGCTTCGAAGTAGGCAGTTCTTCTCAGTTTGCATTATTGTACAAACCGTCCGAATATGAATGCAGGATTACCAACATTGTCGGAAACGGATATGTGCTTGGCAAGGACGAATCCGGGAATCCTATCGTTAAAACCGGAGGCGTCTTAAATGGAGGAAATCCCAATTCGTGCGGTTTTCACCTTGCGTACGGGAACTTTGACTACATCGCTTGCGGCGACCTTACAGGTTCTGCGCAGAATCTGATGGCCTCCAACTACTATTCAAATTATATAACGAATCTGGAGGTATTCAAAGGAAATCACCATCTCACCTACAATTCATGGGGGAGCGGCATGCAATCGGCGGGCTTCACTGCGCAGGTTGTCACCGCTATGAGCAACGGTGCTGCCGATCCCATGGTCGTCGAGCATGTGATTAACCTTCCCTCCGACGTATTTATGACAAATCTTCCACAAAAAGCTTTAGATGCATATCCTGTGTTTAGTCGGTGCAAAGGATACAATGGCCACATTGTGGTGCGTGTCGCAGCAGGCGGGGGGCAATTCTTCGTATATGTGCTTGACGACTCTGATATGTCATACAATATCAAAGCAATTCATGGTCCGTACATAAGTTATAATTAAAAATAGAGCACATGGAACACAACAAAACAATTTATCAACCACCTACGGTGAACATAATTGAGGTCAAAACCAGTATTATCTGCGCAAGCACCAGTATTATCTGCGCAAGCACCAGTTATGGATTTACTACAGAAGATTCAGACTTCATTAATGGTTATTGGGAGGAGGAATAGAGTATGAAAAAGTTATTTGTGCCGGCCATTATGGCCACATTCGCATTATTTTTCTCTTCCTGTGAGAAAGGACTGGTTGAAGTGGAACCGGGAATTAACATCACCAAAGGCCGTGTGGTAGAGATATCCGCCTCCATGCCGGAAACGAAGGTAAGCGTCGCCTCGAACGGTAAGGTGACTTGGGCTGATGGCGACAAGATAGCGGCATTCAATACATCGGGGACGAAGTTCGAGTTCGAACTCGTTGATGGCGCCGGCACGTCGTCGGGCCTTTTCCGCTGCGACTCGTTTGTGGGCGATCTTGGCCAGACGGCCGTGTATCCGGCGTCATATGCCGGCAGCACGCCTGGTGAGGTCGAATATCCTTCCGTAAAGGACTACGATGCTGCCGAGCAGGTGCCGGTAGTTATGGCAGCCCATCTGGACGGCGGGGCCTCTTCGTCCTTTGTCCAGCTGGGCGGCGTGATAGAGCTGAATATGTATGACATACCTGCATATGTGAGAGCGCTGGTAGTAAAGTCAAGCTCCAATACAATCAGCGGGACTTATACATACAATGTGAGTACGCCTGAGCCGATTGCCGCTAGAACCGGATCTCCGTCATCCCTGGAAATCCGGCTGCCCCTTAAGGTCGGCTATCAAGTCAATACCAAGTTCTACGTCCCTCTACCCACAGGCAATTTCGATGACCTTATCATCCAGTTCCTTGACGGAGATGAAGATGTGATAGAGGGCACGGAATCCATAAAGATTCCAACTACGTACGGCAATGTCCACGCCAGGGACTACATCTCGATGGCTCAGCTCAATATCCGCAGCAAAGTTACCCGTGAGGGTTACATAAAAGTAGAGGGAATCAAATGGGCCACCGGCAACCTCAGGGTATATAAAAACGGTACAGACGGAGTTGGCTTCCAAACAGGCTGGAACATATGGGATAAGCAGTGGAAGACAGAATATGGCGAGTGGAAATCGACTGAAGCTATCGATGGAACGGATTACAATTATAGCATGGATTCCAATGTTTACGACCATTTCAACTGGGGCGGACTGAGCCGTGCTGCCAGAGTGCATAATGCAGGATTTATCCAAGCGGCTCCCGACAAGCTTGATATAGCAGGTAAGATATACTCTGTGGATACGGGAGCAACGGCGGAAGCGTGGGCTGCGGCAGAAGTGACCGGCGACGACCGCTTTGTGGATGTGGGCACATTCCAGAAAAATAATCCTACTATTCATGGCGACCTAGCGTTTTGGGCGTCGAAGGGCCAGATGAGGTTGCCTCGTTCATCGGAACTGAAGGTACTTCGTGCAGGGAAAAAGGGAGAGGAAACAAATGCAAATATGCAAGCCGGGTATTACGTGACGGAACGTGGCGGCAAAACTCAACAAATATACGGGGTTCTCATCACATCGAGCACTTCGTGGGAGACCAGCACTAGCAATGCAACGGCGATAGAACTCACGGATGCCGACATGGAAGCAGGCCTATTCCTGCCCAAGGCGGGGCGTCGGCCAAATGACTCAGCTACGTCCGTAAAACACTACAATGGCCAGGGCGCATATTGGTCAAGCACATTTGGGTCAAACGCAGAAGGCTTTAAGGACTGCGTCACCGTTTTAGGTTTCAATGCTTCAAATGGCATTGTGTATGGTTATACTGAAAAGTGGAATGAATCATTTGGTATCGGCGACACGCAATGCGGTAATCTGATTCGCCCTGTATTATATAATCCTTCTGATGAAGTCAAATCTTCCAAAGCGATGCCAACGGCAAATTCTCTCCGCCCGTGGAAGAAAGGCGAGATGGATATTCATTTGATTAATTCGGCCAGGGGGGAGTGCAATTTCGTGATAATGCCTGACGGTACATCTATTATCATTGATGCAGGTGAGATAGGCGAGAACGAAGAATTGGTCTCCAGAAAACCATCCGATGATTCGTCAGACCCTTTGTTCGCAAGAGTATACAAAGTGTACACTACGTATATGAAATATTTCCTGCAAAATACCAGGCACAATTATATTGATTATGCCCTGGCCACCCATTACCACACGGACCATATAGGAGCACCCAAAACGAATTACAAAATGTCGAGGGACGGTTCCTATATCGTCTGCGGCTTATCGGCAATCTATGAAGATATCCCAATTAAGACTCTTGTTGACAGAAAGGGCCCAGGCGTTGGATTCAATGATTTTGCCCATTACAGCGAAGACGACATTCATGAGGACACATACAATAACTATACTACTTTCGCCCAGAAGATGGTAACGCGTGACGGAATGGTATGGCAGGCAGTCAGCGAGGTAAACCGGGACAGTCAGTTTGCCCCCAAATATGGGACTCCGGAGGCTTCGCTCAAACTTATCGGGTATGACTACAAGTATTGGAACGGGAGTTCTTTTACAACCGGCAGCACGGATAACCGCGAAAACGGCAGTTCCATTTCCATGTTGCTTTCCTACGGTGATTTCAACTGTTATTTCGGAGCTGATTGCGGAGCCCAGTGCGGTTATAATATCATGGGAAATATCTGCAGCGGAGTTGGAAAAGTGGAGGTCTTGAAGGCTCCCCACCATTTTGCAGAAAGTGCATTCTCAGATACCCAGGCCGCAATCTTGCAGCCGAAAGTAACTGTTGTCAGTTGTTTCGGCAACAATACTCCTAACGATGCATGCGTAGCTGCCGCTGAGGCGTTTGGCGACGTGTTTGCAACAAACAACGGTTCAGGTGTATCATTGAAGGATGCAGGTGGACATTTATGTGTGAGGGTACAGGGCGACGGAACGTTTATGGTTTATAAACTTAAAGATACTGATTACTCATATGAGGTTCTTGCCTCATATGGGCCGTATACCTGCCATTGAAAACATGATTAAGATTCGAAAACGACTGCCCTTGCTGCTGGCCGTCTCGTTGTCCTGCTGCATTGCGCAGGCTCAGGGACTGACACCGGCGGGGGAAATGCGCACGGAAGCCAATTCCAAGGTGGTAACCGAGGTCTCCATGGAAACCGATCTGGTTGTATGCGGAGGAGGGCTTGCCGGAGTATGTGCCGCAGTATCGGCGGCAAGGCACGGATGTGCCGTCGTGCTTTTGCAGGACCGTCCGGTGCTGGGTGGCAACGCCTCCAGTGAGATGCGTATGGGCATAGTAGGAGTCCGCAATGACCAGGATATGGAGACCGGTATCCTCGAGGAGCTTCAGTTGAAAAATTTCTACTACAATCCCCTCCAGCGCTACACACTCTGGGACGACGTTATCTACTCCACAGTAGTGTGCGAGCCGGGGATAACCCTCTTCCTGAATACTTCAGTTGAAGACGTGGAAATGACCCCCGACGGCACCATTGCTGCCGTGAAGGCGTGGAACTCCAACGCGTACACACGCTATAATATCAAGGGCAGATTATTTGCAGATTGTACCGGTGATGGTATCCTCCGCCTGTCCGGAGCCAAATTCCGTCGTGGCCGGGAGTTCCCTGAAGAATTCGGGGAGAATTACCTCAAGGAAGGAGGGGATTCCCGCACAATGGGGAACTCGATTCTCCTTCAACTTCGCAAAACCGAGGAATACCATCCATTCAAGGCGCCCGACTGGGCATATCATTTCACGGACGAGGATTTCAACTATCCCACACCCAAGTCCGGCCGGGAGGGAGTCCGCTTTAACTACAAACGTCTGTATCCGGAAGACAACAACTTCTGGTGGATAGAATTCGGCGGCAATTTTGACACTATTGCCGATGCAAATGAAATCCAGTACGAACTTAAGCGCATCGCTTACGGCGTATGGGAATACATGAAGAACCATCCGGACGGGCGCTGCCGGAATTACGATCTGGACTGGATAGGATCCCTGCCCGGAAAACGGGAATCCACCCGCTTCATCGGCCCGCATATTCTTACCCAGAACGATGTTCTTTCCGGGGGACATTTCGAAGATGTAGTGGCATACGGAGGATGGTCACTGGACGACCATGACCCCGAAGCCTTCCACAAGAAGGGCAGTATCAGTACGGAGTATTCCACACCCCCCATTTTCGGAATTCCCTTCGACTGCCTTTATTCGGTTAACGTGCCCAATCTGTTGTTCGCCGGGAGGGATATCTCCGCCACCCATATGGGCTTGTCCGCAACAAGGGTGATGTCCACCTGCGCCCTGCTTGGTCAGGCAGTGGGCACTGCTGCCTCCATTGCCGTAAAGAAAGGGATTATGCCCGCAGATGTCAGGAGCGGATACATAACCGAGCTGCAGGACATGCTGGAAGACGATGACTGCATGCTCCCATACCGCTGGCGCACCGTGTCGGAGCTTACCAGATCGGCCAAAGGAGTACCGGCGCAACTGCTTAACGGCATCGACCGGAACTATGATGGAAATGACAACGGTGTCTGGCTTCATCCTGGAGAAAGCCTCGAATACAGATGGAAAAAGCCGGTGACCGTCAGCGGAGCAAGGCTCGTTTTTGATTCGGATCTCAAAGTGCGCAGCAAACGCATGCGCAAGCTGGAAGCTACCACGGAAAGGGTATCCATGCCAGCAATGATGGTGAAATCATTCCGTATCGAGGCCCTTGTCTGCGGATCCTGGCAGACGGTTTACAGCGATACGGAGAACTTTCTGCGCCTCAGGAAAGTGTCCTTCCCGGAAGTCCGGACCAAAGCGGTCCGACTGGTAGCTGAAGGCGCCTGGGGCGATGGAGAGTCACATATCTTTGCTTTTGACGTATTATGAAAAAGACATTTCTTAATTATCTGCTCATCTCCCAGTTGATATTTGCTGGAGAGGGAATTCAAGCGTTTGCAGGCACACCTCTTCCCCCGTGGAGCGAGGGCTGTCTTGATATCCATGCAATCAACTCCGCCCGGGGAGAATGCACGTTCTTCATTTTCCCGGACGGTACCAGCATGGTGGTGGATGCCGGGGATATCAGCGTTCTGAATCCAAAGTATCCCAAAGTCCCTCCCAAACCTGACTCGCTTTCGCGTCCGTCCACGGTGTATGCCCGCTACATCCGCCATTTCCTGCCGGGGAAGGCGAAGGGTAAGTTGGATTATGCTATGGTCAGCCATTATCACATCGACCATTTCAAGGCAATTGCAGAGCTTTATGAAGAGATCCCTTTCCGCACTCTTGTAGACCGGTCGTGGCCGGATTATTCAGATGAGCGGTACGTTGCCAAGAGTAACATGGATTTCTATACCTCGTTCGTGAAGCGTTTACAGGCTTGCGGACGGAAAAATGTGCTTTGTTTTAAACCGGGCAGAAGTGACCAGATAGTCCTAAGGCACAAGCCCCGCAGGTACCGGAACTTCAATGTGTTTAACTTTGCCGCAGGGGGAATTGTGTGGGACGGAGAAAAGTGTATAGACCCGTATGAAGGAAAACAGGTGAAGGAAAACGGTGCCAGTTGCTGCTTCCTTCTGAGCTATGGGGATTTTGACTACTACACCGGGGGAGATGCAGGCGGGAATTCCAAAGTGGCGCTCCCCGTTGCCCGTGCTATCGGCAGGCAGATAGATGCCATGAAGGCCGACCATCATCTTTCCCATCACACTATGGAGCAGGAGCAGATGGATATCCTTCAGCCATCTATTGTAGTGACCCAGAGTTTTTTCGTGCGTGATATTCAGCCGGACCTTCCCACCATGAGGAGGCTTCTGTCCGATTATCCGGATATGAAATTCTTCTTTACAAATATTGCGGAAGAAATGCAGAAGGCAGCTCAGGATGTTTTTTCCAAAGCATACGGCATGAACGGACACATAGTAATCCGTGTCCTTCCCGGTGGAACGGAATACATGGTGTACGTGCTTGACGACAACGATTATCAATACAACATTAAATCAGAGTTTGGGCCTTTTCGCTCAAAACCATAATCAATGAATAAGACAAGAGAAGAAAGAATCCGCTTTGCTCTGTCCATCTCTACGGACACCAAAGAGTTTATTATGGGAAGGGGAGTCTCGACTAAGGCTCCCGAGGTGTTCCGGAAGTATTTTCCGGGGCGCACCGCGCTGATTCTCTCCGACGTGCATACCCATCCCGCGCTGGGAGCCAGAGTAAACGGTCTTTTCGATGCCGCCGGCATTCCGGTGCTGGAGCACATAATAATGGAGGAAGAATTCCATGCAGAGTGGAAGTACGTGGAACTGGTGGACGGCCTATTGGACGCTAATCCGGAGGCGGTGCTGGTGAGCGTGGGCTCCGGGGTCATCAACGACCTCTGCAAGCTCTCCTCGCACCACCACGGCCAGTCGTACCTCACCCTTCCCACCGCGGCCTCCGTTGACGGTTACTCTTCGTTCGGCGCGTCCATCACATATAAGGGCGCCAAGCAGACCTTCTCCTGCCCGGCCCCTGTGGCGATTGTGGCCGACATCGACGTAATCGCCGCAGCCCCAGCCGAAATGACAGCTGCCGGCTATGCCGACCTCGCAGCCAAGGTGCCCGCAGGTGCGGAGTGGATGATTTCGGACTTCGTGGGCACGGAGTCCATTCACCCTGAGGCCTGGCATGTGCTGCAGGACTATCTGGACGACTTCCTCGCAGATCCAGAGGCCGTTGCGGCAGGCAACCCCGATTCCATCGCTGACGTGTTTGAAGGTCTGACTCTCAGCGGCTTTGCCATGCAGGCGGCACGCTCGAGTCGTCCTGCCTCCTGCTGCGACCACCTTTTCAGTCACATCCTCGACATGACCGCCCATCGCTACAAAGGCAAACTTCAAAGCCATGGTTTCCAGGTGGCAATAGGCACGCTCACAATGTGCGCGGTGTTCGACGAACTCTTCAAGCTGGACCTCTCCGGACTCGATGTAGATGCCTGTGTCGCTGCATGGCCTTCGCTTGAAGAGGAGCAGGAACGCGCCCTGAAGATCTTCGAAGGCTTCCCGGCACCCCGCCTCGGCTACGAAGAAATCACTAAGAAATGGCAGGACAGAGATGAAGTCCGCCGCCAGCTCACAAAGCTCAAGGTAGAATGGCCCTCGTTCAAAGAGAAGCTCCGGGGACAGGTGTATTCCTACGAGAAGATGCACGCCCTTCTGAAGGCTTCCGGCGCTCCCTGCGAACCTGAACAGATTGGCCTTACCCGCCAGCAGCTCCACGATATGTTCGAGAAAGTTCAGCTCATGCGCTACCGCTACAACGTCCTGGACCTTGCAAAGCGCGGCGGCTTCTACGATACCATTGTCGAACCACTATTCGCCCCTGACGGCCCGTTTGCCCTATGAAAACTACAAAACACAGCTTCAAATACTGGCAGTGGAGAGTCATCATCTGCTCGATGATTGGCTACTCGGTATTCTATTTCGTGCGCAAGAACTTCGCCTTCGCGATGCCTGCGCTCGGGGTGGAATACGGTATCAAGGATACAAGTTTCGGCATTATCCTCACCCTTGCGGGACTGGTGTACGGCGTGTCCAAGTTCCTGAACGGCATCCTGGCCGACCGCACCAACGCCCGCTGGCATCTGGCAATAGGTCTAGGCGTGTGCGTCATCCTTAATTTTATCTTCGGCTGGAGTGCGGACCTGAGTCATCTCATCACCGGGCATGCCGAAGGGCCCGACTTCGTGAACGGAATGGTTACCATAATGGCGGTCCTGCTTATTCTGAACAATGTTTTTCAAGGGGCAGGATTCGGCCCCTGCAACCGTCTTATGGTACACTGGGTGCCACCGAAGGAGCTCGCAACCAAGTTCAGCATCTGGAATATGTCGCACTCCATCGGTGCAGCCATTGTTTCCGTGGTGTGCGGTGCCATCGTGGCGGGAATGGGCTGGAAATGGTGTTTCTGGATTCCTGCGGCGATTGGTGCGGCTGGAGTGGTGTTCATTATCCTTACATTGAGGGATACTCCATCTTCGGTTGGCCTGCCGGAACTTCCGGATACCAGGACGGAACTCGACGGCAACGACACCCCCGAAGGCTACCGAAAGTTCGTCCTTCAGAAGGTGTTCAAGAACCCGGTGGTGTGGATAGTGTCCACAACGGCCCTGATGCTCTACATAGTGCGCTTTGCCGTGCTGGACTGGGGTCCCAAGTTCCTCCAGCAGGGAGAGCAGCAGCTCTCGCCCCAGCTTGCGGGCTGGACTATCGGCATCTTTGAGATCGCGGGCTGCCTCGGCATGCTCTCGGCCGGATGGATTACCGATCATATCTTCAAGAGCAAGGGCCAGAGGATGTGCGTGATTGAAATGATACTTACCGGTGTTTGTCTTCTTGCAATACACTTCCTGCCAGACGGCACGTCCCCGGTTGTGATGCTGGTGCTGCTGGCGCTCGCAGGCTTCTTCCTTTACGGCCCACAGGCCCTCTTCGCCGTGATAACAGGCAATAACGCCACCAAGAAGGCGGCATCGGCTGCGGCAGGATTCCTAGGCCTCTTCAGCTATCTGAGTACCATCTTCACCGGCGTGGGAGTGGGATTCCTTTCCGACAAGTTCGGCGACGCATTCTGGGGTAACCTCTTCCTCATCATGGCCTGCATCGCCGTAGGAGGCGGCCTTCTGATTGCAACGCTCTGGAATATAAAGGACGACGGATATGTGCACGAATAGGCACTCAGCCTTATCCCGCAGAATCCGCCACGTAGTAATGGATATGGACGGGACCATCTACCTGGGCTCCCACATTTTTCCCTATACCCTTGATTTCCTGGAACTTCTCCGCCGAAAGGGAATAGGCTACTCGTTCCTTACCAACAATCCCACGAAATCCCCCAAGGACTATATTGCCAAACTGACGGCCATGGGAATCCCCTGCACGGAGGAGCAGATGCTGACCACGTCGCGCACGGTTGTGGAGTACATAGGACGGCATTTCCCTTCCGCACAGCGCATCTACGTCCTAGGTACCAGGAGCCTGCAGGAACTCTTCGTCTCAAAGGGGTATTCCCTTGTGGATGAGAAAGATGCCGCAGCGCCCGACGTTTTGGTGGTCTCCTTCGACACTACCCTCGTGTACCCCCGCCTATGCAAGGCGGCCTGGTGGGCTTCGAAGGGCGTGCCATACATCGCCACAAACCCCGACAGGGTATGTCCCACGGAAGAAGAAACCGTCCTGGTGGACTGCGGAAGCATCCAAAAGTGTATAGAGCACGCCACGGGACGCAAGGCCGACGTGGTGCTCGGAAAGCCCGATCCCACGATGCTTTTCGAGCTTGAAGAGCGCCTGGGGCTACAGAAAGATGAGGTTGCCATGATAGGGGATCGAGTGTACACCGACATTGAGATGGGCCGCCGCGCTGGCGCCCTTCCGGTGCTGGTGCTGAGCGGCGAAACCACCCCTGAGCTTGCCCGCGAGGCCTGCCTGCCTGGCGACCTGGTGGTGAAGGACCTAGCCTCCTTTGGCGAAATGCTTTGACGACTCCTCGTGTTATCACATTTGCTTTTCTGATATCTTTTTGCTATAATTGCAAAAAAATGATATCATGGAAAGAGTGCAGACAATTCTCCGACTGAGTCCGGAACTGATGGGGCGGGTAAAGCGGGCGGCACGCAGGGAAAACCGCTCCGTGAACAGTTTCATCGAACACACCCTGGAAAAGGCCATAGGCCCGGAATTCCCCAAGTTCCCGCCGGATTTCAAGGTTTCCGACGAAATACTGGCGCCGGGAGGCGTCATAGCTGAGCCAACAAAGGAACTTCTGGATGCTGATCCAAAACTATCTTATCTCTGGGAAAAATATGGTAGAGATTAAAAAACGAGTTTTCTTCGACACCAACATCCTTGTAGATGTTTTAGTAGGCAATTCGCGTCCCTCTTTCAAGGCTTCGCTAGAACTTTTTCATGCAGCCAGGAAAGGCTTGTTTGAGGCGTTCATAACTACACAGAGCATAATTGATGCAGAGTTCATCTGCAGGAGAAGTCCCGGCAGCAGATACATGGAGTTCCCCCTGCTGATGCTGAACATTATGTCATTCGTGAACATAATCTACATACACGCCTTTTCCGTGGAAAAAGCCCTGAAAAATCCTTCGGGCGATTTTGAAGACGACACGCAGTGGTTCCAGGCAAATTTTGAAGACCTGGACGTGTTCGTTACATCCGACAGGCATCTCCTTGCAAGGAAGAATGGAGAAGGCCCCCTGATCATTACTCCGGAAGGCCTTGTGGAAAAGATGACTTAATCCCCGGAACCGTTACAAAACCTTTACTTCCAGGGAATCCTCCACGGTGTAGTCGTAGTCTTCGTCATAGATGGTGGCGCAGGCTTTGTGGGAATCGGCATAAAGCCTTGACTCGCCCCTGCGAAGGGTGTCGGTAATCCCTTTGCGGTCTTTCATGAACTGGCTTTCCACGACAAAGCTGACGCTGCCCGGCGTTACTTCTGTTATTTCAAGTCCCTGCTTGGTGCCGAAATCGGAATCCCTGGAGATGGCGGCGGCGGTTTCGTACCGCACCAGGCCTTTGGCGGCGGGGAAGAGGAAAGTGCCTGTGTGATTGTAGTCGAAGCCGGAATGATGCTCGGTAACTAAAAGCAGAGGTGCTCCCTGGGTGGAAGAACTCTTTATCGAGTCGGGAATGAGCACTCCGTTTTCCCACTCTCCTTCGAACGACAGTCCGTTCGCATAGGTGTATTTCCCATGTCCGGTCAGAGGACCTTCGAAATGGTCTCCGTTCGCGTAGTCCCAGACCGCGGTGCCGATGAGTTTCCCGTCCTCCCATTCGCCTTCGATACGGTCCTCCCCGTCGGTGAAACTGCCGTCGAAATGATCTTTCACCAGAACTCCGTGGCCGTGGCGCTTGCCTTCATTGAAGCCGCCGGTATAGGTTTCGGTGACAGTGGAGCAATGCAGACCCTGCTCGCTGCTGTCTTTGGAAGTGCCCTGGCCGTGCTGTTTGTCGTCGAACCATTCGCCCTTGTAATCGTGGACGTATCGGCGACCGCCCTTGCTCATACTGTGGTAATGGCCCTTGCCGCAGCGCTTGCCGTCCACCCAGGCGCCGTCGTATTCGCCCCAGTAGCCGTTTAATTTATAGTCCATGTGGCCGTTTCCGTGGGGCAGGCCTTCCGCGTTCACGTCGCCCTTATACACGTCTCCGTTTTCGAATGTGATAGTTTTCGGGGCTTTGACCGTCTCGCCCTTGTGTTCCTCGTATAGTTCGGCGCATTTCTCGCTGCCGAGATTCATTCCCGTTTCCCAGAGTTTTACGGCACCGTTCACGTCGGGGTTGCCGTCCGGAGTCCAGTCGCCCTCGTAGAGCATAGTCCCCATCGAAGCGTAGGCCTCGGCATATCCGGCGTCCACGGCCTTGGTGAATTCCAGCCATGCGCCGGCGCAGTCCAGTTCGCACTGGTAGAGTATCATGCCCATCTCGTAATGGCCGAAGGCGACATACTCCGCGAATTCTTCGGGATTGCCGGCCTCCTCGAACCATGCGAAAGCCTTTTCCAACCAATCTTTTGCGGCGCTCTCGTCGCATTCTTCGTCGTAATAGTAAGCGGCAAGGGCGACTGCTGCGGGGATGTCTTTCAGGCTGGCGGCTTTCTCGAAAAGCTCTACGGCTTTTTCCATATCTTCTTCGTAGATACGGTATGCTTCGTTGCGGTATTCTTGTGGACTCATTAGAATACAAATATACGTTTTTTTTGTATCTTCGTAGCCTATGAAACGATTACTCATTCTTGCCATTCTGGCTTTTGCGGCCAATGTACTTACAGCCGCTCCCGCTTGGCAGCCTGCAGGGGAGCATATCCGTACCCGCTGGGCAGCCGAAGTCGGTCCCAAAAACGCACTTCCTGAATACCCCCGCCCTCAGATGCAGCGCAGGAGTTGGAAGAACCTCAACGGTCTCTGGGATTATGCCATAACCCCGGACGATGTAATGGAAATGCCAGTTCCGGCAGGTGAGATACTCGTGCCGTTCGCGCTGGAATCCTCCTTAAGTGGAGTAGGCCAAACCCTCAAGCCCTGGGATGCCCTCTGGTATCGCCGCACGTTCCGGGTGCCGCTGCTGTGGCGTCTTCGTAAAACCGTGCTGCTGCATTTCGGAGCGGTGGATTATGCCTGCGAAGTATGGCTGAACGGTGAAAAGTTGGGAGAGCACAGGGGCGGCTATACTGCCTTTGAATTCGATGTAACCAAATATCTGAAAAAGGGCCGTCAGACTCTGATTCTAAAGGTTCTCGATGGTACCGACAATGGCCTGCAGCCCCGCGGCAAGCAGGTTTCCAACCCTGACGGAATATGGTATACCGCCGTTTCCGGCATCTGGCAGACTGTCTGGCTGGAAGCTGTCTCCCGCAAGGGATATATAAAAGACTACGATGCCGTGTGCCCGGATCTGCAGACGGTCAGCATCACTCCTTATGCCGTGGGAGCCAAGGACGTGAAGGTCGAATTGCTCGACGGTGGCAAGGTCGTAGCAGAGGCAATGGTCAAATGTGGTAAAACCGCCGATCTGAAGCCCGCGCAGCCGCATCTCTGGACCCCCGACGACCCTCACCTTTACGGGTTGCGCCTCACATTGCAGAAAGATGGTAGGAAGATAGATAAGGTGGAGGGCTACACGGCCATCCGCACAATCTCCAAGAAGGCCGATGCCGAAGGGCATCTCCGCCTCGCTCTCAACGACGAAATTCTCTTCCAGTATGGCCCGCTCGACCAGGGCTGGTGGCCCGACGGCCTCTACACCGCTCCCACCGATGAGGCTCTGGAATACGATCTTGTAAAAACGAAAGAATATGGCTTCAATATGCTCCGCAAGCATATCAAGGTGGAGCCGGATCGCTGGTATGCACATTGCGACAGGCTTGGCATTCTGGTTTGGCAGGACATGCCCTGCACCGCCTGCTACGATAGCCCCGATCAATGGGCCCAGGGAATAGATGTTTACGACGCCGGCATCTCCGCCAGCACCCTCGACAAAGAGGCCCTGGAGGCCGCCTGCAAGGAGGTTAACGCCAAACTCGGCCGCATAGACATCCTCATCAACTGCGCCGGAGGCAACTCTCCCAAGGCCACATGCCCTGCGGAGCAGATGGCAGCGGACACGCCTCTCGCCGAGAGTTTCTACGGCCTCGACATCGCAGGCTTCAAGGACGTGTTCGACCTCAATTTCCAGGGAACCATCCTCGCCACCATGGTCTTCACCCGCGACATGGCTTCCGACGGCAAGGGAGGCAGCGTGCTCAACATTTCCAGCATGAACTCCTACCGTCCGCTTACCAAGATTCCGGCATATTCCGCAGCCAAGGGCGCCATCAACAACTTTACCCAATGGTACAGCGTGCACGTCGCCCAGCTAGGCATACGCTGCAATGCAATAGCTCCGGGCTTCTTCCTCACTGACCAGAACCGTTTCCTCCTCACCGACGAGGCGACCGGCGAGCTCAAGCCCCGCGGAAAGAAGATTATCGCCAACACTCCGGTGCATCGCTTCGGCAATCCTGAGGACCTGGTTGGCACCATGCTTTATCTGCTCAGCGACATTTCCGGCTTCGTGACCGGCGTCACCATTCCCGTCGACGGCGGATATTCCGCTTTCGGAGGGGTGTAGCCGATGCGGCTTCGGCCTGTCATCATTCTCGCTTTACTGGCTCTGAGCTGCAGAACTCCGCTTCCGCAGACGGGCTGGTACGTTCCGGTGCGGGAGAACAGGCCGTTCGTGCGCTGGTGGTGGCTGGGCAGCGCTGTGGACAGTGCTGGTCTGAGCTATAATCTGGAGGAATTCGCCCGCGCCGGCATAGGCGGGGTGGAGGTGACTCCGATTTATGGGGTGTTGGGTAATGAAGACAGGAACCTGTCCTATCTTTCGCCGGAGTGGATGCAGGCCTGGCGTTATACCGCTGCGGAGGCGGATAGGCTCGGCCTGGAGGCCGATTTGAACGGCGGCACAGGCTGGCCCTTCGGCGGTCCGCAGATACCCGAGTTTTTGGTGAAAAATTTTGCGGAGAGACCGAGATTCCGCTGCGCTGCGCTTGCGCTATCTCGATGCGCTCCCGCGGGGCCGCTTAAATATGGAATGGCATACGGTCACTGCGTTCCCTCTGTGCCTTTTCGCTGTCCGGAGCTTATGAGAGCAAGCTCTCAACGCTCCAGACATCAAAAAAGCACCGCAGCTGTGCTGCGATGCCATTCCTTGATTTGCGGAGAGACCGAGATTCGAACTCGGGATACGCTTTTGGCGTATACACGCTTTCCAGGCGTGCCTCTTAAGCCACTCGAGCATCTCTCCAGACTTAACTCCCGAAAAAACGGGACTGCAAAGATAGTTATTTTTTGAAAGAACGCAAAAAAAAGTGCTATATTTGCGGATATGAAAAACGTCAGGAAAATAATTCTGGTAGCAGCGCTTGCACTGTTTTCCTTGAGCTTGATGGCTCAGCAGCAGGAAGTTCTCACTTTTACACGTATTGAAAGAAACCCCAGGGCGGCAGGTCTGGCAGGTGCCGGAGCGGCCTCTGTGGGAAGCACAGCATATGCTTCGTTCGTGAATTCGGCCATAATTCCGTTCAGTAACAATACCGCCGATTTTGCGGCAGGTTATGAGTACTGGGCCCCGTCCCTTGGAGCGGCTCACGCCATCAATCTGGCGGGAGCGTACAGGATTGGGAATATCGGCCTGTCCCTTGGTGGCGTATACCAGATGGAGCAAAAGGATTTTGAAGGATTTCGCCCGGCGGAGGTTCAGATCGGTGCCGGCTTCGGTGCTCGGATTCTTCCATGGCTGGGCCTTGGCGTCAATGCCCGCTATGTTCAGGAAAACATGTTCCAGGGGTATTCCCAGAATGGTTTCGGCCTGGATGCCATGGCTTTTTTTGCTCCCGTCAGGGGGCTTACATTGACCGCAGGGGTGGCAAATATCGGCTCAAAAGTAAAGGACGCCGCCGGGAATGCCTACTCCCAGCCAACGTCCATTGTGGCCGCCGCGGCATATTATCTTATTCTTGGCTCCCTCTCCAAGCACAGCATTGAGTTTATGCTGGACGAGAACTATTACCTTAACAGCCGCACAAACGCCATCTCTGTGGGTATGGAGTACTCCTATGACCGCATTGCCTTTGCCCGCGTGGGTTACCGCATCGCGTCAGAGAATGCCGCCTACCCTTCCCACCTAAGCCTTGGCCTTGGCGTACAGTACGCCGGTTTCCGGCTGGATGTGAGCTACCTCACGCTGTCGGATATAATTGGCAATAGCGTTGCTGTGGGGCTGGGTTACAGGTTTTAATCTGCAAGACAACTATCCATCAAGGCCTCAATTGCGGGCTTGTCCAGATTCTGGCCGATAAACACAATCTTCTGCATCCTGTCACCGTACTGAGGGTCCCAATCGGCCCTGAGTTTACGGTCCCTGGCCATCATCTCCTGGAGCTCGTCCTCCGGCATTGTGGCAAACCACAGGCCGCAGTCACGCACCGTCTTCTGCTTTCCGGCCTGCTCAAAGAGGTAGCACTTGTCCGTGTCCCTTGAGAAGTAGCAAAGGCCCTTAGCACGGATGATGTTCTTTGGCCATTTTGTGGCTACCATATGGTCGAACTTGTTGAGGTCCAGCGCCGGGCGGCGGGTATAGACGTAGGTGTCGATGCCATATTCCAGGGCCTCTCCTTCGGCCTCGCCATCCTCGTCTTCCTCGCCCTCGATGGCGGCAATCCATGCGGCCGATGTTGCAACCTCGTCAAAGTTGAACATCCCGGTGTAGATTAGCTCGTCCAGATCCACGTCTCCGTAGTTGCACTCCAGCACCTTGGCGCCGGGGTTGATGCTCTTCACAATGCCCTTGAGCTTTCCCATTTCACTGGCCGATATCTCACTGGCCTTATTGAGGAGCACAATGTTGCAGAACTCTATCTGCTCAATTACCAGGCGCTCTAGGTCGTCTTCCCCGATGTCCTCTTTCTGGAGGGCGCCGCCGCTCTCGAACTCGTCTCTCATGCGGAGGGCGTCCACTACCGTCACTATGCAGTCTACGTAGGGGATGCCGTTCTTTATGAACTGAGGGCCCAGGGCTGGCGCCGTGGAGATGGTCTGGGCAATGGGAGCGGGCTCGCAGATACCGCTGGCCTCAATCACAATGTAGTCGAACTTACGGGTTGCGATGAGCTCTCCAAGCTGGGCCACAAGGTCCATCTTGAGGGTGCAGCAGATGCAGCCGTTCTGGAGGGCTACCAGGGAATCATCCGTTGAGCCCACTACGCCGCCCTTTTCAATGAGGCTGGCGTCTATATTCACTTCCCCGATATCATTCACGATAACGGCGAACTTAATGCCCTTTTTGTTTGACAGTATGCGGTTGAGGAGGGTTGTCTTGCCGCTTCCAAGGTATCCGGTGAGAAGAAGCACCGGCACTTGCTGAGTTTCCATTTTCAGTTCCATAGTACAAAGATAGTCATTTTGTGCCGATATTGTTACCGTGACTACCCCTTTCGATTGCCGTGTTGACACGCAGATTGCCCCTATTGGCGTTTTGGTGTCAACACGGCAACTATTTTAGCGTTTTGGGCCGATTTCCTTGCCGTGTTGACAGTGAAATCGGCCTTATATGCGTTTTAGCCGTCAACACGGCCGGGAGCCTATGCCGCAGCCACAGGTCGCCTGCGGAGCAGCATCCACGCCGCGCCGGCATAGGCCACGGTGATGACGGTGTTAATGGCAAGGCGGGCCCACATGGAGGGGATATCGGCCACGAAGAACATCCCGGCGTAAGCCACTCCCATAAGGCCGAAGAACGCCAGGAGCCGTCCCCACTTGTACGGGATGGGGTAGTATTTCTGCCCCAGGAAGGCGCTGAGGGCAAACATCACAAGATAACTTGAAAGATGCGCAAAGGCCGATGCCCAGTATGAGAACCGCGGCATGAAGACTATGTTCACGATGGTGGTGACAATGAGCCCCGTGAGGGTTATCCATACAGCCATATTGGTGCGGCCGGAGAGTTTGTACCACATAGATACGTTGAAGAGCATTCCCAGGAGCATATAGCTCAGGAGCATTATGGGAACAATGCCTATTCCAACGCGGAAATCACGGCCAAGAAGCAGTGAGATGATGTCTATGTATGCGATTACGCCCACAAACACCAGCCCGCAGAATGCCGTGAAATACTCCATAACTACGGCGTAGAGCTCCTTTGAGCCCTTGTCACGCGCCCTCTGGAAGAAGAAGGGCTCAGCCGCATATCTGAACATCTGGATGAAGAGGTTCATTATGACGGCAAGTTTCACCGCCGCCTGGTAGATGCCAAGGGATGCGCGCCAGGCCTCGGAGGATGTGTCAAAGTAGCGGAAGAGCACCCTGTCCACAAGGTCGTTGGCAACTCCAGGAAGGGCCGCAATCATGAGCGGCAGGCTGTAGAGCAGCATACGCTTCACAACCGGGGCGTCCCAAACCAGTTTCAAGTGCAGGATGTCCGGAATGAACAGCACAAGGCACAGCACGCAGCTTACAAGTATGGCAAAGATGGGGTATGTGAAATCCGGCGCCGGTGACAGCAGGCCTCCAAGGAAGGCATGGGCCGGGTACCAGAAGAAAAGGACCAGGTTTGCAGCCGTTTCCGTAAGGATTTTCACGGTCTTTAGCACCGCAAACTTCACAGCCTTGTGCTCCTGCCTTAACTTTGCAAAGAGGATGGCGGTAATGTTGTCGCAGAAGAGGATTCCGGCAACATAGATGATAAGGACGCGGTATCCTTCATACCCCAGAGCGGCCGATATAGGCTCGCTGAACGCCACCATACACGCCAGGAACGCAAGGTTGAGTCCGGTCACGGTAAGAAGCGCCCCGGAATACACCCTTCTGGGATCCTCGCCCTCCTTATTGGCAAAACGGAAACAGCCCGTCTCCAGCCCAAGCACCAGAATCACCTGAAGTATGCCGATATACGCCATGAACTCCGTCACCACGCCGTACTGCGCCTGGGTGAGCATACGGGTGTACAGAGGGACAAAAAGGAAGTTAAGTATCCTGGCCAGAATGGAACTGAGGCCGTAAATTGCGGTTTCGCCCGCCAATTGTTTCAAAGGATTTGCCATATTGAGCACAAATTTAACTATTTTTGCATAAAAGAACGCAGAAAGCCTATGAAGAAATTTGTCATAATGACGCTGCTCGTGGCAGCCGCAATCGCCGGATGCAAGCAGCGCGGACGCGCCCCTGAGGCCACGGAGGCCGATGATTTCCCGGACACCCTTGCAGCTGCAGCTGCCGCCAAGGCTCTCCCGGAAGAACCCGTCTTTGACATTGTCACCAACATGGGAACCATAAAGGTGCGCCTTTACAAGGACACACCCCGCCACAAGGCCAATTTTTCAAAACTGGCCATTTCCGGCTACTATGACAGCCTCCTTTTCCATCGTGTGATAAACGGCTTCATGATCCAGGCCGGAGACCCCTACACCCGTGACACCGCCAAGGTGGCACAGTACGGTATGGGCGGCCCTGGATACACTCTTCCCGCAGAGATGAGGGATGCGGACGGAAATCCCCTGCATCGGCACAAGAAAGGAGCCCTTGCAGCCGCACGCCGCGGAGACGTTGCAAATCCCTTCAAGGAGTCTTCCGGCTCCCAGTTCTACATTGTCCAGGACCCGGACAACTGCGTCCACCTGGACGGAGAATACACCGTCTTTGGAGAAACCGTTGCCGGACTCAATGTCATTGACAAGATTGCATCTGTCAAAAGAGACCGCTATGACAGGCCCATTAATGACGTCAGAATCATAAAAATAGCTCCCGACGCCGAACTTAACAAAATAGAACGCGAAAAAGAGGCCGCTGGCACAGATTTCGCAGTTACAACAACCGAATAGTTTTTTTAATAGGTTAAGTTTTTAGGTTAGAGAGGGCGGACCCTGCAGTGATGCAAGGTCCGCCAATTTTTGAATGCTTCCGTCGCCGGTCAGCGGCATAGGCTCCCGGCCGTGTGGACGGCAATCTCCTACCAGCCCCAGGTGGACTTGGCGGCCTCAAGGTACTCTGCAAGTTCCACGGAGTCACGGGCGGGCTGGCGGTCAAGGCCAATCTGGCCCTTATAGTCCAGGCAGTAGTTCACGCCCATGGCGTCAAGGATCTCAAAGGTGTGGTCCAGGGACTTGCAGAAGCGGGCGTAGTCCTTTTTATCGGCATCACACCACTGAATCTCTGAAAGTGCGCACATACGGGGGAGGAGCATGTACTCAAGGTGCTCAGGAGTGGTGATGTACTCTGTCCAGAGGTTTGCCTGAACGCCAAGGATGTGGTCTTCGGCGCCGGGTGCAAGGCCGTCGAAGGGCTCATATGCGTATACGTTCTCAAGGGGAAGATATCCGCCGATGCACAGGGGCTCCTTGTCACGCTCCTTGCTCTGGTAGTAGTCAAAGTAGGCGTATGTGTGGGGAGTCATGATGGCGTCAAAGCCCATAGATGCGGCCTTGATTCCTCCATCCACTCCGCGCCATGACATCACGGTTGCACCTTCTGCGAGTTCTCCTTCAAGGATTTCGTCCCAGCCGATGATACGGCGGCCCTTGCTGTTCACGAATTTCTGTACGCGGGCGGTTACATAGCTCTGGAGGAGGTGCTTTGCCTCGGGGCCTTTCTTGATGCCAAGCTTACGCATACGGGCTGCGCACTTGGGGCAGACATCCCAGGGATATACGGTGTTCTTTGCATGGGGGTCGAAGCATTCGTCACCGCCAATGTGGATGTACTCTGAAGGGAAGATGTCAATGACCTCCGAGAGTACGCTCTCAAGGAAATCGAACACCTTGTCGTTACCTGCGCAGAGGATGTCCGGGGCAATTCCCCAGCGAGGCCATACCTTGTAGGGACCGCCGGTGCAGCCAAGTTCAGGATATGCGGCAAGTGCTGCCACCATATGGCCGGGAAGGTCTACCTCGGGGATAACCTCTATGCCGCGTTCTGCTGCATATTTCACAACCTCGCGTAGCTGCTCCTGGGTATAATAGCCGCCGTAGCGGATTCCGTCGTTGGAGTCGAAGTCCTTGCCGATGCAGGTGCCGTCCCTCCATGCGCCAACCTCCGTGAGGCGGGGGTAGGACTTGATCTCGATCCTCCAGCCCTGGTCGTCGGTGAGGTGCCAGTGCAGGCGGTTGAGCTTGTAGGCTACCATTATGTCAATGTAGCGCTTTGTCTCTTCAATTGACCAGAAGTGGCGGCTGCAGTCAAGATGCATTCCGCGGTATCCGAAGCGGGGCTCATCGAAGATCTTTACGCAGGGAAGGACCCAGGAAGCCTTCCCGGCTTTCTTGCCGCCGTAAATTGCTGCGGGGAGCATCTGTTTCAAGGTTTCGCAGGCATAGATGAAGCCGTTAAGGGCCGATGCCTCCACCTCCACGTCGTCGTCTTCAATCTCTATGTAGTACTGCTCCGGCCCAAGGTTGGGGTTGTACTTGAAGTCGAAGCCGTCGCCATCGGCCTTACATTTTACGCCGGTAGCGGTTTCAAGGGCCTGGACAAAACGGCCGATAGCTTCGCGGGAAGCCTTGTCGATGGAAGGATCTATCTCTACGGCCGCGCCCTTGACGCAGACCGAACCTTTCAGGAAGGTTACATCGTTGGGCTGAGGGATTACGGAGAAAGACTCCGCCTTTTTGCAGCAGGAGGCAAGCACTGCCAAGCCTGTGAGGATTAGGAGTATACGTTTCATAATGTGGTTAATAAAGAATAATTCCAAGTACGGCCCCGGCAATGATGAGGTAGATTGGGTTAACTTTCCCCCAATATCCCGCGGCAAGGGCTCCGCCAAGGAGCACCCAGCTTTTCCAGTCCGGGAAGTTATCGGCCACTATCTGGACACTGGGCGTAAAGCCCGTCCAGGTGGTCTTGAGTATAAGGATGACCGCAGCGGCGCCTATGAGCCCCACCACGGCCGGTTTTACAAAGGACATTGTGCCGGCGTAGAGCGTGCTGGTTTTGAACTTCTCATAGAAGCGCACGATCAGGAGCATGAGGATAAACGACGGCAGCATTATGGAAAGCGTTGCCGTCAGGGACCCGCAGATGCCAAGAAGGTGGCTTCCAGTTGCGCCCTGCAGCACCTCATAGCCAACGTAGGTGGCGCTGTTTATGCCGATTGGCCCCGGGGTCATCTGGCTCACCGCCACGATGTCCGTGAACGCACTCTCCGTTATCCAGGAGTGCTCCACCACCACCTGGTTCTGGATGAGGGACAGCATGGCGTAACCTCCGCCAAAGGTGAAGGCCCCAATCAGGAAGAACGTCCAGGCCAGCTGGCCAAACAGCACAATAGTATCCATACGTCATTCCCGGCCCAACCGGGAATCTCTATAAAGAGTTAATATAAATCCAATCACCATTACGCACATAATAATATATATGGGCGAGACATTGAGGAAAGCCACCAGGATAAGGGCCGATATCGCAAGAAGCCAGGCCCACCAGGTTTTGCAGGAGCGCTTTGCCATGTTGATCATAGGGACTGCTATGAGCGATATCACTACCGGCCGTATTCCCTTGAAGGCCCTTTCCACCCAGGGGTTGTCCTTGAAGGCGGTAAAGAACATTGCTATGGCAAGGATGATGAGGAAGGAGGGAAGGATGCTGCCAAGGGTGGCCGCAAGGCTTCCCTTGAAGCCGCGGAGTTTGTTCCCGGCAAATATGGAAATGTTTACGGCCATTACCCCCGGGGCGCTCTGAGAGAGGGCCACTATGTCAGGGAGTTCGTCGTCAGATATCCATCCCCGCTTTGAGAGCTCCGCCTGGATTAGGGGAATCATGGCATAGCCGCCCCCTATTGTAAAGGCGCCAATCTTGGCGAAGACGGCGAAGATCTGCCACAGTGAGACTCTCTTTTCCATATCTTTACAAAGTTAGTAAAAAAACTAATTCCTTCTGTCATTCTGAGCGAAGCGAAGAATCTTAAAAAAATTATTTAAAAAAATTTGTCAGTTCAAAAAAAGTTACTACCTTTGCAGTCCCGTTTGAAACGGGGACAGTTCATTGACAATACTGAAAGACTAAAAGTACAAGCAAGCAATAATTAACGAGCGTCAGTTTCTTTTATGGAACTACAGCGTCAGGGACAAGCTTAGATTTATAAGAAAATATACAATGAAGAGTTTGATCCTGGCTCAGGATGAACGCTAGCGGCAGGCTTAACACATGCAAGTCGAGGGGCAGCGTGGAGTAGCAATACTCTGACGGCGACCGGCGAAAGGGTGAGTAACGCGTGAGCAACATGCCCGGTACTGGGGGATAGTCGATGGAAACGTCGCGTAATACCCCGTAACAACAGGGGCCGCATGACCTTTGTTTAAGAGATTTATCGATACCGGATTGGCTCGCGTACCATTAGCTAGTTGGCGGGGTAACGGCCCACCAAGGCGACGATGGTTAGGGGTTCTGAGAGGAAGGTCCCCCACATTGGAACTGAGACACGGTCCAGACTCCTACGGGAGGCAGCAGTGAGGAATATTGGACAATGGCCGAGAGGCTGATCCAGCCATGCCGCGTGCGGGAGGACGGCCCTATGGGTTGTAAACCGCTTTTGTTGGAGAGCAATAAGGTCCACGTGTGGATCGATGAGAGTATCCAGCGAATAAGCATCGGCTAACTCCGTGCCAGCAGCCGCGGTAATACGGAGGATGCAAGCGTTATCCGGATTTATTGGGTTTAAAGGGTGCGTAGGCGGATGATTAAGCGTGAGGTGAAATGCCACTGCTCAACAGTGGAACTGCCTCGCGAACTGGTTGTCTGGAATGCCCCTGCCGTGGGAGGAATGTGTGGTGTAGCGGTGAAATGCATAGAGATCACACAGAACACCGATTGCGAAGGCATCTCACGAAGGGGTGATTGACGCTGAGGCACGAAAGCGTGGGGATCAAACAGGATTAGATACCCTGGTAGTCCACGCAGTAAACGATGATAACTAACCGCTGGGCATTCGTGTTCAGTGGCCAAGCGAAAGCGATAAGTTATCCACCTGGGGAGTACGACCGCAAGGTTGAAACTCAAAGGAATTGACGGGGGCCCGCACAAGCGGAGGAACATGTGGTTTAATTCGATGATACGCGAGGAACCTTACCCGGGCTCGAACGGCTGGTGAAGAGATCCAGAGATGGTGACGTCCTTCGGGACACCAGTCGAGGTGCTGCATGGTTGTCGTCAGCTCGTGCCGTGAGGTGTCGGCTCAAGTGCCATAACGAGCGCAACCCTTGCCGTCAGTTACCATCAAGTAGTGTTGGGGACTCTGGCGGGACTGCCACCGC
>JAEEGI010002875.1_pt1 | contig 41581 bp, 34 predicted proteins | sample 8958751 | NCBI WGS metagenome assembly JAEEGI01 (sample SAMN16246545, study PRJNA631951) | gut metagenome | biome: gut microbiome; feature: rumen; material: KS-attached | host: Bos | place: Iran: Karaj | collected 2018-10 | reverse complement strand
CCGAACTTCTGCATCAACTTCAAAGTATGTCCCCATGGCAAAAGTGCGACAGCCTGTCGCAGTTTTGGATCACTGTCACAAAACCTCTCGTAAAACTTCTTCATATCCCACAGGTTGCGCGGCGACATCCCCATCTGTGGATAACGTTCCTTAAGGTCTGATGACAAGCGATTAACGACACCGCTTCCATGTTTATTCTCCAATTTCTTGTCATGCAACAACTTGCCAAGTTCCCAATGTGCAGTCCCTATTGCCGATGTGACAGTAGCGGCCACAATACTGCGTGTTTTGTCAATAACTGCGACAGCCTGTTGCAGAATTGAATTGTATTCTGATTCGGGAACTTGAATTGTAATATCTGCCATGATGTGCTTGATTTGCTGTTGGAGGCTTTTTCTAGATGACTACGCGCTGGAAGGGGGGCGCGGTGATGTCGCAGAATTCTTTGTTGAGGAATTTGTAGTGGCCGGCGATGGCAATCATCGCGGCATTGTCGGTCGTGAAGACGCGCTTGGGGATGAAGGCCTTGAGACGGTGACGACGGGCGTAGTCCTCGACTGCGTCACGCATACCGCTGTTGGCCGAAACGCCGCCTCCAATGGCGATGGTCTTGATGCCAGTGGCCTTGATGGCCTTGCCGAATTTGTCCATCAAAATCTCGATGATGGTGCGCTGCAGCGAGGCGGCCAGGTTGGCCTTGTTCTCCTCGATGAAATTGGGATTTTCTTTCAAAGCGTCACGCAGGGTGTAGAGGAACGATGTCTTCAAGCCGCTGAAGCTGTAGTTATAACCATCGACATGAGGCTTGGCAAACTTGAAAGCCTTACTGTCGCCCTCGGCCGCCAACTTGTCGATAAAGGGACCGCCGGGATAAGGCAAGCCCATGACCTTGGCACACTTGTCAAAGGCCTCACCGGCTGCATCGTCGATGGTCTGCCCAAGCACCTCCATGTCGGTAGGAGCGTTCACCTTGATAATCTGGGAGTTGCCACCGCTAATGAGCAGGCACAGGTAGGGGAACTCGGGAACCTCGGCATCAGGCTCCTCCTTAACAAAGTGGGAAAGCACATGACCATGCAGGTGGTTTACATCCACTAAAGGGATGTCGAGCGCCAGCGCCAAACCCTTGGCAAACGAAGTGCCCACATGGAGTGATCCAGGCAGGCCTGGACCGCGTGTGAAGGCGATGGCGTCAATGTCTTTACGTTCAATGCCTGCCTGACGGATGGCCTCGCTCACGACGGGTACAATGTTCTGCTGGTGGGCACGCGATGCCAACTCGGGCACCACGCCACCATAGGCTTCATGCACACGCTGACTGGCAATAACATTGCTCAGCAGCACCGTGTCACGCAACACCGCTGCCGAAGTGTCGTCACACGACGACTCTATTCCTAATATCGTTACACTCATTCTTTTTATTATATAAGACTTATAGGTCATATAGGGCTTACAGGACCTATAAAAAACTGTCATTTATTCTTATTTCGGTAATTGATGCGTGCACGGGTCATTTCTTCCCGTGAACCACCATGAACAAGGAAATCCTGCTTGCAGTGCTCAATCAACTTGCGAAGCAAGGTGTCACACTGATGAATGAGAGTAATCGCAATATTAGCGATTGCTTCATCCCCTCTTACCTTGATAGCCTCACGATAATAGGCACTGTCATTGTGCTTAATGCATGCTTGACGGCATTGTATTCCCTTATCACTGTCAAGCGCCCATACGGGTAAATCATGCACTCGCAAGTAATCATGATAGTCCTCCAACAATTCCTTTAAACTCCCAACGGCCACATTCAGCAATTTGAGTTCCATTTCCCGTGACATGGTAGAGTCGGTGCAACCTTCAGCGATATTTTGCTTGCCACTTCGTGCTGCCTGAACCATCTGGTCAATCGTGCGGTCGCCGCGTTGATAGAAATGGTGGGCAAAATAATAGGTAACATCATAAATGCACTCCGCCTTTTGGAATGCAATCAAATCCCGATAGTTGCCTCGTTGAGGCAAAAAATCCTGATTACCCATAAAACCGTCACTTGTTGTTTATCACACGCCATGCGGCCCGTAGCCGTTGCAAAATTACTACAAAATGACGAGACTCCTAAACCCTCAAAACAAATATTTCTTCACTATAAGCCCTATAGGACCTATAAGACCTATTAGACCTATTAGACTTATTGAATCTTCAAACCGGCTAGAACCTGAACCCGGCCGTGAGGTCAAAGTTGCTGTAGCTGTTGTAGAAGCTGTGGTTGGTGCTGGTGTACCAGTGGCCCTCGTGGTTAAAGTTGAAAGCGTAAAAAAAGTTGCCGGCGGTGCGCACGAGTGCCAAGCGGCCGTTCATGTTGGTAGACAGCAGAGATTTCTTGCCCTCGATGGAGCCGGGAAAACTGTGACGGTAGCCGATGCTGGGCACCACGGTGACATTGAACAGCCAGCCGGGGTGGAACACCCAACTGTAGCCATAGCCTATCATAAATCCAAAGTCACGGTAGCGGAAACGGTAATCAGTCACGGCATCGGGGAGATAGGTTTTGAACTCATCGCTCAAGAAGCTCATGTCCATCACCACATCCTGATGGCTCAGGTAGATACCCGCCAACAGAGAGCCAGAACTGCGCTTTTGGTACTTGGAGAAACAATAAGCCGCTGCTTGGGAATAATGGGTGTGGTTAAAAATATAGTATGCGTCCAGCCCATATCCCTCACGCGTGAGACCATAGAAAATCTCATCACCCATCCACTTGCCCAGCCGATGCAAGTGGACTGTACTCTGGGCATTCTTGCGATAGTATCCCTCAATGAAAATGCGCGAGGTCGTGAATGAAAACTGCAGCCTGCGGTTGCGGATAAATTTTCCTGCCAGCAGATCCCTCGCGTTGATCATGTAGGTGAAACTGAGTCCCATGCCGCTGATATGGAAACCGAACAATGACGTGACATCACTGTTGAGCTGTACGGGTGTTTCCCATTTGCCCAAATGCCCTGAGTAAAAGTCCAGCCAGTTACTGTTCTTGAGCATGACCTTAAACTTCTTCTTTCCCCTGCCGGGATTGACAACATAGGCTGTGTCATAGTAATTTAAGGCATGGTTGAGCCAGCGATAAGTCTTTACTCCGAAGTCCAGCACAGGGGGATAGACAATCGACGTGTCATTGATGCTCCACCCGTGGCGCAAGACAAGGCGTTTCCATCGGTCCTTTTCCTCCAGGCTGTCCTCCTTGAGCGACATCTTCTCAAGGTGCAAGGCAAGGCTGTCAAGGCGATTTGAGAGGCCATTGAGTTGTACAGCGATACTGTCATATTTCATCGCTATGCAATGGGCCCCGTTGGCAATGCTATCATATCGCAATGAGACATCATCGGACCATGCCAGAAGTGCTGTCATCGACAAAAACAACGATATGATCAAGCGTTTCATCATTATTTGATAGACTATTCTTTAGGCTGCGATGGACGCATGGTGACCATGGGAACAGGTTGGCGCACACTGCTGTCGCGCTGCTGTTCGGTGGACGGAGCGCGGCGAGGTATGCTGTCTTGAGTGCCGCCACCACGTTGATTATTGTCCTTGTGACGCGGCTTGTCAAAGTCATGTTTCCAGACGATGCCTACGCCCTGTGTCGTTAGCGCATTGCGCTGGTTATAGTTCTGGTCGTTGAAGTGATTATAGGCCTTGAGGCGCATCGAGCCCTTGCTGTTGAGCAGATATTCGAGGTCAAAGTCACCAATAAAGTTGATGTTGCTCGTGTTGTAATTATTGTTGTTGTAGGTATTGTCACGATAACCAAAGTTACCGTTGAGCAATAGCCTGTTGTTAAGCAACTGGCTGGAAAGGGCCACATCCACCTCCATGTCGCTCAAGTCACCCTTTTTGGTACGGAAGTTGGGGGCGATGGAAAGGTTATCGGTCATCTTGCCCAGAATATTGCTCAGTTGCCCGGCAATGGTTGAAGAAGCCACCGAGGTCAAGACATCATTCTGACCCATATAATCCGGGGTGTAGAAGCGATTCAGTGCCAGCAGGTAAATAATCTGGCTGTTCATCATCTCGTCGCTGCTGATGATACTCTTCACCTTGTGATAAATATCGGTGGTAAGTGACGGGAACTCAAGGTCAAACGATATATCTGGCTGGCTGATGATTCCCTTGGCACGCAACAATGCATGAACCGGAACCATGGGACGCTTCAAGTCCTTGTCTTTGGCAAAGGACTCGTCCAAATCAGCAAGATTGGCACTGAGCGAGTAAACGGCCTCAATGTCAAGCACGGCTGCATAGGGATCGCCCTGGAAAGTGATGTTGCTGCCGTCACGAACAGTAAAGTTCTTGATAATCAGGTCTTGAAGCGTGAAATTATAAGATCCCTTGTTCAAGGTATAACTGCCATAGGCCTCATATTCATCGTTGTTGTTATAGGTAAACCGCAGATTTCCGTTGCCGGTAGCGCTGATGTGGTCACCGCCCTTGGGATCCATGATCACGGTCAGGGCCAAGTCTGGGGTGACCGTACCCTGCAGGTCGATGTTATAAGCGCTGGATTCAGACGGTTCTTCCTGCGAATCGCTGGACAGCTGCTTGGACTGACGCAACTGGTCGAGCAGCATCTTGGTGGTCAACGGCTGCTTCGTATCGGACTCTGCCTTGGCCCCACGGTCATGGAATGTGATGAAGTTATAGTCGCCGGCTTGCTCACTGTCGGTCATCACAAAGGTGAATTTGCTCCTTGGTGCCGATGTCATGTTCACCCTGATGTTCACGATGCCGGGACCTCCCTCGACAAAACATGCGCCATTACCGTAAACCGTACCATAGAACCTGGGATTGATTGACGGATTGGTGTCATAGCTCAGGAAATCCTTTGCTCCAGTGATGGCAAAGTTGAATACGGGCTTATGGAAGGCATCATGCTTGAGCCAGCCGCCCAAATGGGCCTCATGCCCTTCACGGTCATGGATGGGCACATCTTCAAATGCGATGTAATCGGGAATGACGTGCAGCGGCACATTCGAAGCTGTGTAATAACAGTTCACATAGTCGATGAGGAAGCTCAGGGTATCGACCATCAGGTCGCCTTCCAGGTTGATGGTATGGAAATTACCGAACAATCTGGCATCGCCCGACATCTCTCCCTTCACATCACCGGTGAATGCGGCCATATAGGGCTTGAGAAACGCCACATTGGCATGGTCGGCATTAAACAAGAGGTCGAGCGAGTCATCGGCGATATAAATGCCTCCGTCAATCAGGCTGTGGCGACCGTTGGCCTGGGAAATGTCGGCATCGACGATGATGCCCTTTGACTCGTTGTCAAAGTCGGCTTTGATGTCGATATCGCCCATCACAGCGCCGTTATAGGAGATGTTCTTGATGAACAGACTGGGCGTATAGAGCCGCGGCGCGCCTGATAGCAGGTCACTGGCATAGACCTTGCTGGTTGCCCGGCCTCCGAAGCTCACGTTGTCCACATTGAGCGTCTCGAACACATAATCAAGGTTCACATCGTTCAGTTCAAGGCACAGCTCCTCATTTGGATCTTTAGATACCGTTCCGTTGATGCGGATGTACTGCTCTTCATGGCCTCCGGCGACATTGTTGATGGCTATCACGCCATCATCGATATCGATATGGCCCTGCTCAATGTTCCAGATGGTGTCACTGATGACCATTTCCGACGGCAAGATATCCACTTCGGCCTTGAGACGGCCGTTATCTCCGCGATCCAACAGGGCATTCATGTTCAACTCGCCATGGAAGTCACGCAACTTTTCAATCACGGTATCGCCGTTCACCTTCCAGACAAGACTTGATTTGATGCGGTTGTCCACACCCTTGGCAAGGATTTTGAAATCAACCTGCTTGTCGTTCTTGACCGAGAACGCCGACTGCACAGCCATGGTCACCTCTTTTGACAAGCTGTCCAGCGACATGGAGACGTTGGTGCCCCTGATGATTTTGTTGCCTTGACGAACAAAGGGCATATTAACCGCCACATTAAACGTGTTCTGGCTCTCCGATACATCGCCGTTGACCTTGAACGACATGAACGGCGAGAAGGGCAACTTGAGCAGTTTGTTGAATTCCTCGTCGGGGGTGACGACAAAGTCAAACTCCAGGTCATTAGGCAGTCCGGCATGAGAATAGTTTGCATAATCCTCGAAATACAGCGGGAAACTGCGCACCAGCATGTGCTTCAACGAGGGCACCAAGGTCTTGAAATCAAACTGCCCGATGACCGAACCGGTCACATGGTCACTGGCGATATTGATGATTTTCTCGAAATCTTTATCAGAATTATCGGCATTCAGCTGGAAACTGTTGACATGCAGTCCCTCATCCTTGGAATTGGTGAAGGCCAGGTCATCAAGCTGTACATTTCCGGTTATGTTTTCCAATGAATTTCCCCAGATGCCAATCTTGGCATCCACCGACAGCTTGTGGTCCTGATACTTGTCAAGCACGCCCAGGCGCGCAAGATTCAGCCCCCGGGTCGTGATGTCGAGTTCACATTTGGAATCAACACCCCTCAAGTCGGCTTTACCGGCAATTTGCAGCATGCCGTTCGGGTCATTCATCGACACCATGCCGTCAAAATCATTACCCTGCTTGTCAACGTTGGCAATGATATCGTGGTAGCGCGTCCCCTTGAAGTCAACAAAGGGGATACTGCCCTCAAGGTGGCCCGAAACGTCATTGCCCTTGAAGGTGGCATCGACCGTCGCATCAATGGCAATCTGGTCCATCATGTCACGCTTGTCGAGCAGCGTGCCCAGCTGCAGGCCGTCGGTCTTGACATGGCCGGTAAACCTGCTGGAGCCTTGCTGGCTGGCAAGTTTTCCATTCATGTCGGCACTGCCTAGCGAAGTGCTCACTTTACCGTTAAAGTTCACAACCGAGGGCGTGGCGTGCAACTCACCATTGAGGGCGATATCTCCACACCTGGTGATGATGTTTTTGGCCTGGGGCGACAGGCTCGTGACGAGACCTGTAAGCCGTGACAGCACCGACGCCTTAGCATCCAGGTCGATATAATCGCAATCCAGAGAACTGTAGCCACCGGTGTTGGGCAATGTCACACCTCCGCGGGCTGCAAGCGACAAGCCTCCTTTCGGGACATTGATGTTCAAGACTGGGGCTTCAATGCGATTACCGTTCTTCGCCACTGTTGCGACAATACGCAGGGGCTCGTTGAACTGCTTGAGCTGGGGGACAAAGGCCGCCAAATCGGCCGGAGTGATGGTACTGCCAGGAGTACTGATGCACAATGGCTTGTGCCTGAGCTCATCACCCAGTGTCTTGAGCGAACTATACTCCAAATGGATATCATCCAAACGGATATCGCTATCGGGCAATTTCATTTTAAAACCCCTGATGTCCATCGCCTTGTCGGTAACATGGACATCGGTAGATAAGCGACTGAGCGACAAACCGCTCGCTTCATCGAACGAGAGACGCTTGATGCGGATGTCAAAATCATTGTTCTTGAGACGCGGCAGCGTTATATCGGCACACAGGTCACTAATCGACAGATGATTGACATCAAACCGGCCGACATGTCGGGGCTGGTCCAGCACATCATAGCTTAGCGCCGACTGCCGCATCACCACTGTATTGATCTGAACATCAAACGGCTTGGGTGGCTTATCGTCCTTGGGCTTGAATGCATCGATGATAAACTGCATGTTGGTGGGACTGTCTTTGTCGGGGCGTGTCACCTGGCCTTTCAACCCGATGATTTCGCCATGAGTCACGACGATGCGCCTGTCGGCAATCAGGTCCTTGAGGCTGACTCCAGCGCCCAGTTTCCCGACGGTCAAGAGTGAATCGCCCTGCTGGTCATAGACCAGAACATCGTGCAGTTCCACCTGATTGAATGGCGTGATGCTCACCGACCCGATGTTGACATCAGTGTTCAGGTATTCAGACAATGCCTTCTCACCCTTGTCACACAACCATTGCTGAACAGGGGAGAGCAACAGCAGCAGATAGGCCATAGCGACAATCGCCACCACTGCCACAAGCAGGGTCACGACCACACTGCGCACAACGTTATATGTCCCTCTCGAGATATTCATTCTCCCGTTTTAGCCCCTTTACTGCAAATCCAGTGCCATTTTCCGCTTTTCAGCCGCCAATCATCAGTTTCCTGAAAAAACTCCTAACTATCTAAACCCTCACATTGGGCCAGCCACAGCTTTGACGAGGCATCGCTGGGCATGCGCCAGTCACCGCGCGGCGACAACGACACGCTTCCCACCTTGGGGCCATCAGGCAGGCAGGAACGCTTGAACTGCTGCGAGAAGAAACGCCACACAAAGGTGCGCAGCCACTTCTTGATGGTAGCATTGTCATATTCTCCCTTGAAGGCTTTGCGGGCCAGCAGATACAACTTGGCAGGCGTGAAGCCATAGCGCAGCATGTGGAACAGGAAGAAGTCGTGCAACTCATATGGTCCCACGATGTCCTCGGTCACCTGCAGGATGGTACCATCCTTGGCTGCAGGGGTCAACTCGGGGCTGATGGGTGTATCAAGCACGTCAAGCAAGGTGGCTGCAATGAGTTTGCCGCCCTTGGTGCCGTCGTTCAGCGAACCGGCAAACCAGCGCACCAGGTGGCGCACCAGCGTCTTGGGAATGCTCACGTTCACGTTATACATCGACATGTGGTCACCGTTATAGGTGGCCCAGCCCAGCGCCAGCTCCGACAGGTCACCCGTGCCGAGCACAAGGCCGTTCACCTTGTTGGAAAAATCCATCAATATTTGGGTACGTTCGCGGGCCTGGCTGTTTTCATAGGTCACGTCATGGTTACTCGGGTCATGGTCAATGTCCTTGAAGTGCTGTGTTACCGCTGCAGCAATGCTGATTTCATGCAGTGTCACACCCAACGACTTGACCATCGCACAGGCGTTGGTATAGGTGCGGTCGGTGGTGCCAAAGCCCGGCATCGTGATGGCATGGATGTCCTTGCGGTCACGGCCCATGCGGTCAAAGGCACGGACTGCCACCAGCAGGGCAAGCGTCGAGTCCAGACCACCCGACACGCCCACCACAATCGTTTTGATGCCAGTGAAATCCAAACGGCGCATCAGGCCCTCGGTCTGGATGGCGATGATTTCCTCGCAACGGGCATTAAGACGGTCGTCCTCGGTGGGGACGAAGGGCAGGCGGCGCACGGGACGCAGCAATTCCTCTTTTTCATAGTCCAGCGGACCGGCTACCATCATGGGAACACGCTCAAAGGGGGTGCCGAACTGCACCATGCTGTCGGCAAAACTGCCATTGATGCGGCGCTCGTTCTCCAGGGCGGCAATATCGATGTCGGCGATAGACATTTGCGCCTGAGTAGTGAAACGCTGCCCCTCGGCAATCATCTTGCCGTTCTCGGCAATGACGGCGTTGCCGCCAAAGACGAGGTCGGTCGTCGATTCGCCATAGCCGCACGAAGCATAGACATAGGCGGCGATGCAATGGGCACTCTGGTGCTTGATCAGGTCCATGAGATAGGTGTGCTTGCCGATGAGCTCATTGCTTGCCGACAGGTTCACAATCACGTTGGCACCATTGATGGCTGCAATGCTGCTGGGCGGAGCGGGAACCCACAGGTCCTCGCAGATTTCCACCGCAACGCGGGCACGGCCTGCCTCAAAGATCTGATGGGTACCGAACGGCACTTCCTCACCGCCCACCACAATGCTGTCCTTGCCGGCGATGGCGGTGATGTTGCTCGTGGTGAACCAGCGTTTCTCGTAGAACTCCTTGTAGTTGGGGATATAGGTCTTGGGAACCACCCACATGTCACCGTTATTGATCACAACGGCACAGTTGAACAAGTGGCCGCTGCAGCGCAACGGGGCGCCCACGACAACCATCACGGGCGTTTCCTTGTAATGGTCACACAACGTGACGAGCGCCTGCTCGGCGGCATCAAGCAACAGCTCGTTGCCAAACAGGTCGGCACAGGTATAACCCGTCACACACAACTCGGGCAGCACCACCAGGTGAGCGCCCGCCTTAACGGCACCGTCAATGCCCTCAATCATGTGGGCTACATTGCTATCGACATCGGCAACGTTGACCTGCGGCACTACTGCAGCAACCCGCACAAAGCCATAGTCGGTCACGACTTGATTCTTCTTCTTTGACATACCCATGAATTCTGTTCAAAATGTTTTAACCTGCAAAATTAATTATTTTAAGCGATAATTCTCACACTTTCCCCACAATTTCTCACACAGCCGCCACCCACTCGCAACGCAAGCCCAAGCGCGTCAGCCCCATGAACCCTTAACCATTATCCTTTAACCTGCTCGCAACGCGAGCATAAAAAGCGTCAGCCCCATTAACCATTAACCATTATCCTTTAACCTGCTCGCAACGCGAGCATAAAAAGCGGATGCCTCATTAACCCTTAACCATTATCCTTTAACCTGCTCGCAACGCGAGCATAAAAAGCGAGCATAAAAAGCGAGCATAAAAAAGTATGGCCCCTGCGTTGAGGAGCCACACCTTAAAACTACTTGAGTGGAGAGGCAGTTTAGCCTTAGTTCAGCAACAGGTCAATCAGGGCGCTCACGTCGGCGATAGACACTTGACCGTCACCGTTCACGTCAGCACCGGCCGTAGGAGCACTTGAGCCCAGCAGCACATCGATCAGGGCACTCACGTCGGCGATCGTCGTGTTGCCGTCACCGTTCACGTCACCAGTTACTACGATCGCCTGGGTTACCAGTTTCACGTTATCGACGGCGAAGTAGTCGCCCGTGGGATTCACACTGCCGTCCTTCTGGTAGGTCCAGGTCAGCGTGTGTGTGCCGGCGGGAAGCTCGACGGTATAGCTCTCCCAATCATAGTCGCGTGCGCCATAGGTAAACTTCGTCACGCCGTCAACAGCGAAGATGCACTTGTCAAAAAGTGAGGACGTACCCTCGCCCCAGGCCTTGAATTTGAAAGTCAGGGTGCCAGTACTGTTAGCCGGTACAGTGGCGGTACCCGTCATGACGGACGACGTGCTGTGCTGGCCGGAATTGTTCGAAGTGGCACAAATGTAGGAGCCACCGCTTTCCCAATAGTTCCTATAGATGACCCAGGGATAGGCGCCGCTGGTCGTGAGGGTGACATCATCCGATAGTTTCACAGATTCCGCCAGAGCCGCATCAATGGTCTTCTTGTTAATGAAATTCCCCCATGTGGTAGAAACATAGGCGCTCTGTGCACCGTTAGGAATAATCAGATGGGCGGTGTTGTAGTGGTTGGTAGTGAACGCTGTACTCGTCATAGTCGGTGCCGTGGTCTTGAGGCAGTTGACAAACTCAAGGACGGTACAGCCGCCGAAGGCATAGTTGCCGATGCTGTTCAGGCCGCTGCCCAAGGTCACGTTCTTTAGCGCGGAGCAGCCTTCGAACGCACTCTGGCCGAGGGTGGTGACACTGTTGGGGATCGTGATTGTTGTCAGTGCCGTGCTGTAATAGAAGGCATAGTCATCGATGGTGGTCACGCCCGAGCCGATGCTCACCTGCGTCAGGCCGGTGCACCATGAGAAGGCGTAGGGCTTGATTATGGTCACACTGGAAGGCAGACTGACAGACTTCAGCGAGCCGGGGGTATAACCCCTCGGGCTCGTACCGGCAGTTAGGTTGACCTGGCGCGCCTCGCTGAAGGCCCACTCGCCGATGGCCGTGACATTATAGGTCGTGCCGTTCCAGGTTACGGTAGCCGGGACAGATACATTGCCGGTGTAGCTGCAATGGTTATCCGGGTCTTCGCAGGTCACCTCGACAGTATTGCTGCCCGTGATCCGGTAGTAGATGCCGCCCGAGACAAAGTCATAGTTCTGTTCGCTGAGTATCATTCTGAAGTTGCTCCAATAGGTCGCCGCCTGATAGGTCGCGATATCCTTGGGATATGGGACATAGACATAGCAGTAGTTGTAGCGGGTGCTGAACGTGTTGCTATAGATGGTCTGTGGCGTGGAATTGTTGGTGTACAATTTGCTGAGACCACTATTATAGAAGGCATAATCTTCAATCGTCGTTATTGAAGGAGACAAATAGACGGTAGTTAAACCAGTGCAGCCGTAGCAGGCGTAACTGCCGATAGTGGTTAGATTTGTGGCATTCGAGAGGTTGAGCGTATTCACGCTTGTGCTGCCGCGGAAAGCGTTGTCATTGATAGCGGTCACGTCAAAGGGCTCACCCATCCAGGTAACGGTGGCAGGAACGCTGTAGGAAGAACTGGAGTAGCAGTTATAGTTGCCGTTGTTGGTCACTAAAGCGATATAACGAGTACTGAGAACGGGGCCCAACAGGTAATACAAGCCACCAATTTGGACGTCATAGTCGGTGCTGCCGCTGTAAGTCGTGATGTTTCTGAAGCGCTGCCAGTAGTTTGCTTCTTGGTATCTGTTAGTGTTGTAACTTGCAGCTAAAAGATGAAGGGTTCCAACAATTGTGCCTCCATATTGTCCACCTCCTTGAGTGGGGAAAGTGTTTGCCTGGATGGTGGGCGGACGATAGGCGTAGCAGTAAACATTAGGTACGTTATCTTCGTGCTTGAAGGCATAGTCACCGATTTCATCCACGCGGAAGCCTATATACGCCGTCGTTATTTTGGTATTATAGAACGCATAGTCAGCGATGGTTTCCACCGAATTGGGGATAGTTACCGTGTTGAAATTCGGGGAACAGGTACTGGTTGCATTGAAAGCAAATGCAGCTTGACCGATGTAAGTGATCGTATTGGGCATAGAGACCGAAGTCAAGCCATTGCTTTCAGAAAAAGCTCCTGCGCCTATACCGGTTACTGTATAGGTCGTGCCGTTGTAAGTGACGGTACTGGGAATGGTTACCGCGCCAGTGTAGGGTGAATAAACAGACAAATTGGGATTACGATCATCTGTCACCTCAACCGTCTTGTTGGCGCTACTCGTGATTTTGTAATAGATGGTCTTGCCGTTGTAGGTAGCGGAGAAGTCGGCATAATCTGCGCTGGCGCTTAGGGCACTGGAGAGGCACGCCACGAGGGCGAGCAGTTTAAGGAATAATAATTTTTTCATAAGTATAACTGGTGCCTCCTGTGTCCCCCGAATTTGGCCTTTAATGGGTTGGGTAAATGTAAAAGCGCAGGGACTTAGTTTGTCTGCTCACCGATTCAGAGGCATCGCCAAACGCCCTTCCGTAATGAACAGCCCAACCCCCACGCTTTGCCTATTTGGTCAAGCCCTCCCCATGGCGGGGTGGCTGCCAAAAAGCAAGCAACGGAGCGTTATTGGCTGTTTTTGACCCACGGTAAGAATTTTGGCGAAATTTCTGAATCAGGTCAAAAACAAAACGCTTTCGTCTTGTAAATAGTATGTCTTGCTCGGCAATGGGACATGCCCACCACTTCACACCGCAAAGATAGCATAAAAAAGCAATATTTCAAAAAATAAACAGTATTTTTGCAGAATGGCAGCAATGATATTTTCGCCTCACCTGCGAAATTCATCAACTTTGTCTTGCACATTTCAATTATCTTCCCTACCTTTGTGACAACATAAAAGACTACTACTATGGACACTAAAAGAAATAATAAGTTGCAACCCGCCCTTCGATGGCTCATGGCGGCTTTTATGGCCTGTGTGCTGGTGACAAGCACGTCCTGCGGCAATGACGATTCCGATTATCTTGTGGGGTATTACCTGAACATCCAGTCTCAGGTCAACCTGAACTTGTCAGACTACGATGAGACACAGGGCACCACATCAGCTTCAACGTCCACCAGCGTGCTTTCCACCACCATCGTGAACATGCGAAAAGCCCTGGAAGCGACCTACCCTACTGCCACGACTCACGGCAACGACTCGGGCGTCCTCTCAGCACTGGACGACATCTACCGCAGTTACAAAACCGCCTATAGCAATTACGAGGGGCACACCGTCTGCACTGTCAGGTTATACCGCACCGCATTGGATGGTGATGTTATCGTCAACAGCCAGTGCATGACGACATACCACTTTGGTATTATCCCCGACGACATCAATCCGCCTGAAATGTAATTTTTGCGCGATTCCGTTTTGCGGATTTCAACCGATTACTCTAACTTTGCAATAACAATTAAAACAACAATTAAAAGAAAGGATATCACATGAAGAAATTTTTCTCACTGCTTTTATGCGTCACGGCAATCAGCTTCGCTTCCAATGCAAGCGAGTATCCCATGATTGACCAGTGCATCAACATGTTACTGGGAAATGTTCAAACCACCCAGTTGATGACAACCCAGCTTGACGCCAACCATGACGGCGTCCTCACCATTGCCGATGTCTCAGCCCTCATTGACCAGGAACTGCAAGCACAGCAAGTTAACCGTGCTCAGGCCAGGGACATCGACGTCGATGCCATTGCCAAGGAGGTCATTGCCACCGAATCGGGCGAGCCTACGATCAACGACGTCAACCGGGCCATACACCAGAACTTGAAAGACAAGGAATAAGACATGAGACGCCATTCATCAAAACTGTGGCGGGGGCTGCTGTTCTCGCTGTTGCTTGTGGCTGTGACGGTATCCGTCACATCATGCGGCAACGACGAGCCGCAGTCTAACGTCGTGGACTACTACCTGAATGTCGAGGAGGAATTCCTGATCAATGGCTCCACCGACCACACCGACCGCTATTACAGCCCCGTCACCCGCATGAGAGAGGCCATCAAGAAGGCCTATCCCAATCCCGACAACCAGGGACTTGACGATGCTGTCATTGCGGCTTGTGACAAGGAATATGAGACCTACAATGAGATGTATACTAGCGAAGGCGGTGAACATTTCACCTGCCTGTTCCACCTTGTGAGGGCTATCATGGTCAATGGAATCGTCAAACAGAGCGAGACGCTCAAGACCTATACCTACAACATCAACCCACCTGACATTCAGGAATAGAGTCTGTTACTCTTTGCAATGCATGAGGCTGGCCACTTTTTATGGCTCAGCCTCATTTTTTTTGCCATCCTGTTTTCTGCATTGGGACACGCCACGATGCCATCTAGAGCGAGATGCGTCCTAGCAGGTCGCAGGCCTGCACAAGGCCAGCAGCCTTGACTTGAGGTAGGGGCTGTGTCATCATTCAATGACTGGAACTATAACCGCCCTGCGGGCGGGAAATTAATCAAATTAAATATTATTATAAATATGCTTGTAGCATAAATTTTAATTTATAATTTGCTTAATTTCCCGTGCGACAGCACGGTTATATTACCGAATGGCAATTAGGTCACAGGCCTGCACAAGGCCAGCGGCCTTGACTTGAGGTAGGGGCTGTGTCATCATTCAATGACTGGAACCATAACCGCCCTGCGGGCGGGAAATTAATCAAATTAAATATAAAATTATTATAAATATGCCTGTAGCAAAATTTTAATTTATAATTTGCTTAATTTCCCGTGCGATAGCACGGTTATATTACCGAATGGCAATTAGGTCGCAGCCCCCTGCCCCTACGAGGCAAACTCACAACAATCCCAGCAGTTTCTCGACCAACCGCGGCAGGGCATACTTTTCCAAGTCCTGCTCGTCAATCCAAATGAAATCGGCTGGCAACACAGGACGATTCTCAGGTTCGGCCAAATAGAAATCTGCAATCAGGCGACGATGCGTGAGCACATGTTTCACGTTGCTCGCAACCAGCACCAGTCCACATCCCAAATCGGGAAGCGGCTCATTTTCAACAAGCAGAGGTTCCCACAATCCCTGCCAAATGTCACCTTCACCACGTCGGTGGATAGCTGTCTTCCCCTGATGGCGCATATAAATATAGGTCATGCGCCGCTCTTTCACGGCCAATTTCTTCTCCTTGACGGGCAGAGCGGCAACGCGGCCGGTCCTCAAGGCCTCACAAGTCATGGCAACTGGACACTCGTCACAGTGAGGCGAGAGCGGAGTGCAGCAAATGGCGCCAAAGTCCATCAGCGCCTGATTAAATGTGCCGGCCTCATGCTTTGGCAGCAATTCTTTGGCAAGGTCAGTGAAAACACGTTTGCCTCGGGTGGTGTTAATGGGAACGTCGATGCCGAATTGGCGGGCGAGTACCCGATAGACATTGCCGTCAACAGCGGCGGCAGGCAAGCCAAAGGCCATCGAGCCAACGGCGGCAGCGATATAGTCGCCCACACCCTTCAACGCCAGCAGGCCCTTGATGGAGTGCGGGAAACCGCCCTGCTCGACAATCTGGCGCGCAGCTGCATGCATGTTACGGGCCCGGCTATAGTAACCCAGCCCCTGCCACAGGCGCAACACATCGTCCTCACTGGCCCCAGCTAGCGATTCTACTGTGGGATAGCGTTCCATGAAGCGCAGCCAGTAATCGGCACCTTGGTCAATTCTCGTTTGTTGCAGAATCACTTCGCTCACCCAAATGCCGTACGGATCTTTGATGCCGCGCCACGGCAGTTCGCGACCATTAGCCGCAAACCACTTCAACAACGCTGATGTGAACGATGCATTCACTTTAAAAAATCCTTGATCATCACTGCAAAGATAGCGAATATTTCGTAATTTTGCCCCACTATGGATGTGCATGAGATATTTTTCGGTCATCGCAGGGTGTGCTTATACCGACTGGTAGAAGCATCTGCGCCATTAGTCTATTCCATTGACTATCATGAGAATGGGCAATTACTGATGGATGCCTGCAAACAGGTGGACTGCAAGGGCTTTAACCTCGTGACCATCAGCGGGCTGCATTGGAATCAGGAGCTGTCGCCCTGGCCCATCGAGACGGTGGTGTCCAAGGATGACCGATTCACCGGCGGAGCACCCGAACTGCTGCCGCTACTCACGGGCCATATCGTTCCGCAAGTCGAGCAGCTGCTCGACACCCCACCCTTGTGGCGCTGTCTGGCCGGATATTCGCTGGGCGGCCTGTTTGCAGCGTGGACGGCATATCACACAGACGTGTTCACGCACATCTTGTCGGCCTCAGGGTCGATGTGGTATCCTGGGTGGTTGGAGTATGCCCGCGACAATCAATTGGCCGATAGCGTGACACGGGTTTACCTCTCGGTGGGCGAGCAGGAAAGCACATCGCGCAATGCAGTTTTGCAGACCGTGGGTGCCCGCACTCAAGCGTTGGCCGAGCTCCTCGCCGAACGTGGCATTTCCACCAAGTTTGAACTCAATCCTGGAAACCACTTCAAGAATCCACCCCTCCGCGTAGCCAAGGGCATCCGCTGGCTACTCTAGCACAAACGCGTCAGCCCTCAGAAGTTTCAGAAAATTCAGTTGTTGTTAAAAAGAGGAAGCGGATGCCCTTATGTCGATCCGTTTTATCCGTTCCATCCTCCCTCTCAGGCGGCTAAAAAACAAAAACTTAAATCTAAGGCCTAAAGTCTAAAGTCTTTTTTGTACCTTTGCACCCTCAAAAAAACAACCAAGCCACCAATCAATAGATGCGCAAGCAAGACAACTATACTTTCCTGACCTCCGCACCCATCCGCCGCGTGATACCGGCGATGGCCGTGCCGACCATCATCAGTATGCTTGTCACAAGTATCTATAACCTGGTGGATACCTATTTCGTCGGGTTAATCAACACCCAGGCCACTGCAGCGGTGGGTGTGGTTTTTCCCGTAATGGCGATTATCCAGTCCATCGGCTTCATGTTCGGCCAAGGCTCGGGCACCTACATGTCGCGCCACTTGGGCGCCCGACGCATTGATGAAGCACGCCAGATGGCGGCAACCTCGTTTGTAGGCAGCATTGTTTGTGGCCTTGCAATTACCCTGCTGGGCTTGCTGTTTCTCAAGCCATTGTCAATCGCGCTTGGTTCGACACCCACCATTTTGCCCTATACCATGCAATTCATGGGCGTGATACTGCTCGGCGCACCCATCATGACGGCTTCGATGGTCATCAATAACCAGATGCGCTTCCAGGGTAATGCCACTCAAGCAATGTATGGCATGATATCGGGCGCAGTGATGAATGTGGTACTCGTGCCGCTATTCATGTTCACCTTTGGACTGGGCATCCTGGGCACGGCCATCGGCACTGTGCTGAGCCAGTTGTTCGGTTTCATTGTGCTGTGGATCATGTCACGAAGGGGCGAGAACATTCCCATCCAGTTGTCTCTAGCCTCTCGGCGTTGGCACTTTCAACATGAGATTCTCAGGGGCGGCACCCCCTCACTCACCCGCCAGGCCCTTGCCAGCATTGCCACACTCATGCTCAATGTGGCAGCAGGCGTGTATGGTGACGCGGCTATTGCCGGCATGTCCATTGTGTCACGCTTGGCGTTCATCATCTTTGCCATTATCATCGGCGTGGGACAAGGCTATCAGCCATTCTGCGGCTTCAACTATGGAGCGGGACTTTACAAGCGTCTGCTCAAGGGCTTTTACTTCACCATCCTGCTCGACATGGCAGTGCTCATGGTGATGTGCGCCCCTGCATTTATCTTTGCCGAGGAGCTGGTGGACATCTTGCGCGATGACCCCGAGGTGGTTGCAGTCGGTGCTGTCGCACTGAGGTGGCAACTTGTCACATTACCAATGGCTGCAGTGATTACTGTGTGCAACATGACGCTGCAGACAGCGGGGCAAAGCATCTCGGCCAACATCCTGGCAGCGGCACGCAATGGCTTTTTCTTCATCCCCCTGATTATCATCCTGCCTCGCGTGCTTGGACTTTTTGGTGTGGAAATCTGCCAAGCCGTGTGCGACGTGCTGTCGTTTATCCTTTCCATCCCCTTGATTGTCACCTTCTTTAGAAAAACGCTCAGCAAGCACAACTGAGCATTAGCCCGTTGGCCGATTGCTAAGGTCACACAAACCGAAATCTGATAAATTTGTTACCAAAGTGTCGTTTTTTGGGCAAAAAGTAGCAGATTATCCATTTTTTCATGTATATTTGTGACCTGTAACCAAATGTGACCGAGGCTATGAAATCTTTCAGGAGCATCGCATTTTTCATGCTGGCATGTGCCATGCTGTCATCTATGGGGCAAGCCACTTCCCAAGAGGAATGGGAGTGGTATCTCCAAGAAGTCGTCAACGACGTGTTCGTCGTGCGCAACGGCTTTGAATACTATTATACACCCAGCAAATCCGACATGGAACAACAGCGCAACAAGGGCGAGGTGACCTATTTTCTGAGTTCACCGGCTGGGCTGAGTGTCAGCAAGACTCAGGAACTGATTAACAACATCATGGCTAGCTTTGACGACGTCAAGGTGATGAGTGACTGGCACATGGAGAAAGGCAGTTACTGGAAGGATTTCCGCTATGAGAAGAACAAATTCCACTTCAGCATCGGGCGCAAGACTCTTGAAGACATCGACGCCCATTTTGTGAGTGTTACCGAGACTGCCGGCTTTTATAAATCCCTGAGCAAAGGCAAAAAAGAGGAATCCGCTTCAGCACAACAGGCACCGAGCACCAAACGCAGCGCCCGCAACCGTTCACGCAAAGCCATCACACAAGATGTCGTTGAACAACATGACAAGGACATCCTGAAAGACGAGACAAATGTCGAAGAAGAGGAAGAGGCCCAGCAGGCTGAAACAAAAAGCGAAAAGGACATTAAACGCGAGGCCCGCGAGAAACAGGAGGCCTTGAAACAAGAGAAACGCCTGGCACAACAACGCGAGAAAGAACAGCAGCGCGCTAAGAAAAAGGCCGAAAAACAGAAAAAAGCCGAAGCCAAAAAACAAAAACAGGAAGAAGAGCGCCTCAAGCGAGAAGCCCAAAAGCAGCAACGCGAGCAAGAACGTGCCCAAGCCGAGGCCGAGCGCGAGAAAGCGCGTGCACAGAAAACCGCTTCCCGTGACAACAGCAAATATCACCTTAACGATGTCGCCCTGTGGCTAAGCGAGAAGTATGACTTCACCCAGTCGGCCGCCACAAGGAACAGCTGCACCATGTTCTCCACGATGGTTCATGATGCCGAGATGGCAAAACTTGCCATCAAGAACTGCCTGAAAGGGAGCAATGCCCGCATGGCGGTTCCTTGGCGCGTCAATCATGAGAACCATGCTGTGGAGACGGGTTACACGGTCGACAACCATGTGCTTGTGTTCACCATCGGCAAGGACGAGGAAGAACGCATCACCCTCACCATCACCGAAATCAGCAACGAGGAGTTTGAACTGTTCAAACAAGTCATCCAACAATAGAAAGAATCATAACAAAATACTTTTACAACGATGAAAAAGATAATCCTATTACTACTGTTAGCGCTGACCATCATCCCCACGGGATGCAAACTCAGCAAGAAAACCAACGCTGTATCGGTCTCTGAATCGTTTGTTACGCCCGACCCGGCCGACGTTGTCATGTATCAGGTCAATCCTCGCGTGTTCGCTCCCAGCAACTCGCTGCAGGCAGTGCTCGCGCGCATCGACTCTATTGAGGACCTAGGTGTCAACATGATCTGGATTATGCCTATCTATCCCATCGGTGAAGAAAAAAGCAAGAACTCGCCCTATTCGGTGCGTGACTACAAAGCCGTAGCTCCCGAGTATGGCACCATCGACGATCTGAAAATGCTGGTAGAGTCCTGTCATGAACGCGGCATCGGCGTCATCCTTGATTGGGTAGCCAACCACACCGCATGGGACAACGTCTGGGTCAAGGAGCACCCCGACTGGTACACTCACGACTCGGTGGGCAACATCATCTTCCCCCCAGGAACCGACTGGACCGATGTCGCCGACTTGAACTACGACAACAAGGACATGCGCGAGGCGATGATCGACGCCATGAAATTCTGGGTTGACAGCGTCGGCATTGACGGTTTCCGTTGTGATGTCGCCGACCAAGTGCCCGCCGACTTCTGGACCGAAGCCATCAAGACCTTGAGAACTGCAGCCAAACCCCGCGGACTCTTCATGCTGGCCGAGGGTGCCAACCCCGACAACTTCAAAGCAGGTTTTGACATGAACTACGCATGGGATTTCATGGGAGCTATCGCCGAGGTGATGAAAGACAAAGCCAAGGTCAACAAACTCATCGAGAGTGACAAAAAGGAATACACCGACTTGGATAGGGGTAAATTCAAAATGCGATTCACCACCAATCATGACGAGTCCACAAAGGCCACACCAGTCCAACTCTACGGTGGCGCAAAAGCCTCGATGGCGGCATTTGTGGCAACAACCATGTTGCATGGCGGCATGATGATTTACGGCTCACAAGAAGTGGGATATCCCGAACCCATCAATTTCTTCCACTATGTCCCTGTTAACTGGAATGCCAACCCCGCCATGCGCGATGAATACAAAAAACTCATCTCTATTTATAATGAGCATCCTGCACTGCGTTCCAGCGGAAAGGTAATACCCTATGATGACGATGATAACAACATCCTGTGTGTTGACCGTGTGCTCAACAATGATAATGTGCTTGTGCTTGTCAATGTGCGCGACACGCCCCACAACATCAACCTGCCGGGCATGTGGGCCAACCGAACCGCCTATGACCTGATGAGAGAAGAGGAGGTCGCTTTGGGCAACCGCATCACCCTGCAGCCCTACCAGTATTACCTGTTTTGCAACCGCAAATAACGCCACAACAGCTAAACTCCGTAATTAACCACACAAAACATGGCAAAAGAACCAAAAAGATTTGTCTGGAAAGACAAGGAGATGAAAGGCATCTTCAAGGAGACATTTATCATTGTTGACACCGAGACAGGCGTGAACTACCTCTTTGTGGCCTATGGCAATGGCGCAGGCTTAACTCCCTTGATCGACGAAAACGGCAAGCCCGTTGTCACCCGTGTCATCGTCGAGGACTAGAGGCCAAAACGATTAATACTAAGAGAGCCAACGGTTCGCTTTTCACATCAGGCGAACCGTTGGCTCTATATTGGCGCTCTACAGCACTTATTTCTTTATATGCTTGAGCATTTCGGCCTTATCGACTACCACCCAAACGGTATCGACTACACGCCCTTGGGTACCGCCCATGTGACGCAGCGGATTAGCAAAGTCCTTGTCCAGCACCTCAACGTCATCTACAAAATAGTCGGTTTCGCCTCGGTTGTTGAAAACATTCTTGAAACCCCACACTTCGTGGTATTTGAGTTTGACTTTCCAACCCTCGATCTGAGCCTGATAGAGGAGTTGTACTAGTGAGTCCTGATCATCACGGTCATTGTCAAACGAGAACTGGAACGGAGCCCCGCTGGTGTTCATGCCAGTCTGCGTCAGGTTCATGCGTCCTTCCCAGGAATCCCAGATGACACCTTTCTTGGTAAACTCAATCAGGTTACCCACTTTCTCTCCCACCGAGTAATTCTCTTTGCAACTGGTGAATACCATCATCACTACAGCCATGAGGCTTAAATACAACAATCGTTTCATCGTTATCAATATTTATTGAACCTTTACTATGGAAAAACACAGCAAAAAGCATGCCATTTTTATCGGCAGCCCTGTACCGATTCCAGTCGGGCCCTGATCTTTTTCCAAGCATGACAGTCAAACAGGAAGCACTGACGCATCGTGACCAGCATTTCGGTGAAACGGCTCATTGGCACAGTGAAGCTCAATTCGTTCTCGCCCACCCAGGGCCTTACCGATGGGTCAAATAGCCCCAAAAAGCAGCGATGTCCGCCACGGGCATTCTCAACCACGGTCATCGAGACCACTGTGCTGCATCCCGAACCAAATTGCGCCACGACAGCATCGGGTTCGTTGTTGTCATAAAAAGCCCAACCGCACAATCCCGACAGGGCGTCGGGCGCGGCATAGAACATCACGCCCTCATAACCGTCCAAAGAATCGGCCTGATCAATTCTCACAAAGTTCAGGTACTGCTTGCTGGCGCGAGGCATTTCCAAGCGTCTGACATAGTCGGCAACCATTTCGGGCGTGCGTTTATACTTCTCGGTCAACGAGACAAAGTTGGGAACCCGCTCGGGCATATCACTGAAACCCGTGTATAGTTTTCCGCCTCCGCAGCCAATCACATCGACGCTCAACGCAACAGGCGTTCCTTCACGCGCCGCCTGCAGCCCTTTAAAGAAACATCCGCCGATTTTGGCGGTATCGGCCACCGGTTCATCACTGTATCCGAACAGCAATGGCAACTGCGCCCCGTCACCGAAGGCCTCACGATAACTCTCAATAAATTCCCTCAATTCCATATCACTCAATATTTTGGTAATTACTTGCAAATATAGTCTATTTTCAAGAAATGCCAAAAAAGCACGGGCCAATCAGCCCGTGCAATCAGTTATTGATGGATATTTAATTGCTTTAATTAAACCCAGCCCAAGGAGTGGTAGAGGAAAGCGATAAGGTAGCCGGCGATGCAGGCGACGATGGTGTGTACCAGACCGGGCATCATAAACGAGTGGTTCAGCAGGTACTTGCCGATGACCGTGGTGCCCGTTCGGTCGAAGTTCACCGTGGCGATATCCGAGGGATAGTTGGGGATGAAGAAGTAGCCGTAGACCGAGGGCAACACACCCAACAGAACCCAGCCGTCGATGCCCAACTTGTAGGCCAGCGGCAGCATAGCAACGACCACGGCGCCCTGGGAGTTGACGAGAACCGATACCAGGAAGAAGGCAAAGGCAATCGACCACGGGTACTGTTCAACCAGGCCGGCTAGCATGTCTTGGATTTCGCCCAGGTAGTTGGCGAAGTAAGTGTCGGCAAGCCATGCAATGCCGTAGATGGCAACAACGGCTACCATACCGCTCTGCCAAACGGGACCGGCGATGGCCTTCTTGGGCTTCGCCTTGCAGAAGATGATCATCAGCGCGGCGGCAGTAATCATCACAATCTGGATGACGAGGTTCATCTTCAAGGGGGTGGGATGTATCTTGGTCAATCCGTCAACGGCGATGCCCAATTTGGCGAGTTGGTCGGCGGTGATGGTCACGCGTGAACCGATGAGTTCGACGGTAGCGTCACCGTCAATGGCCTTAATGGTGTCATAGGTGGGCAGCATATTCTGGAAGATGGCGAAGAACACGATGACAAGCAGAGCACCAAAGAAGATGTAGACAGCACGTTTGCTCTCGGGAGCAATCTTTTTGTCGAGGGTGGTGGCGGTGCTGCCGTAGATATACTCGCGCTGGGCGGGATCGGCAAGCTTCTTCTGGAACTCGGGATCCTTGTCCAGGTCCTTACCACGCTTGTAGGAGGCAGCGGAGGCAATCAAGATACCCAGCAAGCAGGCGGGAATGGTCACCATGAGCACCTTGGGGATGGTGATATCGTAGCCGTTAGCACCGCTGATGGTGATGAACGCCACAACCGCAGCAGCGATGGGCGAGCAGGTAATACCGATCTGTGACGCGATGCTGGCGATACCGCAGGGGCGCTCAGGACGAATGCCCTTCTTGATGGCGATGTCGCAGATGATGGGCATCAAGGTGTAGACCACGTGGCCCGTGCCGACGAGCACCGTCAGGAAGAAGGTGCACAGCGGGGCGAGGAAGGTGATGCGGTCGGGATGCTTGCGCAGCATCTTCTCGGCCAACTGAATCAGCCAGTCCATACCGCCCGATGCCTGCATGATGCCGGCGCAGGTGACGGCTGCAATGATGATGTAAATCACATCGGTGGGCGGTGTGCCAGGCTTCATGCCGAAGCCAAACACAAGAATTGCCAGGCCGATACCCGAGATGGCACCCAGGGCCAAGCTACCGTATCGAGAGCCGAGCCACAATGCGCCCAGCACGATACACAGTTGTAAAATCATTAATAGTGACATAGTATGTATTTTTAAGTAGTTAATTTCAATTTATTGTTCCCTAAAGCCCCTAAAGCCCCTAAGGTCCCTAATACCGAATACTCAGCTGCACAAAGATGGTACTGTAGTCGGGTTTGGCCAGTGCTCGGTCATGTGTCAGACAATACTCAGTCTGAGCCTCCAGATACTTGCAGAAGCGGTAATTCAAACCAATCTCATAGTTGGTCTTGGCAGCCACGCTCGATGCCGTCGGGCGATACAGGTCATAGCGTGCCTTGGCCATCAGCTTGTCCTTGATCACAGGCACGATGGCGAGGGCATAGATACCGTCACTCTTGTCATTGTCAACGACATTGCCGTTCTTGTCGGTATAGGTCTTAATGGTAACGTCGGTGGCATCGCCGGGTTTCTGATAGGTGGTCGCAAAACCCTTGCCGGTCGAATGGATGTACTCGGTGCGCAGTTGCAGGTCGCCCTTCTTGTACTCGGCACTAATGGCGTAACGGTGCTGGCGCAGGCTCACGGTTCCTGCACCACCCTTGCGGGCATAGGAACCTTCCCAACCGAAGGCACCCAAGCGCATGCCCTGAATAGGCATCACCCACATGCCGCCGATGATGTCTTTGCGCTCATCCACATCCTTGACATTGATACCTTGACCATTGAACACACCCACCTGGTAGTGCAGCAGGTTGCGGCCGCTGCTGTTCTTCAGGAAATCGCCCTGGAATTGGAGACCGATGTCACGGCCGTTGCTGGCATGCATTCCAGTGCGGTCGCTGAAACCCGCCAACTTGCTCACGGGCTGCGAGTATCCCATGAAGCCCTGATCAATGGGATTCATCGGGTTCTCATAGGTGAACGGCCGCTTGAACTGGCCCAACTTCACGCGGAAGAAGTCAAACTTCTGCCACTCCATGAAATAATCCACCAGGCGCGGGCTGCTGCCCAGTGTAGTGGTGTTACCGTTGATCTGGCCCTGAATCTTATAATAGAAATCATTAAGGATACGCCCCTCAATAGATGCCCTAACGAGCCTCAAATCAAACGAGTTGCTGTTGTTGCCATCCTGGAACGTGGCCTGATAAGACGCCATGGCAAAGCCGCTGAACTTGGGCTTGGTAAAAATCGCATTATTGCCGTCACCCTGAGCAAGCGTCGGGAGCAGCAACATCAATCCCAAAAGGGTCAGTATTAATCTTCTCATATTCTATCTGTTTTTAGGAGGTTTATTATTTTTTGCAAATATAACTAAATTTCCTTAACAATGCACAACTTCAAACCATAAAACTGATTATTTATGACAGAATAGGCTGTTAAAGTCACAAAAAACCACTTCACCTTGCCATTGTATGCGATGCGGCGGGCTGTGGAGAGCGGTTTGTTCAGACCACTGCCAGAAACCATCATTTTTCAAAAATCTGTAATATTTTTCAAGGAGTTTCTTTGTTGATTGATAGGTCCTTGTTTATATTTGCCGTGATTATCATTTAATTTTCACATTAACTCTAAAACCATCTTGTTATGAAAAAAACTTTTCTTTTTCTCATTGTTGCTGTTTTATCGATGGCAGCAAGCGCACAACCAGTGCGAAACGTTCAACTGCCCAAGGCCGATTTGGGCAAGGCTCGCCATGCCATTACCGCACCGCGGGCTGAATTCGCCCCGTCGTTGAATTCCGAACCTCGATTTGCCGATGCAGTTGTGACACCTCCCGAGGGCCTCGAAACCAACAGCTACCACATGAATGCCTATATCTTTGATGGCTCAAGTTGGCAAGTTGTTGACCGCACGTTACAAATCGGCATTGACGGCAATGACGTCTATCTGCAGGGCTTCAGTGTCTATCTGCCCGAGGCTTGGATCAAAGGCACCCTCAATGAGGACCAAACACAAGTCACTTTCCCCTCGCAGTACTTTGGCAGTCTCTACGGCAACGACATCTACTTCTATCCCGTAACTCCTGTCGAGAACGAGTATGTTCCCATCGATGCCGTGTTCAACTACAACGAGCGCGCCGATGTCTTCATTCTTGACCAGGAACAAGTGTGCTACATCCTTGAGAACGCCTATGCTGACCATCCGGGTTGGTACTACATGTATGACAGCGAAATGACCATCACGACCAACGAAAACACCGTCACAGTGCCCGATGGCCTGGAAACCCAACCTTACATGTTGACTGGCGTTTATATGGGCTACTATGATGACTCCGACGAGTGGTTCGAGGGCGATCCCCTCATGGGCGTAGTCCAAGTGGGCTTTGATGGCGACGACATCTATGTGCAGGGGCTGTGCTCCTACCTGCCCAAGGCTTGGGTGAAGGGACATCGCGAGGGTGACAGTTATGTATTTGACAACGGCCAGTACTTCGGTCCGTTTGTATGGCTCGGCGACATCTATCCGCTGTATCTCATGGGATGTACCCCCGAGACCATCGAAGCCCAACCGCTCACCTTGACTCCCGACCCCGAGACCGGTGTCCTCGTTGCACAGCAGTGGTATGGCATTTGTGCCGATGATATGGAAGTGAATTGGTATGACCTGCTGGGCGATGTGTTGCTGACGCCGATGGTCGATGAGCCCGCTGTTCCCGCCGAACCCGCAGTGCTCTATTTTGAGTACTATGACGATGAAGATCTCGGATTCCTGGTACTGGACATTCCTGTGCTGGACGTTGACGGCAACCCGCTGATGACCGATTTACTGGGCTATCAGCTCTTCTGTGATTATGGCTACGGCCCCGAGCCCTACATCTTCTGGGCCGACATCTACGGCTTCGATGATGACCAGACAGTCATCCCTTACAACTTCAACGACGACATGAACATCATGATGGGTGGTCAACTGGTAGTGGTTTACTCTATCGGCTCCGACATCAAGCGCATCGGTGTCCAGAGCGTCTATGAGGGTGGTGGCGAGACCAATCTCTCTGAAATTGGCTGGTATGACCTCAATGCAACCTCCGTCACCTCGATTGTCGCCGATAACAACCGCGCCGTCGAGTACTACGACCTGACGGGTCGCCGCGTCGATGCCGCCAAGTTGACGCAAGGCATCTATGTGACAAGCGACGGTCGCAAGATCCTTGTCAAGTAACCTTGACCTGAAACCAATCACCTCATCAGTCCCCGTTGCATGTTTTTCAACGGGGACTGATTTTTGCCAAGCCGCCAGAAATAAACGCTTTAGATGTTTTGGGGCAGTTTGAAATAGCAGCATTTGTTACTGTCGTGCAGAAATTATATATTTGCGGTCGAAATTCAAAAATTAGACCGATTATGAAATCCATACAATTCTTCAAATGTGCAGTAATCCTGCTGCTTGCCATCATCACTGTCCTGCCCATTGAGGCCCAATATGGCAGTCGCGGCAACCAGCGCTATCGCGACCGCTACAGCCGTGCCAACACCTATGGTGATGTGGTGGAATTGCGTCTAATCAATCCTGGCACCCTTGAGGAGAAGATGCCTCAGGGAATGATTGAGCGAGTGCGACTGTTGCGCATCGAGGGACCCATGGATTCCAAGGATTTTGAAGTCATCAAGAAGATTTGCAAGCGCTCGCATTGCTATGACAACCACGACCGCAAAATCGACAACTACCTTGACCTGGAACTGGAACGTGCCCGCATCATGAGCGCCGGCACCAAGGGACTGTTCGGAAACAGGGGTGAACGCGATGTCCTCGGCGACGCTTTGGCCTATTGCAGCCACCTGCGGTCCATCGTGCTGCCCGAACGACTCAAGCACATCGGCAACGGAGCTCTGAGGGGTTGCAGCGACCTGGAAGAGGTCATCATGCCCTCCACGGTCAGGTCGCTGGACGATGATGCATTCAGCGGTTGCTACGACCTGGAATACATCATGCTGAGCGAGAACCTGGAAAGCATCGGAGACGAATGTTTCAGCGGATGTTCCAAATTAAAGTCAATCAACCTGCCGCGTTCGCTCGACGAAATAGGTAAGAAGGCCTTCAAGGACACCGGCTTGCAGCATGTGACTTTGCCCTCTGGCCTGACGAAACTTGGAGCTGCTGCCTTCGACGGCACTCCATTGACCGTCCTCGACTTGCCTGCATCGACGCAGATCATAAACAACGACCTGGGCACAATGAAGAAACTGGAGGAGATTACAGTCGAGAACGGCAGCCGATACTATACCTATGAAGATGGTATTCTCTATGATGCGAGTGGTCAAGTCCTGCTGTTCTGCCCCATGGCTCGCAAAGGGTCATTCTCGGTGCCCGACGACGTGACCGAAATCTATCGCAACGCCTTTGCCGGCAGCTCACTCAGCGATATCGGCCTCCCCTCGTCATTGTCTAATCTTGGTGAATATGCCTTCAGAAAATCGCACATTACCGGCATCGTAATCCCCGATGGTGTGGCAGCCATCCCCAAAGGCGCATTCTCTGAATGCGATAAACTTGCAACCGTAGAGTTGCCCGACAGACTGACAACAATCGGCGAATCGGCTTTTGAAAACTGCTCCAGCCTGCACTCAATAGACCTTCCTGATGGTGTTAGTATTTTGTTGCCACGGACATTCAAGCACTGCAAGAGCCTCGTGGAAGCATCTTTTCCTTCGACTTTGACAGGTATCGGCAAGGAAGCATTTGAAGGCTGCGCCCTGCGGGCCATCGACCTGCCGCAGAGCCTGACAACACTGGGAGAACGGGCATTCAAGAGCTGCAAAGGACTGACGAAAGTCATGGTGCCCGATGCCTGCACAATGCTGGGTAAGGAGGCCTTCCGTGAGTGCGCGGCGCTGACGTCGATTGACCTGGGAAGCGGCGTCTCCAGCATCGGCGACAATGCCCTGCGCGAGACAGCCATCACCACGCTAGTCATTCCCGAGAGTGCCACTGGACTGGGCAAGAAAATCACTGAGAAGTGCAAGTCGCTCACACGCATCGAGTGCCACGCAATCGTGCCACCCAAACTTGAGAGCGTGAGCAATAACAAGGTGGAACTTTATGTGCCCGCTGAATCGGTCAATGCCTACCGCAGTGCCAAAAACTGGAAAAACTTCAAAACGATTCTCCCTTTAGAGTAAACTGTATCTTGATGCGTCATTCAGTCATTGGACAGGGAATCAAAACCTGGCCTAGCGCATCGTGTAACGGCAACCTGGCAGGGTGGCAATGACATTCTTGCAATCTAGCTCGACCAAAACACTCATTAATTTATATACAGGGATTTTCAAGGCATCGGCAAGTGCGTTGATGTGAATCTCACCATGGTTGCGAATCACGTCGGCAATGGCTTGCTCCTCTTTGGTCAGTTCGGGGAACAGATTGAGCTGCTGAGGCTCCTGCCTGGCCGATTCCCATCGCATGGCGGCCATCAAGTCTTCGACTCCGGTAATGAGAGCTGCCTTGTTAGTGGAAATAAGTTTGTTGCAGCCAGCCGAATACTCATCGCCGCAACGGCCGGGAACCGCCATCACATCACGGTTATAGCTCATCGCCAGTGATGCCGTGACGAGAGCACCTCCGGCTCCAGCCGACTCAACAATTACAGTGCAGTCGCTCAAGGCTGCAACAATGCGGTTCCGAGCCAGGAAATTGCTTTTCTGCACCGTGTCTTGGCTGGTATAGTCTGTCAGCAGCATGCCCCCGCTCTTGACAATCGCGATGGCATCGTTGCGGTGCATGGCAGGATAAATGCGGTTCAGTCCCCTGGGCAACACAGCCACGGTAGACACTTCATGTTTGAGGGCTGCACGATGGGCAGCAATGTCAATGCCATAGGCCAGGCCGCTCACCACCACAAGGTCGGGCAGCCGACGAGCCAGCTCGCCGATGAGCGTATCGCAAAAACGGATGCCATATTGGGTGGCATGGCGAGTGCCGACAACGCTGATGATATGCTTGCTTTCCAGATCGCACTTGCCCAAGGTGTAAACCATCGCAGGAGCATCGGGGGCTTCGAGCAAGCGATGGGGATAAGCGGTATCGCTATAATAAATGGCATTGATGCCGTGTTCACGCACAAAGGTTTCCTCCTTCACGGCACGCTGCAGACATTCATGCCGGTAGTCGTCTCTATAGATCTTGCTGCGTCCGCGGGTGAGGTTGCGCAGGTCTTTCTCGCTCATGGCAAAGAAGTGTTCCTCGCTGTCCACCACATCAAGCAGTTTGCGGGCCAAGTCAACACCCATGCCTTGCAGGCCGGCAAAGGCAATGCGATAGGTCAATGGTGTGTAACTGCCCTCGGTCATGATTCTTTCAGGTATTGGGCAATGCGAGCGGCCAGATCGTCACCACGGTTGATGCGACCATCCTTTTCCATGCACACGATGGTGACCACGGCTTTCACAACTGGCGTCTCATCTTCTTTTTTGAATATGTCCTGGTGGAAAATGAAACGCACCCCCTGACGCTCAATCCACAGGCGGCTCAACATCACGTCGCCACTGCGCAGCGGCGTGTGGTAGTCGATTTCCATGCGCCGCACCACGGGAATGAGTCCATCCCGCGTGAGACTGCCAAAGGGGATACCTTCCCGTGTGACAAAGGCATGGCGCGTGTGCTCCAAATAATGCAGATAGATGGCATTGTTGACGATGCCCTCACTGTCAAGTTCATAGTCGCGCACGGCGATCTCGAGTGTGAATATATAGTCTTGGTCGGCTTTCATGTCACAAAGGTAAATAAAAAACTTGTGCTTTGACCTCACTACCCACAAAAAAGTCCTGCCCGCAAGGCTACTTAGAGCCTGCGGGCAGGTATTTATCTTGGATAGCGCGAAGATTACTTCAGCCAGTCCTGTACCTTGTCGTTGGGGACCATGCGCTCCTCAAACACGTAAGCGCCAGTCTTCTCGGAGCGAACCATCTTGATGACTTTGCTCCATGAGCGTCCTTCACCAGTCTGAAGGGTTGCAACTACTTTCTTTGCCATAACTTATATTCAGTCGTTAAATGGTTGTACTCTATTACTTGATCTCCTTGTGAACGGTCATGCGTTTCAGATAAGGGTTGTATTTCTTGAGCTCCAAACGCTCGGTGGTGTTCTTGCGGTTCTTGGTCGTGATGTAACGGCTGATGCCGGGAACGCCAGTACCCTTCTGCTCGGTGCACTCCAGAATGACTTGCACGCGGTCGCCTTTTGCTTTCTTTGCCATAATACAGTTGCTCCTTTCTTACTTGTTGATAACTTGGATTTCAGTGAGGTGTCCTTCCTCGGCAGCCTTCTTGAGAGCTGCGTCGAGACCCATCTTGTTAATGTTGCGCAAGCCCGAGGCCGACACGGTCAGGCGAATCCACTGACCCTGCTCAGGCCAGAAGAACTTGCGGTTGAAGACGTTAACGTTGAATTTGCGTTTCGTCCTGCGCTTGGAGTGCGATACGTTGTTGCCCGTGATCGCCTTCTTTCCAGTGATTTGACAAACTTTAGACATAGTTTCTAATTTTTGTTTAGTTATTGTTCTTGTTTTACATTTCTCGGTTAACGACTCGCGATCCACATCTGCCTGGACACAGAAAAACACAGGCGCAGCACAATAAACCGGGTGTGGACATCCAATCGTGGAGAGGGCGCTCTACCCCACCGGTGTGAGAAGCCCACCGGCATCATGGGATGGAACAACAATCGGGTGTCTCGCTCGTTTAATATCGTCCTACGCTTGACTGCCAGGCACTTAGCATCATAGCCATGACATCGAAGTTTCAACGATCAAGTGTCACACTCTTGACTTGACTAACGCATGAGCATCAGGCTCGGCAAGACATGTGCCGCGAAATCGGCTGCAAAGATACAACCGATTTTTGAACTACACAACACATTTCCAACACTTTTCTCGATTTTTTTTACTATCGCGGTTCAAAAAACGAGGGCGCAACCATGAAGATGCGCCCTCGGGGGATTACATGTGACAAATAATGTGAGCTGTGATTATTTAGCGTTCAGGATATAGTCGATGAGCAACGTGACGTCACCGACCGTTACCGCACCGTCTCCGTCAACGTCAGCCTCCATATTCCTGTTAGGATTCAACAAGCGGTCGATGATACCGGTTACATCTTCAATACCGATGGTACCATTACCGTCCAGATCACCACAAGGGCAGGTTGCCGTACCGATAAGATCCACCGTAACAGGATGGGCCTCATGACCGGTGATGAGGAGTTGTGCCGTGTGCGTTCCCATCTGTAAAGGGAGATAGGTGATTGTCACGGTGAGTGACAATCCGTCTAACGATGCACACATGCCACCCAGGCTAAAGTAGGGGTTGAAGCCGCCCACCATCGACACCAAAATCTTGGGATTGATCACCTCTGGCGGATTAATGGGTCCAAAGGCAATCCAACCGTCAAACTCGGTGCGGTTGATGACCAGCGTGCGAGTCACAGGCTGCAGCGCACGTGTCTCGAATGTCATCTCGGTCTCTTCGGGAATCAGGTAGGCCGACGTCTTGATGCCGAAGCCGACAATCGGGATGCTGACGACATCGGCGCCTGGGCTCGAGAGAACGAGCGCGGCCCTCCTGTAACCCTTATTCATCGGGAAGAAGTCGACTGTCACGCTGACACCTTGAGCAGCCTGCTCGGCAGTGATGGTTTTGGGGCTCACGCTATAATCGATGGCGTCCTGCCCCGTAATGCTCAAGCTGATGTCGCCAGTGAGGTCAATTCCTGTCACGACGATGCTACGGTGCTCATGGTAACCGTTATATCCAGTGCCAAAGTCCAATGAAGAACAGTCCACCATGATTTGTGGAGCCCCTTGGGCCAAGGCGGTGAATGCAGCACAGATGCATAAAACAGATAGTAATACAATTTTCCTCATAATTAGGTGAAATTTAAATGAATAATTGATTCTAGAGTTTTCAATAGCATGAGGAAAGCCCGCACGGGGGCAACACTTCCTCAAAAATATTACCACAAATTTTGCAAAAATATTTCCAAAGAAGCAAATAAATGAGCAGTTTTTTGGAGTAAAGGCCTCTAATTTACTAGTTTCTGTGTAACATGTGAGGGCATTCCGTCTTTTTAGAGGCGGGAATTGCAACGCGGGGATTTCAACGCCCCTGCCCTAGCTGCCCCATGGGGCGTCATGAATAACCGCCCTGGCGGGCGGAAAATAGGATGAGACGAAGCGCATTGACATGTTGGTTTGCCAACGCGTCCCGTCATTCATCAGGAGTTTCTTGCGTCAGGTTACTGAGCCCTCAGCAACAGGTTGATAGCAGTAGTGACATCGCTGATATCGGCCTTTCCGTCGCCATTCAAGTCGGGCACGTCGGTGCTGCCGTTGAGCAGCCCGTCAATCATGCCCGTTACCGTCGAGATGCCCCTCTCCCCCTGCCGGGGAGCGCGAACGGTGTCTCCGGAGCCACCGCTAGGCTTGAGCCTTGCTTTCTCCAGGGCGTCGAGAGGAGAGCCACCCGAACCGTCATTGTCCGTCACATCGCCGCTACCCGAGCCACCATTGGCGTACTCTACGGGTCTGGGGCCAATGGGTCTATCCCAAGGACTCGGTCGAGCGCCGTTCAGCGACGGGGCGTCACCGCCGCCGGACCCATTGGGCCTGATGGTGGCTTTTGTCAGGGCATCGAGAGGAGAGCCACCCGAGCCGTCATCTTCCGTTACATCGCCGCTTCCCGAGCCGCCATTGCTGTGAGCCGCAATGGGACGGGGGCCAGGGCCGGGTCTGTCCCAAGGACTCGGTCGAGCGCCGTTCAGCGACGGGGCGTCACCGCCGCCGGGTGCCACACGCTCAGTGTCCTGAGCCTGACTGACGAAGGCCATGCCAGCATAGAGGCAAACAATCAAGAATGAAAACTTCTTCATAATTCTATTGTTTTTTGATGAATAATTCTTCCCATGCCGAAGCCCAGTGAGCGCAGCCGAGTCCCTGCAAGGGCGGTTAACTAACTCTTGTCAAGGTGGCGGTAACGCGCTCTCTTACCGCTTGCAAGATCCACCCGACGGTCACTTGTCCAGACATGCCGAAACAAATGCTTTTCAGTTGTAAATTTAGTGCTTTCTTCAAAGTGCGACATTAAAACAATGGCCCGATTTTTAAAAGTGTCTATTTTTTTTACAGTAAAGTGTCTATTTTTTTTACACTTTGGCCTCACGCTAGTTTTTTTTCAGACAACTATAACAATTCATGGTTTTGCAGCCGTAACAACTTTTTTTTGGGCCTCGCACGCAATTTAGCCGAATCCTACACATGTTTTACTTCAATATCCCGTCTGTCAAGCCGATTAAAAACCGAGAGCAAGAATGATGACACAGCCACAGTTCGGGTGCATTTACAAAGACAAATAATTTTTTTTTGAAAATTTCCCCGTTTTGTTTTGTAAATTCAAAAAAAGTGTTTACCTTTGTGCACTCAAGCAAATTCATAAGCTATGGAATGTAAAATTGTTATTCGCAAGCTGTGAAGCTTGGCATGACTTTAAGTGCTTAGTAATGGTTTGTTTTACAGAACGATAACCCAGGCTATAAGGCCTGGGTTTTTCGATACTGCATAACACAGCGATGGCGCGGACACATTGTCCACGCCATCGCTGTTATGATAGGGATGTTGATTTTCTAAAAAATCCAGGGGCAGAAATAGTGCGTATTAGCGCAGCGATACCATGATGTCGTCCTTGCCCTCTTCAAAGTTGAGCTTACCTTCCTTGGCGAGCCAACCCAGAGCGCAATGCATCTCATTCACTTTGAGCTTAGCAACCTTGCGCAGTTCCTTGGTGGGAAGAGCCTTCTGCGCATCGTTCAGGGCGTTCCACACGAGACCTGCCCAAGTTCCAATGTTTTCAGCGTTCATAAAATTAAACCTTTAATAAAACAATCAAAAATTAATGATATTTTCTAAAAATCGGGGCAAAGGTAGTGGTTTTTTGAAAATCGGCATAAAAAATCATGCAAAAAGTCGTGCAAACACCCGAAAACGGTCATGCAATCCGTTGCATAAACACAAAGAATTAAAGAAAAACAGTCAACAGATTACAATTTATAATCGATATCACCTAGAGTGTGCCGCCCAAGAGCCGATAGAGGTCGAGGGTGTTTGCCAGGTCGCTGCGCTGTCCGTCGGTGAGCATTTTCACGTGGTGGATGCCGCGAGTGCTCAATAGCTTGAGTGCGACCCAATTACTGTGCGCCAGGGCATAGACCAGATCCTTGTGGACCGGTTGCAGCACGTCATCGCTCCGCTCCCAATAGAGGTCCTCCCCGATGATGCCGTGCTCGGTAGTGGAGGGGTAGAACGGATAGTCATAGCCGTCGATTGTAAAAATGAGCTGATCGAAGTCCAGCGGATCGTCGGCACAGTATTGCACGCAGAGCCTCAACGGCCCCGGCAGGCTGTCCTCGCCCATCTTGAAGACAAAATACAGCTCGTTGCTCGAGTTGTCGCGCGTGACGTATCGCGAATAACAATCGCCATCCTCGTCCATAGTGAAACCAGGTGTCAGTTGTTCTAGGGTCTTTGTGACAGGTAGGTCTCGCCAGCTCATGCGGCGATAGCCATATTCCTTAATCGAATAATCTTCGGCCAGCAGGCTATCGATAGCGGCCTGCTCGGCAGGCGTCTTGCTGGTTCGCATGATGGGTGTTAATCGTTGGCCCTCTACGGCATTACCGTCCTTGACAGTGACGGGGGGCAAGTCTACTGTGCCCCACACCTCGTCGCTGGTATCCCAGGGATCGGCATTGGGGTCAGCCTTGCGTGAGCGTTGTTCCATCAATTTCTTGATGGCCTTGGCCCGTTCACGCTCGGGATGCAAGCGCCTGATGCCGGGCCTGATGCTCGGGTCCTTGTCATCATCGTCATGCACACTGCTTGCCATGGCTACAGGCGCCAGCAGCAAGGCGACGAGCAACAACAGGCAGTATTTTGTCAGTCTTTTCATCTTAATTATAGTAGCGATAGATGCTATAGTGAAGATAGATGCTATAGGATTTAAAGTAGGGAGAGGAGTAGCAGTTGGGCTTCGAGGGTGGCGCGGGTGATGACGCGGGAGCGGTCGCCGGGCAGTTGCTTGACCTGTGTCACGACACGGTCACCACACTTGGCAGCCATCCACACGGTGCCCACGGGCTTGGTGGGCGTGCCGCCGCCAGGACCGGCGATGCCGCTGGTAGCGATGGCGCAGTCGGTACCCAAGGCGCGGCAGGCGCCTTCGGCCATCTGTCGCACGACGGGCTCACTCACCACGCCGTTGTCGATGATGTCCTGCTCGTTGACGCCCAGCAATGACATTTTCACCTCGTTGGCATAGCTGACCACAGCGCCCTTGAAGTAGTCGCTGCTGCCAGCAATGGTGGTAATCTGATGGGCGATGTTGCCACCAGTGCAACTCTCGGCCGTTGAGAGGGTAAGGCCGCGCTCGCGCAGGCGTTCGCCCAGGATTTGGGGCAACTGCTTGTCGCCGTCGGCGATGATATGTCCGCCAAGGATGTCGTGCAGCTGTCGCGACAGGCGCTCCATGTCGTCGTTGATCTGGCGGGCATCGGTCGATGAGCCCGTCAGCCTCAGGCGGATGATGCCTCCCTCGGGCAGATAGGCCAAGTGGATGCCGTGGGGCAACTGGCGCTCAAACTCGTCGAGCTGCATCGCCAGTGCCGACTCGATAATGCCGGTCACAACAAAGGTGCGGAACTCGATATCCTCGCCATCGTTGAAGCGGGCCAACAGCTGCGGGATAACGGCACGTTCCATCATTCCCTGCAGCTCAAAGGGCACGCCGGGCATGCTGACCAGCACCTTGCCGTCGCGCTCAAACCACATGAGCGGCGCCGTGCCCATCTCGTTCTGGATAACGCGGCACGATGAAGGCACCATGGCCTGCAAGCGTGTGTACTCGTTGAGCTTGAGGTGGCGACGCTCCATCACCTGGCGCACGTTGGCCTCGACGGCTTCGTCGAGTACCATTTCGCCGCCAAAGTAGCGGCACAGTGTGGGCTTGGTGATGTCGTCCTTGGTCGGTCCCAGGCCACCGGTCATCAAGATGACGTCGGTCTGGGCAAAGGCGCGGTCAATGGCCAGTTCAATCTGGCTTGCATCGTCGGGCACCACCTGCACGGTGTTCACGTCCCATCCGCGGGGTGTGAGATGCCGCGCAATCCAACCCGAGTTGGTATCGGTCACCTGTCCGATCAACAACTCGTCGCCGATGGCAATAATGCTGTATTTCATGATTTAGTTGTTAGTTGTTAGTCTTTAGTTGTTAGTTGTTAGTTGTTAGTTGTTAGTTGTTAGTTAGTTCTTAGATATTTTAGAACTGTGCATTATTCGGCGGGGATTTCCTTGGCGGGCCAGCCGTAGTCCTGATAGTACTTAACGGGCAGTTTGTTGGCCTTGACATAGTCGGCGATAGCAGCGGCACGAGCCTTCTCGCGGTAATTCTCATCGCCATTGACGGCTTGGAGGGCATCATAGTATTCGCCAAAAATGCGCTTGGCACTTTCTTGATTGCCGTGACCGTCCTCGACCTGCTCAAACGATACCACCTGGAACTCGCCACCGTCATTCTTCGTGAGCAGCATTTTGCCAGGATGGTCTCCGCCCGAAACACACTTCAGCGTATCACCTGCCACCTTGTAGTTGAATACCCAATAGTCACCCCACATGAAGAGGCTATCGTTTTTCATCCCGTCAGAGCAGGTCATCATGATAACGGGGATGCACATGTCACCCTGGGTATAATGCGCAGCGATGGAGTCAACCAGATATTTATTGATGGCATCCATGACCACGTCGCCGCTCTTAGCGGAATCGGCAACAGCCGTTGTGTCCTTGGTTTCCTTATCAGCATTAGCATTACTGCTACAGGAAACAAAACATCCAATGCCGCAGATCAGGATGGCGGCCATCATCCATGATTTCATCTTATTCATGTCTCTAACAATTAAAATTATTGATACCGCAAAGGTAGTATTTTTTTAGATTCCTGTCGAGATAGTTGCATATTTTGCCTATTTTTGTGTAGTTTTGTGGTGTCTTTGTTCATGTCAAGGCCAAGAAGATGAATCACAGATCAAATCAAGGTTAAATTCAACGCATTATGAAACCCGAAGATTATAATGACGAGAAAGAACAGCTGCGCAAGTCGATCCATAAGAGCTGCCGTTGGAATGTCGTTTTCTATGTTATTTTGGCGATTCTGTTTGCCGTCATTGGTATCGTCAAGTTTGACGAGGTGAGCGATAGCAAACTGTACCTGTGCCCGCTGATTGCCTGCATGCTGGCGGCCTCGCTGGCGATGCTGTTCTATGCCATCATCTATAACCGCATCCGTCAAGACGAGACAGCCAGGGAGATGCAGCAGCATCTTGACTTGATAGGGTCCAACACGCTTTTCACCAAGCTGATTGTGATTACCATGACGTTGTGCATCACGGCAGCGGCGGTTCTAGGACTCATCGATAAGAGCCCGTGGTATGTGGTTGTGCTGGCCGCCATTGGAATCATCGCCGCGATTGGCGGTGTGTGGTGGCTGCTCAAATACACCGGCAAAGCCGACCCGCGCGACGAAGACATTGAGAAATTGCTTGCCCTGGAAGAGAAAGAAAAATAACGAGGAGATATGGCACAGACTCTATTGTGGTTGATTATCGCATTTGTGACGCTGGAGTTTATCGTCAGCAGCGTATTGTCGTGGCTCAACACCAAGTGGATGACACATCCCGTTCCGCCGGAGCTGGAGGGGCTGTATGACGAGGAGAAATACCGCAAGCAACAGGACTACATGCGCACCAACAAGCGGGTGTCGCTCATTGCACGCTGCGTATCGTTTGGGCTGACACTGGTGATATTGGGCTTTGGCCTGCTGGGATGGCTCGACAACCAGTGCAAGGCGTGGACCGATGTGCCCGTGCTGCAAGTGGTGCTGTTCCTGCTCATTTACAACTTGTTCAACACCGTGATTGCCTTGCCGTTCAGCTACTACTCGACCTTTGTCATCGAGGAGCGCTTCGGGTTCAACCGCACGACGCATAAGACCTTTTGGCTAGACACGCTCAAGTCATTTGTCGTATCCACGCTGCTGAGTGCCGTGCTGCTTGGCGTGGTCTATTGGCTGTACCAGACCTTCGGCCAACAGTTCTGGATCTGGGCAACGCTTGTGTGTGCCGCGTTCATCATCTTCTTCTCGATGTTCTACAGCAACCTGATCGTGCCCCTGTTCAACAAGCAGACACCCCTGCCCGAGGGCGAGTTGCGCGATGCCATCACTGCGGCAGTGGCGAGTTTTGGCTCACGCTTTAAGGACATCTACATCATCGACGGCAGCAAACATTCGACCAAGGCCAACGCCTATTTCACGGGGTTCGGTCCCAAGAAGCGCATCGTGCTGTATGACACGCTGCAAGACCAGATGACCAACGACGAGATTGTCGCCGTACTGGCCCACGAATTCGGGCACTACAAGCACCGCGACACGTTCAAGAACATGTTCATCTCGATTGTGATGGTGGCCGTCAACCTATTCATCTTCTCATTGCTGGTGAGCAACCCTGACCTGCCTGCCGCCCTGGGCGGCACCGCCCCGTCGTTCATCCTGGCGCTTGTGGCGTTCTCGCTGCTGTTCTCGCCCATCGACTTGTTGCTGAACCCCGCCAGCAATGCCATCTCGCGCCGAGCCGAATACCGTGCCGACGCCTATGCCACCGAGCACGGCCACGGCGAGACCCTCATCAGCGGCCTCAAGAAACTGGCGAGCCACGGCCTCAGCAACCTCACGCCCCACCCGCTAGTGGTGTGGTTCAGCTACTCGCACCCCACCCTGGCGCAACGCATCAGGGCCATTAGGAGTAATAACTAGATTATCTAGAGTATCTAGAAAAACTAGATGATGACTCGCTGGAAGGGTGGCGCGGTGATGTCGCAGAATTCTTTGTTCAGGTATTTGTAATGGCCGGCGATGGCGATCATCGCGGCGTTGTCGGTCGTGAAGACGCGCTTGGGGATGAAGGCCTTGAGGCGGTGACGGCGGGCATAGTCCTCAACGGCTACCCGCATGCCGCTGTTGGCCGACACACCGCCACCAATGGCGATGGTCTTGATACCCGTATCCTTGATGGCCTTACCGAACTTGTCCATCAATATCTCGATGATGGTGCGCTGCAACGAAGCCGCAAGGTCGGCCTTATTCTCCTCGATGAAGTTGGGATTCTCTTTGAGGGCGTCACGCAGCGTGTAAAGGAACGACGTCTTCAGGCCGCTGAAGCTGTAATTGTAACCGTCAACGTGCGGTTTGGCGAACTTGAAGGCCTTGCTGTCGCCCTCGGCGGCCAGCTTGTCGATGACGGGACCACCGGGATAAGGCAAGCCCATAACCTTGGCGCACTTGTCGAAGGCCTCGCCCGCAGCATCGTCGATGGTCTGCCCCAGCACTTCCATGTCACGCGGGGAATTGACCTTGATGATCTGGCTGTTGCCGCCACTGATGAGCAGGCACAGATAGGGAAACTCAGGCACCTCGGCGTCTGGTTCCTCTTTGACGAAATGGGAGAGGACATGGCCATGCAGGTGGTTCACATCCACCAGCGGTATGTTGAGTGCGAGGGAGAGCCCCTTGGCAAACGAAGTACCCACGTGCAACGAACCTGGCAGTCCAGGACCACGCGTGAACGCGATGGCATCGATGTCACTCTTGTCGATACCTGCCTGACGGATCGCCTCGCTCACAACAGGCACGATGTTCTGCTGATGGGCACGCGATGCCAACTCGGGCACCACGCCACCATAAGCCTCATGTACACGCTGGCTAGCAATCACATTACTCAGCAGCACAGTGTCACGCAACACCGCTGCCGACGTATCGTCACACGACGACTCTATACCTAATATCGTTACACTCACAGTTTATCTCCTCTCAAAAAATCGACTGCAAAGGTACGAATAACTTTTGTAGAGACGCAAAATCTTGCGTCTCAATTT
>JAEEGI010002871.1_pt1 | contig 41597 bp, 32 predicted proteins | sample 8958751 | NCBI WGS metagenome assembly JAEEGI01 (sample SAMN16246545, study PRJNA631951) | gut metagenome | biome: gut microbiome; feature: rumen; material: KS-attached | host: Bos | place: Iran: Karaj | collected 2018-10 | reverse complement strand
TCGGGTCGGCCTTGTACTTCATATACCACTTGGCGTGGTAATCCGAGTTGAGCGAGGCGGCCAGCTGGTTGATCTGCTGCCGGGCTTCATCGAGTTTGGCTTTGGGCGTCTTGCCGTCGGCCAGCATGCCGATGTACTCGTTGTTCAGTTTGCTGAACGACTTGACGGCGTCTTCCGCTTCCAGCCGTTCGCGCTGGGTGCGCAGCACGTCGAGTTTCTGCCGGCCCGTGCTGGACAGGCCTTTCGTCAGATTGAAATTGACGATCCCGTCGGGCAGGAAGGCGGACGCGGTCTTCGCGATGCCCGTGGCGCCCAGTTCGAAGGCCTTGCCCACGACATAGTCCATGCCGGCCTGCTTGGCGCCGTTCCAGATCTTTTCATAGGTGCTCTTGCCTTCCATCCCTTCCGCCGTATAGCCTTCGATGAACGAGGCGATGCCTCCGGTTACCGGGTGGAAATAGCCAGCGGCGGAAGAGGCCGCCTTGCCGGGTCCGCCGGCGATGTAGCCGGTCACACCGCCATAGACGGCACCGACGACGCGGGAGCCCCAGATGGTGGCGGCGGTGCCGGCGCCATAGGCGCCCGCCAGCGCTTCGCCGGCCAAGCCGACGGTAATCGAACCGCAAGCCATGATGACGGCATTGGCGCCCGCCTCTTTCAAGTCGGCCCAGGCGACTTCGTCCTGCGCTTCGGCCTGGTCTTTCAAAGCGGCCGCGTTAATCTGGTTGTTGAAGATATTGGCCAGTTTACGGGCTTTTTCGATATCGCCCGACGCCAGCGCGCCGTCCTCATAGAACATCTTTTCAGCACGCTCCCGCGCGGCGTCACGGTCTTCTTCCGGCAGCAGGTTGATCTGCCGGTCGATGATGGCAGCCGCTTTTTTGGTCTGGATATAGCGTTCGGCCTCCACCTTCGAATCGTGGATCATCTTTTCGTTGGCGTACTGCTCGAATTCCGTGCGCGTATGGACGAACTGCCCGGTCTGCAACTGACGGATGTTGTCGCGTTCGCTCTGGATATCGGAACGCTGGTATATGATGCGGCGGTCATAGTCATCGATCTCCTGCTGGATCCACTGCCGCTCCTGAGCCGTCTTGGCCGCATTGTAGCGTTTCACGGCTTCACTGCGCGATTTCTGGTCCCGCGCAATATTCTGCTCGATGAGTTTGATGTTCTCTTCGCGCCAGGCGATGGATTCCTGTTTGGACTTCTCTTCGAAGGCCAGCGAGTCCTGGACCTGCTGCTTGCGGGCCGAAGCCTGGTCGAAGGCCGCCTGTGCGGCCTGGTTATCAGCGGCATCGTCCGCATCGTCGGTCTTCTTCTTCCGGTTGCCGCCCAGTTTGAGTTTGGGCAGATTCTTGGCATTAGCGGCTTCAATGACGGCTTGCTTCTTGAATGCCTCCTCCAGATCCTCGATCAGGGCGTGCGGCACGACGCCGTCGTCTTTCCAGTCATAGGTATTGAACTTGTCCTCCATGGCCCACAGCAGCGCGGTCTTGAAGAAGACACCGGCGCGGAGGACACGGTTGCCGTAATGCGCGGCCATCTCATGGTATTTCTCTTTGCGTGCCGCATAATTCGGATTCTCTTTCCGCTCCTTGTCGCTGACGTACGAGGTCTCGAACTGCCGCATCAGGTTCATCGTCATCATCGTGATGGCCATGGCCGGCGGCTTGGGATAATAGGTCTGGAACGTGCCGTCCGACTTGAAATCCGGCATCAGGTTGCCCTTGTCGCTGAAATACATCTGCTCGATCTTGACATTGCCCACGCCTTGCGGGTCGTTGTCCTTGTCCTCGACCGGAATCCCGTCTTCCTTCAGTTCCAGTACGAAATAACGGTCCTCCCCTTTCACCTTCACTTTCATCAGATAGCGCATCATCGGTTCGGTGAGCGGATCCAGCCCTTCCACCGCGTGTTCCGTGTCGATGCGCGTGCCCATCCAGGTTTCGCCCAGATAGATTTCCTTGGGCTTGAAGGCCCGACGGTAGCGGTCACGCGCCGCCATGCGGGCCTCGAACGGGTTCGGCGGGTTGCCCAGGGCCTGGATGCGGTTGGCCAGTTCGTCCATCGCCGCTTCCAGCTGCTTGAGCGTACCCGTGTAGAGTTTCGCCTGGAACATCGCGGAGCTGAAGGCTTCCTTGTCGTCCCAGCCCACCGCCTCGGAGGCGTCGAACAGGAGCAGCTCGACGTTGGACACGCTGTTGAGATAGCTCTCCCGGGCCACGATGAACTGGCTCAAAAGCGGCGTGAGCTTGTTCATATAGTCGATGATCTCCTGCGAGGGATTGTTGAAGAGCGGCGCCCACATCTGCATGAACAGCTCCGCATCCTTCTCGCTCATCTCACCGTAGATGATGCGCAGGCTCTCGAAAGCCACGGAAACGGCCATGTTGTAGTCGATCATCGCAATCTTCTTCACGTCCGGCAGCGGAGCCGGAATGACGGCCTTGACGCCGTCCGGCAACTTGACCGGTTCGGCAGAAACCTTTTCCCACGGCGTACCGTCGGTCTTCTGGTTTTCCTTGGCGTACGGGTCGTCGGGATTGAACTTGACTTTGGCGACATGGGTCGTCGGCAGTTTCAGGTTGAGTTTCTTTTTGTTTTGCGCCAGGGCCGGAATCACGGGAATCGCGAGAAGCGCCAGCAGCACGGTCAGAGCGGGCAGGAGTCGTTTCATGGCTATAATTCGATGGATAGTTTCTCAAAGTTACAAAAAAAAAGATATTCAACGAATTGAATATCTTTCTTTCTGTAAGCGAAATGCGGTTACCGGCGCGTGGCCTTCTTGCGGCGGCGCTTGCGGCTCTTGTTGCTGAAGACGATGGCGGCGATGATGGCCAGGACGGCCAGGCCGATGATGACATAGGTCAGGCCGCTGGCGTTGTCACCCTTCACGCGCGACCACATGGCCAGCAGTTTGTCGGTATCCTTGCCCCAGTCGTGCTCGAGCGCGCAGCGGTCGATGACTGACTTGTCGGGATAGAGCACGGGATTCACACGCACGGCGGCGGCTTCAGGACCGAAGAAATAGCTCAGGTCGATCGGTTCCAGTTCTTCGTCGATCTGCGACTCCAGAACCTCCATGGCACCGTTGGCGGAGACATAGCCCGTTCCGTCCATATTGCGGATGGCGATATCCGGCCGGCACATATAGTCGATAAAGTAGGTCGCGGCCTTCACGTTCTTCGCATACTTCGGGATCACCCAGCCGTCGAACCACACGTTGCTGCCTTCTTCCGGCACGATGTAATCGAGCGACACGCCCACCTCGGCGGCTTCCTCGATGGCCCAGACCGCGTCACCGCTCCAGTTGAGCGAGATCACGCCGCGACCCTTGGTCATCTGGTCCTTGCCGAAATCGGCTTCCCAACCCAGCACGCCGTCTTTCACCTGCTTGAGAAAGTCTTCGACGGCGGCCAGCGACTCGTCCGACGAATCGCGCATCAGATCCTGCAGCGTCACCTTGCCGGCCTTCAGGTCATCCTGTTTCAAGTAGATCAGGACCGGGCTGAAAACATCGCGCGCAGCGTCTTTGATGAGGATGCGGCCCGCATATTTGGGATTGCGGATGACATTCCAGGAATTGGCTTCCTCGGCCGGGACTTCCTCCGTATTGTAGATGATGCCGGTAGTGCCCCACATATAGGCCACGGCATACTGGTTGGCGTCGATGTCCGGATTGATTTCGCGGAACACTTCCCGGATGTACGGCGAGGTGTTGGCATCGATATAGTTGATCTCGTCGGGGATCGACTCGAAGTCCAGCGGCAGCAGCAGCCCTTCGTTGAGCATGCGTTCGATGATGTAATCGGACGGGCAGACCACGTCGTAGTCTTCGTGTCCCTTCTCGATCTTCGAAAGCATCGTCTCGTTGATGTCGAACGTCTGGTAGACGATCTTGATGTCTTCACCGGTCTGTTCCTTGTACCAGGTTTCGAAATCGGTGAGGGCCGTCTCGTCGATGTAATCCGACCAGTTGTACACCTTCAGGACCTGGTCCCGGTTGGAGCTGCACGACAGCAGGAGGGCGGAAAGCGCCGCTGCGAACAGGAATTTCTTCATTTCTTTAGCGTATCGGTTTGTTGTTGTTTGGATTGACGGATGTTGATTACCAGCAGCACGATGAGGATGATCACGAAAATGATGCTCATCAACGGCTTGAGCTCAGGCGTCAGGCCGCCCTTGCGGGCGTCGGCGTAGATGTAGGTCGACAGCGTGTCGAGCCCGATGGTGCCGCGGGTGAAGAAGGTCACGGCGAAGTCGTCGAGACTCATGGTGAACGAGAGGATGAAACCCGAGATCATGCCGGGGCGGAGCGCCGGGACCATCACCTTGCGCAGCGCCTGCCGCGGCGTGGCGCCCAGGTCGAGGGCCGCCTCATAGATGTTGGGGTTCATCTGGCGGAGTTTCGGCATCACGTTGAGAACCACGTACGGGGTGCAGAAAGTGATGTGCGCCAGGATCACGGTCAGATAGCCCTGGGAAATGCCCAGGAACACGAACAGCAGGAAGAGCGAGACACCCGTGATGACATCCGGATTGATCATCGGGATGTTGTTCAGGAACGTCATCGTCTGTTTCTTGCGGCCCTTCAGGTTATAGATGCCGATGGCGGCGATCGTACCCAGGAACGTAGCCACGATCGAGGCGGCCAGGGCGATCAGCAGCGTATTCTTGACGGCGGCCAGCAGTCCGCTGGCATTCTGCATGCTGCCGTTGAACAGGTTCTGGTACAGCTGGGTCGAGAAACCGGTCCAGTTGCCCAGACTCTTGGCCTCGGTGAAGGAAAAGATCACGATGAAGGCGATCGGCGCATAGAGGATCACCAGCACGAGCCACAGATAGGATTTGGCTAAAAACTTCTTCGCGTTCATCAGATGAGGGCCCCGCTGGTTTCCTCCTGCTGGTCATCGCCTTGCAGGAGCGTGGTGATCAGAATGATGAGGAGCATGATCAGCGAGAGCGCCGCACCATAGTTCCACATCGAGTTGTTGATGTTTTCCTGGATGATCGTACCGAAGAGCTTGATCTTGTTGTTGGTCAGGAACTCGGAGATGGCAAAGGTGGAGACGGTGGGCATGAAGACCATCATCACGCCGCTCCACACGCCCGGCATCGAGAGCGGGAGCGTGACCTTGCGGAACACCTGCCCCGGCGTGGCGCCCAGATCCTGGGCCGCTTCCGACAGGGAGTTGTCCATCTTCTTGAGCTGGTTGTATATCGGATAGATCATGAAGGGCAGGTAGTCGTAGCACATACCGAAGAGCAGGGTCCCCTTCCCCAGCTGGATGCCGGCCATGCTGAAGAGTTCGGCCGTGGCCAGCGTGCGCATCAGCGCGTTGACCCACATCGGCAGGATGAACAGAACCACGGTCACGGCACTCCGGTTTAGCTTATTGTCGGCCAGGATATATGCAGTCGGATAACCGATCAGGATGCAGAGCAGCGTATTCTCGATGGCAACCTCGATGGAGAGCGCGAAGGTGCTGAGCGCATCCTTGTCGGTGAAGAAACGGGTGACGTTGGCCAGGGTGAAATGCCCGGAGCCGTCCTGCAGTGCATAAAGCAGGATCATCACCAACGGCAGCACCACGAAGAGCACCATGAAGATGAAGTACGGCAGTGCCCAGCTCGACCTCTTATTCATTGCCAGCCGCAGGTTTGGAAAGTTGGATATCTTCAGGAAGGATCTTGATTCCGACGAAGTCGCCCTTGTCCCAGATGTCGTTGGTGTCGACCCAGATGTTTTCGCCCGCCTCGGTCTTCACCGTCAGGTGGTAGTGGTCGCCCATATAGAGGATGAACACCACATTGCCGGTCAGGTCGGCGTCCTCGTCGTTGTCGAGCAGGTCCACTTTCTCGAAGCGGATGGTGGCCACGACTTCGTCGCCGGTCTGGAAGCCGGTCGTGTCGCAGCTGAACTCGGTATCGAGGAACTCGACCTTCCCTTCCCCGGTCACCTTGCCGGCGTAGGTATTGGCCTCGCGCTCCTTCTTCATCACCTGGATGTCGTCGGGATCGATGTAAAGCATCACCTCGCTGCCCACCGGATAGGGATCGTAGTCCTGGATCATCAGCTCGTAGCCCGTATCAGTATCGACATACATCTCATAGTGGACGCCCTTGAAGGTGCAGGAATTCACGGTGGCCTTGAACTGGCACTTGGCCGGGTCGGTCGTGAAATAGATGTCTTCGGGACGGACCACGACGTCGACCTTGACGTCTTCGCCGAAACCTTCATCCACGCAGTCGAACTCGTGCTTGATGAAGGCCACGCGGCGGTCACGGAGCATACGGCCCTTGAGGATGTTGCTTTCTCCGATGAAGTCGGCCACGAAGGCGTTGACGGGTTCGTTGTAGATGTCGGTGGGCGTGCCGATCTGCTGGATCTTGCCCTCGTTCATCACCACGATGGTATCGGAAAGCGTCAGCGCTTCCTCCTGGTCGTGCGTTACATAGATGAATGTGATGCCGAGTTTCTTGTGCATCTCCTTCAGTTCGATCTGCATATCCTTGCGCATCTTCAGGTCGAGGGCCGCCAGCGGCTCGTCGAGCAACAGCACCCGCGGCTGGTTGATCAGGGCGCGGGCGATGGCCACGCGCTGCTGCTGTCCGCCGGAGAGCGATTCGACGTCGCGGTCTTCGTAGTCCGACATGCTCACGAGCTTGAGCACTTTCTTGACGCGCTTTTCGATCTCGGCTTCCGGCACTTTCTGGAGCTTGAGGCCGAAGGCCACGTTGTCGTAGACGTCGAGGTGCGGGAAGAGCGCGTAGCGCTGGAAAACCGTGTTGAGTTTGCGCTGATATGGAGGAACGTCGTTGATGACCTTCCCTTCCATCGTGACGGTGCCTTCATCGGGCTTGCCGAAGCCGGCGATCAGGCGGAGCATCGTGGTCTTGCCGCAGCCCGAGGGGCCGAGGAAAGTCATGAATTCGCCGCGTTTCACGTAGAATGAGATGTCGTCGAGCACCTTCTTGTCGCCGAAAGACTTGGAGATGTGGTCGAGACGGATGATGATATCCTTTTCTTCTGCCATTTCGGATGCGGTATGCTAGAAGATATTGAATTCGAAGAAATAGGTCGCACCCAGCGAAAGATACAGGCACGAAGGCGCAAAGCCAAGGTCATCGCTTCGGTGGAAATTGACCGACGGAGCCGCCATCAGGTGGACGCGCAGGTCGTGGCTGTCGTGGAGGGGATACCAGTTGCACGCCACACCGCCGTACAGGTGATTTCCGTGAAAATACGGTTCGTCGAAACCGGCGGCTATCCGTTCAAAGCCCAGTTTGGCGATCAGATCGAAACTGTCCGAGAGCGTGGCATCCATCTGGAGGGAAGCCGAGCGGCAGAAGGACGACAGGTTGATGTCGGTCCTGAGCGAAAGCGCATCGGACAGCGCCACCTGTGCGCCGGCCGCGCCGATCCAGCCCCAGAGGCCGGAATGCGTGACAGAACCCATCAGGGAAAGCGTTTCCCCTTCATAGAACGTATTGAACGTGTACGCATAGTCGGCCGGATGCGGGGTGTTGAACGGACGTACCATGATGGGATCCGTGGTCACCTGCAACGAAATAGTGAGATCTTCGTCTTCGCTCTGCCAGCCGATGCGGCCTCCCCACTGATAGACCTGGAAACTGTTCCAGAGCATGGAGTTCATCTGCCAGTGGGCATCGTAGTCGTATTCTTCGATCTCGAAATTGGCGATCCTCATATAATCCTTGCCGGCAGAAATGAAGAAATTGCCCATCTTGTAGGTAAGGTTGGCCCAGTTCACCCAGTTTGCCTCATCCGCCCGCCAGGTATTGCGGTAGAGCACGGCCGCGTCGTCGATATCCGTACAGAAAGAGAACCAGTGGTTGCATACGGAAAAGGACAGGTTCTTCGTAAGGTTTCCCTCGAAGAGCGTGTAAAGGGACGTAGTGCCCATATCGAAATACCAGTCGCCGTCATAGGAAGGATCTAAATCCACGCGGGGTACAATGAGCAAAGTGCCCTCCGACTGCGCTTTCACGTCTTGTACAAGGTAAGCACACGAAAGCATGAGGAAGGCAAACAAAACAAACAATCTTTTCATTCGAGTATTTGTATTATTTGAGTGAGACGATGCCGGTTCCCAACGGTACGAGCCCCCGGCCCGTCACCTGAGCGAGCGGGTCGAATGCGCTGGAATAGCCGTTGGAAAAGAGAAAATTCTTCATAGCCGGTTTAATGCGCAAAGATAGAAAAAAGATGTAACTTTGTATATTATTATTGTAGCAATGTTCCAGAAAATCATCCGCGGCTGCGTCAAGGTCGTGCAGCGTTATCTTCCCGAACCCTTCATCTTCGCCGTCATCCTGACGATCATCGCCTTCCTGGTCGCGATGCCCGTATGTCGCCAGACCCCGCTCGAAGTTGTCGAGCACTGGGGCAACGGCGTATGGTCGCTGCTGGCCTTCGCTATGCAGATGGCCCTCGTTCTGGTGTGCGGTTCAACCCTTGCCGCCGCCCCCGTCATCAAGAAAGGCATCAGTGCCCTGGCTTCCCTCCCCAAGACGCCAGCCGGTGCCATCGCCCTGGTTACGGGCATTTCTGCCGTGGCCTGCTGGCTCAACTGGGGATTCGGTCTGATCGTGGGCGTGATTTTCGCCAAGGAAATCGCCCGCAAGCTGCGCGGTGTGGACTACCGCCTGCTCATTGCTTCGGCCTACAGCGGCTTCGTGGTCTGGCACGCCGGCATCTCCGGCTCCATTCCCCTGACCATGGCCACGCCGGGCAGCGGCCTGAAAGAGATCACGCGCGGCGCCCTTACGAACCCCGTTCCCATCTCCGCCACGGTACTCGATCCGCACAACCTGATCATGGTCGCGCTGGTCATTGCAGCGCTGGTGCTGGTCAATTCATTGATGCACCCCAAAGGAAATCAAGTAATTACGGTTGATCCCGCCTTACTGGTGGAAGATGAGCCCAAGCCTGCCGCCAAGCCCGAAACGCCTGCTGAAAAGATGGAAAGCAGCCGGCTTCTGAGCTGGATCATCGCCCTGCTCGGCCTGTCCTACGTAGTCATCAAACTCTTTTTCCGGGGCGGTTCGCTCGACCTGAACACCGTCATCCTGATCTTCCTCTTCCTGGGCGTCATTCTCCACAAGACGCCGCTCGCCTACGTAAACGCCTTCACCAAAGCAGCGTCGGGTGCTGCCGGCATCCTGCTGCAATTCCCGTTCTACGCCGGTATCATGGGCATCCTGATGGGTGTTGGCAAATCGGGCATCTGCCTGGGCACCGTCATCAGCGACGGCTTCATCAATATTTCGACCCCGGTCTCCTACCCTTTGTTCACCTTCCTCTGCGCTGCCGTACTCAATATGTTCGTCCCTTCAGGCGGCGGTCACTGGGCCATCCAGGCACCCATTATGTTTACCGCCGGCGCCGACCTGGGCGTGGATCCGGGCCTGACCGGCATGGCCATTGCGTGGGGCGACGCCTGGACCAACCTCATCCAGCCCTTCTGGGCCATTCCTGCCCTGGCCATCGCCAAACTCAACGCAAAAGACATTATGGGCTTCTGCCTGATCGACCTGGTCGTATCCGGAATCATCATATGTACAGGACTGCTTATCTGGGCCTGACCCTGGCCCTGCTGCTTGCCCTTGCGACGGGCTGCCAGACGTTGCCCGACAGAGGCATTTCATATGAGCTCGCCCGCAGCCGCAGTGAGCAGATACACGACCTCCGCTACCGTCTGCATTTCGACCTTTCGGCCGACCGCGAGGCGCCGGTTTCCGCCTCAGAAGAACTTACCTTCACCCTGGAACGCAAAGGCGGACTGGTTCTCGATTTCCGCGAGGATCCTGATCATTTACTATCTCTAAGTATTAATGGAGATAAAATACCCTCAAGTATTGTAAACGAGCATATTATAATTCCAAAAAAATATACGATATCTGGGGAAAACCGCATCGAAATCGACTTCCTCGCCGGCAAGCAGTCGCTCAATCAGCGGGAAGAATTCCTCTACACGCTGCTCGTGCCCGACCGGGCCCGGACCCTCTTTCCGTGCTTCGAACAGCCCGACCTGAAAGCCCGCTACACGCTTTCGCTTTCGGTACCCGAAAACTGGGCAGCCGTCTCCAACTCACCTGTTTTGGAGGAAAGCCCGTCCGAGGGCGGCCGGCACCGCATCACTTTTGCGGAGACCGAACCGCTGAGCACCTATCTCTTCTCTTTTGCCGCAGGCCGCTTCGAGCGCGAAGAATCCACGCGTGGCGGACGGACCATATCGATGTACTACCGGGAAACGGATCCCGCCAAACTCGCCCAGAAACCCGCCGTTTTCGACCTTGTATTCGATGCGCTCGATTATATGGAAGACTATACCGGCATTCCCTACCCGTTTGCCAAATATGATTTCATCGTGCTGCCCGATTTCCAGTACGGCGGGATGGAGCATACCGGCGCCACGCTGTATAACGACCGGCGCATCTTCCTCGGACCGGAGCCCACGACCGATGAATTGCTCGACCGGGCGCAGCTCATCGCCCACGAAACGGCGCATATGTGGTTCGGAGACTATGTGACGATGAAATGGTTCGACGACGTGTGGACCAAAGAGGTTTTCGCGAACTGGTTCGCCGCCCGGATCGTCCGCCCCTCCTTCCCGGGAATCAATCACAGGTTGGGCGACTTGAAATCGTATTATGCACCCGCGTTTGCAGAAGACCGTACCGTCGGGTCCAACGCCATTCAGCGGCCGCTCGACAATCTGGCAAACGCCGGACTGATCTATTGCAACATCATTTATGACAAAGCGCCTGTCGTGATGGATTATCTGGCCCGCAAGATGGGCGACGAGCCGTTCCGCCGCGGTCTTCAGGCATACCTGCGGCAATTCGCTTATGGCAATGCCACCTGGGACGACCTGGTGGCGATTCTTGACCGCGAGGCGGATTTCGATGTCGATGCGTGGAGCCGCACCTGGGTCAAGGAGCCCGGAATGCCTGAGATTCCTGTGTCGGAACGACCCGAAGGATCCTGGATTCCCGATGTGGACGGCGTTGTTTACGGTTGCTTCCTGTTGGATGAATCCGATGCGGAAGCCTGTTATGGTCAATACCCCGCACTCGGGGAAACCGCCCGGATGGAGATGCTGATGAATCTCTACGAGAACGTGTGGCGCAAGCGCATCGACGCCGCCCGTTTCGTCACGTGGGCGTCAGAGGCACTGTACAGCGAAAACAATCCGCTGATTTTTGGTTCTTTGCTGAGCTATGCCGGCGACGCGCTCCGTTTTTCCGAAACACGGCTCCCTATCCTGGAAAAGACGCTCCACGCCATAGCGGGACAGACTTCCCGCCCCCACGAGATGCGTCTGCAGGCATTTCGCGCGCTTTACCGGCTGGCGGAAGATCCGGTTTCCTGCGAGCAACTATATTCCATCTGGGAAAAGCAAGAGCCTCTTCCCGGCCTTGTATTGGGCGAAAGCGACTATACGGGCCTAGCCTGTCAACTGATGATACGGTTCCCTGAACGTGCCGGAGCGATCCGCACGACGCAGCATGGCCGTATCGGCCAACCGGACCGGCTGGCCACCTTCGATTTCGTAGCGCAGGCGGCCGCACCGGACAAGGCCGCCCGGGACGCGTTTTTCCGTTCCCTGCTGCTGTCGGAAAACCGCCGGCCGGAATCCCGGGTGCTGAGTGCGCTCGACCTGCTCTGTCACCCGCTCCGGGATGCCGAATCCGTTTCCTATATCGCCCCGGCGCTGGAGATCCTGCCGGAAGTACAGCGTACCGGCGATATTTTCTTCCCGGCTTCCTGGTGCAAGCGCATCCTCGGCCCGCAGACATCGGAAGGAGCAAAAAAAGAAGTGGAAACATTCCTCGCTTCCCACGGGGAAATGCATCCACTCCTTCGGACCAAAATCCTGCAGGCAGCAGGTTATCTGTTGCAGTAAGCGCTATTTCGCTACCGCGGCCACAATGTAGTCGCAGACCTCACCGACCGTCTCGAACGGTTTTTCAGTGGTCTCGAACTGCATTCCGAACTTATGTTCCGCCGCAAGCGAGAGCAGCAGCATCGACAGGGAATCGACGCCCAGATCGTTGACCAGTTTGCTGTCGAAACCGACCTTGCTCAAGTCGAGTTTGGGCTTGACGCCCGCGAAAATCTCCTTGAGACCATCAAAAACCTCTTCGCGTGTCATGGCTCTTACTGGTTACGGGCAACTTTCATGCTGCCGGTGCGTTTGAAATCTTCCTTGCGGACCGTCACTTTCAGGATGCGGTGCGTGGTGGGCAGGCCGGCATTGATCTTTTCCACCAGATTCTTCATATAGCCTTCCACTTCTTCCCACGACTTGCCGTCGAAAGCGGGCATCTGCGGTAGAATCTCCACGGCGATCACGCGCGAGCCGTTCAGGTCATCTTCCTTCACCATGGCGTCGCGGACGCAGGGATCGGCGTAGAAAGGTTCTTCCAGGCTTTCCGGGCTCACGTTCTCTCCATTGGACAGAATGATCAGGTTCTTGATGCGGCCTGTAATGTAGAGGAACCCGTCCTCGTCGAAGCGGACCAGGTCGCCTGTCTTGAACCAGCCGTCCTCGGAGAAAGCTTCCGCCGTCTTGACGGGATCCTTATAATATCCGGAGAAAATGTTGTCGCCTTTGAGCCAGAGTTCGCCGTCCACGACCTTGGCTTCCTGACCCGGATAGATCTTGCCGATCGAAGTCGGTTTTTCGAGGGCATCGGCGTTGGCCGACGTCAGGTTGGCGGTTTCGGTCAGGCCGTAGCCGAAGCAGAATTCCACGCCGAACTTGGTAAAGATATCCACGAGGCGCGGAGGGACGTTGGCAGCGCCGGAAATGATCATGCGGAGTTCGCCGCCGAGGAACTGCGGACCGTACATCTTGCACAGCCCTGCGAGGATGTCGCAAATACCGGGCACGATGATCAGAATAGTCGGTTTGATGACGGGCAGCTTGCCGATGGCAGCCTTCATATCCTCACAGGTATAGATGAGGTTGCCGGTATAGAAGCAACCCATCGTGCCGGCGATCAGGCCGAACACGTGGCTGAGCGGCAGCAGGGCGATGTAGCGGTGGACACCGATGACCTTGCCGGGTTTGAAGATGGCGTTGTAGCAACCGCGCATCAGGGCACGGTGGCTCAGCACGGCGCCTTTGGGCGCACCCGTGGTACCGCCGGTAAAGAAAATGGCGGCCGGGGAATCGGGATCCACTTCAGCGGGCGATGCCGTCATTTCGGATGTGGAAGCAGCCGGGAACACTTTGGCAGGAACACCTTCCGCCAGGGCCTTGAATTCGTCGCGGACGAAAAGGGCCTGGAGGTCAAAGCGGACACAGCAGCCGGCAATAGCCGGAGCAGGCAGGCCCGCAGGCAGCATCAGAGCTGTATAGCCGGCCGACGTGATGGCCAGGAAGAGCTCGATGGCATCGGCGCTGTTGCGGTCGAACACGCCGATGTTGGCCCCTTTCGGAAGACCGAGACTTTCGAGGAAGGCGCGGCGGTGCGCGATCCTCTCGCCCAGTTGTTTATAGGAATATGTGTTAACGTGGTCGCACAGGGCCGGCATATCGGCGTAATTGCTTTCCAGCCAGGTAACAAATGCGGGTACGGTGGGGATATACGGCAGCCGGGCGAGCTCGTCGGCGGGCAGCATATCATAGAAATAATTGCTCATCGTTGGTTTACGTTTTAGTAAAAATCGGCCAAAAGTATAAAAAAAAACTTAAATTTGTAGAATTAACCTGCTAACCTGAAATGACACTTGTACTGAAAGAAGTGCGTACCCGGCACGATCTCGGTTGTTTCATCAGATTTCCCGAGCATCTTTACAAAAACAGTCCGTATTGGGTACACTCCCTTCACTCAGACGAATACGACACGCTTGGTGACAAGAATCCGGCACTGGAATTCTGCGAAAAAGTGCTTTATCTTGCACTCCGTGACGGAGCGGTCGTCGGCCGCATCGCCGGCATCATCAATCACAACGCCAATGCGCGCTGGAAGGAAGAAGTGGTCCGCTTCGGCTGGATCGATTTCATCGACGACATCGAGGTGGTACGCCTGCTCACCGACGCCGTCGCAGCCTGGGGAAAAGCGCGCGGATGCACAAAGATCAAAGGGCCCCTGGGGTTTTCGGACCTTGACAAGGAAGGACTGCTAGTGGAAGGATTCGACCACCTCTCCCCTTTCACGGTCATTTACAACTACCCGTATTACGGTGACCGGCTTGAGCAACTGGGTTTCGACAAAGACGCCGACTGGACCCAGAAAATCGTAGACATTCCTGTCGGCGACATCCCGCAATTACAGTTTGCGCCGCTGGTCGAACAGCGTTTCGGACTCCGCGCAGTGACCGGGATGTCGATGAAGGAAATGGGTAGGAAATACGGTGTCGACCTGTTCCATCTGATCAACACGTCGTTCGCGGAACTCTACGAGTATTCGCCCCTTACCGACAAGCAGATCGAAACATATCTGAAAGTTTATATTCCGATCCTGAACAAGGACTTCGTAGCGGTGATTGTCGATGCTGACGACCAGGTGGCCGGTTTCGCATTTTGCGTCCCGTCGCTTTCCACGGCCTTCCGCAAGGCAAAGGGACGGCTTTTCCCTTTCGGGTTCATCCATATCCTGCGTGCACTCCGCAAGACGGATTCCATCGACGCGCTGATGATCGGTGTCCTGCCGCAGTATCAGGGTAAAGGCGCCAGCCTCCTGATCTTCAAATACCTGCTCGACAGCTGCCACAAATACGGCGTGACCCGTATGTACGCCAATCCCCAACTGGAAGACAACCATAAAGTGCAGTCGGTCTTCGACGGCCTGATGGAAACCCACGAGTTCCAACGCAGACGCAGCTATTCGAAGAACCTATGAAATTCAGCCGTAAAATGAAGATGGCCGACCTGGTGGAAAAGGATTTTCACCTGCTGGGTCTGCTGTCCCGTTTCGGCATTGAACAACGATTCGGAGACGCAAGCGTAGAGCAGATCTGCGAAGCGGCAGACGTCGATCCCGATACGTTTCTCCTCCTGTGCGAAGTCTATTCCTCGCCGGAATTCCGGCCGGACGACGATATGCTCCGGGGCTGCAGTATCACCGATATCCTGCGCTACCTCCACCAGTCCCACGATTACTATGTAAACCGTTCCCTGACCGACCTGGCCATTGCGCTCCGGCAGCTGACGGAGCCCTGCAGCGACACGCAGAAGCAGGTAATCCATCGCTTTTTTTCAGACTACCGCACGGAACTGGAACGGCACTTTGAACTGGAGGAAAAAACGGTCATTCCCTATGTCAGGAACCTGCTGCGCGGGAACCGCAACACCAATTACACCATCGACCGCTTCGAGGACAATCACGCGCAGATCCACGAGACGCTTTCCGACCTGAAAAACCTCATAATGAAATCGCTGCCCGACGTATGCGACAACAGGCAGCGCATCGCCGTGCTCCTTTCGATCTATCATCTGGAACAGGATCTCGACCACCACACCTGTATCGAAGACGACGTCCTTGTGCCGATGGTCCGGATGCTGGAGTCGCCCGGAATCCGGGCGGTCGCCCCGCCGGCTGTTTCCGGAGCCGAGAGTCAGGAATCCCTCTCCGAACGCGAGAAGGAGATCCTCGTCAGCGTGGCCCAGGGCCTGCTCAACAAGGAAATCGCCGACCGGCACAACATTTCCATCAATACTGTCATCACGCACCGCAAGAATATCACCCGCAAAATCGGCATCAAGACCGTGGCGGGACTTACGGCTTATGCCATTCTCAACAACCTCGTCGACATCAACGCCATCGAACAATGAAAATCAAATCCCTCCTCCTCCCGGCAGCCCTGCTGTCCGTCCTGCTCGTCGTCGCTGGATGCGGCAAGAAGCAGAAAGCAAATACCGCCGCCGAACCCGTCGCAGCGGAAGAAACGGTCGATATGAGCCAGTATATGCCGTCGCTCGAAATCGGCGCGCCGGCTCCGGATTTCGAGGCTCCCGACATCCTCGGCAACCCCGTCAAGTTGAGCGATTATCTCGGAAAATATGTCGTCCTTGACTTCTGGGCGACCTGGTGCAAAGACTGCCGCGCTGAGATTCCCGACCTGAAGCGGCTTTATGACAAGTATGGACCGAAAGGCATCGCCTTCCTCGGTGTATCGTTCGATACCGATCTCCAGTCGCTCGTGGATTACGGAATAGAGCACGAAATCCCCTGGATGGTCGTATGCAATGAAATCAAATGGAAAGAGAATCCGATTTCAACGGCTTTCGACATCCGCTGGATCCCCACGATGTTCCTGATCGATCCGGAGGGAAAGATTGTCGGCGTCACCTTCCACGCCACCGATATGGACGCCCTCCTCGCCCAGGTACCGACAGATTAGATCAGATAAGACTGGAAAACGCCCACCGGTTCACCTGATTCCGGTCGACAATCGGCCTGACTGCCAATTCCGCGGTCGGGCCGATCCGTTTCCGCAGCACCACCATTTCCTGCAGACGCGCCTGATTTACCGGATCGCGTCTCGGATCAAGCCCGGCTTCTTTCAAAATCAGATTGCTGCGCGCCGCGATCGAAAGCTCAAGGTAGTTCTGTACATAGCAGAACATATCGAAAAACACCTCCGGATCGAAACGTTCCTTAAGTGAAAGCATATACTCCCCTGCCTTGGTCGTAGAGAACTCTCCGCGCCGGAAGGCGCCCAGCAGATTGATTTCGTTATTGATGCCCTCATCGAGCCATTCGTGGACGAACTTGCTGTTTTTCCGGAAAAGCGAACGCTTGCTCAGGATGAAATACACGATCAGCAGAACCGTCAGGACGATAGGGTTGATCGGCTCCAGGGCGTGTACATAGTGGACGACGATAGCCGCCAGGAACGATAAGACAGAGCCGATGACCTTGGCCTGCCTTGTCTGGCCGTATCTGCCCTGATGCACCATGATAAGGGCCATTGCGAGCAGCGACGTACAGCCGATATGCATTACGGCCGCTTCACAGCCGAGAAAAATCGTGTGCCAGACATTCGCCCCGCCGTGTGCCGTCAGGTAAAAGATGTTCGACATCAGGCCGAAACCGGCACCGATAGCCGAACCATAGATGGTCGCATCCCCCAGCAGTCCCACTTTGTGCCGGGCGATCAGCAGATAGAGGACCGCGCCCTTGCACAATTCCTCGACGACCGAGACGAGCAGTTTGCTCGCCCCGATCGCAGGAATGCGGCAGATCAGCCAGGAGACAAGGAACATAACCATACCCGCTCCGATGGTCATAAGCAGTGTGGACCACTTCGTCAGCGAAAACGAGTCCATTACCAGGAGCAGTACGATGAACAGCGCCAGCGGGACTGCCGTGAGGATGTAGAGACCGATCATTACTTGGTTCCGAAAATACGGTCGCCCGCATCGCCGAGACCCGGCAGGATGTAAGCGTCGCTGTTGAGTTCCTCATCCAGCGCGGCCACATAGATGTCCACGTCAGGATGATCCTTCTGGACCCGCTTGACGCCCTCGGGAGCCGCGACGAGGCACATCAGGCGGATATTGTTGCAACCCATATTCTTGAGCATCGTGATGGCATCGGACGAACTGCCGCCCGTAGCCAGCATCGGATCGGTGACGATCACCATCCGCTGATCGATGTCGAAAGGCATCTTGCAGTAATAGGAAACGGGTTCGTGCGTGGTCTCGTCGCGGTAGAGGCCGATATGGCCCACCTTCGCGACCGGGAGCAGGGTCAGCAGGCCGTCCACCATGCCCAGACCGGCACGGAGGATCGGCACGATAGCCAGTTTCTTGCCCGAGATGACGCGGGCGGTCATCTTCTTCATCGGCGTCTCGATCTCCACGTTCTCCAGAGGGAGGTCGCGGGTGATTTCGTAGCCCATCAGGAGGGAAATCTCTTTCAGCAGTTCGCGGAAATCCTTGGAACCCGTATTGATGTCCCGCATGATGCTCAGCTTATGCTGAACCATAGGATGGTCAATAATATGAAGTCTGCTCATAATTATATTGTTTTAGTTGGTGTATCCGGCTTTATTTCGCCGCTCCGTACATGATCACGCGGGTCTGGTTCCGCTGCTTCAGGATGTCGTCGATGGCTTTGCGCACATCCTCGGTCGTGATGGAATCCAGCACTTTTTCGTAGTCGGTCACCTCGTCGATGCCGAACCTGTTCCAGAAATACATCTCGCCCGACCAGTATCCGTTCTGGCGCAGGTTCTCCTGATAGGTCTTGTGCATATAGTCCTTCACTTTCTGCATATTGGCATCCGAAGGACCGTTCTGGGCGAATTCAGAGAGAAGTTCTTCGATGCGGGCGTTCAGGCGCTCATAGGATTCAGGGCTGGTCTGATAGACGATCTGCAGGTAGGCGTCGGTTTCCTTGGGACGCTGGTTCAGGCCGCCGGCCGTGCTCACGCCGTACGTACCGCCTTCCTTCTCGCGGATTTCTTCGGTGTAGATGATGTCGAGGATCTGGTGGGCGATGTCGAGGGTCAGGTCATTCTTCAGGTCATTCTTGCCCTTGCCGGACTCGAGATAGACCACGACCGCCATGGGAACTTCCATTTCCTTGGCGAAAACTTTGTCCTGGTTGCCCTTCGTGAAGCCCATTCCCACTTCGCGGGCTTTCTCCTTCTTGCCCTGGGCGGGCAGCGAGCCGATGTACTGGGCAATCAGCGGCAGCATCGTCTGCTCGTCGATGGCACCCGTGAAGATGAAGGTGAAGTCGGCTGCATTGGCGAAGCGTTCCTTCGCGATCTGCATCACGCGGGCGTAGTCCACGTTGTCCACGTCGGCGGCCTTCATCTGGGTCACACGCGGATTGTTGTTGTAAAGGGCGCGGGTCAGGGTATCCTGGAAAGCGGTCATCGGCTGCTTCTCGGCGTTGAGCAGCTGGGCGCGCGTCTTGTTCTGCCACGACTTGAAGGCATCCTCATCGGTGCGCTGGGCCGTGAAGTACAGGTAGGCGAGCTGGAGCATTGTCTCGAAATCCTTCGGGGTCGAATTGCCGCGCATGCCTTCTTCGTAGAGGTTGATGTAAGGAGTCACGCCCACCTGCTTGCCGGCGAGCGCCTTGGTCAAGGCCGTGGAGTTGAAGTTGCCTACGCCGCCCTCGGTGAACAGACCGACATTCTTAAGGGTGAGGGCTTCGCTTTCGGGATAGAGCGACGTACCGCCCTGGCTGTAGGCGCGCAGGATGATCTGGTCCTTGTTGAAGTCGGTCGGTTTCACATAGACCGTGGCGCCGTTGGAAAGCTGGTACATCGTGTATCCGAACTTGTCGGCCTTGCTCTTGACGACACGGCCGCCCGTCGGAATCTGGGCGAGCAACGGTTCATTGGAAACCTCTTCCTGATACGGCTCGATGTTCTCGGCCGCCACGTCGGCGAGCATCTGTTTCATTTCGTCCACCGTGGGATAGGTCACGCCTTCCTTCTCGGGAAGCATGCAGGCCAGCACGATGTTCTTGCCTTCTTCCACGAGCTGGCCGAACAACTGGTTGACAACCTCGACCGGGATATTCGGGCAGAGCTGCTGGCTGAGAGCGTACTGGTTCTCGACGCCCATGACCGTCGGCTCGTTGTCGATGAAGTGGCGCACATATTCCGAGCAGTAGGAAGCGCTGTTCTTCTTCTCGCGGGAATTGTAGGCCGACTCGATCTGGCTCATATACTCGGAGCGGGCGCGCTCATATTCGCTGGCGGTGAAGCCGCCGCGTTTGGCACGGAGGATCTCACGCCAGATCGTGGCTACCGCGTCTTTCAACTGAGTCTCGCCGCTGATCACGACGCCCATATAGGATTTCTTGGTCTTGGCCAGGAAAAAATTCTCGTCAGCGCTGAACTGCGCCATCATGAACGGCGGTTCGGGCAATTGGCTGAATTCTTCGAGGCGCTCATTGAGCATCATCGTAGCCATGCCGGTAGCATACTGGTAGACCAGATAGTTCAAATCACCTTTCATCTCGTCCGGATAGGCGTCGTGCTTCCAGAAGAGGAAGGTCTGGGCATACGGGAACTCCTTGTCGGTGGCCATGCTCACGATGGTCTCGTCGTTGTCTTCCACCTGCACATAGTAGCGCTCGGCCGGATTGACGGGCGTGGCGATGGTGCCGAAGATGTCCTTGATCTTGGCTTCGACTTCGTTCACGTCGATGTCGCCGACCACCACGATGCCCTGGTTGTCCGGGCGGTACCATTTCTCATAGTAGTCGCGCAGCACCTGGTACGGGAAGTTGTCCACGACCTCCATCAGGCCGATCGGCAGGCGTTCGCCGTATTTGTTGTGGTTCGGATAGATCTCGGGCAGGATCTTCTCATAGATACGCATCTGGGCGTTCTGGCGGCTGCGCCACTCTTCGTGGATCACGCCGCGCTCGCCGTCAATGTCCTCGGGATTGAGCAACAGGCCGTCGGCCCAGTCGTGCAGGATCCACAGGCAGGAGTCCACGGCCTCCGGGACCTTGGCCACGGGCACGTTGTCGATGTTATAGACCGTTTCGTCGATGCTGGTATAGGCGTTCAGGTCAGCGCCGAACTTCACGCCGATGCTCTCGCAATACTTCACCACGCCGTTGCCCGGGAAATGCTGCGTACCGTTGAAGCACATATGCTCGAGGAAGTGCGCCAGACCGCGCTGCGATTCGTCTTCCAGGATGGAGCCCACTTTCTGGGCGATATAGAAGTTGGCCTGGCCCTTCGGCTCTTCGTTGTGCCGGATGTAATAGGTCAGTCCGTTGTCAAGTTTACCGATTTTCACGTTCTGATCCACAGGGATCGGAGGCATCTGCTGGGCGGATGCCATCATGCCGAGGCCGAAAGCCAGGGCTGCGATAATAGAAACGATTCTTTTCATCTGAATGATTGTTGAATTATAATATTACACTCTTTTTATCCAGGCTACGTTTTAACCATCCTGCAAATGTAATCAAATAAACGTTATCTTTGCAGGACAAAGCCTGATTTTACCCATAAGACGCACGCATGGCCGAAAAACTACAGAATCCGGAAGAATTGGAAGAAAAACGCCACGCCCAGGCACTCGCCATCGCCTCGGAAGCGGGGCACATCCTGCTCGAGAACGGGGCCGAGATTTCCCGCGTAGAGGAGACGATGGAACGCATCGCCTCGCACTACGGCGTGGATTCGAAGAGTTTCTTCGTGCTGAGCAACGGCATCTTCACCACCAGCAGTTTCAACAAATATGCGAACGTGGAGTTCATCCCCTTCAAGGGGACGCAGCTCGACAAGGTCGTGGCGGTCAACCAACTCTCGCGCGACATCGTGGCCGGGAAGTACACCCTCGACGAAGCGGCCGCACGGCTGAAGGAGATCCGCACGATGCGTCCCCACCCCGTCTGGGAGCAGGTGCTGGCCTCCGCGCTGGGCAGCGCCGGGTTCTGCATCGTGTTCGGCGGCGGTCTGCTCGACTGCGCCGCGTCGTTCGTCTGCGGCATTCTGCTCTGGCTGTTCGTGCTGTATGTCACGGCTCCGCATATGTCGAAGATCGTGGGCAACATTGTGGGCGGCTTCTTCGTCACGCTGCTCTGCATCGTGTTCCATCGCATCGGATTCGGACATAGCCTGCCCAATATGATCATCGGCGCCATCATTCCGTTGATTCCGGGGGTTCCGTTCGTCAACGGCGTGCGCGACGTGGCCAACGAAGATTATATCGCCGGCGCTACGCGCTTGCTCGACGCGATGCTGGTCTTTTTCTGCATTGCCGCTGGCGTTGCCCTGGCGTTCGTCTGCGACGGGCTGGTATTCGGCGAACTGATCGTACTTAAGGGAATGACGGTCGATCCCGTCACTTTTGCGATGCCGATCCAGATCATCGCGTCGTTTATCGGAACGGCCGCCTTTGCGGTCCTGTTCGGTGTTCCGCGCAAGTACTATGTGCTCTGCGGCGTCAGCGGCGTGCTGGGCTGGATTCTCTATATGATTCTGGCGCGTTACGCGGGTTTCACGCCGCCGGCCGCCACGGTCTTCGCCACGATGCTCGTGGTTCTTTCGGCCCGGTATTTCTCGGTGCTCGACCGATGTCCGGCCATCGTATTCCTGCTTTGCGGCATCTTCCCGCTCGTACCCGGCGCCGGCGTATTCTGGACCTCCTACTATGTGGTCTCCGACCAGCTCAGGCTTGCCCTCGGCAGCGGTTTCATGGCAGTCAAGGTCACGATCGCCATCGTCCTGGGCATCATCCTCATCAGCGAACTCCCCGCCAAAATGTTTTCCGGCCGTCGCGCGGCCAAAGCCTTCCACAGGAATGCTTAGCCTTCTCGTCATTCCCGGCCTGACCGGGAATCTCGCCGCCCTTGTCCTCCCCGACCTCGGCTCCTGGGGCCTGTGGGGCCTCTTTGTCGGGACTTTCCTGGCGGCGACAGTGGTCCCTTTCAGTTCCGACATCCTTTATGTCGCGATGCTCAACATGACGTCGAACCCGTGGGCCTGCCTGGCCGTGGCATCCGCCGGCAACTGGCTCGGATCCCTTACCTCTTTCGGCCTGGGCTGGCTGGGGCGTTGGGAATGGATCGAAAAGTGGTTCAAGGTCGACCGTGCAAAACTGGAAAAGCAGAAGGTCTATGTCGACAAATACGGCGTCTGGCTCGCCCTTGTCAGTTGGCTTCCTTTCGTCGGCGACCTGTTCTCCATCGCCCTCGGCTTTTACAAAACCAACCCCTGGCTCACCGCCCTGCTGATGCTGGTCGGCAAGACCCTCCGTTTCTTCTTCTGGAATCTCCTGCTCGGCGCGTTCTGACCGACGCGACCGGACAAGCGGTATTACTTGCTGCCCCCGCCGATGAAGGCGCGGAGTAGCGAGGTGGCGGGGATTTCCTTGTCGGAGACGGGTGTGAAATAGTGGAGGAACTTCAGGAGGCGGTGCGCCTCACTGTATTCGGGGCAGTTCTTCGGGATCGTCCGAAGAATCAGCTCGGCGTGGGTATGGAGCACGGCGAATTCCACCAGGTAGGCGGAGTTGAACATCACGTCGGCGTTTTCCTGATAAGGATAGATCCACTGCTCTTCGGCGCGGCGTACGTTCGGCCACTGGTTGATGGTCTCGCGGGCGGAGAAGGAACCGTTGTTGTAGTCGCGGACGATGCGGCGCAGGAGCCGGTTGTCGCTGGTCGGCACCCAGTTGTGGTCGTCGAGTGCGATGCTGGTGAGGGTCGAGATAAAGATCTTGAACGTATTCTCCGTCGGGACCTGCGGAATCAGCTGCGGGTTGAGGGCGTGGATGCCTTCGATCAGCAGCACCTTGCCTTCCGTAAGCTGAAGATGCTTGCCGTTATATTCGCGACGGCCCGTCACGAAATTGAATTCCGGCACGTCCACCACTTCGCCGCGCAGGAGCGCGAGCACGTCGCGCTCGATAGCCCGGTGGTCCACGGTCTCAAAGTTGTCAAAATCGTAGCTGCCGTCCGGCAGTTTGGGCGTCTCGATGCGGTTTACGAAATAGTCGTCGGTCGAGAATGAGATCGGGCGGAGTCCGCAAGCCTTGAGTTGGACGCTCAGGCGCCGCGTGACCGTGGTCTTGCCGCTGCTGGAAGGCCCGGTAATCAATACGATGCGCACCGGATGCACAGGATCGTTGTAGCGCCGTTCGATTTCCTCGGCGATCTGCACGAGTTTCTTCTCCTGCAGCGCTTCGGAAATCTGGATCAGGTCGGACGCACCGCCTTCCTGGCAGACGTGGTTCACGTCGCCGGCATTTCGCAGGTTCATGATCCGGTTCCACTTGAAATCTTCCGAGAACACCTCGAAGGTCTTCGGCTGGTCTACGTACGGAGCTAGTACTTCAGGATTGTACCGGTCCGGAACGCGGAGCAGGATGCCGCCGTGATACGGGATGATGTCCCAGACCTTGATATAAGAAGTCGACGGCAGCAGGCGGCCGTAGTAGTAATCCACCGTATCCCCCAGCGTATAGAAATCCACATAGGGCTGTCCGCTCGTTTCCAGCAGGCGGACCTTGTCATCGTAACCCTGCTCGCGGAAAATCTCGATCGCCTCTTCCAACCGGACCTCGCGGCGGTGGAACGGCAGGTTCTGCGCGATGATCTCCTGCATGCGCGCCTTGATGGCGAGGATGTCTTCTTCCGTCATCGGACTCCCGTCGGGCTTGTGCCATTCGCAGAAGTAGCCGTTCGAAATAGGATGCTTGATCTCGATCTTCGACTTGGGGCAAATGTCCAGTGTGGCCTTGCAGAGCAGGAAGCAGAGCGAGCGGCAATACACCCGGCGTGCGCTGGCATCGCGCAGGTCCAGAAACTCAATGTCACGGTTGTTATAGACGCGGAACCGGAGTCCCTGCGACACATTGTTCACCTTGGCCGAAACAATCGGATACGGACGTTCGAATTCGAATTCCGGCAGCATCTCCTCGAGGGTAGTACCTTCGTTGAAATTCTTGTAGGAGCGGGTGTTTTTGCAGTAAATCTTGAGCATGGTTTACAAGGTATTCAGATTAAGGGGGTCCAGTGTATTGTCGATGAAATAGAGCAGGTCGCTCCATACGCGGCTGCTATGCGTTTCGTTGTGGATTTCATGACGCATATTCGGATAGACCTGTGCCGTCACATTATAATAGCCCAGCTCGGGCAGCAGGCGGACAGCCCGACGGAACTGCGTGTCGCTGCCGCGGCAGGGATCCTGTTCGCCGGACATAAAATGGATGTGCATTCCCGGGTTCTTCACACCCCATCCCTTACGGCTGTAGCAGTCCTGCATCAAGCCCAGCAGATTGTAAAAACCGTTGGCGGTAAACACAAACTGGCAGAGAGGATCCTCCCGATAGGATTTGAGGATCTCCGGGTTCGAGCAAACCCAAGCCATCGGTCCCTCGTCGATGAAAGGTTTGCTGTAGGCGCCGAACGACATCTGCTGGAGCAAATGAGGACGATAATGCCAGCCTTTCCTGCGACCGAACCACCAAGCCAGTGCCTTTCCCGCCGCCTTGGCGGGATTGTCCACGGGACAGCCGCTTACCAGCAGGGCATCCACCCTGTCGTCATACTTTTTCAGGAAAGAACGTACAATCATGGAACCCATACTATGGCCGTAGAGGATGATTTTGAGTCCGGGATACTGCGTACGAATCCAGTCGTTCACCACACGGACATCTTCCACCATGGCCTGCCATCCGCCGTCATACATATAGCCGAGGTCTTCCGGGTTCTTTACGGAAGCTCCGTGGCCGCGGTTGTCGTGAATGACGCAGACAAGACCGTGTGCCGTCAGGAACTCCATCAAAGGGATATATCGTTCCTTGTGCTCGCACATTCCGTGCACCAGTTGGACAACGCCGCGCGGTAAGTCGGCCCGGGAGTCGGGCACAGACAAAAGACCGGCGAGTTTCAGCCCGTCGGCTGAAGCATCCAGTGTGAAAGAATTGATTGCCATTCCTGTTCGTGATTATCTTACAAATTTACAATTTTGAAAGGGAAACCGCAAATTGAGGAGATTAATTTGTATTTTTGGACTGATGATCGCAACGCTTCCTTTTCTTGAGAAACGTTTCAACACGTTTAACGATGCGTATTTCAACGCCGCGTTGCCGGCCGTCCCGCTCAAGTTGAGCCGGGCCGTGCGCAGCCTGGGCGCCTGTACCTACAAAAAGCGCCGCAAGTTCTTCGGCGGCCTGGAATACTACGATTTCTGCATCCGTATCAGCACGAGATTCGACCTGCCCGAAAACGAGCTGGAAGACATCCTTCTCCACGAAATGATTCACTATGAGATTCTGGTGAACCAGCGGCGGGACACCTCTGCGCACGGCAGGCTGTTCCGGGAACGGATGAAAGGAATCAACGAGACTTACGGACGCCATATCACAGTCTCCCATCGGCTGACACCGCAACAACGCGAGCAGATCGCAGCCGGCCGGAAACCGGTCGAACGGGTTGTCGCCCGCATCCTGATGAAGGACGGCCGCATCGGCGTCAAAGTCCTGCCCGACATCCCGAAGCGAATCAACGCATACCGTCGTGGCCTGATGCTGAGCGGAGAGGTCGCCGCCATCGATTTCTTCCGGACGGACGATCCCTATTTCAGCCAGTTCCCGAAATCATCCGCCCTGAACGTCTTCTTTCCCAAAGATCCCGATCTCGAAGCCCACTTCTCCCAATAAAAAAAGTCTTTCTGTCCCCGACGGAACAGAAAGACTTTAATAAGGAATACGAACGGATTAAATCGGCCGCAGGATGAAGTGGAAACGATACTCGCCGAAGGGCATCATGTGCTCCGGAAGCGGCGTCGCGCCCCAGCTGTTGATGCATCCGACACCCATCTGCTTCCAGTCCAGCAACAGATTCGTCACATCATCTTCTTTCAACAGTTCCGAATGCCGGTTGTGTTTCTGCGGACCGTCATCCAATGTCTCAATCCGATAATGCAGCGCGGAAGCGGAGAACGGTTCCTCGGCCTGGATCTCGAGACCGCGGCCGAGCGCGTCGGTAATCCGCATCCAGCGTATATCGGTCTTGGTTCCGGTTTCCTGCGGCTTGATATACGGATAGAATTGATCGGAGACCTTCTGTTCCCATACACCGAGGAATGACGAAACATTGCGGTCAATGTAATTCTCGTGAGGCCCGCGACCATAATACGTGATATTCTCGAATGAACGCGGCATCGGAATCTGTACGCCGAAGCGGAACATATCGGGCAGGTCGCGGTTCTTGCCGGGCGTCAGCGTTTCGGTAATCTCCAGCGCACCTTCGTCGTTGATACGGTATTCCATCCGGACGGAAGCCCCGGAAGTTCCGAGCCAATAGTCCAGGATAATGACCTGCAGCCGGTTCTTGTCAAACTGTGAGATGCTGTAATAAGCCAGTTGCGGTTTCCGCCAGAAAGACATCTTGCTCTGCAATTCCGCGCCGTAATCATTGTCGGTCGGGGCACGCCAGAAATTCGGCCGGATGGTCTCGCCGTTCTTGAGCAGGTCAACGCCGCCGACCCGGTAGCTGAGGACCGATCCGTCGTTGATCGAGAAGGAAATCTCAAACCTGGCACCCTTTACGGTAAACTGATGTGCGGCGCTGTGAACGATCTTCGGCTGCTGTACGCTCTTGAGCGGCTGCATCGTCCAGGCAAATTCATTGAGCGCCAACTGCTGCTTTGCCACGATGTGACCTTTCTCAAGCAATCCTTCCGATTTTTTCAGGAAGTACCAGACATTCAGCAACCATTCGGCAGAATCATCAATGTCGCCATAGGGCACTTCGATCACACGGCTCTCTTGTGGCGCCACGTTCACGTCATCGATCTCGCCGCTCGCGCGGATGTCGCCGTTGCGCAGCAGCTCCCAGTGCAGCTTATAAGCCGACAGGTCGCGGAAAAAGTTCTCATTGCGGATTTCGATCCGGTTCGGTCCCTGGAGCGAAGTCCAGATATTCTGATAGAAGTATGCGACCTCCATCATATGCGGATTGGGCTTGCGGTCGGGGCTCAGCAGGCCGTTGTCACAGAAGTTCTGGTCGCTGGGATCGTTGCGGTTGAAATCGCCGCCATAGGCATAGAACTTCCTCCCCTGCCGGTCAGTCCAGTGGATCGACTGATCCACGAAATCCCAGATGAAACCGCCCTGCAGTTTCGGAAGCGTACGGATCAGGTCCCAGTACTCTTTGAAACCGCCCTCGGAATTGCCCATCGCGTGGGCGTATTCGCACTGGATCAGCGGCTTGGTCTTCGTCGGATCGGCACTGTATTTCTTCGTGTATTCCTGACTGGCATACATAGGGCAGAAAATGTCAGTCTTTCCATCATAGCCTGCACGCTCGTACTGGATCGGGCGGCTCGGATCCATCGACCTGACAAGATCGTAGACCGCCTCGAAATTCGGTCCGTAACCGGCCTCGTTGCCCATTGACCAGATAATGATCGAAGGATGGTTGAAATTGCGTGCAACATGGCGCTGGTTGCGTTCCAGATGGGCCCAGAGATAGGCCGTATCGCGGGCCAGCGTGGCTTCCCCATAGCCCATGCCGTGCGATTCGATGTTCGCCTCGGCCACCATATAGATACCGTAACGGTCGCACAGGTCATACCAGTACGGATCGTCCGGATAATGGCAGGTGCGGACCGCATTGATATTGTATTCCTTCATCAGCCGGATATCCTGCTCCATCCGCTCGCGCGAAACCACATATCCGCCGTCCGGATCGAGTTCGTGACGGTTGGCGCCTTTGATCAGCACACGCTTTCCGTTGACCAGCAGGTCCGAACCCTTGATCTCGACCTTGCGGAAGCCCACATTGAAATGAAGTTTCTGCAAGGTCTTCTTTTTCTCTTTGAGGATGACATCGAGCCGATAGAGATACGGATCCTCGGCACTCCACTTGTGCGGATTGTCGACATTGAAGCGACCGTTGGCAAGCGTGCCGGTAACCTTGACGGGAGCTGATACTTCTTTCCCGTCCGCATCACGCAGATGCATCTCCACACTGGTATTCTTATTGTCCGAAACAGCTACGTTGACCGACAGCGTGCCGTTCCGGTAAGAAGCATCCAGATCAGGGGTGATCTCTACATCCTCAATGTGTTTGACAGGTCGCGTGTACAGGTAGCAATCGCGCGCTACGCCGGCAAAGCGGAAGAAATCCTGATCTTCCAGATAGGTTCCGTCGCACCAGCGATACACCTGAAAGGCAATCAGGTTGCTTTTGCCCGGAAGCAGGTACGGCGTAACGTCGAACTCGCATTCCAGTTTGCTGTCCTCACTATAGCCCACGAACTGCCCGTTGATCCACAGATAGATACAGGAAGTGACGGAACCGAAGTGAATGATCATCTGCTGCCCTTTCCAGTCGGCCGGGACATTAAAGGTTCTGCGGTATGAACCCACGTGGTTGTTTTCCGAAGGGACGATGGGCGGATTGCTCTTGTAGCGGCCCGACCAGGGATAGCCGATGTTCACATACACGGGGTCACCGTATCCCTTCATCTCCCACACGCCGGGCAGTTCCATTTTGCTCCAGCCGATTTCCGTAAAATAGTCGGTCATCCAGAAATCCTTCGGCCGCTGATCTGCGCTGCGGACCCAGCGGAAGTCCCATTCGCCGCTCAGGGGAATCACATTCGATTCATCGGCAAGGAAAGTGCTGTGCATCGGCAGCCGGTTGATGGAATTGATCCGGGGATTCTGCCATTCGGTGAAAGTCTGTCCAAAGACACATCCGATAGCAAAGAAAAAGAAAACAAATGTCAAAAAATATGAATTTCTCATTGCAAAAGCTTTATGAATACAAATTTAACATCTTTTTGTTAACTTTACCTGTCTATACGAATAAAAAATATGACGGAAGAACTCAACCTGGTAAAAGACTTGGCCATCATCCTCATCGCGGCCGGATTGTTTACCATCATCTCCAAAGCGCTCAAACAGCCGCTGATTCTCGGATACATCATTGCCGGTTTCATCGTCGGCCCGCATCTCGGGCTGTTCGGCATCTCGTCGAAGGAATCGGTGGAACAATGGTCCGAGATCGGCATCATCTTCCTGCTGTTCGCCCTTGGTCTTGAGTTCTCTTTCAAAAAACTGCTGAAAGTGGGAAGCAGCGCGCTGATCACGGCCGGCTGCGTCTGCGTTGGAATGTTTGTAACAGGCAACGTCGTCGGACATGCGCTGGGATGGAGTTCGATGGAAGCCATTTTCCTGGGAGGCCTGATGTCGATGTCCTCGACCACCATCATCATCAAGGCTTATACAGACCTGGGGCTCAAGAACAAGACCTACTCCACCCTGGTCTTCGGCACGCTCGTGGTTGAAGACCTGATCGCCGTAGTACTGATGGTGTTGCTGACAACCATTGCCACGGCCAATCAGTTTGCGGGCGGTGAGATGCTGATGGGCCTTGCAAAACTCCTTTTCTTCCTGATCCTGTGGTTTCTGGTAGGCATTTATGTCATTCCTTCGTTCCTCAAATGGGCCCGGAAATATCTGACCGACGAAATCCTCCTGCTGGTGGCCATCGGCCTGTGTTTCGGGATGGTGACACTCGCCAGTTTCGCCGGTTTCTCTTCCGCGCTCGGTGCGTTCGTGATGGGTTCGATCCTCTCGGAAACGCTGGAGGGAGAACATATCAGCAAGCTGGTGGTGAATATCAAAGATCTGTTCGGCGCCATCTTTTTCGTATCGGTCGGTATGATGGTCGATCCGCATGTCATCGCGGAACACTGGCTGCCGATTCTCATCCTGACGCTGGCCACCGTTTTCGGGATGACGGTTTTCGGCTCGCTGGGCGCCCTTGTCGCTGGCCGCGGCCTGAATACGGCCGTCCACACGGGATTCAGCCTGGCCCAACTGGGCGAGTTTTCCTTCATCATCGCGGGGCTCGGCGTGAGCCTGGGAGTAATGAGGGGCTTCATCTATCCGGTAATCATCGCCGTTTCGGTCATTACGACATTTACCACACCCTATATGATCAAGGCGGCCACGCCGGTCTGCAATTTCCTCTACAAGAAACTTCCGGTCAAGCTTTTGGCCAAACTCGACCCGTCGCCTGACGCTTCGGTTAAAGCCAGTGCTGAAGAGAGGAGTGAGTGGCGGCAGCTCCTCAAGAATTACGCACTGCGCGTGGTGCTCTACAGTGTGATTCTCACAGCCGTCTTCCTCGGATCGCGTCTCTACCTCGACAAATTGGCGGTCCGGATACTGCCCGACGCCACACAGACCTGGCGGAATGCTGTCTGCCTGGGCGTTACCCTGCTTGTGATGGCTCCTTTCCTGTATGGACTGGCCGTCAACGGAAGGGAAATCAAGCGCTCCGCCGTCCATCTGATGAAGGAGAAAGACGGCAACAAATGGCCGATTCTGGCGCTGGTGTTCTTTCGCATCTTCATCGCCATCGCATTCGTCCTCGCAGCGGTGCTGATGCACTATTCCCTCTCCTACTGGAGTCTGCTGCTGATCATCCTGGCCGGTGTGGCCTTCTTCATCCTGGCACGCCGTTCCGTCCACCAGTTTACGGGACTGGAAGAGCGCTTCATCACCAACCTCAATCAAAAAGAGGAATATGAGCGCAGGCGGACGCCGATTGCCTCCGGGGTCCGCGCAAAGATGCAGGGACACGATGTAGCGGCCGAGAACGTGGTTATTTCGCCCAATTCCGAATATGCAGGCAAACAGCTGAAACAGATTCCTTTCCGGCAGAAATACGGCATCAATATCGCTAAGGTGGTCCGAGGCAGTCGCCGCATCCTCGTGCCGTCACCCGAAGAATACATCTACCCGTACGACGAGGTGCTTGCCATCGGCACCCGCGACGAAGTAAAGCGTTTCGTGGAAGATATGGCGGAAGAAGAGCTCCGGAATCCTGTCTCCTATGAAACCGACGACTTCGTGCTCGACAGCTTCGAACTGCAGAAAGGCTGCTATCTCGACGGGAAGGTGCTGCGTGACACGAATATGCGTCAGCACGGATGCATGGTGGTGGGAGTGGAACGCGACGGCCTTTCACTGATGAGCCCCAAACCCGACTTCCAGTTCCAGGCCGGCGATTTCGTATGGCTGGCCGGCGAGCGTGTCGAATGTGAGAAGATGGTGCTGGTCAATGGAAATCAGGACGCTTAATCACCGGTTCGGCTGGCTCATAGCCGATTATCTGAACGGGAACCCGTGCGCTATCACGCGCGACCTGCTGGGCAGCGTCCTTCCGGATGACGCCGACGCTGAAACGGAGACTTTTGTTTACGGAGCCTTGCTCGGCGGTTTTCTGGGGCTGAACCCCGAAACATCGGAAGAAGACCGTTTTCTGGAGGAAAAATACCTCCGCCCGGGACTCCGGCGGATGGACGTCGCCCGTTGGCAGGATAATCCATATTACCGCGACATCCGCATCACGCCTTCCGCCCGCAGCGGATGGGCCCTTGCCTGGCAAGAATATCAGGCGTATGAGCTGTTCCTGCGCGATGACCTTATTCTGACGGACGACCTCCGTCAGATCCCGGCTATCGGCTATTTTCCAGAGCCGTTCCGCTACCCTTCCGTGCTGCAGGACGGACGGGAATGGATGTCGATCAAGCCCAGTGAAATCGAGAGTTCACAGGCGGCCGTCGAGGCCGCCGCAGGCCGTGTCGTCACTTTCGGCCTGGGGCTCGGCTACTTTGCATTCATGGCCGCCAGAAAGCCGGAAGTCCATTCGGTGACGGTGGTCGAACGCGACCCCGCCGTCATCGGGCTGTTTCGGGAGCATATCCTTCCTCAAATAAAAGAGAAGAGAAAAATATCTGTTGTACAGTCAGATGCATTTGATTATCTGGAGCATCAGATGAGTTTCTCCGATCCTGATTTCGTCTTTATGGACATCTGGCACGACATCGCGGACGGCACCCCGCTTTATGTCAGGGCCAAACAATACGAATCCCGTTTCCCCCGGACACGGTTTATGTACTGGATCGAACGTTCCCTCCGTTGCAATTTGATCGACTATCTCGAGTCTTCCGTCGGACAGGAGAAGTCAGGCAGTTAAATGCTCGATCAGAATCTTCAGTCCGATGGCGATCAGGATGACGCCGCCGAGGATTTCGGCACCGGAATGAAAACGGCTGCCGACTTTTTTTCCGATCAGCAGGCCGACGGCCGAAAAAAGGAATGTCGTTATGCCGATAATCAGGATCGAACGCCAGAGATCCGTTCCCAGGAATGCGAAAGAAATGCCCACTGCCAGCGCATCGATGCTCGTCGCAATGGCCAGCACCAGCATCGTCCTGAAAGCGAATGAACTGTCGGCCGGCTTTCCTTCGTCCTCCCCAAACGCCTCCCGGATCATATTGCCGCCGATCAGCAGCAACAGACCGAATGCGATCCAGTGATCGATCTTCGTCACCAGGTCGGCGAAACTGATACCCAGATAATAACCGATCACCGGCATCAGCGCCTGGAATCCGCCGAACCAAAGTCCGACCGTCAGCGCTTCGCGCCACGAGGCACGGCGGACTGTCAGTCCTTTTCCGATGGAAACGGCGAAGGCGTCCATCGAAACGCCGACCGCGAGCAGAAAAACTTCCCAGAAAGACATGCGGGTTCTACTTCGTCATGAACAGCAGGGCGAAATAGCAGATCTGGATGAGGACCAGAACGACGCCCTCGAGACGGTCGAGCCGGTTCTTTTTTCCCGTGAAAGCGAAGACGACCAAGCTCAGCGCGCATACGAAGACCGCCGTATAATCATACCGGCCGATGTTGCCCATCTGCAGTGGATTGATCAGGGCGGAACCGCCCAGAATCAGCAGGATGTTCGAGGTATTCGAGCCCAGGATGTTACCCAGCGCCAACTGGCCGCGGCCCTTGGCGGCCGCCACGCAACTGGTGGCCAGCTCCGGCAGCGAGGTGCCGAGGGCCAGGACCGTAATGGCGATGAACTTGTCGCTCAGACCGGCCATGCGGGCTACGACCTGCGCGTGGTCGACGAACATCCGTCCGCCGAAGACCAGTGCCGCCAGTCCGGCGATGACAAAGAGAAGGCAGCGGAACAGCAAAGCCTGCTTGGGCTTCCCGGCCGCTTCGTCTGCCGCCGCAGCCTCGGCTTCCGCCTGCAGGTTCTCCTTGTCGTGCAGGAACGACGATACCATATACCAGATGAACAGGCCTACGAAGACGGCGCCTTCCACGCGGCTGAGGCCGTCCTCGCCGATGCCGAAAAGCGTATGCTTGAGACCACAGAGGATCAGCAGCGCCGTGATGGCGATATTGACCGGGATATCCCGCCGCAGGTTGCCCCGCGTAATGGCCACCGGCGCAATCACAGCCGACAGACCCAGGATCAATGCCGTATTGAAAATATTGGAGCCGATGATGTTGCCCACGGCCAGGTCGGAATTCTTTTCGATTGCCGACACGAAACTGACTACCATTTCCGGTGCCGACGTTCCAAGTGCCACGATGGTCAGACCGATTACGAACTCGCTCATACCCCACCGGCGTGCCAGACCCGACGCGCCGTCAACCAGCGCTTCCGCTCCAATCAGGACCAACGCCAGGCCGGCAATCAGTAACAAGATCTCTATCGTCATAAAAACGTTCTTTTCGTTTTGCGCCGCGAAGTTACAAAAACGTTTGGAACTCCAAGCTATCAATTTTGCCAGCCATTCCGCTGCAATGTACACAACTGTCAGTCAGCTCATTACAAAAAGTGATCCCCCTCGTTTCAAGGGGGATCACTTCGCATAATCCACTGATTCTCAAGTGTGTACATTGCAGCGCAAGGTGGCGGCAAGGCTGGCAGCGGCCGCAAGACTGACTCAGGAGAGTTCCAGCTGGCCGTTGCGGAAGGTGGCGGTGATGGCGCTGTCGCGGGAAAGGCTGCCGTCGAGGAGCTTCTTGGCGAGTTCGTCGATGAGTTCCTTCTGGAGGACACGCTTGACCGGACGGGCGCCGTAGGCGGGATCGTAACCCTTGGTGCTCAAGTACTCGATGAACTCTTCGGTGAAACCGATGGTGATGCCCATCGAGGCGAGCTTCTCTTTCAACTGGCCGATCTGCAGCTCCACGATCTTGCGGATGTCGGCAGGCGTCAGCTCGTGGAAGACGATGATCTCGTCGATCCGGTTGATGAACTCCGGCCGGAAGCTTTCCTTCACCAGTTCGGGCTTCAGGTTCGAAGTCATGATGAGGATCGTGTTCTTGAAGTCGACCGTGCGGCCCTTGTTGTCGGTCAAACGGCCGTCATCGAGCACCTGCAGCAGGACGTTGAACACGTCGGGGTGCGCCTTCTCGATCTCGTCGAGCAGAATCACCGAATAGGGTTTACGCCGGACGGCCTCCGTGAGCTGGCCTCCTTCGTCGTAACCGACGTATCCCGGAGGCGCGCCGACCAGCCGGCTGACGGTGTGCCGCTCCTGGTATTCGCTCATATCGATACGCGTCATCATATTCTCGTCGTTGAACAGATACTCTGCCAGCGCCTTGGCCAGTTCGGTCTTGCCGACGCCCGTCGTGCCCAGGAACATGAAGCTGCCGATCGGCCGCTTCTCGTTCTGCAGGCCCGCCCGGCTGCGCCGGACGGCGTTCGACACGGCCTCGATGGCTTCGTCCTGGCCGATGACCCGTTTGTGGAGCACCTCTTCGATGTGCAGGAGCTTCTCGCGTTCGCTCTGGAGCATCTTGTTGACCGGGATGCCGGTCCACTTGGCCACGACCTCCGCGATGTCCGCATCGGTCACCGCCTCATTCATGATCGGATTGGGATTCTCGGCTTTCTTCTTCTCGAGCTCTTCGATCTGTTTCTGCGCATCGGCCATCTTGCCGTAGCGGAGCTCGGCCACCCGGCCGTAGTCGCCGCGGCGCTCGGCCGCGTCGGCCTCGATCCGGTAATCCTCGATGGCCTGGCGGTTTTCCTGCAGAGCCTTCAGGAGACCTTTCTCATTGTCCCACTGCTCACCCAGTTTCCGGCGTTCGATGCGCGTATTGGCGAGTTCCTCTTCGATGGTCTTGAGCTTCGGAGACTCCCCTTCCCGCTTGATCGCCTCGCGTTCGATCTGCAACTGCTTGATCTTGCGGTCGAGTTCGTCGATGCATTCCGGCACGGAGTTCAGTTCCAGCCGCAGTTTCGAGGCAGCTTCGTCTACCAGGTCGATGGCCTTGTCAGGCAGGAACCGGTTGGTGATATAGCGGTGCGACAGCTCGACGGCCGCGATGATGGCGTCGTCTTCGATCCGCACCTTGTGGTGATTCTCGTATTTCTCTTTCAGGCCACGCAGGATGGAGATGGACTCGGCCACGGAGGGCTCGTCGACCATCACCATCTGGAACCGGCGTTCCAGCGCCTTGTCGGTCTCGAAATACTTCTGGTACTCGTCGAGCGTCGTGGAGCCGATGGCACGCAACTCGCCGCGCGCCAGCGCCGGCTTCAGGATATTGGCCGCATCCATGGCGCCGCTCGTCCGGCCGGCGCCCACCAGCGTGTGAATCTCGTCGATGAAGAGGATGATCTGTCCGTCGCTTTCCGTGACCGCCTTGACCACGCCCTTCAGACGCTCTTCAAATTCGCCCTGGTACTTCGCACCGGCGATCAGCGCACCCATATCCAGGGAATAGATTTCCTTGCTCTTCAGGTTCTCGGGAACGTCGCCGCCCACGATCCGCTGCGCGATCCCTTCGGAGATGGCCGTCTTGCCGACGCCCGGTTCACCGACCAGGATCGGATTGTTCTTGGTCCGGCGCGAAAGGATCTGCAGGACCCTGCGGATCTCGTCGTCCCGGCCGATGACCGGGTCGAGTTTGCCGCTTCGCGCCCGTTCGTTCAAATTGATGGCATACTTGCCAAGCAATTCCAGATTTTCTTTGTTCATATATCAAACCTCCTTTTTTTCGATTCTTCATTCCGATTCTTTTCAAAAACACGACCAATCCCCCCAAAAGTGACAATTTGTCAGTATTGGAATTCTCGAAACGTTTGATTAAATTTGTGAGATGAATGATAATCACTACAAACCGTATAAAGCATGAAAAAACTCCTCATTCTTTTTGCCGTTTCGCTCATCAGCATCTCGGCCTTTGCACAAAAAAATGACGAGGGCTTCAAATTCACCGTCGTGAAAGAGAATCCCGTGACCTCCGTCAAGAACCAGGCGAGCACCGGTACCTGCTGGTGCTTCTCCTCGCTCTCCTTCATCGAGTCCGAGGCCATCCGCATCAACAAGCTCAAGGAAGCCGACTATCCCGACCTTTCCGAAATGTTCGTCGTCTCCCACGCCTATGCCGACAAGGCCAAGAAATACATCCGCGTGGACGGCGCCCTGAACTTCGCCCAGGGCAGCTCCTTCGGCGACCTGATCTACGTGCTCCGCGACTACGGCATCGTCCCCAACGAAGTGATGCCCGGCCTGAACTACGGCACCGACCGCCATATGCACGGCGAACTCATTGCCGGCCTCAAGGGTTATATGGACGGTATCATGAAGAATCCCAACCGCAAACTCTCTACGGCCTGGTATCCGGGCCTCCAGGGCATCCTCGCCGCCTACCTCGGCCCCATTCCCGAGACCTTCACCTACAAGGGCAAGGAATACACCCCGAAGAGTTATTTCGAATCGCTCAACGTCAACCTCGACGACTACCTCGACTTTACCTCCTGGACGCACCTCTCCTACTATGAGAAACACCCCGTGGAAGTAGCCGACAACTGGCGCTGGGAACAGGCCTACAACATTCCGCTCGAAGATATGATGACCATCATCGATTACGCCGTCGAGAACGGCTACACCGTAGCCTGGGCTTCCGACGTGAGCGAGCAGGGCTTCACCCGCAACGGCGTAGCGCTCGTCCCCGATATGGACGCCATCAAGAAGCAGGCTGAAGAAGCCGGTTCCGACCAGGCCCACTGGCTCGGCATCACCGCTCCCGGCGCCCGCCCGAACTTCGACAAACCGGTTCCGGAACTGACCATCACTCCGGAACTCCGGCAGCAGGGCTATGAAGAGAAAAACACCACCGACGACCACGGCATGCAGATCTACGGCATCGCCAAGGACCAGAACGGCAACAAGTTCTATATGGTGAAGAACTCCTGGGGCGAAACCGGCAAATACAAAGGCTTCTGGTACGTCTCCGAAGCTTACGTCCGCTACAAGACCATGGACTTCATGGTCCACAAAGACGCCATTCCCAAGGATATCAAGAAGAAACTCGGCATCAAATAAATGAAACGAATCCTTACACTCACGCTGGCCGCGGTCCTCTTCACCGCCGCCTTCGCACAGACGCAGACCATCTACAAGTTTACGCCTGTCAAGGACATCCCCGCCACCCCGGTCAAGGACCAGGCCCGCACGGGCACCTGCTGGTGCTTCGCCACGGTCTCCTTCCTTGAAGCGGAACTCCTCCGCCAGGGCAAGGGCGAATACGACCTCTCCGAAATGTTCGTGGTGCGCAACAACTACAGCGAGCGTATCTTCGACAACTATCTCCGCCGCGGCAAGGGCAACATCAATCCCGGTTCCATCGCCCACATGGCCACCCAGATTATCTCGAAATACGGCATCGTACCCGAGAGCGCCTATCATGGCATCAACTATGACTCTCCGGGCCATAACCATGGTGAAATGTCTGCCTATCTGAAGGGCATCGCCGACGTGTCGGTCGAACTCAAGAACCTGAGCCCCGAATACCAGAAGCTCATCAAGAGCTTGTTCGACATCTATCTGGGCGAAGTTCCCGAAACCTTCGAGTACAATGGCAAGACCTACACCCCGCAGAGTTTCGCCAAGATGCTCGGCCTCGACGACATGAGTAATTATGTGGAACTGACGAGCTTCAGCCACCATCCGTTCTACCAGAAGGTCCCTCTCGAGATTCCCGACAACTGGGACCACGCCCTCTTGTGGAACGTTCCCCTCGAAGACATGATGCGCATCATCGACAACGCCCTCGAGAACGGCTACACCGTGGCCTGGGACGGCGACTTGACCGCCGGTGAGTTCAATCACAACCGCGGTATCGCCATCTGCCCGGAGCCGAAAGACTTCCAGGAAGCCATCAAACTCGAGAAGGTTTTCCCCGACCGCGTCGTGACGCAGGAAATCCGTCAGAAGGATTTCGAGACCTTCCGTACGGTCGATGACCACCTGATGCACCTGACGGGCCTCTACAAGGACCAGAACGGCAACAAGTTCTACAAGACCAAGAACTCCTGGGGCGAAGGCCGCAATACCGAGATGAAAGGCTACCTGTATATGTCTAAGGCCTATCTCGAAATGCGCACCGTCAGCTTTATGGTCCACAAAGATGCCATTCCCAAGGACATCCGCAAGAAGTTGGGTCTTTGATGCAGCTGCGTAAACACATTCCGAACACACTCACCCTGTGCAACCTGCTTTCTGGTTGCACAGGGGTTGTTTTTGCGGTGCGGGGAAACTTTTCCGCTGTGCTGATCTGTTTGATACTTTCCGAAATCTTCGATTTCTTCGACGGATTCTCGGCGCGAGCACTCGGCGCCTATTCGGAGATCGGCAAGGAACTCGACTCGCTCGCCGACCTGATCAGTTTCGGCCTTTGCCCGTCCGTCTGCCTCTTTTCCTGGTACAGCATCGCCCATCCGGAGATTCCGCTGCTGCGCTGGATCCCTTTCCTGCTGACTGCTGCCTCGGCGCTGCGGTTGGCGAAATTCAATCTCGACACGCGGCAGACTACGAGTTTTTTGGGTTTGGCCACCTCGGGCTGCGCCCTGCTGCTCGTCCCGCTGGCCGTCTATTCGTTCTATACGGACGGCTTTCTACACATTCTCATGGGCACGGTGTGGTTCATCCCTGTCCTGACGGTCGTCTTTTCATTCCTGCTTGTCTGCGAGTTTCCCATGTTCTCGCTCAAGAAGATGACTGGCCTGCTCAAGGCCTTCATCATCGGCAGTATCGTCCTGGTGATCGCTTGTCTTATCCGGGAGATCCGGGGGCCGTGGTACGTGACCGTAAGCCTCAGCATCTTCCTGATCCTGACTTACTATCTGGTGCTCAATATCGCTGGGCTCAAGCGGAAATAAGCGATTCGGTCGCCGCCCAGATACGGGCGTCCAGCGAGGGATCCATATAGCGTGCGGGAATCGCCCGGCTCCCCTTTCCTACATAATACCGATTGCCTCCGGCGGAAGCCAAGGCACGCAAGGCCGGCTGGACGCCGGCCTTCGGCTTCCTGCACAACGGCTTGAACAAGCGGTCGGCCAGCCCGTCGTACCAGTGCCCCAGATCGATCATATTGGAGGCGACGATGCCCGGGTCGGCGAGGTTGACGCGCAGCGCAGGATAGCGACGGGCCAACTCCATCGAGAACGAGATCATGGCCCGTTTGGCCAATGCGTAAGTCTTCAACTGACCGAACTGTCGCTCTGTCGGCTGCAGTTTCGTTTCATCGAGCCTGGCATAGCGGCAGGTCAGCGAAATCATATTGACGATGCGGGCATCTGCTGGCATTTTGGACAGCAGGAGCAATGTCAGGAGTCTAGGCCCGAAGTAATTGACAGAAAATGTGTTCTCAAACCCATCTAAAGTAGTAAAGTAGGATTTGGAAATGACCCCGGCATTGTTGAACAAGGCCTCGACAGGTTCGTCATCCAGACTGTCGACAAACATCCGGACCGATGCCATTGAGGCAAGATCCAGTTGTCGGATGGCCAGATCCGCCTGCGGAATCCGGCTGAGAATATCAGCGCGGACGAGCTCCGCTTTTTTCAGGTTTCGGCAGGCCATCAGCACAGCATTACCTTGTGCGGCCAACGCTTCCACCGCGGCGGCGCCCATGCTGCCCGTGGCCCCTGTTACAATGATCCGCCCGCTTATTGCCATCTTTTTTCCGCCTGTTCCACTTCCCGCCATAGTTTCTCGGGCAGTCCTTCCACACAGCGGTTACATTTCATTTCCAGGGTGTACATCCGGCCGATGCAATAGTTCGAGTGGCCGCAGGGGCTGCGGTCAACCTCCCCACTGTGGAGTTTGTTCACGAAATCTGTATCCCGAACCAGCGCCCGGGCCATCTGCAGACCGTCAAAACCAGCTGCCAGAACCTCTTCCATCTTTTGTCGCGAGACCATGCCGCCTACATAGATCAGCGGCATCCGTACCGCCGCACGGAATTTGAGCGCATCCTCCAGAAAATACGCTTCCTTATAGGGGACGGTCGGTATGATAATACGGCCGAATACACGAACCAAGGCCTTGAGCCACCAGAACTTGCGCATATCCATGTAGTGGGCCATCGCCCGGAGGGGCATGGCTCCGCGCATCACTTCCATCGGCGCTTTGCTGACAAAGCCTGCCGAAAGCACAAGCGCATGGACGCCCAGCCGCTCCAGTTCTCGGGCCACTTCCAGGCATTCGTCCTCCTGCATGCCGCGTCGGAAGCCATCATGCATGTTCATTTTCACCAAGACGCCCATATCATCGCCGGCCGCCTCCAGCACCCGGGTAATCACGCGACGCATCAGTCGCATGCGGTTTTCCAGAGAGCCTCCGTATTCATCGCGACGATGATTGGTATAAGGCGAAAGAAATTGGCTGATCAGATACCCGTGACCGGCATGGATTTCCACACAGTCGAAGCCGGCTTTCCGGGCTAGTCCGACCGCATGGCCGAAATCCTCTACCAGCCCGTCGATTTCCTTCACCTGCATCTTGCGGACAAAGGTCGGCGAATAGAGATTGAATCCGCTCGAAGCGCCGACGGGCATGCAGCCGCAGGTCGCGCGGTGTGTCATGTTGCCGCAGTGGCCCAACTGAATGGAGCACTTCGCCCCGGCTGCGTGAACTGCATCGGTAATCCGTTTGAGCCCCGGTACGATTTCCTCTCGCATCCAGAGTTGTCCGTCGAAGGAAAGACCGCTTCGGTTTACCGAGGCGTAGGCAAGTGTCGTCATCCCCACGCCACCCCGGGCGACAGACACGTGGTAGTCATAGAGGTCCTGGGAAGGGCTGTTCCCGTATGCCATGTTCTCGAACGCGGCGGAGCGGATCACGCGGTTTCGCAGTGTCACGGGACCGAAGGTAACCGGTGTAAAAATAGGAGAATCAATCATCGTCTGGCATGTCAATAGATGAACGGAAGGATCCGTTTCACTTTGTGCGTATCCAGTTCTTCCGGGAATTCCTGGCTGTAGAGGTCATAGAT
>JAEEGI010002870.1_pt1 | contig 41600 bp, 23 predicted proteins | sample 8958751 | NCBI WGS metagenome assembly JAEEGI01 (sample SAMN16246545, study PRJNA631951) | gut metagenome | biome: gut microbiome; feature: rumen; material: KS-attached | host: Bos | place: Iran: Karaj | collected 2018-10 | reverse complement strand
ATCTGAAAGCATCCATCCTATCACTGCCGAATGGACTTTCTCCATATCAGCGACACCAATAGCATTAAAAAAGTTACTCATATCGTTTTGTCATTAGTATCTGATTCCCCACTTAATAGTTTCCTCATATTCAATAATATCGATAATTTGCCAGTCCACTTCGGAAGGCTTGATATTCTTATCTAATACATCTTGGACTTGGTCAGTCGTACATATTATCTCAAAGCGTCTACCTAAGCCCATTAATGTAATTACTCGATAACCTTTTAATCCAATACTGTCGGAAATGGTTACACAATGGAGTTCTTTTTCGAACTTGCTTATAGCCTTTTCTACAATCTTTCCAATAAAGTCTTTCCATAAAGGTTTTTCTGCTTTGTACTGAGATACATGTAGTTTCATATTATTTTGTCGATTAACCTATACATCGCGATGTTTTTATTATTGGTAATATCGTTACTCCTTTCAAGAAATTAGACTCTCCTATTTTGTCTGGGTTCGGATAACTATATAACCTTGACAACTGAGAGTTTATCTTTAAACTCAGGTAAGGTCATTGCGTGTTTGATAAACGCCTCAGTATCCCTTTTGTTCCACTTCAGTAGTAGTGTAGCATATTTGGGAGGAAAAGACATTGAAGGAGTTAGAATAATATCATGTCTGCCACTCCAATCTATATCCCTATACGTAAAAGTAGCAGGTATTTGCTTCTGAATCCCCGATTCAGTTGCAAACATGTAGTTTTCCCTTTGTATAAAGAGTTGTTTGTACTTTTCCCCCGAATGTTTCCTAGAATCATAGTAATGGTTGAGTTGGATGGGAAATATATCGTTCAACTCTTTAATCTTTACAGGTCTCTTTTGAAGAGTTACCCAAATTTGCGCTATGCACAAGACTTTATAGGTATCATTCAATGGTTTACAACTAATAGGTTTGCCATCGTAACAAATAATGACTTTTGAGGAAGACTTCCTTTGGGGATTAAGTTCTTTTTCCATATTGTTTTATTATTATTTGTTTTTAATATTGTCACATTTCGCTAAAAATTCAATTTACTTGCTCACTTCTTCCAATTTCTCCCACACTTTCACCATTGCCCAGGTGTCGAGCTCGCAGTAGCGGAGGAGGGCTTCGCGGCTGGCTTTGGCTTCTTCTGGTTCCATGAACTAGTAGCCTCATCAGGCTTATACATCTTCAGCCAGAGGTTCTTCGGGCACTAGCATAAGGCTGTGTAGCGCGATTTTGATAATCCCTTTGTCATTAATATCTTAGGTTTTTAGTTATATCATTTTTACATATCCTCCTTAGTGAGTAAGCCGATGTGAATGGTCATCTTGCGTAGTTCCGGGGTCTGCGCTACCATTGTGTCAACTTTCTCCTTGAAGGAGGCCTCGTCGTAACGGCTCACGTCTTTCTTCAATTCATATACCCATACTTCTTTCCCTATGGGGTCAACCACCACAAGGTCTATCTCATTGAAGCCTTTTCTGTCCCACCATTTGCCGACGATGTACCGTCCTTCCTCCTGGAACTTACGGACAAAGTAACGCTCCATCATCAGCCCTGACAGACCATCATAGTCGCGCTTGATGATGTCGCCAAGCGCTTTCAGTGCCTTATTTTCCACCAAAGCCTGATACTTGAAGAAAAAACGAAACCAGAATATCAGGAAGCAGTCATCCAACTGGTAGCGCACCTTCTTGCTGCTCTCTTTGGCAAAGATGGGCTGGTACTTACTAATCAGTCCATAGTAGTCCTCCAGGCGTGACAGATAACTGCTGATATTTTCGATACCCAGTTCGTTCTTGATTTCCGCACTGGTCTTCATACCACTGGCAATGCAGGTCAGAATAGAGAAATAGATGACATAGTCGGTTCCAAACTCCTCAACCAAAATACTTTTGCCTTCATTGATAAAGGGAGAGTTTTCTTCTGTCAATGCAGCCAGCATCTTGTTCTTACGGGTCTTTCCACGGTCAAGCAGCAGCGTGACATACCAAGCAACGCCACCCGTAATGCTGAACAATGCCAGCAAGTCCTCTGGGGTATATCCGGGATTAAAGTCGCGTAGGATGTCCTTCAGCACTTCAGTTTTGAATGGCTGAAGCGTCAGTTTCTCATCGGCACGTCCGAAAAGCGGTTCCTCATAGTCCTCGAAGATTTTCTTCATCAGTGTAAAGACAGATCCGCTGATAATCAGGTTCAAGTGACTCTTCCGTTTCCACAAGTCCCAGTCACGCTGCATATCGCTGAACACCGTCGGGTTTACCTTCTGGAAATTCTGGAACTCATCAATAACCAATGTGAACGCCCTGCTCTCTGAAAGCTGGAGCACGAACTTAAAGATCTCGGCGAAGGAGTTTGCCTGTCCCAAAACCGGCACTCCAAGTTTATTGGTAATCTCGGCAACAAAATCCTGACATAGCAGCGACTCTGCTTTCTTACCAACGAAGAAATAAAGGATGCTTTCATCCCCGCATCTTTGCGATAGTTCCGTCTTACCGATACGTCTGCGCCCCATGAGGACAGTCATTCGCGCCTCACGTTTACTTTGATCCAAAACCTCTTTGAGCAGTTGCTGCTCTGACTCTCTATCATAGAACTTCATAACCCGAAATGATAATGGTCATTATAATAATGACGGTTATTATTTTGCAAAGATACAAATTATCCCTGAATATACAAGTAAAATGAAGAAAAAATAACAAAATATTTTTCTTATTTGATTACTTTATAACTGGCTCGACGACACTATCGACATCGCGCCATAGCATCTTTACTATGCCTGGGGACTGTCCCCCTGTCACATTAGGATTCAACAATGCTTCTTAATTCCTCAATATATTGAGTTATTTGCCTTTTTAACAATGGCAAGTCGTTGGTATAGGTATCCCAGATCAAATTTGCATTTGTGGTGATGTAGCCATGTACCAAAGCATTACGCATATCTACAATGTCACGCCAGGGAACTTCAGGATGCTTTTCTCTGAAATCCTTGGTCAGAAGATTGGCAGCCTCACCAATAATCATTATGTTATAAACAACGGCATGATAACACATGATATCGGCTGTCATATCTTCGAACGACTTCCCGTTAAGATAGTCATTGATATGCTCTATACATTCGTCAATATGGCGAAGGCGATCTATATCTCTAATTGTTTCTCTCATAAATTACTTTCAAGTCACGATTAGCAGTTGATTGTACTGATGGACGAAGGGTCCCTTCTTCTACAAGATCAACTTTGCAACCTAGCTTTTCTTCCAGTTCGCGATGCATACGGAGATAGGCAAACAAACCGATTGGGATACTTCTGTCGAACTTCACAAGTATGTCAACATCACTTCCATCTTTCTGTTCATCACGTGAATACGACCCAAACAGCCATGCTTTCAAGACGGGCTGGGTCTCGAAATAATGGGCTATCTGCTGTATCATCGTCTCCTTACTCATATATAGATCTTTAGCCTTTACGGTGCAAATATAAGCATAAAAACGGAATAATCCAAATTTTAGGGCAAAAAAGTTTGTGGGCTGCCAATGTCACACGGTGCCAGACCCCATTGTGTCCACGAACTTATTCTCGAACATCCAAATTTTCAACGTAAAAAATGATCAGTAGAACCGACCCCATGATCGAGACCCCATGATCGAAGAACCGACCCCGTGATCTTTTCCTGTCAATAGTCACGGGGACAGGTACTTAGGTATGACGGCTGCTATGACCCAGGCACCTGTCCCCACGGCTACATGGTTCTGGGCTCGCAGTCGATGATGATGCCGAACATGTCGACGATGTCATCACGATAGCGATTGAACGAGGAGCGTTGCAGGGGACTGCCGTCGCCCATGTCGTCCTTCTCCCATTTCTCCTGTAAATCTACGAAGGTCAGGCGCTTGTAGGCCCTGAGCGTGTTGATGATCCAGATATACTAGCGGAATTTGATTGCTGGTTTCATGACTGCAAAATTAAACAATTTCCAGGAAATACAAGCATTATGCCTAGAAAAAGTTGAATAGTGTACCAATGTACCATTGTACCATTTGGATTTTTCATGTATATGCTTGAAAGAGGAGAAAAGTAGTTATTAATTTTATATTATATATTATTATATATATATAATAATATATAATATAAAATATATAGAGAGAATTTGAGGTGCACTATCGATTTTCGAAATGGTACAATGGTACATTGGTACATTATCGAGAAATCGGGCTTGCTTCGATCGTCATTTTAACATTTGAAATAAATCGAAAATAATTGGGGGAAAGTATTGTTTTGCATTTGAATTTTTTGTACCTTTGCATTGTCAAATTGAAACAGCGGCGACACTAGCATTAAGGATAAAAATTGCAAGCATTAAATCTAGAAATTGCGCGCATTAATGGTAGCAAGATTTTCCTTTAATGGGGCCCTGGTGCAGCTGAGATAGGCGACAATGAGAGAACTAACAAATTAATCAACATTTCTAATCTAAAAACTTTTTGAATTATGGCTATTAAAGTAATTGCACAACGACGTGAAGTGAAATTGGGTAAGAATCCTGGAATGAAGTTCGTGATGCGTCCTGACTTGTATATTCCCATCCAGGAGAAGAAGGTATTCGCAGAGGCCTCTACCCACTCCGGAATCTCTGCTGGTGTGATCAAGGCGGCTTGGGATGCCGCAGGTGAAGTACTCCGCACGTGGGCCACCGAGGGTCATTCGATTCCTCTGCCCGGCTTGGGAACCATGCGCTTCGGCGTCCGTTCGAAGGCTGTGGAGAAGTTGGAGGATGTGAAGACGGGGCTGATCACCGTGCGCCGCATCATCTTCACTCCCAACGTGGATCTGAAGGATGAGTTGAAGAACACCTCCATCCAGATTACCTGTCTCGACGAGGACGGCAACGTGCTGAAGCGCGTGACCTCTGGCGACAGTGGCGAGGTGGAGGACAACGAGAACGCCGGCAACGAGAACTCTGAGAACGGTGGTTCACAGAATGGCGGTTCTCAGAACAGTGGCGAGCAGGGCAGCCAGCAGGGTGAGCAGGGCCAGCAGGGCGATCAGAACCAGCAGAGCGGCTATGCGCTGACGATTGCAACCAGCGGTAGTGGTTCCGCAAGTGTAACCCATGACGGCAACGCCGTTACTTCTGGCACCTCTCTGAACGAGGATGATGAGATTGAACTGAGCATCACGCCTGCTGAGGGTCAGGTACCTACCGCATCCATCAACGGTTCGAGCATCGAACTGACTGAGGACAATGGTGTCTACACCGGTAGCTTCGCTATGCCCGGACAGGCTTCTGCCCTCGTGATCAGCACAGGCATTAGCGGCGAAGGCGGCGACGGTGGCGAAGGACTCGACAAAGACTGATGCTTCGCAATTGATAATGGACAATGGATAATTGAAAATTATGAAGAAGCGTTTTGTTGAGATTGGGGTGAAGGTTGTAGTAGCCGCACTCACGGCCTTCCTGACGGCCATCACGACCACGAGTTGCATGGGATTGGGACCGATTGCGTTCTAGGGAGCGCTGCGAATCACAGAGGACTGACAGACGAAAGAGCTGCCAGTCTTCTTTATGTTGAAGGCACTATTTGTTTCATTTTACCCCAAAATTGTTTCAATTTGTAGAATAGTATTGTATATGTGGGAAAAAAGCCGTAACTTTGTGGCAAAATAAAACGAAGATGAAGCGAATAACGATTGTTATGATGGTGCTCTGCTCGTGTATGAGCCTGACAGCCCAGACGAAGCAAGAACCTTTCGGCCCTGTGCCCAGCGAGAACCAGTTGCGCTGGCAGGATATGGAGATGTACGCGTTTATCCACTATTCGCTGAACACGTATACCGATCAGGAGTGGGGTTTCGGCAATGAGGACCCGAAGCTGTTTAATCCCTCGAACCTCGACTGCCGGCAATGGGCGCGGGTGTGCAAACAGGCCGGTATGCGGGGTATCATCTTCACCGCCAAACACCATTGCGGCTTTTGCATGTGGCCGAGTGCCTACACCGAATACAGCGTCAAGAACTCACCTTGGAAGAATGGTAAGGGCGATGTGGTGCGCGAACTGGCTGACGCCTGCCGAGAGGAGGGACTGAAATTTGCCGTCTATCTCTCGCCGTGGGACAGGAATCATAAGGACTATGGCAAGCCCGAATACGTGACTTATTTCCGCAACCAGTTGCGCGAGCTGCTGACCAACTACGGCGACATCTTCGAGGTGTGGTTTGACGGTGCCAATGGCGGCGACGGCTGGTATGATGGTGCCAACGAGACGCGACGAATAGACGGTAAGACGTATTACGGTTGGGCAGAGACATTCCGGATGATCCGTGAGTTGCAGCCGAAGGCCGTGATCTGGAACGACGGTGGCGATCGCGGTGACCTGCGCTGGGTGGGCACTGAGGCCGGCAACGTGGGTGAGACCAATTGGAGTCTGATGCCTTCGAAGGGTGATACGTCCTGGCACATGCTGCACTACGGTGTGGAGGATGGCGATGTGTGGTGTCCGGGAGAGACGAATACGAGCATCCGTCCGGGCTGGTTCTACCACGAGACGGAGAACGAACATGTGAAGAGTCTGTCGAAACTGATGGATACCTATTATAAATCGGTAGGCCGCAACTCTACCCTACTCCTTAACTTCCCCATCGCGCCGAATGGCCGCATCCATCCGAATGACAGCCTGCGCGGCATTGCGTTTAAGAAAATGATAGACACAGTTTTCAGAGAAAACTTAATGGAAAATGGAAAATGGAAAATGGATAATGGGGCTAGCGTGTCGTGGGAAAAGCCAACGACTTTCAACCGTTTCCTAGTAGAGGAGGATATCGCACAAGGGCAGCGAGTGAAGAAATTCACATTGGAGGCTCTGGTCGATGGGAAATGGCAGCCGTTGAGGGATGCGCTCGTGGAGGACGGAAAGGATGGCTTGACCACGATCGGTCACCGCCGCATCATCTGCTTCCCCACCGTCACAGCAACAAAACTCCGCTTCACCATCACCGACAGTAAAGCCGAGCCCATCATCAAGAAACTGGGCGTGTATCTCGCGCCTGAACTCACGGCTGACATCCCCAATTCAGGTGAGAAGAAATCATCTGCATTGCACATCTTCTTCAGCAGTCCCACGCAGATGATGATCGACTGGGATCAGGACCAGACCTTCACCACCTTCCGCTACCTGCCACCGCAGGACACAAAGGATGGAATCATCACCCACTACACCCTCTGGGGCTCTACCGACTGGACCAACTGGACAAAGCTCGCCTCAGGAGAGTTCTCGAACATCGTCAACAATCCCATCTGGCAGACCATCACCTTCCCCGCCACGAAGCTGCGCATCCTGAAACTCGATGCCGACCGCCTGGCAGAAGGCACCCGCATGGGCTACGGCGACATAGAAGTGAAATAACAATTCTGAAAATAATGCATATGATGAAGAAAAGAATAATGATCACAGCATTTACAGCCATATGGGCCGTATGCTTTACGTTGACAGCGAATGGCCAAACGACGCTGAAAAAGGTGTATAACGAGGATATCAATCCCATTGAGCAGATTGACCAGGCGATCGTGAAAGCGAAGTCTGAAGGGAAGTTTGTCGTCTGTCAGGTGGGTGGCAACTGGTGCCCTTGGTGTCTGAAATTCGCAGACTTCGTCACGAACGACACCACGATCAGCAAGGTCATAGCAGACAATTTCGAGTTTATCCATGTGAATTACAATCCCCGGAAGTCGCAGGGCGAGGAGAAACTGGCCCAAGGCAAAGCCCTGATGCAGCGTCTGAATAATGCCGGACGTTTCGGCTATCCCGTGTTTGTCGTGCTGGATGAGGAGGGCAAGATCCTCCATATTCAGGATTCCAGTTTTCTGGAGGAGGGCGAGGGATATAACAAGGAGAAAGTGCTGCGATTCTTTAAGAACTGGACGCCTAAAAGTGTGAAGGAATGATGAAACGAACTCTTATGATCTTAGTCTCGGTGCTGGCTTTGCAGGCGCAGGCACAAGAAACTCACGACTGGGAGAATCCGGCAGTACTGGGTATCAACAAACTGCCGTATCACGCGACGTTGCAACTGCCGTCGAAGGAGAAGGAGTGTAAGGAGATTGTGAGTCTCGACGGAGAGTGGCAGTTCCGCTGGAGCCGGAATCCGGAGGAGAGGATCGTGGACTTCTATCGTGAGGACTATGACGTGAGTCAGTGGGGGAAGATCACGGTGCCCGGCAACTGGCAGACACAGGGCTATGGCACACCTATCTATATTAATATCAACTACCCGTTTGTGAAGGACCGTCCGCGCGTGACGACTGAGCCGCCGAAGGACTGGACGGCCTATGAGAACCGTAACCCCGTGGGACAGTATGTGACGTTTGTGGATGTCACCAAGGAGATGCTCTCGAAGAATCTCATTTTGCATTTCGGCGGTGTGCATTCGGCGATGTACGTCTGGGTGAACGGTCAGAAGGTGGGTTATAGCCAGAACTCGATGTCGCCGGCGGAGTTTGATGTGACAAAATTCATGCGGGCAGGCAAGAACAAACTCGCGGTGGAGGTCTATCGTTGGAGCGACGGTTCGTATCTCGAAGATCAGGACTATTGGCGGTTGAGCGGTATCTTCCGCAGCGTACAATTGTGGGTAAGGCCGTTGGTACATATAGCCGACTATCAGGTGACGGCTGTGCCTAATGCAGACTATTCGAAGTTTACAGTTAATGCTAAGATTGCTGTATGCAATACAGGCAAGAAAGCCGCAAAGAACCTGTTGGTTCAGCTGCAGATGGCTAGTCCAGAACTGTATGGCGTCAACGTCAATCCCAACCATAGGAATGTAACCAATCATCATATTCCAAAACTGCCTGCTGGCGATACCATTACCGTAGAGCTTGCCTATCACTACGATACACCACCTCGTCTGTGGACTGCCGAGAAGCCTTGGCTCTATCCTTTCACCTTACAACTGCTTGGCATGAAGGATAGCAAGAACGACGAAGCGTTTAACTACCACTTCGGTGTGAAGAAGGTGGAGATTGTGGGCGAGGTGTTTAAGATCAACGGCAAAAACGTGAAACTGCGCGGTGTGAACCGTCACGACCACCACCCGAAGACAGGTCGCTATGTGGATGACGCCACCTACGAGGATGACATCCGACTGATGAAACAGGCGAACATCAATTTCCTGCGCACCTCGCACTATCCCGACCGCGAATACCTCTACGAGCTCTGTGACCGTTGGGGTATCTACGTGATGGATGAGGCGAACCACGAAACCCACGGTTATGGCTATGCCAACAAGGTAATGGGCGAAGACCTGACCTTCCAGAAGGCCCATGTGGACAGGGCTGAGTCGTTGGTGAAGCGCGACTTCAACCATCCGAGCATCATTCTTTGGAGTCTGGGTAACGAAGGCGGCGTAGGACCGAACATCGAGGCGATGTATAATAAGGTACGCGAGTTGGACAGCACTCGCCCACCCTTCTACGACAGCGACCGCCGCTATTCAGCCATCTGGGACGACAGTTATCTCTATCCTGAGGACCTGCGGCGCGAGGCCCAGAAAGTCAGCGACAAACCCTTTATGATGCGCGAATATGCCCATGCGATGGGTAATTCCTGTGGTAATCTGAAAGAATACTGGGATGTGATCTATGCCGACAGCAGCATCGTTGGCGCTGCCATCTGGGACTGGGTAGATCAGGGGCTTAAACTCAGCCCTGACGGGGCTGAGTTTAAGTACGGTGGTGATTTCGGTGACAAGCCGAATGACGGACCATTCTGTATCAACGGTCTGATTGCACCAGATCGCAAGCCGCATCCGCATTATTATGAGGTGCAGTATGTGTATCAGCCGCTGCAGTTCGAGCGCAAGGATGATGGCACAATCCGCATCATCAATCGTGACCATTTCACAGATCCGAGCGAATACGAGATGAGCTACGACACCTTGCGCTATGATGGTGAGGTGCTGCTCAACGTGGCTGCCCGCTTGAAAGAGGATAAGCCCTGGGCCAAAAAAGGTTTTGTGGTAGCCCGCGAGCAGTTCGTACTGACGCCGTATGTCTTTCCAGTGAAACAGGGGGACGGTTCTTTTGTTACATCCGTCAGCGATGTAACAAAAGAACCGTCCCCCTGTTACACTATCGACGGGAACAAACTCACTTCGTGGATTGTCGACGGTAAGGAGATGCTGCAAGCCCCGTTGGAGCCCTATTTCTGGAAACCCGAGAACGACAACCAGAATGCAGCCGGTTTTGCCCGTCGTGTCGCTACGTGGAAAGAGATCAAAGACGTCAAGGTGACCTATACCGTCATCAACGACCGTAGCATCCGCGTGGATATGGACTATCAGCCTACGGCCAACGACCGTCCCGTGATGCCGAAGTTTGGTATGCGGATGCGTCTACCGAAGGAGTTCACGCAGATTAAGTATTACGGTCGCGGCCCTTGGGAGAACTATCCTGACCGCAAGGGTTCTGCCTTCCTCGGTATCTATGAGATGCCACTCAGCGAATACGAAACGGAGTATATCCATCCGCAGGACAACGGCAACCGCTGCGACATCCGCTGGTTTGAGATTTCATCAGAGAAATCTGAGAATTCTGAGTACTCAGATTATGTCCTCAGGATTGAGGGTTGCGACCCTTTATGTATCCGTGCCTGGGACTATGGTGAGGAAGATCTTGAAGGTGTGCGCCATCCGAATGACATCAACCGCGGGCGCTTCGTCAATCTGAACATCGACTTAAACATCCACGGCGTGGGCGGTGCTGATACCTGGGGCAAACGAACGCTACCCCAGTACACCATCGACGGCAATCAGCCGCATCACTATTCCTTTATGATGACCTTCTTGCCATTGCGGATGTAGATGCCTGGCGAAGGATGCTGTACCTCTTGGCCTTGAAGATTGTAGAGTTTGGAGTCAGGAGACGGGAGGCTGGAGTCAGGAGAAGTTACCGGATAAATGCCTGACGGTGCGATACGCTGGATGTCGGCCAGAACGATGGCAGAGCGATAAGGGAAGTATTCATTGAGCAGGCGATTGCGCTCGGCCATATAGTAATCATCGACGGTGTAATACTTGCCTTTCGACTTATACTGATGGACATAACGGCGATAGTCGCCCCAACGGGCAGCCTCAGCATAGATGGCCTTGGAAATGACGTGATAGAGACTATCCCAGGTCTCCACCACCGACTTCGGACCCAGCAGTCCATTATCGTCTAAGAGTTGTCTGGCACGAAGTCCATAACGATCAGCAAAGTCCTTGTTCTTCATCAGATTCTGGAAGAGACCTGTGGGATAGGCGCTGCCGTTGTTCTTATCCAACACGCTCTCGTAGACATTCTCGAAGATGACCTCCGAATCCCAGCAGAGGAAGCGGAAACCCTGACTGTCTTCGCCCCTACGAAGAATGGCATACCAGTTGTGATGCGCCCAATCGGTATTGCCAGCATACTGGTTAATGAGCATGTAGTCGATGAAGCTGTCGATATCGAGCAGAGACTGCAGTTGCTGGTAGCTGCTGGTGCTGGAGGCTTTTTTAGCCGTCGCCACCATCTGCTCCCAGACATCGAGGGTGCCCTCGCTGGCCTCATGGTGGTTGCCACCGTCCTCCTCGATCTTTACCACATCGATGTCGCTTTTGCTGCCGCCTAGATGATCCTTACCAAACTGATCATCTACGCGCTCGGCGATATTATAGATGCCCCAATACATGCCATTCAAGAAGAGGTTGACATAGAGGGCATTGACGCTGGTACGACCTATCTTGCGCTGCATCCGTCGCGCCCAAACATCACGGGTGTACTGTGCCCGCTGACGGTTGCCACTATCCCAATGCTGCCAGGAATTGCCAAAATGACAACGCAGCACAAGCTGGTCGAACTTCTGGGGTTCATCGGCGCCGAACAACGGATATTCCAATGACTTTGGGCCATAATCCGACTTAAACACCAAACGGAAAGAGTGCTTAGGATTTTTCTCAGCCAGACGCCCATGTCCGCCATGCAGACGAAGGCCGCAGTCGACGGTGAGATCATGCTCCTGAGGACCTCCCATCAGTTCGATGCTTGCCGGACGCGTCCATCCATGACCTGTGGCATCGCCCACCGGAGGACCCGTAAAGATATAGATGCCACCACGCTCCTCATCGTTCTCGTGACTGAAAAGGTTGTTCTTATCCGTGACGATACTCACTACGGGTAAGGATTTCAAGCCTTCGATGATCTTGGGTGCCAACACCTTATCGGTGGTCATCTTCTGATCCATACCATAGTCGGCAGTTGCCGTACCCTCGATTTGGGTATACCTGCCCCACTCCTCCGGATAGCCCGCAGGATGATCCGACTGCTTCAATACATCTTCGGCAAAGATCCACGTGGCAGTAGTAACAGTTGTCAGGCGAGCGGTGGCTGAGAAGGCCGCAGCCCGCAGGATAGTGGTAGTCTGGATGTCGAGCGGTTGGGAATAGGCCGTACTGGCGAGTGTTGGCATACTACCATCGACGGTATATCGGATGACCGCGTCCTCAGGAAGAGCGTCGCCAGTAATCGTCAAGGAGAAGGGTGCGTCACAAAAGCCATGCGGCTGGCTGAACGTCAGCTTCTGGGCACAGAGGCTCAGAGGCGTCAGCACCACCACTAACAAACTGACAACTAGTAATCTACAACGCATTTATTTGCTCAGCTTAGGAACATATTTCACAGGATCGCCGTCGGTGGCTTTCAGCACACTGGCAAACTCCTGAGGCGATATCTCAACAGGACCACGCATGAACTCAGGGATGTTGTAACACTTCAAGAACTGACGGTGGTAGTCGGGATCGGCCTGTGGCAGTTCGAAGGGTTTGCTGCCCTTGCCATTGGTATCGACATGTGCAAAGAACGGACGGGTATAGCTGCCGTCATCACGGCGGGTGGCAAAGACAACCCATCGGCCATTGCTCGACCAGGCATGATAACTCTCCGTCTCAGGCGAATTGATCTCGTCCATAGGTCTCACCTCGCCGCTGGCGAGATCCAGCAGATAGAGGTCGGCCTCGCGGTGCCAGATATGGAAGACGCCATAATGACCAAGGGTGAACATGAGGAAACGACCATCAGGCGACACACGCGGCAGAGTGGCACTCTTGTCGATACTGTCGGCCTGGAACACCAGTTCACGGGGGCCGAACTCGTAGGTATCGGGATTGAACGACTTCTTATAGATATTGTATTTCACCTCGCTGTATCTGCGAACCACCTCGACATCATGACTGACTGTATCGCGGAACTCGAAATGGGCGCTGCAATAATAGACGGTCTTACCATCGGGTGCCCAGACGGGGAACACCTCAAACTCGTCTTCCGCATTTTCGATATTCGTTACCTCGTTCTTATTCACATCATATGCTATCAGGTCGCTCACAGCGTCGAACACCTCGATACGATTGGCATTGCGGGTATGGAAACTCTGGCTGGTTCTGTTGGTGGAATAGACGATCAGCGGGAGCCACGGGTGCCAGGCAGGATAGACACCAGCAGAGAGAATGGAGTCATTACGCATGTTGATCTTGCGGATCTTGCCATCGTAGGCGACGACAGTTCCCCCATGGAACTGACGGGCGTGGAACTGCATGCGGCGGGGATTATACATCTGATAGTTGTGGCAGTTGACACACTGGCCGGTAGTCTCCTTACCACAGAGCATATTGTTGACCATCACCCGCTCGTCGTAATTCTCCAGGCAACGCTGGTTCAAGGTCAGTTCCTCATAGGCCACATAACTGGGCGAGATGAGTCGGTAGCTGATATAAGGGTCGATGCTATCAGGTGACACCGTGATGTGGAAGGGCTGGTATCGCCACCATTCCTGATCGAGACGAAGGAACACTTCGACATTGATATCCTTACCAACGGCCTTGCTAACCAGTTCGCGCCAGTCGTCCATCTCAGGCTGTACGGCCTTTCCGCCACATACCAGCTGGTAGTCGCCAGCCGTAAAACGTGCTACGATCTCATCACAGGAATCCTCGAGTTCGAAGGTCAGCGGGGCAATATTGACGGGAATGGTCACATCCACATAGTCAGGGTAGATATGTGGCGCCTTCTTGATGTCGGTGAACTGAGTGGGCACCGAGGCGTTGTTACTACAAGAAGTGAATAGTGAACAGTGAATAGTGAATAGTGCTACGCACACCATCCACCGACCTATTTTATTTATCTTGGTAATCATAATTATGAATTATGCATTATGAATTATTAATTAATACAGATAGAGATCGTGAACAAAGAAATAATTATAATAGAAAGTATGTCCGAAGCGATCGAAGAAGATGCCGCGCATTATCTCTTCATCGTCAGTCGGAGCATTATTGGCCAGATCCATAAACGCCTTGTAGTCGTTCTTTACCTGATCGTCGAAAGGCATTTGGCTAATATCTACCTGATGTTCCAAACTACCATACAGATAAGCAGCCTCCTGATAATGCACGGGCATGTGCCCTCCTTGGAGCGTTTTGGCATATTCGAAGAAACGGGGCCAGAACATCTCGATATCCTTCATCCACAGGGCCGCTATCAACGACATTTCCTTGTACAGTTTGTCGTCGCTATGACTGTTCAGGAATCTCTCCATGATGAATTTCTCTGCCATCATATTGTCTGTACTCAACACATCGCCACCCGTCATCAGATGGAAGATAGGCGAAAACTCCGAGTTCTCTTTCAGCTGAGTGGTATGGTCGATAAAGCGCTCATACTTCTCTGCCCACGCCTTATGATAGCGTGTATGTTTCAACAGTGAGGCATACTTCCGGGCCTCCTGATATTCGCCGTTGACAAGCGAACAACGCATCAGGTATTTCAGGTACTCCGCACGGAAACCGAACTCGACACCCTGTTCCAGGCACCAGCGATGACAGTAGTTCACAAGACCATAATTATAATACATAGCATAACCCACCACCTGCATCATTCTTACAGGCACAGGCTCGTTGCAAGATTTAGAACCGTCGACATAGCGATACATCTCATCACCCTGACGACCTAGACGGAACAGCGCCAGATTCCGCAGCATCACGATGGCGCGTGTAGGTTCTTCAGCATCGGCAGCCGCCACTTTCAGCACACCTTCCCAGTCCTGACTCTCCATACATTGCTCCATACGCAGTTCCTTGTGGAAGTTATGGTCCTTATACCAGAAATGATAGGTGGCATAGCCCACCACCAGCACCAGGACCAGATGCGCCAACAGCCAACGGACGGGGAACTTCTGCCCCTTTGCCTTCTTCCCTTTCACTTCTTCCATCTTCCCTCTTACATCTTCCTTCTTCCATATTCCCTCCATCACAGCCAGGAACACCAACGAGGCCACCAAGACATAATAAGGTATATAGAAGGCCGGCAACTCCTTATCCACCCAGAACATCGGCAGACCCGTCCACCAGATATTGTGGATGCCGGTCTGACAGAACACATAATTATAATAGAACAAGGGCCAGAACACAATCGACAGCACGGCAACCACCGAGCCGATGATACGATCTGTCAGCGTCAGATGCTGCAAACGCCACAGGAGGATGCCCATCAGCAGCGTTGCCAACAGGCCGTAGAAGCCTATCAGCGGATAGAGCACACCCGTAGAGACAAACATATAGACGGGGCGCAGATAATACTTTGAAGGCAACAGGCGGAAGAGCCAAACAGAGCCTACGGCCAGTGTTGTGCCGATGGCAGCGACAAAGAAATGACCACGCAGCTTCAGGTAATAAATCCAATAACCCAGATCCTGATTCATGAGGATAACAGCAGCCAATGGAATCAGCAGCACCACAAGCCATCTGACGGGAATGCGGAACGTGCGCCAAATCACCAGCAGCATCAATGCCCACCACAGTGTGAGCAGGGTGACGCCCAACGCCGGGTGATAGAAAAACTCAGTGAAATAACATCCCAACCACGTCAGCAGCCAACCCGATGCCACCATCTGCTGCTTCAGGAACAGCGACGTGTGGAGAAAGAGGTTCATCTCCTGCACCTTCCACAAGAGCTCCCGCTCATAGATGAGCAGCACGCAGGCCGTCGCCAGCAATGCCAATACGACCAAAGCAGGACTTAATAGTTTCAGTTTATCCTTCATTTCCTTGTTAATTGCTATATTTGCGTGCAAAGGTAATAAAAAAGTAAAAAACTAAGAAGGTAAAAAGGTAAAAAAGTGAAAAATGACAATAAAAAAGTGGCGAACCGAAGTCCGCCACTTAATATCTAGAATTCTGTAATTCTTGATTACTTCACAATGACCTTCTCAGTCTTGATAGAGCCATCGCTCATCACCTTCTTCACGATGTTGATACCCTTCTGGGCCTTCACAACGCGACGACCGTTGATATCAAACAGCTGGATGGCACGAACCTTAGCGGCAGGTGTTCCCTCAAGTGTCTCAATACCAGCTGCAGCAGCCTCAGTATAGAGAGCAGCATAGTCGACATTAGCCGGAGCAGTCATCAGCACGTTGACATACTCGAAGAATGCCTGAGAGTTACCACCCCATGCGAAGCCGAGGGTCAGCACACCGTCGGTCACTACGATATTCTGGATACCGTCAGTTGGAATGTTCTTGCTATCCATATCGAGATAAGCAGCATAGTTAACATCTCTGTCGAGTTCTGCACCTTCCTCAACAGCAGGGGTCTCAGAAGTCTTCACATATGCATAGGTACCATCAGAAGTATCTGAGTTGTCCCAACCTCTGAACTTAATAGTGTAAACACCTGCGGGCAGGTCGGTAATGGTCTGCTCTGTAGCGGCCACAGCATGCCAACCCGGATGCATAGCGCAGTCCTCAACGTAGGTGGTCTTGTTGTTGTGAGAAACATTACCATCCCAGCTGCTCCAAGCCTGAGCATTACCAGAGATATTGGTCCAACCAGGAATCACCTGAGTCTTTTCACGAGCATAGAGGTTCGGGTTCTTTACGAACACTGACATATCGATAGCGACAGCCTTTGCCTCAGGATTCTCAGGATCAGAGTTGTCGATCTTCTCGAAGATATTCTCATTATCCTTCAGCTTAGCATAGAGCTCGGCCTTAACGTGGTTCTTCACCTCCTCAGCCAACTCGTCATCATCGTCGAGGGCATTGAGAGCCTGAGCAACAGGATAAGAATCCTCAGCACGACCCAGAGCCTTCAGAGTCTGAGCACCCATGTACAGACGCTCTACCAGAGCAGCAACACCTCTCGTCTCACGCTTCAGGTTGCCATCAGTCTCACTGTTGCCTTCATTGTGAACAGTGAACAGATTAGCGGTCGTTGTAGCGATTTCGCCCAGCTCGGCAACTGCAACTTTCAGAGCAGCGTCGTCCTTCAGCACGTCGAACTCGTACTTTCTCTCCCACTGTGCTTCTGCACCTTCCTCAGCGACATTCTCCATCCAAGACTTACCGTTGTACTTGGCAACGACAGCTACCAACTCAGCATAGAGCTCAGTATCCTTGAACTTCGTCTCCTTGTTCTGGTCAACAGTAGCACTACCGGTCTTGATAGCATTATCATAGTTGTTGCAGAGATCAACGTGGTCGATCAAGTTTGCACTGCTCTTCTCAAGCAGTTCAACTGCACCGTTGCACTCAGAAGGAGAGGTGTAGCTATCCTTCTCTGCCTCAACCTTGGCAATAGCCTCGTTCAAAGCAGTCTGGGCAGGACCATCGTAGCGCTCGCCAGCATTGTCAGCCTGAGTCTTCTTAGCCTTCTCCAGAGCCTCATTAACAGCCAAAGTCTCAACAACACCGAATGAGCTGGGTACATAAGCCAATTTCACGTTGGCAAGCAGCAACTCGTGCCAAGTTTCACCAGCATCCTCACCATCAGCATTGTTAGCTACCACAAAGCGCAGCTCATAGTCACCAGCAGCTTCAGGAGTGAAGTTAATGGAGTAAGCCGAAGAGTTCTTCACAGCGGTCTTCTGACCGTTGACATCAGGATTACAGGTCACGGTCTGATTCAGCAGTTCCTCGCCAGCGGCATTAAGGAACAACACCTTCAGATACTCACCACTTGACTTCCAACGAGCGGCGTTGAAGGTCAGTGTGTAGGTCTTACCGGCCTCCATCGTCAGCTTGTGATCATCGTCGTTGAAACCATAGGTCGCATAGTTGCTACGCATGTAGAGTGCACCAGTGAAGTCGCCACCAGCAGCGAAGTCGTTGAAGAAACGTGCTCCACTACCATAGCTACCGCCAGCAACGCGCTCCTCCATATTGTCAGCGAAGAGCTTGAAGCCCTCAGGAATAGAGTTCATAGCGCAATCGTTGAAGTAGCTCAGAGGAATCAACTCCTGAAGTACATCGCTAGCATCGGGAGCACCCACGCTGAATACATATGTTGTATCGGTATAGATCTCCTCACTCAGCATCTCCTCAGGATAGATCTTCGAGATATTGATGGTGTGCAAACCATTTGTCAGATCAGCACCACCGTACTTCAGCACGATCTCCTCTACCATACCCGTTGCAGGCTCTACGGTCAGAGCCTTGCCATCGAGCTTGGCAACGATCTGAGAAGCATCAGCGTTCTTATCAAACTTCACCTTGAACTCCTTCAGACTAGCTGGGATATTGAATGAGCCCTGCTCAGGATAAGCATAAACGATGGTGGGAGCCAGCATGGTGTAAGGATATACATCATCGGGCACACCGTCCAACAGATAGTCGTTGTACTCAGCAATCTCGTCAACACTAGGAATAGCCTGACCAGCGTTAGGACCACCAGCATACTTCAGCTGCAGGTCGCCAGCAGCATTGTTATAGATGACGCGAACCTCATCGCTCTCACTGACAGCCTCATCCAGGAAGATATAGAAACGACCGTCCTCAAAGCCCTCAACAGAGGTAATGCTGATTTCCTGACCATTCACCAGGACCTTAGCATTCTCCTTCGGGAACTGGATACGCTTCTTACCGGCAGCCTTACACAGCTCAGGAAGATTGGTCTCGAAACCGAAGTCGATCTGAAGATTATCATCCTTGTACTCAGCAACCGTACCATACTTATAAATCTCGAACTTGATGTTGTCGAAATAATACTGAGTAGATTCTGCATTCTTATTCAAATCGAAGGCAATGCTCTGGAAACTCTTGCTGACAAGACTCTCGCTGATAGTACCCTTTGCGGTAATCGTTGTCCACTCGGGAGTAATCGTAATTCCATTAAAATCAGAAGAGATGTCGCCACCACCACCTTGATAAGAACGTGGTTCAGCATGGGCACCTACATCAATTGAGGACTCAGGATTAGCAAGCGCATCCATTGAGAAGCGCCACTCAGTACCTGCTGGCAGTATTTCCGGGAGAACGACGAACAACTGGGTAGACCAGCTCTGAGGTGCATTAGCCATTGTCTTAATTGAAAGGCCCTTGGAGTTACCCTTACCAACGCCTTCCTCAACCTTGGCATCTGGATCAGAATTAATAGTATAGGTTACATTGCCATCACCATTATCAGCACGAAGTGCAAGGGCAAACGAGCTGAAATCATCACCTTCAAAATCGCTATTGGTCAGGATATTGATCCAACCAACCTGCTTCTCCTTACCCTTACGGACAAGAATCATGCTCTCAATAGTAGTATTTGTCCAGTTGGCACCCTTAATGGCATGCAGATGAACAAAACCCTTGTCATTCATAATTTTCTTCAGGTCAACGGTCACTACACCATCTACATCGGTGAAATACTTGCCGGCCCATGAAGAAGCACACTTAGGATACTCGATCAAGTGAGAATTAGCCTCATTGGTATCATACTGACCCTCATCCTGATCACGGTTAATCATCACACGGGGCTGACCCTCGGTGTAAGTGATAACCAGCTGGTCGAAACCAGACAGGTCGGCAAAGTTGTTTACCGAAGGATCACCGTAAGGCTGACCGGTAGATTCACCAATCACCCATTCGGGAGTTGCCGGGGTGTTCTTGGGAGCATCCAAGCCCCAAAGACCGGCCTCATGCTGCCAGAAGGGAACATCCTGCAAGGAGATCTCCTCTGCACTTACATTCATTGCACCCAGCATCATTAATGCCAGAGCAAGAAACATTTGGTAAGTTTTTCTCATGTTGTTAAAGTTTTAAATGAAAGTTAATAAAAAAATAGAAATTTCTGGCTGCAAAGGTATATAATAACGCACATACACGTTTTTCCAATTGTTTCATTTGCTTTCATTTTTGTGCTCAAATAACAAAAACCCCGCTTTTGTCGGGAAAAAGCGGGATTTATGAAACAAAATGAGACAAATAGAAAAACTACCCCTCTCGCTCGGCATACTCCGAAGGAGCTACACCGAAATGTTTACGGAAGATGGTTGAGAAGTGGGCCAGATTAGAGAATCCCACTGTATAAGCCACTTGTGTCACATTGATTTTCTGTTCTTTCAGCAACCTTGCAGCCTGTTCCAGACGGATGTTACGGATAAATTCGCTGGTAGAGATGCCCGTGAGTTCCTTCATCTTACGATGCAACTGCACACGGCTGATACCCACCTCCTGTGTCAGGCGCTCCACATTGAAGTCGCTGTCGGAGATATTCTTATTGATGGCTTTCATGATACGTTCCATGAGTACCTCATCGTTGCCACGCACCTCCGGCTGGTCCACTTTCTCGGCCTGTGCCTGCTGGGCGCCAGAATACTTGCCTTTCAGGCGGAGACGACTCTGTACCAGATTTTCAATCACCATGTGCAACTCTTCCATGTCGAAAGGTTTCGCCAGGAAGGCGTCAGCACCGCGCTCCAAGCCCTCCAGACGGTTGGCAACATCAGCCTTTGAAGTGAGCATGATCACAGGAATGTGTGAGATATTGATATTGGTCTTGACCATTCTCAACATGGTGAAGCCGTCCATCTCAGGCATCATCACATCGCTCACCACCACATCGTATTCATTGGTCAACAGTTCCTTCAGGCCTTCCTTACCGTTCGGACAGATACCAAATTTATAATATCGTCCCAGTTCAGATGATACATAACGCGCCATTTCGAGGTCATCATCGACAATGAGGACGTGTGATTTCGAAGAGGACGTCTTGGCCCGGCTCAACTGAACGATTTCCGTCTGGGTATCCAGTTCCTCCGGTTTGAGGTGGTCTTTACCCAGAGGAAGACGGACGGTAAATACGGCTCCCTTGTCATCCGTGCGATTATGAGCCTCGATAGTTCCGTGATGCATGCCGACGATCATCTTACAGAGGTTCAGGCCAATACCCGTACCATTAACATGCATACGACGGGAATTGCTACCCTGATAAAAACGGTCGAAGATATGCTTCAGACTGTCTTCGTCGATGCCCACACCATTATCTGATACGGAAAGTTCAAGCATGCCTCCGTCAGAGTCCAAACGTTTCAGGTTCACAGCCACGCTCCCCCCGTCAGTGCTGTATTTAAAGGCATTGGAAAGCAGATTGGAGATCACCTTATCAAACTGCGTGCGGTCGATCCAGGCATCCAGTTTATCCAATCCCTCATGATCGAAAGTAAAATGAATATCTCGTTCCTTGGCAGGGAAGTCAAACATTCTGCACACGCCCTCGGTGAAAGCCACCAGATCTGTTTGCTGACAATGCAACTGCATCTGCTGTTTATCGATCTTCCGTACATCGAGGATCTGATTCACCAGATTCAGAATGCGTTGGGCATTGTGCTCGATGGTATCCACTGCAGGATTCTCACTACCCTTGATCTTCTTTAAGGCAGAAAGGATGATGGTCAGCGGCGAGCGGATATCATGGGTGGCGTTGATAAGGAACTTCATCTTCTCCTCATCCATCTGTCTGTTCGCCCTGCGGCGATACGCATAAATCAAGAAGCCAACAAGAGCCGCTAACGCCAGAAAATAAAGGATATAGGCCCATGTAGTACGGTACCAGGGCGGCGTCACTTCAATGGTGATGGTCTTGATTTCTGAACAAATATCCCCAGAACGAGCCCGTACCTGAATCGGATAGACGCCTGGCTGCAGATGACTCAACTGAATAACATTGATACCTTGGGGATTACGTACCCAGGCACCATTTCCGACACAATATTCATAAACCAGACCACGGGGATTATTGAAATCGAGCAACGAGAACTCCAAAGTCAGTTCCGTTTCCATGTAAGACACCTTGAAATGATCAGTAGAGATGACTGGCCTCGATTCATGACCGGCAATGGTGAATCCCGTCAACTGCACATCCGTCAGGTCCGTCCTGCCGCTCATCACATCCTTCGGACGGAAAACGGTCAGACCGTCATTCGTAGCAAAACAGATCAAATCATCGTCTGTATGAAGACCCACCGAGTTGATATACTCCTTTGTAATCAGGCCATTACCGTTGATGTAGCCTACATAGGCTTTCTTCTTGACGTCATACTGCCACAAGCCCATCGGCGTAGAGCACCAGATATCCCCGTTGTCAGCTTCTACGATATAGCCAATCACCTTATCAGCCATTTCCTCCACCAACTCCGGCTCTTTTGACTTATAGACGTAAAGACCTTGGTCTGTACCGATGAGTATCTCTCCCCGACTCGTGGAACAAAGGGAATTACACTTCACATGAGTCAGCATCTGCAACCACCCTTCCGAAAGGAAACTGTCTGTCTTGGGATCATAACACGACACACCATCAGAGGTTGCTAGCCAGATGCGACCTTTCTGATCAGGCATCATGTCTAACACCCAGTCATTGCAGATATGTCCGCGAAGAGAGTCACGGTCGGCTGAGCGGAAATTTCGCAATTGTCCCGTCTGCGGATTAAAGATACAGAAACCCTTGGAATAAGTCGAGATATAGATATTACCCGCATCATCGCTGGTCATGTCGTTAAACTTATCACAATCAAAAGTGACCTGTTTCTGACTCCTACCCGTCGTAGGATCGTAAGTATAGAGAGCATCGTCAGTGCCTACCCAATAGCGTTTTTGCTTGTCGCGGAAGATGAATTCGGGATTCGGAGGACAAGTCGGTTTGGTCACAAGACGCCCCTGACGGTTGAAGCCATAGATGCCTTTGCTCTGCACCGTCACCCAGATGATACCGCCATCACCCTCACAAACTGATGACACCGTTGAGCCGATATCCATGCCCTGAGCACTGAAACTCATCGTTCTGAACTGAGGAGGCGTATGACGCAACATCACTAGTCCCTTGGAATAACAGGCTATCCAAAGATTACCATTACGGTCTTCGTTGATATCCCAAATCTTAGCTGTATCCAGGTTAATGCCCCAGGCGACACACTCCACGCGCTCCAGCTTCTGGCTGTTCTTGGGAAGACGGAACAAACCATCTCCGCGCGTACCTATATATATATCACCCTCATGATCGCGGAAGGCACTAGCCAGAATAATGTTGCTTCCAAAGACAGACATGTCAAACGGAGCCGGTTTCAAAATACCGTCGGCATAGACAGCGATACCATGCAGACTGATCACCAGCACCTCGTTATTGCGCTCAATCACTGTGATCACATTACCCTGAGCCGATTTCATCTCAATCACTTTACCATCAGGCTCACGCATGGTCACGACATCACCGAAACCACTTTTCCAGAAACGGCCCTTGCTGTCGCACACAAACTGATTGTAAAAACGTTCCTGTCCTGGGGTCGTATAGCCATCTTCTATATATACCAATTGTTCATCTTGCAGCTTAAACAGGCCATAGCCAGCCGTTGCAACATACAACTGTCCCTTATCACACTGGGTAATACATGAAACACGAGGCGAAACATTACCTTCAAAAGGATAATGAACAAATTGGCCCGTAGTATAGTCATAACGGTCCAGACCTTTGGCCGTACCGATCCAAAGACGACCCTCACTATCACAGAACATACTGGAAATATCGTTATTTCCAAGTGTTTCCGGATGATTCTGTTGGTGAAGGAAGGGCGTGAAACGATAACCATCGAAACGGTTCAATCCGTATTCCGTACCTACCCAGATATAACCGTACTGATCCTGACAGACCTTATTGACAAGACCGCTGGTAAACCTCTCTGAGAAATAGAAATGCCCCATCTGCGCTTGTACTGGCAAAAGTACAGCGAAAAGGCCTATCATATAAGAAACAATCCGTTTCATTAGTTATATGGCAAAACTTTGTTGTTACAATTTTAATAAATTTATCGGCACAAAGATACAAAAAAAAGTAAAACAAACCAAATTTATAGGCATATTTTTTCTATTTGCATCAAAAAACGGCCGCCGATATTCACATATGGGCTGGCCGTGAAACTTAGTTTTACCATAACTAATGCTAATATACTACTTATGAAGTTTACTATCTTCTTTCCATTTTCGGGTGCAAAGTTACAGTGTTTTTACGAAAAAGACTATCACATATGTTTCTCTTTCTTTGCTTTTTGTATTTTAGATAAAACTTATTATGTTGCACATTTGCGACACAAAATCCAAAAGAAATGAAACAAAAAGGAAATCCACCTTTACAAACTGAAAAGCCTCGGGAATAAAAAGAAACACACCTATTATAAATAATAAGTAACTTTGCACCAAAATTTGATAATATTAACAAACTCAATTAAACGTATGAAAACCAGAAAAGTATTTTGGATTGCACTACTGGTTGGTGGATTCGTCCTATCGTCGTGTCAGAAGTATGATCTCGACGAAAAGGCGCCCGAAGGTTGGGGTAACAGCATTTACAGCTGGCTCGACGAACAGGGCAATTTTACCAACACAGTACGTATGATCAACGACCTGAGCTATCAGGAAGTGCTGGGTAAGACGGGTTCAAAGACGCTCTTCGTGGCCGATGATGCTGCCTACGAGCGATTCTTCAACAACAACTCGTGGGGCGTGAAACGCTATGAGAATCTCTCACTTGCTCAGAAGAAGATGTTACTGTTTGGAAACATGATCGACAACTCCATTCAGTTAAACAGTCTGTCAACCATTCAGGGTAAGCCGCTGAAAGAGGGACAGGCCATGCGCCGTTTCTCGGCACTGAGCGAATACGACACAATTCCCGTGTTGAAGACTCAGGACATGCCTGACAACAAGTATTGGAAGCGTCATCGTGAGAGTGGCAGAGATATGGTCTGCATGGAAGACGGTTCTGCTGTACCGATGCTGCTGTTCTTGGAGGCCCAATTGTCCAACAACCGCATTACCAACGATGATTACAACTTCCTGTTCAACCATATGACAGACCGCCAGGCAGGTGACGCCAGCGTCAATGGTATCAACGTGGTGGAAGATAATATCCGTTGTGCCAATGGTTTCATCCACCGTACAGGTGAGGTGGTTACCCCGTTACCCAATATGGCAGAGCTGATTGCCAAGAAGCCTCAGGTAAGTCTGTTCAACAGTCTGTTGGAACGTTTCTGTGCACCTTACCCCGACGGCAAGGATCTCGCCAAGACGGAACGCTACAATTATCTGTACGGCACGAATGTGGACACGGTCTATACCAAACATTTCTTCAACGAGAAGAGAGGTGTGGAAATTGATGAAACTCCCGACGGTGGTAGTGTTCCTGCTCAGCTGATGTTCGATCCGGAATGGAACTCCTACTACTCAACCAGCAACAAGGACCAAAGTGAGGGAAATGCTGCCGAGCAGCGCGATATGGCCGTAATCATGGTACCCACAGATGCAGCTATGAGAGAATACTGGAAAGGTACCGGTAAGCCCCTGAGCGAGAATTACGCTTCGTGGAATGATGTTCCCGATGATGTGATCATCAAGCTTCTGAACGTCAATATGCTGCCATCATTCACATCATCAGTCCCCTCGAAGTTCAGCGCCATCCTGAATGATGCCAACGACCCAATGGGTGTGGATGTAGCTGATATCGACTCCGTATGGATGACCTGCAACGGTGCTGTCTATCTGACCAATAAGGTGTACTCACCGACAGCCTATGTCAGCGTGTCGTTCCCGGCTTTGATCAACCGCAACATGAAGATTATCGACTGGGCCATCACCCAGTGTAAATATAACGTTTATCTCAATGCTCTGGGTTCAGACTACAGTTTCTTTATCCCCACCAACGATGCATTGATTGAATATATCGACCCGTGTTCCTACGGCAAACAGAACCTCCAGCTGCTCAGCTTCCGCTGGGACGAGACCAAGAAAGCTGATGAGAGAGTTTATGCCGTACTTTACAACTATGATAAAGAGACGGGCGAGCGTGACTCAGTCGGTATCGTCAACAACTATTATCGTATCACAAAATGTCTGCAGGATATCCTCGACACCCACATCGTGATCGGTAGAGTGTGGGATGGTAAGAACACTTACTTCCGCACTAAGAACGGTACAGGTATCCGTGTTACCAATCCTGCCGACGAAAGCAATATGACGGTAGAGGGCAGTTTCCAGATGAACGAAGGCCAGCCTCTGCGCGTGACCCGTGTCTACGACCAGCGTAAGGAAGTGGCCGGCGGTAATGGTAAGAGTTACGTATTGGAAGGCCAGCCCATCATGGGTACCCGCTTGACGGTTTATGACCAACTGGCTGCTCATCCGAAATATTTCGGAAAATTCTTAGAGCTGTTGGAAGGCAGTGGCCTGCTGGAGACCATCCATAATCTGGGTACAGGCAATGAAAACGACAATAAAGCTTGTGGTGGTGTAAACATGTCGGTGTTCAACACCTACCACTACACTATTTATGTCCCCAGCAACGATGCTATTGAACAACTGCAGAAGGAGGGCAAACTGTCGTCTTGGGAGCAGGTCGATGAAGATCACCAGGCAGGAGACGACGACAAGGCCTTGAGCGATTCGCTGAACATTGTCAATTTCCTGAAATATCACATTCAGGATAATGCGCTATATATCGGTGCCCAGAATGAGTCGGGTGACTTCGAGACCTCACTGATTAACAAAAAGACCCGCCGTTTCTTCATGGTGAAGTCACAGTTGAAAGACGATGAGATCATTGTGCTGGACGCTGTAGACCAGAAAAACATGAGAGACGGGGAGCCGACAACGATGCATACCGTCAAGAAAATGTCCTATATCGGCGACGACGGTTTGCAGAAAGACCTCTATAATATTCAGGCGCGTGAGTATTTGTACAATAATAGAGATGCGACGACAGCCACAGAGTTGTATACCACATCTTCGGCTGTGATACATCTGATTGACAAACCATTATCATATTCTACTGATGATTAAAAAATCAATAATTATGAAACGACTGACATTAATAGTAATATCATTAGTTTATTGTTTGATTGCCGCGAATGCCCAGCAGGCAGGCGATATCATCAGTGGAACCGTCACTGATGAAATGGGGCCTGTGATGATGGCTAACGTCGTTGAGATCGACGCCGCCAACCGTATCGTGGCATCAACGACGACTGACATGAACGGTAACTTCTCGTTCAAACTGAAGAATCCAAAGGACAAGTTGCGTGTCACCTTTGTAGGTTATAAGACCGTCACACTGCCCTTTAACAAGACCAAGTTCAACGTTAAGATGCAAGATGCCACACAGATCAAGGAAGTAACCGTTGTGGCTAAGAAGCGTGCTGGCGGTTCCGGACTGAACATCCCTGTGGATGAAATCTCTACGGCTCAGCAGAGCATCAGCATGAAGGAGTTTGAAGGTCTGTCCTTTACGACTGTTGACGAAGCCCTACAGGGACGTATCGCAGGTCTTGATATCGTGGGAAATTCCGGTAACCTGGGTTCCGGTACCTCCATGCGTCTGCGTGGTGTGTCTACCATCAATGGTTCCAGTGAACCTCTGATCGTTGTCGACGGAAACGTCTGGCAGACCGGTGGTCAGCAGATTGATAGCGACATGAACGAAGAGAAGTTCGCCCAGTTGCTGAATATCAATCCAGAGGATATTGAGAGTATCTCTGTGCTGAAAGATGCTGCTGCAACGGCCATCTGGGGTTCACAGGGCTCGAATGGTGTGATTGAAATCAAGACCAAGCGTGGTGCCCGTGGAAAAACGCGTGTCAGCTATTCGTTCCGTCTGACCGGAACCTATCAGCCCGAGGGCTATAAGATGCTGAACGGTGACGAGTACACGATGATGATGAAGGAAGAGTACTTCAATCCCGAGATGAGTGATGTATCCAGTAATATTCCCGAGTTGAACTACGATCCGACCTTCTCTGAATATCAGATGTACAACAACAACACCGATTGGCTCGATGCCGTCAAGAAGACCGGTTGGCGCCAGAATCACTACCTAGCTTTGAGCGGTGGTGGTGAGAAAGCCCATTTCCGCGTGGGTGCCGGTTACGACCGTGAGACAGGTTCTATCATCGAGCAGCAGCTCGACCGTTTCAGTTCTCGCGTCAATCTGGACTACTTCGTCAGCGACCGTATCAAGATTGAGACCAACATCGCACTGACGTATACCAAGAACAAGAAGAACTACGGTGACCTGTTGAGTATTGCCTACGTGCGCATGCCGAACCTCTCCATTTACGAACAGGACCGTAACGGCAACGACCTCGATGAATATTATTCCATGTTGCCGACCGTCAGCAGCCAGTTGCAAGACCAGTTGGGCAACAAAAACCCAGTGGCGTTGGCTCACTTGGCCAAGAACGATGAAACGAGTTATAACATTGAACCTGAATTCAAGCTGCGTTATAACCTCTTGTCAACAGAAGAAGAGAAGACGCACCTGAACTACGAAGGCAAGGTGGTGTTCAACATCTTCAACAACTATGTTGACCAATATATGCCTTCATCTCTAAGTACACACTCATGGAACTACACCGGCAACGATGGTGGACGCGAAGCTAACAGCACGACTTCCAATTCATCGAAGAGCTTTGCTGTGACCACCACTCACACGCTGACCTTCACGCCGGCATTCCGCAATAAAGACCACCAACTGACCATGATGCTTCGCGGACAGTTGACCAGTGGTCATAACAGCAGTCAGAGCACTTCATCCTGGGGTCTGCCCTCTGGAAGCATCCAGAATCCTGCAGCACAGGGATTGATCAAGAGCATGGACACCAACAGCGGCGAGTGGCGCAGCATCTATTTCACCTATTCTGCCCACTATGCTTACAAAGGTCGCTACATGGCCGACTTCTCTGTACGTCGCGATGGTAGCACACAGTTTGGTGGTGACCAGCGTTGGGGTAACTTCCCCGCTCTCTCACTGCGTTGGAACCTCCACAAGGAACCTTGGTTCCAGAAGTCGCTGCCTTGGGTATCAATGCTCTCCTTCCGTCCAGGTTGGGGTATTGTAGGTCGCCAGCCTGGTCAGGAATACCTGTATTTCAGCACCTATACCAGTGGTAATTCCTACATGAACCAAGGTAGTGTGCATCCCGAGAATATCCAGCTGAAAAACCTGAAATGGGAACAGAAGAAGACCTACAACCTGGGTGTCGACTTTGGTTTCTGGAACGACCGTATCAACGGTAACGTGGAGGTCTACTGGCAGTTCACTAGCGACATGCTGATGGCCAACTACGGTATTCCCACCTCATCAGGTTATCCCAACCTGCGCTGGCAGAATGCCGGTAACATGAAGAATATCGGTTGGGAGTTCAACCTGAACGGCAGCCGTATCATCCAGGCCGGTAAGTTCTCGGCTGACTTCAACATCACCTTTGCCAACAACAAGAACCAGATCACCTCGATGGACGAGACCTGTCTGTCGAACCTCAATACCGAGTTTAACCGCGACAACGGCAGTTACCTGACCCGTGTCGAGCTGAACCGCGCATTGGGAAGCATCTACGGTTTCCGTTACAAGGGTGTCTATCAATACTCTCACTATTCCGAGACAGAAGTCAAGGGCGTCAGCGGTCCTGATGCACCTGTGGCTCGCGACAAGGATGGTAATGTCATTCTCGACGAGCACGGGTTGACGATACCCGTGATGTTCTGCGCGGGCTCCGTCAACTATGAGTTCTGCGGTGGTGATGCCAAATATGAGGATATCAACAACGACGGACAGATCAACGAGTTGGATATCGTCTACCTCGGTTCTTCTCTGCCGAAGATTACCGGTGGTTTCGGTTTCAAACTGAATTTCGGTCGTTTCTCTTGGAACAACCAGTTCAACTTCCGCTACGGCAACAAGATTATCAACAAGGCCCGTATGGACGTTGAGAATATGTACTCCAACAACAATCAGAGCCGCGCTGTCAACTGGCGTTGGCGTGTTGAGGGCGACATCACGGAGATGCCGCGTGCCCTCCGTCAGACGGGTTACAACTACCTGGGTTCCGACCGCTTTGTGGAAGATGGTTCCTTTATCCGTCTGAACTACACGCAGCTCAGCTATTCTGTCGACCCGAAGATCATCAAGAAATGGGGTCTCTCGCAGCTGAGTCTCTATCTCTCGGCCAACAACCTGTTTGTACTGACCAAATATAGTGGAGCCGATCCTGAGGTCAGCTACGGATCGATGGGTATCGTGACCGATGGTGCAAAGACACCGCGATCTAAGTCGTTCACTGGTGGTATAACGATTACGTTCTAAATAGTGAATAGTGAAAATTGAAGAATTATGAAAAAGAACTATATATATAATAAGGTAATAGTAAAGGTCTTCACTTACCTCTTACCTCTCACCTCTTGCCTCTTCATGAGTTGCAGCGATTTCCTCGATATCCTGCCCATGAACTCGACGGTGTTGGAGAACTACTGGAAGGAGAAGGCCGATGTAACCGGTGCTGTCAACGGCTGTTACGAGGCCCTTGCAAGCGAAGATGTAGTGACCCGCATGGGCGTCTGGGGCGAGTTGCGCTCAGACAACATCACGGCTGGTACGAACGTCCCCAATCACCTCAACGAGATGCTGAGGGAGAACCTGTTGCCCTCCAACGACATGTGTAAATGGTCTACGGTATACAATGTCATCAACCGTTGTAATATCGTCTGTCACTATGCTCCGGAAGTAGAGGAGATTGACCCGAACTACACGCACAACGAGTTGAAGGCGACGATTGCTGAGATGAAGGCCATCCGTGCCCTCTGCTACTTCTACCTGATCCGCACGTTCCGCGATGTGCCCTATACCACAGAGCCCAGTATCGCCGATGATCAGAACTATGTCCTTCCCGCCACTAAGTTCGATGCGGTTGTCGACTCGCTGATTACCGATCTGGAGAGTGTCAAGGATGATGCTCAGCGCCGTTTCGAACTGGAGAAGGTACAGGGCAAGAGCATCTACGTGCCTGCCGCCAACAACAGTCGTATCACCCGTTGGGCCATCTACGCCCTGCTGGCCGACCTCTATCTCTGGAAGGGCGACTGGGACAATGTCATCAGATACTGCGACTTAGTCATCGACTACAAGAAACAGGTCTATGATGAGTTGTTGCTGATGGACCAGATCAACGATGTAGAGGTGTACGACGGTATTCCCATGATTATGGAGGCAACCGTGAAAGGCACGAAAGACGTGGGTAACACCTATACCTCCCTCTTCGGAAGCGGCAATTCATTTGAAAGCATCTTTGAGATCTACTATAATGGTAATACCGGACAAGAGAATAACTGGGTTGGCAACTACTACGGCAACAGAGACAACGCTATCGGTCGTCTGAGAGCTGCCGACTTCCTGATGGACGGTTTCACATCGAACAACAACCAGGTATGGCTGTCGCAGAATGACTGCCGAGCTTACGAAGCGATGGAAAGCAGCGGAAACAGTCTGGCGATTTCAAAGTATGTTCGCCAGAGTGCTAACTTCAGCCTCCAAAGACTGGGTGTTATCAGCGTCAGCGGTGATCGTCGTTCCAGAAAGGATGCCAACTGGATCATCTACCGTCTGAGCGACGTGATGCTCATGAAGGCCGAAGCCCTCATCCAGCGTAGTGAGAGCGACTGGCCCGAGGCATTCATGCTGATCAACAATGTCTACAAGCGTGCGAACAACATTGCACCTGAGACAACAGCCGGAAGTCTGGTTTATGAGTCCTATAACACCTCTAAGGAGAAGATGGAAGACCTCTTGTTCGAAGAGCGTCACCGCGAGTTCCTGTTCGAGGGAAAACGTTGGTTCGACCTCGTGCGCCTATCACGTCGTGATGGCAAGACAGACCGACTGGTATCAAGCGTGGTCCGCAAACATCGTCAGGATCAGAATGTCATCAGAATCAAGCTGACAGATCCCAACTACATCTACTTCCCGTATGCCAAGAGCGAGTTGAAAGCCAATCCTCTGTTGGTTCAGAACCCTGCCTTTAGCAACACCGAGGAAGGCGTGCTGAAGTAAAGGTAAAAAAGTAAAAAATTAAAAAAGTAAAGATATGAAAGTAACAATATTAAATAAGGTTAGGAAGATGGCTAAAGGCTTTTTACCCTTTTACCTTTTTACCCTTTTACCTATATTGACATCCTGTGTCGATAACGACGACGATGTGCCCATGAGCAGATATTCGGCTGAGAAGATGACTGCTGCCGAATTCCTCTCGGACAATCAGGATCGAGTCAGTTCGTTTGTCAACATTCTTCAGCGTTCTGGCTATTACTCCATGCTTTCCACATACGGCAACTATACAGTGTTTGCCCCTAACAACGAGGCTATTGATAAGTATTTGGCCAACAACAATTACAGCAGCATCGAGGATATTCCCGAGGCCGTCTGCGACACACTGGCCCGTACACACATCATCAAGACCAAGGCGTGGTTTACTACAGAAATTTCAGAAGGTTCGCTGGGCATGAATATGGCAGAAACCTTCATTACCCTCTCCATCAACACCGATGCAGAGAACAACAACGCTGTGGTTCACTTTGCCAACAAGGTGGCGCGTATGGTGGAGTACGACGACTCTGTATCCAACGGTGTTGTACATATAGTGAACAATATTATCCCGCGTACCAGCGACAAGCTGCCCGATGTGATTGCCGCCGACTCTACGGTAACTCTCTTCGCACAGGCGCTGTTCCTCACCGGTCTGGCCGACTCACTGATGGCCTACATCGATAAGGATTATCCCGAATGGGGTGCTGATAAGGCCTCACAGGACTCTGCCTATACCTACAACCTCTCGCTGAAGTGTAAGGCAGAAGGTGCCGACCCCATTCAGTGGGTTCAGAAACGCTACTTCAAGTTCACGGCCTTCGTTGAGCCCGACGCTGTCTATCAGGCAAACGGCATCAACAACATCGACGATCTGATTGCACATGCTAAGAAGGTCTACGACGCCGTTTATCCCGCTGATGCTGGTAAGTACGACGGTGACCTGAAGAACCGCAAGAACCCCTTGAACCGTTTCATCAGCTATCACCTCGTTGACCGTATCCTGCCTTACGACGAGGTCATCATGCGTAAAGACTGTCTGAAGCACTGGGATCAGGATCTCTGCGACCCTGAGGAGTTCTGCGAGACCATGTGTCCGGGAACCATCATGCGTTTCTGCTATCCACAAGAGAAACTTTATATCAACCGTAAAGGTCTGAAAGGCAATGCCGAAGTCGAGGGCGTGCGTGTGCTGAAGCCCAGCGAGTCAGGACTGTCGATTCAAGACTGTCCTAACGGCATCTATCACTATATTGACAACATTCTGGAATACTCTACCGAAGTGCGCGATGTGGTGCTCAACTGCCGCATCCGCTTCGACTCCACGGTGCTGAGTCCTGATTTCTACAACAGCGACCGTCCGCTTTACGATGAGAACCACCTGAGAGGCTATCGTCTCGACTACATCAAAAACTGGAAGGTGATGGGCGAGAAGGCTGTGATCGGTCTGCATGGTGAAGGTCCCTGGTGGCAGCACTACAAGAGCAACGGTATCACCGTGAGCGGTATCTTCGACCTGACCATCAAACTGCCGCCCGTTCCGTCAGGAACCTATGAGATCCGTACGGGTTATACGGCAAATGCAGAACGTGGTGTCGTGCAGTTCTATCTGAACAATGTGCCCTGCGGTATTCCTGCCGACCTCCGTATCATGGGTAACGATCCCAGCATCGGATGGGTGGCTGATGTAACCGGCGATGATGCTGAATCGAGAAATGCCAACAAGGCCATCGATAAGGCTATGCACAACCGCGGATATATGAAAGGTATGGACTGCTACTGGCAAGGTGCAGCCAAAGAGAATGCCCTCCGCAATCTCGTCAACAACCTCCGCTACGTGCTGGCCACGCAGTATCTCGACGAAAACGAGACCTACTACCTGCGTTGCCGTCAGGTGCTGAAAGACCCCACCTGCTACTGGAGTTTCGACTATCTCGAGCTCTGCCCGAAGAGTGTCTATGGAAGTCCTGAAGGCGAAGACACGCACTAAAAAAGAGTTTTAATTGATAATTGAAAATTGATAATTGAAAATTATGATTACCAAGACAAACAAAATAGGCCGGTGGGTAAAGCGCAGCCCATTATCCATTATCCATTGTCCATTGTCCATTGTCATAATGCTCGCTTCCTGCTCTGACTGGAACGATCATTACGAGGGCACAGCCGATGCCGCCAGCGAGGGCGCTACTATCTGGCAGCAGATGAAGGCCACCCCGGAGTTGAGCGACTTCTGCGATGTGCTGGAGCAGACCAAGGTCTACCGCATGCACAAGAAGACGCCCGTGAGTTATGCCGACCTCCTGAGCGGCGGACAGTCGTTCACCGTGTTGGCACCCGTGAACAACACCTTCAACAAGGATTCCCTGTTGCAACTGGTACAGACCGTTCGTGGTGACTCTGCCGTTGAGAAGAGCTTCGTGCAGAACCACATCACCCGTTCGCTCGTATCCTCATCTCCTAACAACGCCAAGATGCTCATGCTCAACATGAAGCATATGACGATGGAGAACGGACTGGTGGACAATACACCCGTGAAGCTGGCCAATACGAAGTCGAGCAACGGCATGTTCCACATCCTGCAACACGCCCTGCCCTACAAGCATAATATCCTTGAGATGCTGTGCGACAATCCGCAGCTGACGGATATCGGTGCCAACATCATGAGTTTCAATGAGGACATCTTCGACCCGACTTCCTCCGTTTCCAACGGTGTGATCGACGGTGTACCCATCTATGTCGACTCAGTGGTCTACGAGCGTAACCGCCTGTTGGAAAACGTCGGTCTGCTGGATGCCGAAGACTCCACCTACCTGGTGGTGGTACCTACCACAGAAGGCTGGCGCGAGATCTACAACGAGACATCGCAGTACTTCCTCTATGACAAGAGCGTTGAAAAGCGCGACTCCCTGCAGCAGTACTACACCATGAGTGCGCTGCTGGAAGACGCCGTCTTCAATATGACCGATCAGAAGTCCATCCAAGACTCCCTGATCTCCGTGCCTTACCTTCGCACCAACCAGTCGTTCGAGAAGGGCAAGAAGGTCTACCACGTATTCCAGAAGCCTTTCGAGGAGGGTGGAATCCTCTATGGCGCCAACAAGCTGGACTGCAGCAACGGCCGAATATACACCACACCGAAGTGGTCGTTCAAACCCACCGACACCTTCTTCAAGGAACTGCGCACCGAGGGCGAGAGCACGTGGATGCTCACCCAGGAGCGCGACTGTTCCTACAACATCCGTCGACAGATTGCCGACAGCATCTCTTCGGGTTCCTACCTGCAGATCATTCCGAAGTCAGGAACCTCCAACTGGGAGCTCACCTTCCGCATTAGCAACACGCTGGCGGGCGATTACGACATCTGTATGGTACTGCTGCCCCAGTCGGTTGCAGGTCTGAACAACGGCAAGCCTTGTAAGTTCAAAGCCACCATCAACTACGTGGACGAAGACAACAAAGCCCAGTCGTTCAACTGCAACAACACGCAGTTTGAGAGCAACGCCGAGCGCGTCGACACCATTGTGGTGGCCGAAGGTTTCCACTTCCCCACCTGTAACTACGACCAGAACGAAGTGAAGGTCACCGTGAAGTTGCAGTGCTCTATCCTGGCTCGTGAAACCTCTCGCTACTCTCGTGAGATGTATCTCGACTGCATTTATCTCAGACCAAGAACCTCTAAATCTGACGAACAATGAAGAAATATATCATATCCGCTATTCTGCTGCTCGTATCCATGACGATGGCAGCACAAGAGAACAGTAAGACTGTGACAGGACAGGTTGTCGACGCTGCCACCAAGAAACCGCTGGTGGGTGTCATCGTCGCCGCCTACGACAACGATAAGTACTCGGCCATGACCGATGAGGAAGGCCGCTATACGCTGAAAGTGCCCGACTACGTCAGCTCGGTGCAGATGCGTATCGACGGCTACAACTTCCAGCAGTGCGCCATTGCCGACGGTGTGGCCAACGGCTACCTCTACAACGAGGCCTTCACCGAGTTCTACAAGCGCAAGACCGATGCCATCCAGAGCTCTGAGGCCAGTGGTTTCGACAACACCGCTGAGGTGAGCATCGACCCCTTCATCGCCCAGCGTCTTGGCGCCGATGTCCGTTCGGTAGCACGCGGCGGCAACGTGGGTTTGGGCAACACCCTGCTGATGGCGGGCATCAACTCGCTCAACAGCAATGTGCAGCCGCTGGTGGTCGTCGATGATGTCATCATGGATATGGAGTACAACCGCTCCACCCTCCACGATGGTTACTTCAACAACATGCTGGCCAACCTGAATGTCAACGACATCGAGAGTGTCCAGGTGCTGAAAAACGGTACCGCCATCTATGGTGCCAAAGGTGCCAACGGCGTCATCCTCATCAAGACCAAGCGCAACAAGAGCATGGCCACCAAGATTGATGTCACCATCAACGGCCGTTACGAACTCATCCCCCGTCTGCCGAAGATGATGGGTGCTGAGGACTACCGTCTCTACGCCACCGAACTGCTGGCCAACAAGACGCTCACCCTCGGTCAGATGAAGTTCCTGAACAACGACCCCACTTATTTCTATTACAATCAGTATCACAACAATACCGACTGGACGGATCAGGTCTACAAGAATGCCTTCTCGCAGAACTACGGCATCAACGTACAGGGTGGTGATGATATCGCCTCCTACAACCTCTCCGTAGGCTACTCGCTGGCCAACAGCACGCTGAAGAAGAACGACTACTCCCGTTTCAACATGCGTCTGAACACCGACATCAATATCGCCAAGGGCTTAGACGTTCGTTTCGACGCTTCTTACAGCGATGTCGACCGTTCGCTGTTCGACGATGGAGCTCCCGCATCGGTACTCTCAGGCGTCATCACCTCACCGGGCTTCATCGCTCTGGCCAAGTCGCCGTTCCTCTCACCCTATGCCTACGACAATGCCGGTAACCCCAGCCATTATCTCGCTGAGGCCGATGACTACCTCGAGGGCATGTTCCAGGGAAGAGGTCGTCTGGCCAACCCCGCCAGCATCCTCGAGTTCGGCGATGGTAACAACCGTAACTCATTGGGCAACCGTCTGATCGTATTTGCCATCACCCCGAAATACGAGTTCAACAAGCACCTCACGCTGAGTGAGCACTTCGCCCTCTCGCTGGTCAACACCAATGAGAACTACTACCTCCCCATTCAGGGTACCCCGACGTTCATCGTCGACGGTCTCGACGAGACCTCCGTTCTCAACAACCTGGTGATGAGTCAGGCCTCCAGTCTGACCGCCATCCAGAGCGATACCCGTCTGGCTTGGAAGAATCAGTTCGGTGCCCATCAGCTGGGCATCATGGGTGGTCTGCGCTACCTGAACTCAGCCTATAAGCTGACCTCACAGAGCGGTTACAACACCCCGAACGATAAAGCGCCTAAGATGAACTCCTCACTGAGTTTCAAGGATACCGGCGGTGCCAACGACAAGACCTCCGATATCATCTGGTATGCATTAGGCAATTACAACTACGCCCAGCGCTATTACCTCAACGCCGGCATCTCTGCCCACGCTTCCTCTCGCTTCGGTACCGAGGCCGATGGTCTGAAGATGGCAGGTGTCGTCTGGGGTCTCTTCCCCAGCGTCGAAGGCAGCTGGGTCATCAGCAATGAGGAGTGGTTCAGCAGCCTGAAACCCGTCAACTACCTGCGTCTGAACGTCGGTTTCGATATGACCGGTAACGATGATATCGACTACACCGCCTCACGCAGTTACTTCGTTTCTCGCCGCATGCTCAACAGCTCGGCTACTGGTATCGTCATCGGCAATATCGGCAATACCGAACTGAAGTGGGAGTCCACCTCACGCATCACTGCAGGCATCGAGGGTAACTTCTTCAACAACCGTCTGAACCTACGCTTCAACTTCTTCAAGAGTTGGACCAGCAATCTGCTCTCGCTGCAGCAACTCGCCTGGGCCAGTGGTCTCGATGCCAACTGGAGCAACGATGGAAAGCTCGAGAACACCGGATTCGACGTTCACGCCGCTGTGAAGGTGCTTAACCTCAAAGATTTCCGTTGGGAGGTGGGCGCTTCTGTAGGTCATTATAAGAACAAGGTGACGGCGCTGCCCGACAACGACCGCACCTTCGAGACCGACCTCTACGGCGCTACCATCCAGACGAAGGTGGGACAGCCCGCAGGACTGTTCTACGGCTACGAGACCAACGGTGTCTACAGCACGACCGATGTGGCCAATGCCGATGCCAAATACCTCGTGAAGGACAATGGCGATAAAGTCTTCTTCAAGGCTGGCGACATGAACTTCGTCGACCGCGACGGCAACCACGTCATCGACGCGAACGACCGCACCGTCATCGGTGATCCCAACCCCGATATCTATGGTAACATCCACACCACAGCCAGTTGGAAGAACCTCACCCTGACGGCCGTCTTCAACTACTCTCTGGGCAACGACATCTTCAACTACCAGCGCATGCTGCTCGAAGGAGGCACCTACTTCCTCAACCAGACCACTGCGATGAAGAGCCGTTGGACGACCGAAGGTCAGCAGACCGCCTACCCCCGTGCGGAATACAACGATCCCATGGGCAACTCCCGTTTCAGCGACCGCTGGATTGAGGACGGCAGCTACCTGCGCATGAGCAACCTCACCCTGAGTTACTACCTGCCCATCCAGAGCACCTATCTGCAGGGCATCACCATCTTTGGTAACGTGACGAACCTCTTCACCATTACCAAGTATCTCGGTAGCGATCCCGACTGTGCCATTGCGGGCAGCATCCTGACGCAGGGCATCGACCGCGGACTCCTGGGTCAAGGCCGCTCGTTCTCACTGGGCGTGAACATCAACCTGTAATAAAAGGTAAAAAGTAAAATATCAAAAAAGTAAAATATATGGAAACAACAATATTATTTAAGGTAAGAAAGATGGCTAAAGGCTTTTTACCCTTTTACCTTTTTACCCTTTTACCTTTATTCGTCAGCTGCGAGGACATGCTCAAGCCCGAGTCCGACCTCGTGGAATATGAGGAAGACCACACCCTGAACCACGCTACCGACTCCGTCTACAGCGTGATGGGTATCATCAATAAGCTACAGATCATTGCCGACCGCGTGGTACTCCTTGGTGAGGTGCGCGGCGACCTGATGCAGACCACCGCTGCTGCCAACAACGATCTGAAGCATCTCTCGGCCTTCGACTTCAACGAGTCGAACCGCTACAACCAGATCAGCGACTACTACGCTGTCATCAACAACTGCAACTACTACCTCGCCCATGTCGACACCGCGATGAACCGTCGCGGACGTAACCTCTTCATGCGCGAATATGCAGCCGTGAAGTCCTACCGCGCGTGGACCTACCTGCAGTTGGCTCAGGCCTACGGCAGCGTGCCCCTGATCCTCAACCCGCTGATGACCGAGCGTGAGGCCCTCGAGGCCATGAACCAGCCGCGTGTGGATATCAAGACCATCTGCGACACGTTCATCGACGACCTCACGCCCTACGTAGGCGTCAACCTGCCTGACTTCGGTGCGGTCAACGGCACCAGCTCCGACTATTTCTTCATTCCGATGCGCGCCCTTCTCGGCGACCTCTGCCTGTGGGCAGGACGCTATCAGGAGGCCGCACGCTGGTATCACGACTACCTCACCGACCGCTATCATCCCATCCGGATGAGCATCCAGAGCATCACCTGGCCCAACGCCTCGCAGTTCACCACGCCCAGCGACCGCTACATGCCACTCAACGAGACCATCACCATCATCCCGATGGAGACACGCGTCTTCGACGGCACCATCAGCCAGCTGAGTCATCTCATGGAGTCAACCACGCAGAACAACTATTTCTACGAGTTGACCGCCTCACCGGCCATGTCCAAGCTCTCGGCCGATCAGATCTACTGCATCGAGAATGCACAGCCCGGTTCCACCACCAAGGACACCATCTATGTCCCACGCAGCGGCTTCAACCGCAGCGAATACGTGGGCGACCTGCGTTTCTCGTCCAACTTCACGCTCCGTTCGTCGGGCTCGCAGAACGATTATTCCGAGTACAACTCTTATCTCCAGAGCATCTATAAGGTCACATCGTCGCAGATCACCCTCTACCGCAGCACGATGATCTACCTGCGCTATGCCGAAGCCCTCAACCGCGCCGGTTATCCGCAGACGGCCTTCGCCATCCTGAAATACGGCATCTGCGACGAGGTACTGCAGAACCGTGTCGACGCCGATGAGCTCAAGGCAGCAGGCGACCTGGTGTCATTCGACCCCAACGTGTTCCGTCTCGAAGATGTGCTGGGTGTTCACTCCCTGGGTTCTGGCGATTCTCATGCCAACGCCTACTACGAGCTCCCGCAGCCTGAGAGCCAGCTGGCCACGCGCCAGGATACCGTCAACTACCAGATTCCGCTGGTGGAAGACCTCATCATCAACGAGATGGCGCTCGAGGGTGCCTTCGAGGGTTACCGTTTCAACGACCTGATGCGTGTGGCCCTGCGCCGCAACGATCCCAGCTATCTGGCAGCTCCCGTTGCCCGTCGCTATGGCGAGACCGACGCCGCCCTCTACTCGCTGCTCATGGATCCCAAAAACTGGTATCTCCCCCTGCCGTAGAGCACAATAACAATAATAATCCCCGCTCGGCCGAGCGGGGATTATTGTTTACCTGCAATCGAAAAGTATCTTGCGGCGGTTGTCTTTCGGACGCACGGCGAAGTGAATCCAATAGGTGGTGCCGCGCTTCTCTTGGATGAGCTCATCAAACACCCAGCGGTTTTCATCAGCGGTGTCGAGCAAAAGACATGCATAGCGTATCATCTGCTCTGGGCCAAGGCACTTAATATCGACGGCGCAACCCGTCAGATGATTCGAGCCTTTCGCCCCACCACATTTCTGATTGACCTCCTCCGAGCGATACCCGGAAGAAATGATGACGGGGATGTCATATCTACTGTCTCCTGACTCCTGACTCCTGTCTCCATACAACCTATTATACCTTTCCCTCAGAATCTCCAGCCAACCGCAGATCCTTTTGAGATTTTCGATTGCCACGTGGGAAGGGATATTCCCATCCAATGTGTGATAACTCGTTTTAGTAAGCTCCCCCATTGTAAAGTGTGGGGAGAGCTTCTCTTTCTTATTCATTTCTACTTCATTCATAAAATTACGTTTTCTTAATGACTAATGACTAATGACTAAAATGACTAACTCAATTTCCTAAACCTTTTGTTCTCCATCTGCTCTATCAGACCTTGCTTACGCCAGTTCTTCAACATCTGTTGGACGCTGTTGCGCGTCACTCCGGCACCCTTAATGGCTACAGAGTGCTGCATAGCTTGATCTTCAGTAAACTGCGGATCCAGTCGCGCATAGATAGAA